>FLNV01002079.1_pt1 | contig 46655 bp, 33 predicted proteins | sample 1140351 | NCBI WGS metagenome assembly FLNV01 (sample SAMEA3878207, study PRJEB12797) | bioreactor metagenome | biome: Moose rumen | place: Sweden | collected 2011-10
TGTTCTGGACTAACATCTGTAACAATCGGAAATAGTGTAACTTCCATTGGAGGCAGTTCATTCTCTGGGTGTTCCGCTCTAACATCAATCGTAATTCCTAATAGCGTGACCTCTATTGAAAATTATGCATTTTATAAGTGTACAAATCTAGCATCCATTACGTTTGGAAATAGTGTGACCTCTGTAGCTTGGGATGCATTCAATGACTGTCCTGCTCTAACATCTGCAACTTTTAATTGTAAGGCAATTGGCAATTGGCTTAAAGGAAAAAAATCAATAAAAGAGGTGACTATTGGTAATGATGTGACTTCTATTGGCAAACAGGCATTTTCCGGGTGTTCTGGACTGACCTCAATAAGCATTCCAAATAATGTGACTTCAATAGGTGAAAGTGCATTTTATGCATGTTCTGGACTGACCTCAATAAGCATTCCTAATAATGTGACTTCAATAGGTGAAAGTGCATTTTATGCATGTTCTGGACTAACATCTGCAATCATTGGTAATAGAGTGACTTCAATAGGTAAAAGTGCATTTAAGAATTGTTCTGGACTAACATCTGTAACAATCGGAAATAGTGTAACTTCCATTGGAGGCAGTTCATTCTCTGGGTGTTCCAGTTTAACATCAGTAACAATCCCCAATAGTGTGACATCTATAGGTGATTATGCATTCTCTGGTTGCTTAGGCTTAACATCGTTAACGATTCCAAATAGTGTAACTTCCATTGGGGAGGCGGCATTTAATATGTGTTCAGGTCTAACATCAGTGACACTAAATTGCAAGAATATTGGGAGATGGTTTGCTGAAAAAAAATCAATAAAGGAAGTTATTTTGGGTGACGATGTAATCTCTATTGGGTTTAGGGCATTTTATAACTGTTCTGGAATAACAACTGTAACCATTGGAAAAGGCGTAACTTCCATTGGTGGTGATGCATTCTGGAAATGTACAGGCCTGACATCAATAAACATTCCAAATAGTGTAACTTCCATTGGTAGTGAAGCATTCAGAGATTGTACAGGCCTGACATCGGTAACTATTGGAAATGGTGTGACTTCTATTGGCAAATATGTATTCTCTGGGTGTTCCGGTTTAACATTTGTGTCACTAAATTGTAAGGAAATAGGCGATTGGTTTAAAGAAAAAAAATTAATAAAGGAAGTAATTTTGGGTGACGACGTGATCTCAATCGGGAATGATGCATTCAATGGGTGTTCTAGTATAACTTCAGTAACCATTCCAAATAGTGTAACTTCCATTGGGGACCATGCTTTCTCTGAATGTTCTAGTCTAACATCAGTAACCATTCCAAATAGTGTAACTTCCATTGGGAACCATGCTTTCTCTGGTTGTACAGGTCTAACATCAGTAAATATTCCCAATGGTGTGACTTCCATTGAAAATGGTTTGTTTAGCAACTGTTCTGGTCTAACATCAGTAACGATTTCAAATAATGTAAACTCAATTGGGGATAATGCTTTTTATCAGTGCTCTGGACTAAAATCAATTACAATTGGTAATAGCGTAAACTGGATAGGTAGCACCGCATTTTATTGTAAAGGCAGTTTGGTCTCAATTTACGTGCACAGCTTGACTCCTCCTAAAACTAGTGCTGGTGTGCCATTTTTAACTGAGACTTTTGAAAGTACAAATCTCTATGTTCCTACTGGGACTATAGAATACTATAAAAAAGCAGATTGCTGGAAGAGGTTTAAGAACATTTCTGAGTTTGACGCTACAGATATTAAGGTCGCAACCAATGAGAATGTATTCGAAGTTGCCCGCTATAATATTAACGGAAAGCTCATCAGTTCTCCTCAGAAGGGCGTCAACATTGTAAAGATGAGCGATGGATCGATAAAGAAGGTTCTAGTAAAATAAAGGTTAGATGCCAATGAGAACGATGACTATTTGTCTTTTTGTTGCTTAGACAGTATTAGCATTGGCGATAATGAGCTTATACGGCAGCCGTATCGCATTATCAACAGATAGTGCGTTGGCTGTCGTTGCAGTTTGCACGACAATAGTGAGGTAGTTTTTGTGATTGGGTGAAGAATATATATATTTTTTCTAGTAAGCTTCGTGATTATGAAAAGAAACATAATGTTATTTGGGATTGCTTTAGGCTTGGTGCTAAGTGCAATATCTTTTGCTGCCTGCAGTAGTGACGATGGAGATTCGTCTGATAATGTAACATATCGCTTAAAATACAAAGGCATAGACTGGTATCCGCATATTAGTTGGAACGGATTATGGGCTAACGCTCATCTCACTCTTGAATTTGATGACGGGATTCCCAAGGGGTCAGAATGGCGTTTGGAATGTGACGCAAACTGGATAAAATTAAGAAACAACAGGGGCAAGGTAAGCACCTCTGTTCAAAGCATCCCTATCACCATCGAGAGTAACATAAACTATGATGACAGAGAAGCTGTTATATATCTTGATGTTGACAACGGAATCCCCGTTTCAACTGGTACGGCTACAGTAAGAATACATCAATATGGGATGGAGCATTATTTAAGTGATGGCAAGTCGATTTCCTTCACAACGAATCGTTCTGACGCGGAATCATCAGAGTTGACAATAGATAAGCTCTTAATTCTTCAGGTTATGGAGATAGACTGGGGAGATGGGAGCAAGGAGTTTAAAACTGTAACTGACTCTGAAGCAGTTTCCAATCTATCAATATCTCATGAATACAAATCGAATAAAGTGTTCACCATAAAAATGAGATTTGCCCCATTCGAGAACTCGACAATATTTAGTTTTAGAATAAGAAAGAATCAGGGTATTGGAAAATTCAGCTATAGTCATCAAGGAACCTCTACATCCCACCCTGTAGATGCTTCAAAAACTACAAATGTTTCATACTCGGACAAATCTGGATACTCTATATCTCAATAATAATGTATCAAAGTCGACATATGCTGCCCAAACTGGTTCAGCGGATAATCTTCCTTGTGGTGCCGTCACTATAGCGGACGATGAGGAATCCGGAAGATGAAGTGTCGGCAGGACGGCCCTGGAGATCGCTGACACCTATTATATCCTTATCTTCCAATGATATACCGGTGATGGCTGTTGGAATCTTGTCCAATGTCAACCGCTCCACGCGAAGATGCTCAGGGTCGTTGTTCACCTCATTCATCACCCATGCTTCTTCATCATAGTCGATATGCCAGGCCATGAGACCAGCCGTAGGGAGATATGAATCCCATGACTCCTTCGCCCGGCACTCTATCAGATAATAGTCGCTGGCATCTGCCGAGGTGCGGTAGATACGGGTGTCAGGACTTGTATGCAGCGGCAAGAGCGAGGTTATGCCGGCAGGATTGTCAACGGGCTCGGGGGTGAGCCATCCGCAGACATACCGCTCGTAGGAGGAATAGCCGGCAGGACACCAGCCATGACCGTTATAAGAGCCGAGCGACATAATATCGTAATATCCTAATACAGAATTATTGGTCTCCGTATTATAGAGGTCAGGCAGACCGAGACAGTGACTGAACTCATGGCAGAAGGTGCCGATGCCAGACAGATGGGGTATCTGGGCGTTGCTGCTTATCTCGTTGCTGCAGGCATAAATGTTTATCCGCCTACCCTGAAGGACAACACCGTCTTTATAATCCCAATCCAAGATGAGAGATGCCATGTGGGGCCAGATAACGGCAGAGTCTTTACTGGCATACTCATTCTCGCCATGTCCGGCATAGAGCAGGAACACCTGATCGACCTCTCCGTCATCATCCCAGTCATAGTCTGCATAGTCAACCTTATCAGCCACGCCCTTGCACGCCTCTTCCACCAGTTCGCCCACATTCTTGTCGAACCATCCGACCGGATCCCCCCAGTCAATATTCTCACCGTAATAGTCATGATTATGTGCCGCCATTACAGGCCCTACGACATCAAACGTAAGGCGGAACTTACCATAGCTCTGATCATAGAAATAGTCGCTCACACTACCGATGGCGCCATTCTCGGCATAGCCTTGCTTGTTGGCAATATCCGTCCATGTCTGGAGAGGCTCTTCCGAGACGAAATGTATATCCGGGAACTCCACGAGTATTATCAGCCCCTTCCTCTCGCCCTCGTAATGACGGATCTCCTCCTCCGAGGCCTGACGGGTCTTTGAGTATTGAGCCTTATGTCTCTTAGCAAGCATCGCAGTGCCACAAGGCTTGAGATCCTGAGCATAAGAGAAGGCTGTACACAAGAAGACAATCAGCAAGAGTGTGGATCTTTTCATCGCATGATTTTTTTTGTGGTGCCGTTGCTGTATCTCACTATATAGATACCCTTACCCCGCTCACCAGTCTTCCTTCCCTGAAGATCATAACATGCGACGGGGACAGAGTCGGTGCTTCGGGATGATATGCCTGATGCTGCATCGGTGAACTTGAACGACAACAGGCCTTCGTGTTCACTGAGATCAGATATTGTATTGCCGAAGAGAGCAGGGATGGTGCTTGTCACTCCCTCGGCATCGGTATAAGGAAAGACGGTGTTCTTCAATCTGAGGTTTCGCCCGTCTTCTCCGTACGGACTGATACCGTCATACAGCTCATCGAAATAGTTGTAGTCAAGTCCGTCGGCATGGATGTAATCATATCTGTGAAACAGAGGGTCGATATTCACGAAATTCGATGTCCAGTAAGTCTGACTATAATTCACATAGGTGATAAGCATTCCGTGATTGGGCAGCATATAGTCCCACCCCTGCCACTGGCGGTTCTCAATGAGGTAATACTCCGAGGGATTGCTTTCATTTGTGATTTTGTATGCCTTGCCGCTGCTGTCATACGAAGGCATGTCGGTGATATCGCATGATTCCTTCAGGTCCTCAGGACTCTGCCATCCGAGATAATCCCGCTCGAAGATGGAGTAGTTTGGCGGGCACCAGCCGTCACCGGCATAATTGCCACCATCCATAAGATCCCACTCATCGACAACAGAGAACTCATCGCCCGCCGTCGGGTAGAGGTCGGGCAGACCCAGCACATGCGAGAACTCATGGCAGACCGTTCCTATCCCACATGATGCATCGTTGGTCCATATTTCCTGGCTGGCAGAATACTTTGAGATTATAATCCCGTCAAGCGTAAGACTACTGAAGCTGTCTGTATTGGGCCATATACATCTTTCCGCGCTCTCGTCGTCCTCATTAGCTCCGTACCCGGCAAAGATGATTATCACAGCCTCAACCCTGCCGTCACCATCCCAGTCATAGTCGGAATAGTCAAGCTGATCGTCAGCAAGCTTTGCGGCTTCCTTGAACTGGCTCCTGCCAAAATTATCGTAATCACCATCAATTTTTTGCTTTGACGACAGCTTGATGGGGCCTACGACATCGAACTCTACATTAAACTGGCCTCGCGACTGGTCACGGAAATAGTCGGCTACACATCCAGCACCGTTTCCCTTGTTGAAACCTTTCGTATTAAACAGGTCCTTATAGAACTGCAGATCATGTTCTGCCATGAAATCGCAGTCGGAAAACGACATCAGAATCACAGGAAGCCTGTATTTCTTCTCCGGATCCCAGTTCTTATGGGGATATGGCAATGCTTTCCTGACATTAGATGACCTGGTCTTGAAAGTGAGCACACTTCCATCCGACATACGATGAGTTCTCTGCCTGACTGCAAAAACATTCAGGCAGAGACTCAACATCAATATGCCGATTACTGAGCGCAAGGCTTCCAAGGTTTCAGGGTCTTGAAGAAGTCGTTGCCCTTGTCATCAACGAGGATGAATGCGGGGAAGTCCTCTACCTCAATCTTCCATACTGCCTCCATGCCGAGCTCTGGATATTCTACGCACTCGATGCTCTTGATGGAGCTCTGAGAGAGCACAGCTGCCACACCGCCGATGGTGCCGAGATAGAAGCCACCATGCTTCTTACAAGCCTCGGTGACAACATCCGAGCGGTTACCCTTGGCAATCATCACGAGCGATGCACCGTTAGCCTGGAACTCGTCAACATACGGGTCCATACGGTTAGCGGTGGTCGGGCCCATAGAGCCGCAAGGATAGCCCTCCGGAGTCTTCGCCGGTCCGGCATAGAGCACGGGGTACTTCTTGAAGTAGTCGGGCATACCCTCACCTGCATCCAGACGAGCCTTCAGCTTGGCATGAGCGATATCGCGGGCCACAATGATGGTACCCTTCAGGTTGACACGGGTTGAGACAGGATATTTAGAAAGCTCCTTGCGAACGGCATCGATACCCTCGTTGAGGTCGATCTCAATACCCTTGCCGCCCTCACCCGGCCTGCGCAGCTCCTCAGGGATAAGCTCTGTCGGGTTGGCATCCATCTTCTCCAGCCAGATACCGTCGGCATTGATCTTAGCCTTGATGTTACGGTCGGCAGAGCAGCTGACGCCCATACCGATAGGACAGCTGGCACCATGACGAGGCAGACGGATGACGCGGATGTCGTGAGCCAGATACTTACCACCGAACTGAGCTCCGAGTCCAATCTTCTGTGCCTCAAGGATGAGTTTCTGCTCGAGGTCTACATCACGAAAAGCGCGACCTGTTTCATCGCCTGTCGTGGGCAGACCATCATAGAACTTGATAGAAGCGAGCTTCACGGTCAGCAGGTTCTTCTCGGCTGATGTACCTCCGATTACGAATGCGATATGGTAGGGAGGACAGGCTGCCGTGCCCAGCGACTTCATCTTCTCTACGAGGAACGGGATGAGCGTACCCTCATTCTGGATGGTAGCCTTGGTCATCGGGTAGAAGTAGGTCTTGTTGGCAGAACCACCACCCTTGGCCACCATCACGAACTTATACTCAGCACCCTCTGTGGCCTCGATGTCAATCTGGGCAGGCAGGTTGCAACGGGTGTTCACCTCGTCGTACATGTTCAGAGGAGCATTCTGAGAGTATCGCAGGTTGTCCTGAGTGAAGGTGTTGAACACACCAAGGCTCAGTGCCTCTTCATCCTCGAAGCCGGTCCATATCTGCTGACCCTTCTCACCATGGATGATCGCCGTGCCTGTGTCCTGACAGAAAGGCAGGATACCCTTGCAAGCCACCTCGGCATTGCGCAGGAACTGCAGGGCAACATACTTATCGTTCTCAGAGGCCTCTGGATCGGTCAGAATCTTGGCCACCTGCTCGTTATGCTCACGACGAAGCATGAACTCCACATCGTGGAAAGCCTGCTGTGCCAGAAGGGTAAGAGCCTCCTTAGAGACCTTCACTATCTGCTTTCCTTCAAACTCTGACGTTGTTACGCCTTCCTTCGACAACAAACGGTATTCCGTCTTGTCTTCGCCCACCTGAAACATCGGGGCATACTTAAATTCTACTGCTTTAGCCATAAATAATACTTATATTTGTTTAGTATCCAAAAATTTCTTCTGTTGTAAGTCTGCGGATAGGCCCAATCTTACCGAGTGACTCCATATCGAGTTCCTTCTCGTCGCCTAAGATGATATAGCGATAAGGCTTGTTAGCCATGTTGGCCTTCTCGAAACTGACGATGTCCTGCAGAGTAACCTTGGGCAGGTCGTTGTATATCTTCTCATTAAGGAAATAGTCGATGCCCAGTTTCTTGGCAGCCAGATAGGTGAAGATGATACTTGTCTTCGTTACCCGTTGGCTGGCAAGCTGTTTCGTGAGTCCCTCCTTGGCAATGTTGAAGGCAGTCTCACTGGCGGGCAACTCATCCACAATCTCCTTGAAGTGATTGATACAGTCTGTCATCTTGTCATTCTGGGTAATGATGTGGTTGTAGAAATACTCTTTATCACCCTTCTTCGCCGGACGGCTGTAGTATGCCGATGCATTGTAGGCCAGGCCGCGGGCCTCGCGCATCTCCTGGAACACGATGCCATTCATGCCACCTCCGAAATACTCATTGAACAGGGCTACAGTAGCTGCCTCGTCGGCATTCCACTCACGCTGTTCGTTATGGTACATACGCATATAGATGTTCTTGGCATCGTAAGGCGCAATCCAGACTTCGTTAATCTCTGCCGTTTGGGTCGTATAGGGCTTGTTCTCAGGCACTGCCATGAGCTTCTTCGGTGTCTTGTGAATCTTGGCTATGGCCGCTGAGATCTCCTGTTGGGTCATGGGACCGTAGTAGAGCACGCTATGTTCATATTTGCTGAGATTCCTTATCAGGTCTACCAGCACTTGCGGGTCGGTTTCCTTGAGCTGCTGCTCGCTCATCACGTCGCGCCCGGTGTTACGCGTTCCATAGACACCGTACTGGAACAGACGGTTGAAGTAGAGCCGCTGGTTCTTCTTCGCATCCTCGCGCTGCTTCAGTGTCAGGCCCACCATCTGGTCGTAGGCCTGCTTGTCAACCTTCGGGTTCTGCAGCATGTCCTCCATCAGGGCTAATGCCGGCTGCATGTTCTCGCTCAGGCCGAAGAGATAGACCGTGATGACATCTGAGGCCACGTTGACGAAATAGTCGCATCCCAGTTCATAGAACTTCTGCTTGAGGTCTGCGGCCGACAGCTTGTCGGTGCCCAGATAGCGTAGATAGTCTGCGGCGATGTCATAGCGGTTGTCGGCACTCTGGCCGAACTCGAACCTGTAGTAGAGCTCGAAGAGACCGTTCGTATTGTTCTTCACATAGTATAGAGGCAGCTTGGATTTCGTCTGCGTGATGGTCATGTCCTTCTGCCAGTCCACGAATCGCGGCTGGATAGGCTCCACCTTTGTATCTTGGACAGCCTGAACGAAGGCACTCTTCTGGTCGCGGTTTGCCTGGATAGGTGTGATGGCAGGCTTGTCAATCTTCTTCTGAAGAGAGTCGATGCCCTGTTTCTTGTATACTACCACATAGGCATCGGTAAAGAACTTGTTGGCGAAGTCGACAATCTCCTGCTTGGTGATCTTCGAGATGCGGTCGATCTTGCCAACCTCCTGCTTCCAGTCCACCTCGTTGATGAAGGCATCCACGAACATATCCGCACGGCCTCTGTTGCTCTCCAGGAGCTGGTAGTGGCTGCGCTTCCTGTTGTTGATGATGCTCGGCAACAGGTTCTCAGGGAAATCACCCTTCTTCAGTTTGCCGATCTCTTCGAGCATCAGCATCTTCACCTCGTCAAGGCTCTGGCCCTGTTTTGGTGTACCCATGAGGAAGAAGGCTCCATGATCGTGCAACAGTTCCGAACCTCCTGAGGCTCTCTGCACCTTCATCGTCTGGTTGAGGTCGAGATCGAAGAGTCCTGCACGTCCGTTGCTCAGGATATCCTCCATCAGTTCGAGGGTGTCGGCCTGCAGCTCGTTGGCCTTCTTGGCGCGCCAAGCCATCCAGAGGGTCTCTGCCTCCTGTCCGACAACAGTAGTGTCCTTAGGAGATGTCAATGGCGGCAGCGGGGCAAACACAGGTTGCTTTACATCTGCACCGGGTTTCCAGCCGGAGAAATACTTGTCGATGATGGCGATGGTCTTGTCCATATCCATGTCGCCTGCCATACAGATGGCCACATTGTTGGGACGATACCACTTATTAAAGTAGTTCTTGATGTTTGTGATCGACGGGTTCTTCAGGTGCTCTTGAGTACCGATTGTTGTTTGAAGTCCGTATGGATGGTTAGGCCACAGCATCTTTGAGATGGTGGCAAAGAGCTTACGACTGTCGGATGTCAGTCCGATGTTATACTCCTCGTACACAGCCTCCAGCTCAGTGTGGAAACCACGAATCACCATATTCTGGAATCTGTCGCTCTGGATCTTCGCCCAGTTCTCTATTTCGTTAGATGGGATATCCTCTGTATAGCATGTCACATCGTTGGAGGTATATGCGTTAGTACCTTCAGCACCGATGGCTGCCATGAGCTTGTCATACTCGTTGGGAATGAAGTACTTTGCAGCCAACTGGCTCACTGAGTCGATCTCGTGATAAGCCTGCTTACGCTGCTCAGGGTCAGTCATCAGACGGTACTTCTCATAGCGCTGCTCGATGTCTGCCAACAGAGGAGCCTCAGCCTCAGGATTGTTAGTACCAAACTGTTTTGTACCCTTAAACATCAGGTGCTCCAGATAGTGAGCCAGTCCTGTTGTCTCTGCAGGGTCATTCTTCGAACCGGTACGCACTGCTATGAATGTCTGTATACGCGGTTTCTCGGGGTTGGCCGAGAGATACACCTTCAGACCATTGTCGAGGGTATAGATCCTCGTCTTCATCATGTCACCTGCTACGGTTTCATACTTGTACTCTTTTGCCTGTGTGTTCATCCCGAGCATCGCCAGGCCCAAAAACAGTAATAATTTCCTCATATTTTCTTTTTTCATCCAAATTTTATTGCATTAGATTGCAAAGATAGTACAAATTTTCCAATATATCGCACAAACATCCCCAAAAAATCTATTTTATTTAATTTTATTTGTATATTTGCAGCAGAAAATTATCAATCTGAAAAAATAAAAGGAATAAGAATGAATACCAGACTCATTTTTTCCTGTATGCTACTAACGATGACTGCACTGCCATCCCTGAATGCACAGACTGTTAAGAACGATACGACAAGGAATACCGTTCGCATAGGATATATAAGTACAGGTATCACCACTCTGGCAGGAGCCGTAGACAAGGTAACGGAAGAGAGGATGAACAAAGGTCTGGTCACATCATCTCTCGATGCCCTCAGTGGTCAGGCTGCCGGTGTGAAGGTGATGAATGACGGTAACCAGGAGGCGATGGTAAGTGCCGTCAGAGTGAGAGGAACGACCTCGCTTACCGGTGGCAACGACCCGTTGGTAATCATCGACGGCGTTACCTCCGACCTTGCCACGCTCACCACCATCTACCCTGCCGACATCGAGAGCTTCACCATCCTCAAAGATGCCTCAGAGACAGCGCAGTACGGTTCACGAGGCGCTGCCGGTGTCATCGAGGTGGCAACGAAGAAAGGACGCCAGTCGCAGTTCCACATCTCCTACGACGGCACGATGGGTTTTGAGAGTGTCTACAAACGTGTTGAGATGCTCAACGCCAGCCAGTTCCGCAAGGCTGCCGAAGCCCTGAACCTCAGCTATGTCGACAACGGATACGACACCGACTTCAGCCGGAGCATCGAACGTACGGGATTCATACAGAACCACCACGTGGCCTTCGGCGGAGGATTAGGCGAAGCCAACTACCGAGCCTCGATAGGTATGATGGAGCACCAGACGGTAATCAAGACAAACAGCTTACGTACCTATACCGCCAAGCTCGACATCTCGCAGAAGGCCTTCGACAACCATCTTACAGTAGACCTCGGTATCTTCGGTTCTCTGCAGAACAACCAATATATCCCCTTCCGTCAGAAGCTGCTCTACTCTGCCCAGGCCTTCAACCCCACCTTCCACGATGGAGCCAATGACGACGGCAGCTATGACCAGGTGCCGGAAGCCCTCTGGATAAACAATCCCAACTCACTGCTCACAATGTCGCAGGAGGAGGACAACGGCCATTTCAATGCCCACCTCACAGCCACCGTCATCCTGATGAAAGACCTTAAACTGCGAGCCTTCGGTTCATATTCCTATAACTCAGTCAACAACTCACACTACTACCCCACCATCGTATGGAGTCATGGCGAGGCATATCGCGGCAACGAGAAGAACAACGAGATGATGGGTAATATCTCACTCGACTATAAGCTGAACACCAACAACTCAACACTCAACCTGATGCTCCTTGCAGAAGCCAGTCAACGCAGAACTACGGGATTCTATACCACAGCCACCAATTTCTCTACCGACGCCTTCGGATTCAACAAATTGTCGGCAGGTGCAACGTTGCTTTGGGAGGGCACCGACTCATACTTCAGCGAATCCCGCATGGAGTCGTTCCTGCTCCGTGCCCAGTATACCCTGCTCGACCGCTACACACTGACAGTAAATGCACGTGCCGACGCATCGTCGAAGTTCGGAAAGAACCACCGCTGGGGCTTCTTCCCCTCCGTCAGTGGAGCATGGCAGATCCTGAAGAAAGGTGAGACATCCGCTCTTTTCCCCTTCCTCACCTCTGCAAAGATGCGTGTGGGAGTCGGACTCTCAGGAAGCCTCGGAGGCATCGGCTCCTACAACTCCATGCAACTGATACAACCTAACGGTGTGGTACCCATGAACGGTACTACCGTCACCACCCTCGGCATCATGCGTAATGCCAATCCCGACCTGAAATGGGAAGTGAAACGCAGCTTCAACATCGGTTTCGACCTCACTTTCTGGAACGGACGGATAGCCTTCAGCCTGGACCACTACCAGTCGAAGACAACAGACATGCTCTACGTCTACGATGTTCCCGTGCCACCATTCACCTACGACAAGCTCCTTGCCAACCTCGGCTCGATGAGAAACAGCGGTATGGAGATCGGCTTCGGCATCACTCCCCTCCACAACAAGGATATAGAGCTTACCATAAACATGAATTGGTCGTTTGAACGTAACAAACTCCTCTCGCTCGACGGTGACTATAACGGACAGTATCTCACGGCTCCCAAAATGAAAGGTATCTCCGCACTCTGGGGAGCTGGATTTAATGGTGCCAGCGATGTGGTGATGCAGATTGTGGGTGAGACACTAGGTGTGTTCTACCTCTACCACTGTAAAGGCCTAGCCACTGATGCCGACGGATCGAAATACTACGATGTCACCGAAGAGAAATACATCTGCGGACAGGCTACCCCGAAAGCGATGATGGGTTCGAACATCGCCCTGCGCTATCGACAGTGGGATGTATCCATACAGATGAACGGTGCCTTCGGACATAAGATATACAATGGCACAGCACTCACATATAACAATATGCTCTCTCTGCCAAACTACAATGTCATGCAAGGTGCTCCTGAGAAGAACATACAGGATCAGACCATCAGCGACTATTACCTTGAGAACGGTGACTACCTAAACATCGACTATGTCACTATAGGCTGGACGGTACCCGTTCGCTCCAAGTACATCCAGAACCTACGTGTCTCTGCATCTGTCAACAACCTCGCCACCATCACTGGGTATAGCGGAGCTACGCCAATGATCAACTCCAGCGTCATCAACAGCTCGCTCGGCATCGACGACAAGAACACGCTACCGGTATATCGCAGTTACACCTTAGGAGTCAGTGTACAGTTCTAACCCATATATTTTATTTCCAATTTAATATAATATTTCCAATGTCACGTTCATCATTTATCATTTGTCATTTAGCATTTATCCCGCTGCTCATCTCCTGCTCTTTAGAGGAGAACCCGCGCGACCAGATTGAAGAGGAGATAGCCTACACATCAGTCAGCACACTCTTCCAGCATTCCGTCGCCACATTATACAACTACATAGGCGGTTATAGCGACGGACAGGGGCTGCAAGGCACCTGCAGGGGTATCTACGACCTCCAGACCTTCGGCTCTGACGAGGCAATGCTGCCCACACGCGGCGCAGACTGGTACGATGGCGGCATCTGGCAAGACATGTACCGGCACTCATGGGGGCCGGGTGACGGAATATCGAAGAATGCATGGCTCTACCTATATAAGGTCATCACCCTCTGCAACCACTCCTTAGAAAAGCTCTACGAACATGAGGATATACTCGGTGATCAGCGTCTGGCAATCTATAAATCAGAGGTACAGGCACTGAGAGCCATCTTCTACTGGTATCTGCTCGACCTCTTCGGCAACGTGCCCATTATCACCACCTCTGAAACCTCGATGAATGATGTGAAACAGGCAAGCCGTAAGGAGGTATTCGATTTCGTGGAGAAAGAGCTCCGTCATGCCTGTTCATTCCTGCCCATGGAAAAGAGCAACCTGGAAGGCGATTATTACGGACGCGTAACCCTGCCTGTAGCCTACTTCGTCCTTGCCAAGCTGTTGCTCAATGCCGAGGTCTATTCCGGCACGCCCAGATGGAAAGACTGCATAGAATTTTGCGACAGGCTTGAAAGCCTCGGATATGAGCTTGAAGACAACTACTCTGCCAACTTCGCCATACATAACGAGACATCGAAAGAAAACATCTGGACTATCCCCATGAATCAGCACCTTTACCTGAACCAGCAGCAGAATCTATACCGCTCCTACCACTATCGTCATGCCGCTGCCTATGGTTTCACAGGCGAGAACGGCTCCTGCGCCACAAAACGGACAATGGAAATCTTCGGCTACGGGACAGACTATGAGGACAAACGTCTGGAGAAAAACTACTGGACAGGTGAGGTTTACAATTCCATAGGAAATCTGGTTACCGACAGAACTGGCGCTCCACTCGTCTACCACCCCATGGAAGTGGATATGGACCTGAGCGGCAGTCCCTATGTAGAGACAGCCGGAGCCCGCATGAAGAAATACGAGGTAGACCTCAACGCCATAAAAGACGGCAAGCTGATGGAGAACGACATCGTGCTCTTCCGCTTTGCCGACGTACTGCTGATGCGAGCCGAGGCGAAATTCCGCTTAGGTCAGAACGGACAGGATGACTATGACGCCGTGCGCCTGCGTGCCGACATGCATACAAAGCCCATCTCACTTCAGAACCTGCTCGACGAACGCCTGCTGGAACTCTGTTGGGAGGGATGGCGACGCCAGGACCTCATCCGGTTCGGACAATACGAGAGTCTGTTTATGGGTGATGAGTTCGACGAGAAGGTCGACGAGAGCGATGGGCACACCACCCTCTACCCTATCCCAGCTGATGCGATAGCCCTCAACCCCAATCTCATGCAGAACCCGGGATACTGAAAAAAGCCAGGGGTGCTAATTCTCGTAGTCAATCTCGTGGTCGAGCTTGGAGAGGAAGTCCTCGTAGACCTCCGGTTCAACATCGCCCATCTGATACTCCTTCTCAGCATCCTTACGTATCTCGGCAATCCAGGCACGACGGGCCTTGATATAATCCTCGTGGATACGCTCAGCATCATTCTCTGTGAGTTCCTCAAGACCATAGTAGTCGAGAATCATCTGATATGACCAAGACCAACGGTAGTCGCTGTAGTTATTGTTGATCTCCTCAAAACGATCGAGCACCTGTTGGATATTATCGATGTCACCGCTCTTGATGTCACGTACGATACGCAGTTCCTCACTCTCAGGCAGGAGAAGTCCACTAAGATCAGTCCAGCGGCCCTTGCCTACTACACTATTAGGACGTCCGAAGAAGCCTTCCTTCTGAGCACGTTTCAGTACGGCACCCATATAGATACGCAGGGCGATATCATAATACTTCAGCCCCTTGCGCAACGAAGAGGCATTGATGACATATTCGTGGAAATTGTATGTAGAGACGTTATCTCCAGAGGCCTCTCGCAGAGCCTTCAGGATCTTGATACCCTCCATGATCTCACCAACGGTGAAGGGAGAGAGCCAGTCGAAGTTGATGATACTCTTACGAGACTGTCTGCTGCGCTTGTCACGCTTAGGCCATTTCTTGATATCACGATAGAGACCCACAGTGGTGATGTTTCGTCCAGGAACAAGATAACACTCCTCACCGTATGCCATCAGATAAGAGAATGGCAGGTTACGGGTGTCGGGATGGTGCATCAGTTTGCCAAAGCAGACAGAGAAAGCACCTATCGTTGCAGGCATCAGCACATAAGATCCTGAGGCGGTCTTTGTGCCACGCTCGAGGGTGCCGTAATGCATCGGACCCATCTTATAGGCATGATTTGAGAAGTTGGTGTTAGAACCAGCGTTATAGAATGAGAACTCACCGCCTATAAGCAGAGAACTCTTATGGTGGGAGGCACAGAACGGTCCGCAGAAGGCGGCACAGGCCTCACCATTTGCCATGAATGAATTGGCGAAGAACAGGCTGGCCTCAGCAGTGAAGCCATTGGTAATCTGACAAGCCTCACCCACAAAACAGTCCTGCATCTTCACGGAGTTGTTGATGGAGCAGCCGTCGCAGATGATAGAGTTCTCGCAGATGACACCAGTGCCAATGAACACAGGAGCATCCATCGATGACATCACAGTACATTCTGACAGACGTGCAGCACCGCTGATCTCACAATAGCCCTTAATAACGGTATTGGTGATGTCCTTGGCATTGATAATCTTCACGTTGTTGCCGATATATCCGCGATCAGGACGAGTAACACGCAGTTCATCCTCAATCATCTGCTGGATGGTTTTCTTCAACTGCTTGTCACGATCATGCTTCACCATAAACGCAGCCAACTGACTGTTCAACTCGCGGAAGATGGTGACATTACCATCGCCCATCTCGTTGAGCACGGAGATGACAGAACCTTCGCCGTATGTAGCGTCATCAGTAGTCTCGAGGGTACATATATTTGATATGTAGCAATCATTACCGATAGTGTAGTTATTGATATAGTTGCCGACCTTCTCTATAAGACAGTCATTGCCCACAGAGACATTACGTAGTGTGCTGTCGTTAATGCCAGAATGCTTGAAGAAACCCTTGGTAACCTCTACCTGCTTATTAAACTCTCCCAGACGGATATCCCCGTAGAACATCACACGGTGGAAGTTATACGGCTTAAAGCCTTCTGCCACAATCACTCGCTGCCAGTCTTCTGCCCAGCATACATTATGCTCAAGGACATCGATCTCTGTCTGTGTCAAGTTTCTGTAATCACTCATAGTCCTGATATAAAAAGTCGTTATATGGATATTTCTGTACGTGGAGCTCTCTTACACGTTTGTAGAGATGCTCACGCAACTCGTCAATGTTTTCTTTCTGTTTAGCAGAGATAAAGAGACATTCCAGATAATGGCCATCTTCTGCAGAACGGGCCATCCACGTACGTTTCAATTCGTCGAGAGTGATATTCTCCTTTGTCTCAGGGGTGAGATCATCTTCTTCCTTTGGCACCCATGTATAGGCGTCGATCTTATTAAAGACAATGACAGATGGAGTGTCGGCACAACCCAGATCCTTGAGAGTATTCTCCACCACACGGATCTGTTCCTCGAAGTCAGGATGGGAGATATCCACCACATGTACCAGGAGGTCAGCCTCGCGCACCTCATCAAGTGTACTCTTGAAACTCTCCACAAGGTCTGATGGCAGCTTACGTATGAATCCTACGGTATCAGCCAGAAGAAACGGCAGATTGTCGATGGTCATCTTGCGGACTGTGGTATCGAGAGTGGCAAAGAGTTTGTTCTCTGCAAAGACCTCACTCTTGGCAAGCAGATTCATCATCGTACTCTTTCCAACGTTAGTATATCCCACAAGAGCCACACGGATAAGACGTCCACGATTCTTACGCTGGGTGGTCTTCTGTTTGTCGATCTCCGAGAGGCGCTGTTTCAAGAGCGTGATACGCTGGAGAATGATACGACGGTCCATCTCAAGCTGTGTCTCACCCGGTCCGCGAAGACCTACGGAGCCTTTTCCGCCACCAGAGCCAGAACCGCCACCCTGTCTTTCCAGGTGAGTCCACAAGCGCTGAAGTCTTGGCAACATATAACGATGCTGAGCCAGTTCCACCTGAGCCTTAGCCTCAGCAGTCTGAGCACGCATGGCGAAGATATCGAGGATAAGAGAGGTACGGTCAAGTATCTTTACCTGAAGCTCCTTCTCGATGTTACGCATCTGCTTGGCAGAAAGCTCGTCATCGAAGATCACCATTCCCACAGGCTGGGGAGCATTGGAATCATCAAGCAGTCCGTCAGCAAAAAGTGCTGCATCCTGGGCATCAACCCAGTCGTCGTATGCATCTTGGCATTGTTTTATGTAAGCCTTAATCTCAAGGAGCTTGCCCGAGCCCACGTATGTTGTCTGACTGGGACCGCCCACCTTCTGAGTGAAACGCTTAACGGTAACGGCTCCTGCTGTATCAGCAAGGAACTCCAGCTCGTCGAGATATTCTTTTGTCTTGGCCTCATCCTGATCCTTTGTTATCAGGCCTACAAGGACTGCAGTCTCAGCCTTGGCCTCGGAAATTACAAATTCTTTCATATTGGGTGCAAAGATAAGAAAAAAGACAGAGATTACACAGATTGTGACAGATATTTTGAAAAAAAACACTAAAAAAAACATAAAATCAACGCTGTCCGTGCATAATGAAAAAGAATTATATGTATTTTTGCAATCAAATTAAAACCAACTAAAATAAAACAAATTATGAGAGTTATTATTCAATCTGACTATCAGAAAATGTCTCAGTGGGCAGCTAACCACGTTATCGAGCGTATCAATGCTTTTAATCCTACACCTGACCATAAGTTCGTGTTGGGTCTGCCTACAGGTTCCTCACCCGTTGGCATGTACAATGCACTTGTAGAGGCAAACCGTACCGGCAAGGTATCATTCAAGAATGTGATCACCTTCAACATGGACGAGTATGTAAGTCTGCCGGAGACCCATCCTGAGAGCTACCATGCCTTTATGGCACGTAACCTCTTCGATCACATCGACTGCCCTAAGGAGAACATCCACATCCTCAATGGCAATGCCACTGACCTCGTAGCCGAGTGCAAGCACTATGAAGAGATGATACTGGAGGCTGGAGGTATCGACCTCTTCATCGGAGGCATCGGCCCTGACGGACATATCGCATTCAACGAGCCAGGCAGCTCTCTGCGTAGCCGTACTCGTATGAAGACTCTGACAACAGACACACGTATTGCCAACAGCCGCTTCTTCGGAGGCAATCCCGAGAGTGTTCCTGCACATGCTCTGACAGTAGGTGTTGGTACCGTTATGGATGCCCGTGAGGTGATGATCCTCGTAAATGGCCATGGTAAGGCTCGCGCTATGCAGGCTGCCATCGAGGGTAGCGTTAACCACATGTGGACTATCTCTGCACTCCAGATGCACGAACATGGCATTATCGTTTGCGACGAGGATGCTGCCGACGAACTGAAGGTTTCTACCTATAAGTATTTCAAGGATATTGAGAGCGATCAGCTGCTTTAGCGGAGGTCCTGTCTCCTTTCTTAATTTCAGAATGTATGAATAGGACGATTAGCTTAGTAGTTTTTTTGATATCAGTATGCTTCTGCAAGGCAGGAGATGCTGTTGTGACATCTCCAGACGATAAGATGCAGGTGAAGGTGAGTGATGCAGGAGGCAGATTGTATTATTCTGTTACCTACGACGGACAGGAGATGCTCCAGCCATCAGCCCTGGGGCTGAAGACCAGCATGGGTGACCTGACAAGAGACCTCTCGATAACAGCATCGAAGACAGATGTCGTAAACGAGCAGTACACCATGCGAGGCACCAAGGCCTCAAAAGGCAACTACAACGCCAACGCACTTATCTTAAACATCAAGAACAAGGACGGCGTAAAGTTCGATATCCGTTTTCAGGTGAGCAACAACGACATCGCCTTCCGTTATGAGATGGCCAGACAGAAATGGCAGAAGAAGGATATGAAACGTGTCAGGATTCTCTCAGAGGCCAGCAGTTTCAATTTCCCGGAGGGAACGACTACGTTCATTTCACCACAGATAGGACCTGAGACCGGATGGGAACAGACCAAACCCAGCTATGAGGAAGAATATAGTTCCGACGGAGCGATGGACAAGCCTTCAAAGTTCGGACACGGATATATCTTCCCCGCCCTCTTCCATCTGCCTAATGGATGGGCACTGGTAAGTGAGACGGGAGTTAGCTCTGCATATTGCGGGAGCCACCTCTCTGACTATCAGGCAGGCATGGGATATACAGTAGCCTATCCCGACAGAGGCGAGAACAATGGTTACGGCACTGACTTTGCCGCTATCCCGCTGCCAGGAGAGACACCTTGGCGCACCATCACCTTAGGCTCCTCGCTGAAGCCTATCGTTGAGACAACTATCAGCTATGATGTAGTAAAACCTCTCTATGAGCCATCGACAGACTATAAGGCTGGACGATACACATGGAGTTGGCTGATATGGCAAGACAACTCCGTAAACTATGAAGATCAGGTAAAGTTCATCGACTTGGCATCGACGATGGGATTCGAGTATTGTCTCGTAGACAACTGGTGGGACACCCAGATAGGACGCGAGCGCATGGTGGAGTTGTCGAAATATGCCCAGTCGAAGGGTGTACACCTTTTATTATGGTATAACAGTAACGGTTTCTGGAACGATGCCCCCCAGACCCCACGTAACTGCATGAACACATCCATAGCCAGAGAAAAGGAGATGAAGTGGCTGAAGAGCATCGGGGTGAAGGGTATCAAAGTGGATTTCTTCGGAGGCGACAAACAGGAGACGATGCGTCTGTATGAGGATATCCTCTCGGATGCCAACCGCTATGGTCTGCAGGTGGTGTTCCACGGATGTACCATCCCTCGCGGTTGGGAGAGGATGTATCCTAACTATGTTGCCTCAGAGGCTGTGCTGGCATCAGAGAACTTGTTCTTTGGTGAGGGAGCAACCATCCGTGAGGGCTTCGACCTCACACTCCACCCCTTCTGTCGTAACGCCACTGCCTCAATGGACTGGGGAGGTATCATCATGAACAAATGGATGTCGAAAGACAACAAGAGCCGTCATACCCGTAAGACAACAGACATCTTCGAGATGGCATCAGGAATCATCATGCAGACATCTGTGCAGTGTGTAGCCATGCAACCTAACAACCTCGATGAACTTCCGCAATTCGAGATTGACTTCCTTCGCGGACTGCCTACCACCTGGGAGGAGCCACGATTCATCGACGGATATCCTGGAAAATATGTTATAATGGCCCGCAAGGCCACTGACGGCAAATGGTATATCGCAGGCCTCAATGCGCAGAAAGAACCGCTTACGCTGACACTCGATCTCTCGGAGTATTCGCTTTCAGACCTTTATATCGACAACAAGAAGTCTGAACCAACACTCACCAAACTCAAGAAAGACAAGAAAGGCAAGGCAAAAATCACCATCCAACCAAATGGAGGTATGATCATCAAATAAAGAATCCCCGCAACCGCGGGGATTCTTGTTATCAATACACAAAGATCTTATAATCCTTGATGCTTCCCGGGGCACCTTCCTCAGCACGTGGGAGGTATTCGAAGCCTGAGAGTTCCTGAACAGAACCCAGATCGATAACCATCAGATGAGGCAGGGCCGTACGCTTGACAGTACTCCAGTAGGTAGACTCCTGGAGATCGAAGGCCTTGTCGGCGAGGTTGTTACCCCGAATAGTCTCTTCGCTGTCGGCATACTTCACTGTCCAAGGCTCACGACTTATACGTCGACTATCCTTGCCAAGAGCATATACCTCGGCAACACATACTACGTCTTTACCATCATGGGTAGAAAGAGCCTGGAAGGCGATATATCTACCCTTGGCAGGAGCAGAAAAACGAACTGTCTGCCAACCATTGCCTGACGAGAAACTTCCCTCTGCCACAGGAGTAGCAGAATTAAGATCAGGTTTGTCGCCAGGATTATTATGGGTAACACTCTTAGCCAGATTAAGCTGGTCTAACTCAGGTTTGTCCTGTGCCCAGAGAGTAGTGCTCTTAGGTCCGACGACATCAAGAACCACCACCTCGTTAAGTCCACGCTTAAGCCAACATCCAGGAACATACAGCGTCTGCTGAGGACCTATGTTCCAGAATCGGCCAATAGGATATCCGTTGACATACACCTGTCCCTTTCCGAAGTTAGAGAGATTCAGGAATGTGTCGCCTCTCTTGGTGAGTTTGAAGTGTCCACGATAGTAGCCACGTTTGTCAGATACAGTATTAGCAGCTGATGTCTGTGCAGAGGCAAGGGCCTTGACTGCCGTGGGATAATCATCGGGAATGGTGAGGATATTCCAGCGCCTAAGGTTCCATGTTACATCATTGCCATCGATATCTGCCGTGATGGTCACACTCTCTGTGATACCCTTATAATCCTTGATGGCACGTCCGAAATTAATACGTCCCATAGCCTCGATAAAGATCTTCAGTTCCTGGCCTTTCTTTACAGGAGGAAGCATAAGGCTCTTCTCATTCTTTACACGATCGATTGTTCCGATATACTTATCGTCGACGAAGACTTGTGCATAATCGTGCCCATCATTAAGCGTCAGCACAGACGATACAGCGACCTCTGGAAGTATGGTGACATACATCATCGAGCCCCAACCCATATCCATCTCTTCCATAGTGCGCAGAGGAGAATCCATAACAACGCTGTCGGCCCCAAGAATGATAGGAGCAAACTCCTTTGCCTCGAATTCCGGTATGCTGATAAGTCTAGCAGGAGCCTTTACCACTTTAGGCAGAGGTTTGTCGCTATATTTCTGAAGGACCTTGCGCAACTTGTAGTATTTCTCAGTAGTCCAACCATATTCATTTATAGGAGCATCGTAATCGTAGCTGGTGACATCAGGTGCAAAACCTGGAGAGTTAGCACCAGCCCAGTGGCCGAAACTCGTTCCTCCGTGAGTCATGTAAAGAGAGAAACTGATGCCCTTCGACAACATCTCATCAATGCCGCTTACCATATCATCAGCCGGACGCGTCTCATGACGTGCTCCCCACTTGTCGAACCATCCGCTCCAGAACTCAGAACACATCATAGGAGCATCAGGACGCAACTGCTTAAGACGAGCAAACTGCTGGTCGATATTGGCACCGGTACCGAAGTTCATGGTCCATACAAGATCGTCGAGGCCGTTCTTCTCAAAGTTACTTGACCAGTCGCATTGGAAGAGTGCCATCTTATTGCCATAGATTCCACGCAGGCAATCGCGTATCTCTGAGATATATGCCTTATCCTCGCCATAAGAGCCATATTCGTTTTCAACCTGTACCATAATGATAGGGCCGCCATTCTGAATGGTTAACGGAGCCAGCTGTTCTCCTACCTTCTGCTCGAAGATCTTCACCCTCTCCATGAAATACGGATCCTGCTCACGAAGACGGATATCCTTCTTCTTCAAGAGCCACCAAGGAAGACCACCCATCTCCCACTCTGCACATACATACGGACCTGGACGCACGATAACATACATGCCATTTTTCTGGGCCAGGCGACAAAACTCTGCCACGTCGCTATTGCCAGTGAAATCAAACTGCCCCTCGCGCTGTTCGTGGATGTTCCAGAACACATAGATACAGATGGTATTCATTCCCAATGCTTTGCAGGAACGGATACGATGCTCCCAGTAAGGACGGGGGATACGAGGGTAATGCACTTCTGCTGCCTTGACGATAAACGGCTCTCCATTCAGAAGGAACGTACCTTTGCCAACAGTAAAATCGCCTGCATGAGCAGATAATGAGAAAAGTGTCGTCATCATGACGAGCAATGTTAGTAACCTCTTCATATCAGTAGTCAATAATTATAATTAGATGCAAAAATAGGAAAAAATTCAAAAACTCACGAACATAAAAGAAAAAATATCTCATATTTAAGAATTATTGTGCAATTTTTGCAAAGGCGTAACTACTCAGCCCCCCCCTCATGAAGAGTGCCCTTTTGGGGCAGAAATCTAACAAATTTATACAAATCTAACAGAGATTTGGATGATTTTGAACAGATTTGTGAGATTTCTCGCCAAAGGCGACTCTTTTTGAGATTCGCTGAGTGGGTTTATTAGGGGGTGCTGAGTAGTTACGCAAAGGCAAGGAGCATCTTCGTAACATCAGTTAGTATCTTTTACGCCATCAGAACATAGTTTTTTTAAAAAAAATATAGCAAAATTTCAAAAACAACAGACATCCGACATAGTCTGTATTGTAACAAACTGATATATAATTATTTAGCTAAACTTTTTTATATTGACATCCGACATAAATCCAACATAAATCCGACATACATCCGACATAAATCTAGCATAAAATGGCTTTCATTGCACATATTAGCGTCTTACTGCACACCTATTATCATCATCAGTACGCATACTTTTGTAATCTACCCCTCTTAATGACTCTTAAGGCTCCTGTCAGTTATATTACACCCATATCGCAAGTTTTACCATTAGGACTAGTAAGAAAATTCTCTAGAGAATTTAAGTGTTACCTAATGATCTAGCAATCGCAAGAGCCCATCAAACCTCCAAATTCTCTAGAGAATTTATTTCTTGATAGTCTATTTACGATTGCAAAGCCTCGTTCTCATCTTCGTCGCATAGTAATAAAACAGTAAGCACACATAGTACCTGCTGATTGCCCAAATATGTCGGTTTTATGTCGGATTTATGTCGGATTTATGTCTGTAAGCCTTACTAAAATTGGAAATTAAATAGCTGTATTATAAGGTTTTAAACAACAAACTATGTCGGATGTCGGTAGATTTTGAGATTTTGAAGAAAAAAAATATAGAACTCATGATTTGCGCCTTCATCACCTGTGTGCAGCTATTTTACAGGTAATCGGCTTTGATACTTATTCATACATTCAGGGGCTTAATCAGAAAACAATAGCAGTTTCCAAATTAGGCTGAACAATAACGCCCCCAGGATATGGGGCGGGTGGCCCCGATTTAGTTAAAAGTTGTAAAAGAAAGAAATTATTATTTATTAACTTGTTTTTCTTTGATAATAAATCGGTATCTTTGCAAAGTCTTCACAGCTGAAGTGGAAGTGAAAGCCGAAGTGGATGGGTGGGGATGCTTTATATGGAAAGGCGTTATCTTGACGCTTTGTCTTTTGACTTCTGGGAATCTGGCAGTTCCGAAGTGTTAGTCAAAAACAAAGCAACGGGTGATGTCCATTGGTGTGTAATATCAATATGGTATTAACATATCGCGTGGGCTTCGGCGTTGCTCGTTCAGACTAACAGGGCGATGCCAGAGCCTCCAGAAGTGGGACGAGTAACAGAACAGACTCCCACGCTTTTTTGTATATTAGCCCCAATAATATGAAACCGCCAAGATATGGGGAGTCGTCTGGCAAAAATAAAACAATTATGCGGTTTAAGTTTACTTTATTCATGTTTTTTATCAGTTTATTTTTGTGTACTCGTGTAATGGCTGATAATAGAAAAGTTTATTATGGTTTTTTAGAGTTTGAAGTTATTGATGAGTCTGCAAAAACAGTATCTGTAACAGGATATCGAGGATCTACAACAGTATTAACTATACCATCTATATTCAAAGATGATGATAACAGTATTGAATACAAAGTAGTAGAAATTAGCTCACTAGCCTTCTCTTTTTCAAAGATTTCTAAAATAGAATTGCCTAATACTCTATTGAAGATTGGAACAGCGGCATTTGAAGAATCGTCTTTAACCTCAATTATAATTCCAAATAGTGTTATTTCTATTGGTGACTTTTCATTTAGCAAATGTCACTCCCTATCTTCTGTAACATTTGGTAGTGGTTTGACAACCATTGGCGAAAGAGCGTTTGCAGAATCTGGATTAACAACCGTTATGATCCCATCAAATGTTAGGTCCTTGGAACAATATGCTTTTATGGACTGTAAAGAACTAACGTCTGTTGAGATTAATTGTGCGAAAGTAGGGAATGGTGTATTTAGTGGTTGTGAGAATATTTCTTCAATAATTATTGGTGATAATGTTAACTCTATCGAAAGTTTTGTGTTTGACACTGACAAGGTGACCAATCTAGTTATAGGTAATGGAATAACTAAAATTAGTATTGGATCTTTAGGGATATATAATTGGAAAAAATTAGAAACCTTAAAAATAGATGTCGCTTCTATAGAGGAGAGTGCTTTTTCTTTTTGTGAATCTTTAAAATCGTTAGAAATAGGTAATCATGTTATTTCTATTGGCAATTCTGCTTTCTATAACTGCCGTTCATTAACTGCTTTAGAAATACCAGACAATGTAAAAACAATTGGAGAAAACGCATTTTATGGATGTAGTTATATGGCAACTTTACGTATTGGCAAAAGCGTGTCATCCATTGGAGTTGGTGCATTTGACGGAATACCATCGAAGGTTGTTGTAGTGGTGGGATGGGATAATCCTCTAGCTGTCAGTATTAATGTATTTGGTAATTCTTTTATACAATCTTCTATCGGAGATGCAACCCTTTACGTTCCAAAAGGCACAATAGGATTATACAAAACCTCTAACTTCTGGAAGGATTTTGGACATATCATAGAAGGTAACGGTCCCTCTGCAGATGATATGATGAAGCCGTTTGAACAGGATGGTATAACTTATCAGGTATTAAATTTGGAAGAGAATACTGTAACCATAACAGGGGCTGTCCAGTGGCTTAGAGGAGATGTTGAAATACCAGCAGAAGTAATTCATTGTGGTGAATATTTTTCTGTTACGTCAATTGCTAACGAGGCATTTGCAAGTCATCAGATGGTTAAAACCTTAAAATTACCAGCAAGCATTACAACCATCGGAGAAATGAGTTTCAGAGGTTGTGCTGACTTAACAACGTTAGAGATACAAAGTGGCACTATAGGCAGTTTTGCCTTTGGCAGTTTGTGGTCATTAAATTCAGTTGTTTTGGGTGATGGAGTGACTAGAATAGGAGAACTGGCTTTTGCAGATGCAAAAAATTTGGAAAATCTGACTTTTGGCAATAATATTGAAGAAATAGGGGAAGGTGCTTTTATTGAATGCGAGAAACTTAGTTCGATAGATCTTCCTGAAAATATAAAAGTAATAGGCGCTATGGCTTTTGCTCTCAGTATAAATCCGAATTCCCTGACATCTGTTATAGTTCATTGGGATACACCATTGAAGAACCTCCAAAGCAGCTCTTTCTTAAATAATATGAATGCGACATTATACGTTCCTGCTGGCACCAAGTCTGCTTATGAAAGAGCCAATGTGTGGAAGGATTTTAAGACAATTGTAGAGTACGGCTCAACTGACATAAAGGGGCATAAAATGGTTACTAATAAAATGGCTATATATGATCTCCAAGGACATAAAATGGAATCTGATTTTGAGCATTTACCCTATGGTATATATATTGTAGACGGAAAGAAAGTAGTCATCAAATAATCATTACTGCCACCCTGTATTTTGCAGGGTGGCAAATCAAAAAAATATCGAAAACATGGTAAAACAGAGATTTTTTCTACTATTCTTATTGATGGATATTACTATTTTATCTTACTGTCAAAAAGCAATAATATGGCAAAAAGATGGTAGTAAAACATATTTTAATCTTAGTGACAATCCCAAATCTACCTTCACTTTAACAGACTTGGTAATTTCGACATCAAAGATGACGGTCAATTACCCTTTAAATAAGGTATTGAGATTTACCTTTGACTTGACTCCAACAGAAATTGACAATTCCATTTTAAATGAGTCCAATATTATTATTCAGGACAATGACCAACTAATATTGTACAATTTTCCTGCAGGTACTAATATATATGTTTATGGAATAGATGGCAAACAATTAATTAATTATAAGGTAAATGGAGATCAGAAACAAATTGTGTCTATAAAAGACCTACCAAATGGGATATATGTGGTTAAAGCAAACAATATTAGCTATAAAGTAATTAAACGATGAGAAGGGTTTTATTATCATTGGTCTTTATAGTGGCCAATTTGTTATCAATACAGGCACAAGATGCCTTATATATTTATCGGAATGACGGCTCATTCAATGGTTTTCTTTATAATGAAATAGATAGCATTGTATATAGTAAATTCGATGTTGATAGTATATTACAGTCTAATTATGTTGTTCAGGAGGTTTGGACTGTCGATAGCGTTTATAGAATTCCATTAACAACCATAGTATCCCTGATTTTATCGTATTACTATTCTAATAATGTCATTAGTCATTGATCATTGTAATCATAATCACGGGATTTCGGTTCTCTTTATCATCCTCGATTGTTTGTTAGAACTAATTAACTACAATGCCTCGATTTCCTTGGCAGTAAGGCCAGTGGCCTTGGATATAGTATCTATATCAACTCCCAAATTCTTCAGGTTCAGAGCATTCTTCCTGCTAGTAATGGCCTCGCCTTCTGCCAAGCCTTCTGCCTTACCTCTGTCGTAGCGGTCTTTGAGGAGTACTCTCTCCGTAACAACCGCATCCCAGAATTTCTCATAGGCATAAAGCTGCCCCTCGCTCATGGCAGACTTCTCGATGATGGATAGAGCCTTGCGGGTGTCCTCGTTCTCGAGCAGTTCCTCAGGCACCTCATCGGTTTTCTCGTCAATCTCAGTCAGGAACCTCAACCACAGCACGGCCATCTTCTTCTCCATGATGTTACGAGGTTGGAATTTTGGCAGTTCAACGAACACGAACCTAAGATAGTCGATACTGCGCTCTGGGTGAGCTACATTGAGGATAGCATAGTCGTGGTAAAACTCATCAGATGCTTCGCCTTTGATGTTGTCATCAACGAGATTCAGCGAGAAAACAGGCTGGATGAGATTGTAATCCTCACCAGCTCCCACCTTCTTGATGACAGCCTTGGCAGCGTTCATTACAACGCGCTTCTTGAAATGGTCGCTCCATTGCATCTGCATCTCTACGATAAAGCTGCGGCCACGGGCATCCTTGCAGCGTACATCGACGATAGTGTCCTTCCGGCCCTTACGTTCCGGCACCATTTCCGGCGACTCGTACTCAAGGCTAACAATCGGTGCATCCTCTGCCAGCGGCAGCAGAGCATTTAGAAGGCTCATAGCCAGATCCTTGTGCTCACCGAACACAAGCTTGAACGTCAAATCAGCCTTGGGACTCAGATACTTACCTCTCATTGTTACGTCTTCTCTCGTTGTCGTTTCTTTCTTCTTGTTGTGTTCCATAGATAATAAAATTTAAAAATCAACGCTGCAAAGATACGAACATTTTTCCTTATCTCCAAATAATTCTACGAAAAATGTATCAAGGAATTTGAAGATCACGTTCTCCGACCCCATGATTGCGTGTTTTTTTCTGTTGGTTCAAGCTTGATATCCTTCAGCTCAGAAAAACCTATTAGATTATTTGAATAGCGTGATAAGTAACTGATTTCACCTGCTGAACGTATCGGGTGGTCTGTCGTCATAGCACGTAGAATAGTTTCTAACGCTTCGTATGAACGTTCACCAACAAACGATTTCATCATTTGAAGTTTCTCATAAGAGTAGCGAACACTAATATCATCGCCATCAACATAGATGATTCCAAGACTTATCTGCTCAGAAATCTCAGGTCTTATCAAACCAAAAATAATGCTATACTTAAAATTACTCATAATTCAGCGTTTCGTTAATACATTCTAAATAGTTGTTCCATACAGATTCTATCCATTCGCTGACAAATAACTGTTCCAGTTTCGCAGAAACTACATCTGTAGGAATTTCCATTCTTCAGGAATATAGTCCAATATAAATGTCTTTTGTCTACCACATTGATTTATGGTCACAAAGATACAAAATACTTTTGAAACTGCCAAATGCAACCAAGAAAAAAAGTTAAGATGCAATTATTTTCTCATTTTCAGACAATTCCTCATTTTCTTCATGGAACATGGGGACAGCCTTATCAAGGCTAATGAAATAAAAAAGAAGGTCCAAAACTTGGAAGTTTCAGAAACTATTCGTATCTTTGCCAGCGTTAAAGTTTATATGGATCAAAAAGACAATAATTATCGAATTAACATCAATAGCATTATGAAGAAAACAAATTTGACACTATTTGCAGCTGCTGCGCTGATGCTGTCGAGCTGCCTTACAACGGGAATGGGAACTACATCCAACACCAATTCAACCAGCAACGTGCTGGGTACTGTGCTTGGTAGTGTATTGAGTAATGTACTGTTCGGCGGCCAGACGGGTATTCTTGGCACCTGGAGCTACAATGCACCAAGTGCTGCCTTTACTACGGAGAAAACTCTGACAAATGCCGGAGGCAATGCTGCAGTTACCAACATGTCTTCATCGCTGGCAAACAGCTACAACGCCATCGGTATCAATCGCAGCAACACTTCTTTCTCGTTCCTGTCAGACAACAAGTTCTCTGCTAAAGTAAACGGCATACCATTCAGCGGCACATATGCCTATAACTCCCAGAACGGTGAAATATCCCTCAAGACCTCTACTGAGACCATTAAGGGCAACGTAATAAAGACCGCTAAGGGAATGGGGCTGATGTTTGACTCCACGCAGATGACCAACATCCTTCAGAAAGAAGGAAAGGTAAGCAATGCCGCTGCTGTTCAGGCAGTTAGCAAACTTGCCAAGAGTGCCAACGGAGCTCGTGTAGGCTTTGAGCTTACAAAATAACGAACTGACTTTTTAAGTGCTATATGGGCCATCAGGAAGTGATAAATCGCATCAAGCAAGTTGCTGAGCGGGTATTGCCTAAGGGCAGTACCTTATATCTATATGGTTCGCGTGCAAGAGGCGATTTTAATGTCAATTCCGATTGGGACTTGCTGGTTTTATTAGACAAGCCAGAGCGCGATTCCGAGGACTGGAACAACTATGCATGGCCATTCACAGAGATGGGATGGGACATCGAAGAAGACATAAGTGCCCGTACCTTTACAAAAGATCAGTGGTTTAACGGACCGCACACTATGTTTTATTTTAACGTGGAAGAAGATAAAAAGATTTTGTATGAGTCTTAAAGAAATCGACAGACAGGTAATGATTACTCTTGAACTAGAAAAGGCCGACAAAACTTGGGGTCAGATGGAGGTTCAAGTTAATAATGGTGTTTGGGAAATGGCAGCCAATCGTCTGTATTATGCTCTGTTTCATGCTGTAAGCGCCCTGTTAATTAGTGATCAGCACGAAGTGGGAACACATCGAGGCGCGGTAAACCAGTTTAGTCTCTATTATATTAAGCCTGGTATCTTTACTAAGGATGAAGGACGTATGTATTCAAACCTGCAGAAACTGCGCGAAGATGGCGACTATAACTGCTATATTGATGTGGAGCAAAAGGATGTAGAGCTTTACATAGAGCCCACTCGCCAATTGATTGACAAAATTAAACAATATATAGCACAAAACCAACTCCATAAAAAATGAAAAAGATTGCTTTGCTGATGTTGGCTTTTGCCAGTTGCGTAAGTATGATGGCAGATGACGGAAGTCGTCTGTGGTTGAGATATGACAAGTTGCAGAAGGCACAGGTAAACGGTCCTGAGTGTATCGCAGCAGAGGAGCTCCGTAATTACTATCCTGGTGATAAGGCCACATTGGTACTTGACCCGTCAATCAGCAATGAAGACGGATATATCATCGATGGCAGCATCATCAAGGCAAAGACAGAGCGAGGGCTTATGTATGGGGCCTACGCTCTGTTGAGGGGTGAGCAGGGAGCCTCAGAGCCATTCTTCAAGATAAGGGTGCTTAACCATTGGGACAACCTCGACGGAAGCATCGAGAGAGGATATGCAGGACGGAGCATCTTCTGGGATCTCGACGGGAATAATCCTAAGCCCATCGACCCTGCGCTCATCAAGGAATATGCGAGGGCAAATGCAAGCATAGGTATCAACGGTACAGTTCTGAATAACGTCAATGCATCGCCAAAGATGCTCTCAGCACCTTATATAAAAAAGGTAAAGGAGATAGCAGCGATATTGAGACCTTACGGAATAAAGGTGTATCTCTCTGTTAACTTCGCATCGCCTATGGCACTTGGCAAGCTCAAGACCGCAGACCCTCTGAATTCCAAGGTAAAGGCATGGTGGAAGGCAAAGACAAAAGAGATATACAAAGAGATACCCGACTTTGGAGGATTCCTGGTAAAGGCAAATTCTGAGGGGCAGCCCGGTCCTGGTGACTATAAGCGCACCCACGCCCAAGGAGCAAATATGCTGGCAGAGGCTGTAAAGCCCTACGGAGGAATCATCATGTGGCGCAGCTTCGTATATGGTGCCAACCATAAGGGAGAGGACAGAGTAAAACAGGCTGTGTCGGAGTTTAAGGAGGACGACGGAAAGTTTATGGATAATGTAATTCTCCAATCCAAGAACGGTCCTCTGGATTTCCAGCCACGTGAGCCATACGCTCCTATCTTCGACAATATGAGAAAGACTCCCCAGATGGTTGAACTGCAGATCACTCAGGAGTATCTGGGCCATTCGCGCCACATGGTTTATCTCGCTCCTATGTGGAGGGAGTTCTTTGGATTTGTAAGTCCCAAGAGACTGGTGGGTGTCGCAGGTGTTGCTAATATCGGATTGGACAAGAACTGGTGCGGACACCATTTCGCACAGGCTAACTGGTATGCATTCGGACGTCTTGCGTGGAATCCCTTCTTGAAGAGTGAAAAGATTGCCGAAGAGTGGCTGAAGCAAACATTTGGAAATGATAAAGGAAAAATGATAAATGATAAGCTTCTGTCGATGATGCTCAGAAGCCGTGAGGCATGTGTGGACTATATGATGCCACTTGGCTTGCACCATATCTTCGCCTTCGACCATCACTACGGTCCTGAGCCAGGCGGATTCATTGCCAGCTATCCTCTGGAGTGGTGTCCTGTGTACTATCACAAGGCTGACAAGGAGGGAGTGGGATTCAATCGCAGCCACACAGGCACAGATGCCACATCGCAATATAACGAGCCTTACTGTTCGCTATACGATGACATCAACACCTGTCCTGAGAGATATCTCCTCTGGTTCCACCATGTGCCCTGGACCTATCGCCTGAAGAGCGGCAATACATTATGGGAAGAGATTCAGGCACGTTATGACAGAGGTGTAAAGGAGGTAGAAGACTTCTACGCTACATGGCAGGAGGCAAAGCCATACATCGACGAACAGCGATGGAAGGAAGTTGATGAGCGTATGCAGCATCAGCTGGAGAATGCCAAGGAGTGGAGAAAGGTTTGCACAGACTATTTCAGAACGTTTGCTGAATGAGAATCATCGTATCCCGTGAGATAGAAAGTGTGTGTCCCTCATTTGTGGGAGCGGCAGTAGAGGCTCAGGTGGTAAACTCCAAATACTGTCAGTCACTTTGGGATGAGATTCATGCACTCGAGGAGAAGTTCCGCAAGGAACTGACTACAGAGAGCCTGAAGGAGTTGCCCGGCATAGCTGCCACAAGGAGAGTATACAAGGCATGCGGCAAGGATCCCTCTCGCTATCGTCCCGCCAGCGAACAGCTGATACGACGGATGCTTCAAGGTAAGGAACTTTACCAGATAGACACCCTCGTAGATCTGGTAAACCTTGCATCTATCGCTTATGGATACAGCATAGGAGGCTTCGATGCCGATAAGTTCGTAGGGGATACTCTTACATTAGGTGTGGGACGTGAGGGAGAGCCATACGAAGGAATAGGAAGAGGCATCATAAATATCGCAGGACTGCCCGTTTACCGAGATGCAGAGGGAGGTGTAGGAACTCCTACAAGCGATCATGAACGGACGAAGATGACCATTGCCACAACACATCTCGTGGTACTCATCAATGGCTATGACGGTAATAAGGAGAGGGTACTCGCCAACGCACATTTCATCCAGGATCTCTTGAGGAAGTACTGTCAGAGTGATGGCGGTACTGTCACATTATATACTTAAACAATGAACATATCAGAACTGGAAAATAAACGAATAGCCGTACTTCTGTCTGGAGGTGTAGACAGCAGCGTCGTTGTGTATGAGTTTGCACGACTCGGACTCCATCCAGACTGTTTCTATATAAAGATAGGCCCAGAGGAGGAAGAGGAATGGGACTGTTCTTCTGAGGAGGATCTCGAAATGGCTACTGCTGTAGCGCATAAGTATGGTTGCAAGCTGGAGGTGATAGACTGTCATAAGGAATATTGGAACCAGGTTACTAAATACACAATGGATAAGGTACGTGCAGGAATGACTCCGAATCCCGACGTGATGTGTAACCGTCTGATAAAGTTCGGAGCCTTCGATGAGAAAAGAGGTCACGAATACGATCTCATCGCTACTGGTCACTATGCACAGACAGAGATTGATGAGAACGGACAGAAATGGCTCTGTACGAGTCCTGACCCGGTGAAGGACCAGACAGACTTCCTGGCTCAGATCTATGATTGGCAACTTAAGAAGGCTCTCTTTCCTATAGGCCACTACATGAAGGATGAGGTTAGGGAAATAGCAGAACGCGAACATCTGGTGAATGCCAGACGAAAGGACTCGCAGGGAATCTGTTTCTTGGGTAAGATAAACTATAACGACTATATCCGCCGTTATCTGGGAGAACAACCAGGCGACGTTATAGAGCTGGAGACAGGAAAACGTATCGGAGAACATAAAGGTCTGTGGTTCCACACCATCGGACAACGTAAAGGTATGGGATTCAGCGGTGGTCCTTGGTTTGTGGTAAAGAAGGATGTGGAGAAGAATATCCTCTACGTCTCTCACGGCTATGACCCAGAAACAGCATACAAACAAGACTTCAAGGTTCACGATTTCCATCACCTCACAGGGGGACAGGCACCGTGTGAGGTTACATTCAAGATAAGGCATACACCAGAGTATCTGCCCGCCACACTGGAGTGGACGGGTGACAAAGAGTTTATCGTGCATGCCAAGAACAAGATACATGGTGTGGCACCTGGACAATTCTGTGTGGTTTACGACGAGAATCATCACAGATGTCTGGGCTCTGGAGAGATAACAATATGATAAAAATAAAAAACTACTAAGAAAATGAGGAAAATACTACTTACTATTTTACTATTTGCGACAACGATTGTCTCAGCACAGGTAAGACAGGAAATTACGCTGTCTGAGGGTTGGAGATTCTCTCAGGACAAGAAATCCTGGAAGAATGTTATCATCCCTCACGATTGGGCCATCGCTGGTCCATTCGACAAGAAATGGGACCTCCAGAAAGTAGCCATCGAACAGAATGGTGAGACAGAAGCCACAGAGAAGAGTGGACGTTCTGGAGCCCTGCCTTGGATAGGCGAAGGTCACTACAAAAGGACACTTGACATCCCTAAAGGTTTTGAACGTGCGGAACTGGTCTTTGATGGTGCAATGGCAGAAGCAACCGTCAGCATCAACGGCAAAAAGGCAGGCTACTGGGCATATGGCTATAATGCCTTTCGTGTGGATATCACGGATTTCGTGAAAGCAGGCGACAATCTCCTTGAGGTAGACCTTAGGAATGTCGAGGAGAGTAGCCGCTGGTATCCTGGTGCAGGTCTGTATCGCCCCGTAAAACTCTTACTGACGAAAAAGACGTACATCGATGACTGGAGCATCATCGTCCGCACGGTAGAAATAAAGAACAACAAAGCTATCGTAGAGGCAGAGGTCAAGGTAATCAATCCTGTCAAAGGAGCTGCAACGCTAATGCTTACATCACCTGATGGAGAGAAAATCACCAGCGGAGATACACGCATAGAGCACGACGGAAAGATCTACGGAAAGTTTGTCATCAACAATCCCCAGCTATGGTCACCTGAGACACCTAATTTATATACCTTCCAGGCAAAAGTATTCACTGATAACGAAATACTGGATTCAAAGGAGATAAAAACCGGTATCCGTACCGTACAGGTATCCCGCGAAGGAGGGTTCCAACTCAACGGCAAGACGCGAAAGATAAAGGGTGTATGTCTGCATCACGACCTCGGTCCTCTTGGAGCAGCCATCAACAAAGCTGCACTTATCCGTCAGATTAAGACTATGAAGGATATGGGGTGCGATGCCATCCGTACGTCGCATAATATGCCAAGCCAGATGCAGATGGATATATGCGACTCTCTGGGAATGATGGTAATGGCTGAGAGTTTTGACATGTGGATCTATCCTAAGTGTAAGAACGGCTATGCGCGATTTTTCAAGGAATGGGCAGAGAAAGATATCACCAATCTTATTCTGGCCAACCGCAATCACCCCAGCATCGTGATGTGGAGCATCGGCAATGAGATTCCAGAACAGGGTAGTGAGGAAGGCAGGCTTATCTCAACCCGTCTTCAGGGACTTTGTCATGCTCTAGATCCCACCCGTCCTGTCACCCAAGGACTCGATCATGCAGAGGCATCAATAGAGAGCGGTGTTGCCAAAGCGATGGACGTGCCAGGATTCAACTACCGCGCCCACAAATATGGAAATAGCATCAAGCAGCTGCATCAGGGATTCCTTCTTGGCTCCGAGACTGCCTCAACGGTAAGTTCCAGAGGAGTGTATAAGTTCCCCGTTGAAGTTACTGACAATTCCCAATATGCCTCATGGGCACCCACTTACGACCCCAAAGCCATCCTTAATGCCGACGGACAGTGTTCGAGCTACGATGTTGAGTATTGTTCGTGGAGCAACCTGCCCGACGACGACTGGGTTTGGCAAGATGACAAGGACTGGGTAATCGGTGAGTTCGTTTGGACAGGCTATGACTATCTCGGCGAACCTACACCTTACGACGAGTACTGGCCAGCGCGCAGCAGTTATTTTGGCATATGCGACCTGGCAGGACTGCCCAAAGACCGTTATTACCTCTATCGTTCAAGATGGAACAAGCACGAGCACACCATCCATCTCCTACCCCACTGGACTTGGGGCAAGGAACGTAAGGGAAAAATCACTCCTGTATATTGCTACACCGACTATCCTACAGCCGAGCTCTTCGTGAATGGCAAGAGCCAGGGTAAGATCTCCAAGAATCCAGCAGAGCGTCTCGACAGATATCGCCTACGCTGGAATGGTGTAAAATATCAGCCAGGCGAACTGAAGGTTGTGGTATACGATGAGCAGGGCAACAAAGCTGGTGAAAAGACATTACGCACAGCTGGCAAACCCGCAAAGATACAATTCAATGTTTGGACACAGCACGACACCCCTACTCTCAATGCCGATGGTGAAGACATGGCTTTTGTAACGATATCGCTTGCTGATGCCAAGGGTACATTCATTCCATATGCCTCAGACCAGCTGTCATTCGAGGTTACTGGTGACGGATCATTTGAGGCAGTATGCAATGGCGATGCAACAAGTCTGGAGTCATTCAAAAAACCTACGATGAAACTATTCAGCGGACAGCTGGTTGTTATCGTTCGTAGCAGTAAGAACCCCGGCACAATAAAACTGAAAGTTACAGACCGCCAGAGAGGCCTGCAACATACAGTAAATATTAATACGAAATAAAAATATCGCGGTCCGATGGCCGCGATATTTCTTTTATAGATGTTTCTTTGGATAAAGAGCCTCCCACCACGTAGGGTCATCCTTAAGCCATTTAGCAAACCATGCCATCTGAGTTGCCAGCCATTTCTCTTTCTTCCCGTATTCGAGAATATGGTGATTCTCACCTTCAACCTCTACAAGAGCCACCTCTCGTCCCAACAGCTTCAGAGCCGTAAACATCTGCAGGCTCTCTATCAGGGGCACGTTGGTGTCTGCATTTCCATGAAGCAGAAGCAGAGGTGTATGGATCTTGTCTGCATTAAAGAGAGGTGACTGGTTTACATACAGGTCACGATGACTCCAAGGGTAGCTGTTTGCCATCGACACCTCACTGTAGTTATATCCCCAGTATCCCTCACCCCAGTAACTGGTATGATTAGTTATACCTGCATGAGATACTGCCGCTGCAAAGATATCTGTCTGTGTCTGGAGATACTGAGTCATAAAACCACCATAGCTGGCACCCATACATCCAATCTTCTTTGGATTGATAAACGGATGTTCGGCACATATCTGTTTTACCCCCTCTATGATATCCTCAGCAGGACCCTTTCCGGCTGTGTTAACATGACGCGAAGCCCACTCCTGTCCGAATCCAGTTGCTCCGCTGGGTTCCACGATATACGCAACATATCCCAAAGAGTTCCAGTACTGAGGAGCGTATGGCGATTCGAAATATCTGCTTACAGGCGAACATCCTCCATAATAATATACTATCATAGGGTACTGCTTTGTAGCATCGAAATCCTTCGGCAGATACAGTCGGCCATATACAGTATCACCCTTAGAGTTTTTGAAGTTCCAGTCCTGGCATGTTCCTGTCTCTGCATCGCCCAAAGCTGTTGTTCCGTCAAAGAATCGGATATTATGAGTCTTCTTGAGATTCTTAAGATCCATAACGTAGGCAGAGGCAGGAGCCATCGTTGCATAGGACAGATATGAGATATATGGTGCGTTAGAAGCCTTGTCAAAACGATAGATATCATCGCCATTAGCTGCGAGTTTTGTTATCTTACCCGTCTTTGGATTAAGCACAAAGAGATTTACATAGTCCCTATCCTCAGCAGTGAAGTACACCATTCCATCAGCAGCACACCAGTCTGGTCCCTTATCTATAGAAGGATCAAAATCCTTCGTGAGCGGAGTTACCTTCTTCGATGCAATATCATAAAGGAAGAGCTCGTTTTCCGTCATACTCGGTGTCACGTCAGCAGGCAACTGACATCCTATACGTCCAAAAGCCTCTGGAGTTCCTGTAAAGAGTATTTGCTTACCATCGGGTGAGAATGTGCCTCCCTGCAGGAACTCTGCACCAACAAAGACCGTATCTACCTTCAGCGTATAAGCATCCATAATCAGCACATCCTGCACAGTGGTAGGACGTTTTGTAAGGCGAGAGCGTGACGTTGCCAACAGCAGCTTGGTGCCATCGAGTGAAATATCCTCAAGATACTCACCCTTCGAGCCAAATGTGATTCTCTGAGTAACCCCCGTCTTTATATCATATTTCGCAAGATACCTTCTATCACGCCAACCTGGCTGACGATCATCCATCTCAACAACCTCAAACACATCCTTATCCTCCGCAGGGCCCTTTTCTTCAACACTGATTACAAGATAGTCTTCTGTGGGCGAAACGACGTAGTTTCCTTCAGGGATATCATAAGCATAGAGTGACCGGACACCTGTCTGTGGAAGCACCTTATACAATACACGCTTGTCACTTTCCTTTTCTTCTTCGAGCCAGGCAGATGTCTTAGGCATCCAACGGGGATTACGCTGTGGCCGGGATATCAGGCGCTGAGTCCTCGTATCACGAAGTTCGTAGTTCCAACGGCTATTACCTCCACGGTCGGTTGTCTGATAGACAATGCTGGTATAGAGTCCGTCGGCAGACATGGCAATGCCTCTCACACGCTTTCCGTCGGTAAGGTCATGAACCATATACGGATGTTTCTTGTCGAGGGTATAGGCCACTGCCTTTGGAGCATCGATATACACCTTTAACGAGTCAGTATCCTTAGGTTCAGCAAGATAACGTATCGTAAAAGTGTGGTGCTCTGGTGCGAGTTTCAATTCTCCACCGACCTCAGCTCCATCGATATATAGTTTGTAGTTCTTCGGGCCCTTAATTTCAATCTTTCCTTTCAGATAATCGCTGTTGTTGAGATAGAACGACAACAAGCCTACACTCTTCTGATCAGTCAGCGATGGAAGCACCTCGCCACTGAACTGCCCTGTCACTGGTGATGTAAGTGATATATTACTCATCAACGACTTATCGTCAAACTTGTTTCCTTTCACATCTACTGTGTCAAAGGCCTGAGGTTCAAGAACTGCATAGGGTCCTGAGAGGTTAAACTCACGGATATCCGTTTTCACTTGTGCCGATGCTCCCAAAGCAAGCATCAGCAATGACAATGCCATCAATCGTTTCATATTTTTTCTTGTTTGTTACATTTTGGCGCAAAGTTACAAAATATTTTAGAATATATAATAATGTACGGAATAATATTTGTAAATTTGTACCCAAATCAGAAGCATAACTATAATGAATAATTATCATAAACCATTTTTTCTAACACTTCTGCTTAGTGCAGTAGCTCTCCCTATTGTTGCTGACGACAACCAAGGCGGGAAACTGTTCATCAACGAGATAATGCAGTCTAACATCGATTGCATCATGGATGATCTCAATGATTTTCCAGACTCTTGGGTTGAACTATATAATAGTGGCTCTGAGGCCATAAATCTCAAAGACTACAAGATCGGTACAAAGAAGAAAGCAGCAAACGCCTGGCAGTTGCCAGACAGGATAATCGGTCCAGGCCAATATATTATCATCTACTGCGACAAAGCTGGTGAAGACGAAGGTGTGTCGGCTATACATACCGACTTCCGACTGGAGACGACAAAGAAGAGTAGCCTCTTTCTCTTTAAGGGAGACGATGTAGTTGACAAGATAGAAGACTTTGCCGCACAACCAGCCCCAAATATCGCCTATGGTCGCAAGACGGATGGTAACGATGAGTGGGGCTATCAGCTTGAGCCCACACCGGGAAAGGCTAATACGGACAGGATCTGTATGGCCAGCGACATTCTTGGCGAGCCAGTATTCAGCAAGAAAGGCTGCGTACTGAGCACTAAGGAGACCGTCAGTCTGCAACTCTCTCTGCCCGACGGTTCACCCGAGGGTACTGAGATTCGATATACTCTCGACGGCTCAGAGCCAACAAAGAACAGCCAGCTCTACAAGAGTCAACTGAGTTTCAATTCAAACAAGGTGGTGCGCGCCAAGTTGTTCTGTAATGGCAAACTCTCCCCCCGCTCCACGACGCATTCTTACATCTTCCACGGACGAGACATAACACTGCCTGTAATATCCATCAACACTGACAATAAATATTTCAATGACTCGAAAATCGGCATTTACTCCGATAATATAGGTTCAGACAACAAGAAGAACTATGAACATGACTGGCGCCGCCCGATGAATATCGAATTTTTCATGAAAGACATGAATGCCAGCACACTGAACCAGCTTATCGAAGCACGTGTATGTGGAGGTGCTACAAGAGGAGCCGTAAGAAAATCTATGGCAATCTATGCCAATAAACGATTTGGTGAGAACCGGTTCAATTACGAGTTCTTCCCTGACCAGAAGCCAGGACTGAAGGACTTTAAATCGCTTATGCTTCGCAATGCCGGTAACGACTTTGACTATTTGTTCATGCGCGACGCCATCATCCAACGTAATGTGGGAAGCCACTTGGACATAGACTGGCAGGCTTGGCAACCGGCAATCATCTACATAAATGGTGTATATAAAGGCATGCTCAATATCCGCGAGCGTTCCAATGAAGACAATATCTATTCCAATTATAATGGCCTTGAAGATATTGACATGTTTGAAAACTGGGAAGAGCTGAAAGAAGGGACATGGGATAACTACAACGCATTCAAGGCTTTCTACAACGAGCATGGTCACACTATGGCAGAGTATGAGGAATGGATGGACTGTATGGAGTTTATCAACTTGATGGTGCCCAACCTCTACTATAACAACGTCGATTTTCCCGGCAATAATATAGTAATGTGGAGACCTGTCGAAAAAGGAGGCCGCTGGCGCTGGATAATGAAAGACACAGACTACACGCTTGGACTCTATGGCCAGTGTTCTGCCAGTTACAAGATACTGGAATGGCTGCATAACCCCAATTATGATGGAGGACTGAACTGGGGTGCCAACAGCTATGAAGACACAAGGCTCTTCCGCAGACTGATGGAAGATACCGACTTCAATCGTGAGTTTATTGACCGCTGCGCCATTTATATGGGCGACTTCCTGAATGAAAAAGGTACACGCGCCATCTGGGATCCTATGTACGAGCTGATAAAGACAGAATATACATACCATAGGAAGCTCATCAACCAGTGGTGGCCCAACTACAGCCAGGAACTGACCAATGCCCGCAACTGGCTGAGTCAGCGCACAAATAAATTCTACCAGCAGCTGGCCGACTACTACAAGCTAGGCACTCCTACCCCACTTGTAATCAACAAAGACGCTTCTGAGGCTGTGCAGACTATTGTCAATGGCATAGAGATTAAGGACGGCTACTTCGACGGGAAGTTCTTCGAAGGACGAAAGCTCACTGTTGAGGGCAAAGCGGGTGATGGCCGTGAAGTTAAAGGCTGGAAGGTTATAAAGGACGGAGCTATATCACAGATTGATGGCTCTACCTATACCTTCAACATGCCTAAGTGCAGCCAGCTAATACTGATAGCTGTCATCGGTGAGAGCACAGGAATCGAGAATGTCACTACAGACGGTCAAGAACCAGATGCTGCCATCTATGACCTTAATGGCCGGAAGCTTAGTAATTCATCTCTCGAGAATCTGCCAAAAGGAATATATATAATAGGCGGAAAAAAAGTAGTAAAATAGGCATAATTTAACAAAATGTAACTTTACAAGAAAAATATTCGTAAAAAAGCTTGGAGGGAATCAGAAAATTTCCTATTTTTGCAGCATCAAAAGTAACATATTGCAAACTAAAAACTTTTTATCAAAACGAAACAACACTATGGAAGTTGAGAAAATCATGCAAGGCCTGGAGCGCAAGCACCCAGGCGAGGTAGAATTCCTGCAAGCAGTTCGCGAAGTACTGGAGTCAATCAAAGACGTATACAACCAGCACCCCGAGTTTGAAAAAGCAAAGATTGTTGAGCGCATCGTAGAACCGGAGCGTATCACTACATTCCGTGTGCCCTGGGTTGACGATAAGGGCGAGGTACAGGTGAACATCGGTTACCGCGTTCAGTTCAACAGTGCTATCGGTCCTTACAAGGGCGGTCTGCGTTTCCACCCTTCAGTAAACCTTAGTATCCTGAAATTCCTCGGTTTCGAGCAGACATTCAAGAACGCTCTCACCACACTGCCAATGGGTGGCGGTAAGGGTGGCTCTGATTTCGCTCCACGTGGAAAGAGCGATGCTGAGATCATGCGTTTCTGCCAGGCATTCATGACAGAGCTTTATAAGGTTATCGGGCCTGACATGGACGTTCCTGCCGGTGACATCGGTGTGGGTGGACGTGAGATCGGTTACCTCTTCGGTATGTACAAGAAACTCACCAGCCAGTTCCATGGAGCAACTCTCACTGGTAAGGGTATGGAATGGGGAGGCTCTATCCTCCGTCCTGAGGCAACAGGCTACGGTGCCCTGTACTTCGTTCACCACATGATGGAGACTCACGGTCTTGACATCAACGGCAAGACAGTGGCTCTATCTGGTTTCGGCAATGTGGCATGGGGTGCTGCCAAGAAAGCAACAGAGTTGGGAGCAAAGGTCATCACCATCTCTGGTCCTGACGGATACATCTACGATCCTGAGGGGCTTGATGCAGAAAAGATAGAATACATGCTCGAGCTGCGTGCCAGTGGTAATGACGTCTGCGAACCTTATGCTCAGGAGTTCCCCGGAAGCCAGTTCTTTGCAGGCAAGAAACCTTGGGAACAGAAGGCCGACATCTATCTGCCTTGCGCTACTCAGAATGAGCTTAACGGTGATGATGCCGACAAGATTCTTGCTCAGAAGCCTCTGTGCGTAGCCGAGGTATCTAACATGGGATGTACCGCTGATGCAGTTAATAAGTTCATTGCCGCAGGCCAGCTCTTCGCTCCTGGCAAGGCTGTTAATGCCGGTGGCGTGGCCACATCTGGTCTGGAGATGACCCAGAACTCCATGCGTATGGCTTGGACTGCTGAGGAGGTTGACCAACGTCTGCATCAAATCATGTCTGGCATCCACGAGCAGTGTGTGAAATACGGTAAGGAGAATGGTTATGTCAACTACGTGAAGGGAGCAAATGTAGCAGGCTTCATGAAAGTAGCAAAGGCCATGCTCGCTCAAGGTATTGTATAATTAGCAGTGAGAAGTTAGTGGTGAGAAGTAAGAGAATGGTAACGGATAGCAAGATCCTTCATAGACAATACTTATTGTATTGTGTGACTTTTATTGTAATTCTCTCACTTCTCCCATCTCACTTCTCACCTCTTTTCTCTCAGGCCCAACAGGGTAAAGCCTCCTTTTATGCCAAGAAGTTAACAGGCCGCAAAACTGCCAGTGGCGAACGTTTGCATCACGACTCACTGACCTGTGCCCATCGGACATACCCCTTTGGCACCCTGCTGAGGGTAACCAATCCAGCCAACGGCAAGAACGTGATAGTAAGGGTCACTGACCGTGGACCTTATGTCAGAGGCCGTATCATCGACCTATCCATGCGTGCTGCCCGTGAGATAGGGATAATAGCACAGGGTATCGCACCGGTGATTGTCGAGAAATTCAGCGAGGCTGTCATTCCTTTCCGTCCTGATGACATCCTTGAGTTACCTGATTTCGAAATAGGAACCAACGAAGGCTCTGACACAAAACCTGTCTGGGTACTACTGAAGGAAGATCTCGACAAGAGACAGGAGGAGCAGAGAAAAAATGGGCTTAGCAAGAAATAGAAAAAGGGAGGCTGTACCTCCCTTTTTCTATTTCTTTCGAGTCGTAACCGTGAAGTTCCTTGTCTGCGAAGTTATCTCCTTGTTAGCTTGAAGCACTCCTATGCGAATCACCGCCTCACCGTCTCTGAGACCATTATCCGCCTTTACCGATGCTGTATATCTCACGCCCCTGCCAGGAGCAATGCTCTCGATAAGTATATTCTCAGAGATATGGATATGCTTGTTGCCGGTAACCTCTGCCACTGCAGGCTGAACACTGCGTATCACCTTGTCTGAGGTATTATATATCTCAAACACCATACGAGCCTCTTCACCACGGATAAGCACACCGTCACGGCTGGAGTCCAACAGACGGGCATTACGGATCTCAAGACCTCCACAGGCAACGCTGTTTGAAGGAGTGAAATCCTCCCCGAAACCATAGAGACGGTCATCACCGCTATTACTTGCATCGAATCCGCTATTGTCCTGATATGAATAGTCATTATTACGATTGCTGTTTGTGCGCTGACGAGCAGCCTTGTACTCTTCGTACTTACGCTGCTCAGCCTGGTCGGCAGCCTGACCTACAGAAGCACCTATCACCGCACCACTTGCCATACCGATAAGACTACCTATATGACTACCTCTATGCCCACCGGAAATACCACCTATGGCAGAGCCGATGACAGATCCGAACCATCCGCCTGTAACCGCACCTTCTGCAGTATATGTACCGCAGCTGCTCAAAAGCAGAAGTGCACCGACTGACATCAATAAAACTTTCTTCATAATCGTCTCGTTTTTATTGTTCAACGATGCAAAGGTAGACATTATTTTGGTACACACAAAGGGATTTTCCCGAAAAATAATAGGAATTTCCCTAAAATTGCTTATCTTTGCAGGCATAAATCATATTGATATGGAACCGATTAACGAATTTTTCTCGCTTCTGAGTTCATTTCTATGGGGATGGCCAATGATTATCCTGTTGCTGGGCACTCATGTGTTCCTCACCTTCCGTCTGCGTGTCCCACAGCGTAAACTGCTCACCGGCATCCGCCTCTCAGTAAAGAAAGACAGCAAGGCTGAGGGCGACGTAAGTCAGTTCGGTGCATTGGCAACAGCCCTGGCTGCAACCATCGGGACAGGTAACATCGTAGGTGTGGCAACGGCAGTGGCTCTCGGAGGTCCTGGGGCAGTGCTGTGGTGCTGGCTCACGGGAATATTCGGAATGTCTACAAAATATGCCGAAGGTCTTCTGGCGGTAAAGTATCGTGTAAAGTCAGATGACGGCCGTATGTACGGAGGTCCGATGTACGCACTTGAGCGTGGTCTTAACATGAAGTGGCTCGGAATACTCTTCGCCGTGTTTACTGCTCTGGCATCATTTGGCATTGGCTGCACCGTTCAGGCCAACTCCATTGCCCTGTTGGCTCATGAAACATTCGGCATACCCACGTGGATAGTCGGCATCTTCGTATGTTTACTCGCAGCGTCAGTTATTCTTGGCGGCGTTAAAGCAATAGCGAAGGTCTGTACCTTTTTCGTACCATTCATGGCGGTGCTCTACGTCCTGGGATGCATCGTGATACTATGCATAAACAGCAACTACGTTTGGCCAGCCATCAAGTTAATCATCGATTCAGCCTTCAACCCCTCTGCTGCCGGCGGAGGCTTTGTGGGAGCCACGGTGATGATGGCAGCACGCTATGGTATCGCCAGAGGACTTTTCTCCAACGAGAGCGGAATGGGTAGTGCCCCTATCGTAGCAGCTGCTGCCCAGACACGCAACCCCGTGCGTCAGGCCCTGGTGTCGAGCACCGGCACTTTCTGGGACACAGTGATCATCTGCGCACTCACTGGTCTGGTGCTCGTAAGCAGTATCATCGCCTACCCCGACATCACATACGCTGACGGTGCTGCACTCACCAAGTTGGCCTTCTCCAAGATCCCCTATGTGGGAGCGCCACTGCTCACCTTCGGAATCCTGACCTTCGCCTTCAGCACCATCCTCGGCTGGAGTTACTATGGCGAGAGCGCAGTGAACTATATAGAGGGACGCCATATCAACCGTTTTTACCGTATCCTTTACATCGTATTCCTTTTCTTCGGAAGCATAATCAACCTCGATATCATATGGAACATAGCCGACTGCATGAATGCCCTGATGGCTATACCAAACCTCGTAGCCCTGTTACTCCTTAGCGGTGTTGCTGCTCGAGAGACAAAGAAATATCTCTGGGCAAACCGCCTCGATGACGAGTAGCCATCATTATACCAGATAATTTATTCCCGTTTTTTTGCCTGATTCAAAAAAAAAAACTACCTTTGCAGTCAGAATCTGCGTTTTTACGACGATGACGAAACTTGAACTAAAAGTGGAAATGGGCGAGGTGAGGCGCGCCAGAGCGTTTGCACTCTCCATAGCCGATGATGCCGGACTTAGCGAGCGTCAGGCGCAGAATCTGCATTTGGTCATCGAAGAGGCTGTAGCTAATATTGTGAATTACAGCGGAGCCACCATGATGGAGCTCTGCGCCTGGCAAGAGGATGGCTGTCTCTATGTGTCCTTCACCGATGATGGCATCCCCTTCGACCCGACCCGGCATCCTGAGCCCGACCTGACGCTGCCCATAGGGATGCGAGCCATAGGCGGTCTTGGCATCCACTACATCCGCAAGATGAACGACGGCATGGCCTATCGCCGCCAGGACGGGAAGAACATCCTGACCGTCTGGAAAACATTAGAAAATAGAGTAACATAA
>FLNV01000169.1_pt1 | contig 46627 bp, 36 predicted proteins | sample 1140351 | NCBI WGS metagenome assembly FLNV01 (sample SAMEA3878207, study PRJEB12797) | bioreactor metagenome | biome: Moose rumen | place: Sweden | collected 2011-10
GCACATCTTTTGTCTTTAATTTTAAAAAGAGAAATAAAAAACATAGATTTAGATGTAAATAAAAGAATGCTTGGTAACAGAGAAAACTCTAAAACAGGTAGGCTTGATATTAGAGCTAAATTTAACGATGGAGAAGATTGCAATATTGAATTGCAAGTTGAACCATATCCATATATGGACAAGAGAATGCTAGAATATTGGGGTTCAATGTATGATGCAAAAATTAATAGTGGAGATTCTTATGAGGTTTTAAAACCTACTATTTCTATACTAATAACAGATTACAAAATAGCAAATTTAAAACATATTTCTAAATATCATACGGTTTGGAATTTAAGAGAAAAAGATTTTACAGATACAATTTTGACAAATGATATAGAGATGCACATATTAGAGATTCCGAAAATAAATGATAATGAAATGCTAAAAGACGAATTAGTTCAATGGCTAAGGTTTATAAAAGAGCCTGAAAATAAGGGAGTTGAGAAATTTATGGAAGAGAATAAATATTTGAAACAAGCCAGAAAAGAATTAGAACATTTAAGTGGCGACCCAGATTTTAAAAGATTATTAGAATCAAGAGCAGGCTTTTTAAGAGATGTAGATGCTAAAATGTATGTAGCAAGAGAAGAAGGAAGAGAAGAAGGAAGAGAAGAAGGACGAAAAGAAGGAAAAGAAGAAGGAAAAAAGCAAAAACAACTAGAAATAGCAAAAAAGATGAAAGAAGAAAATATGGATATTGAGCAAATTTCGAAAATAACAAATTTAACAATAAAAGAAATTACAGAATTATAATAGAATACATCAAATATTGTTTATAAAAAGGATAGTATTTTTAAATGAAGTGAACCATATATAGTGGACACTTAATATAAAGGCTGTCCTTTTTATTGTGATATAGCTTTATTGTAAATATTTTGTTATAAAAACTTAACAATATTGTAACAAACCATCCTAATATATATGATATAATTATATTGGATAAATGGAGGAATAAATGAACAATATATTCGATATAGAAAAATTTAATTTAATAGAAGATGAAGAAAACTATTATTTTTTCCGTTCTCTAGAACCAGGGGATTTAAAAGATTTAGAGAATGGAATAATACAAGAAAATAACGAATATACAAGACTTCGTACAGATAGAGAAAGATGGGAAGAGGAACATTCAGGAGAAAGCCCAAGGTGGAATTCTGAAAGTGAAGTTTCTCTTGAAGAAATGTATAGTCATATAAAAATGCATTATAGTTTACAAACAAATTGTATATCGCTTTCAAGTAATGCAAATGTAGCAAGAACATATGGAGAAGCATTTAGTGATAAATATGTAATGGTTAGAGTGCCAAAAAAAGAAATGGGAGAGAGAGTATTTCATGCTGGACCATATATGCTACAAGAGATAGAAGAAATTGTTAATAAAGAAATAGAAAAGCAAAATTTAAGAGAAGATGTGATAGCAGATTTAAAAGCTATAGATGAAGCAAAGACATCAGATGAAATAAAAGAACTAATAAAAACAAGATATAAGTCAAAAGAAGGAATTGATGTTAGTAAAGCAGGATTAAAAAAAGGAATTACATATAGGTCTCCACATGCCAGAATTAGTAGCTATCAATCATTAAATGAAGAACAAACATTAGAAAAGAATAAAATAATAGGTAAACTTACAGTATTAGAAAGAAAGCAGGCTATGGAGCCTTTGATGACAAGAGCTTCTAGTAATAATCTTCTCATACAAACTGTGGGTAGTAGCTTTTCTTCAAGTGAGCAAATATATTATGGAGATATAGAAGGAGACAGAATAACAGATATTTCAAAAGAAATATTAGACATTTTTGGATTACTACAACAAGTAGAAGGACAAGATGAAGAAATAGTTACAGAATTAAAAAGAGAAATTATAAAATTTGTAAATGAAAAAAGACAGATTGATATTCCAGAAGAAAGTTTGCTAAAGAAACAATATAACCTAAAAGATAACATTACAATAGAAGAAATGTATGAATTAACAGATGGAAAAGTAGAATATGGAATAGCAAATTCTATTGTAAAGAATATGTTTTATTTATCAAAAGGGCAACTAGAAGCTAGACAACTCGCAGAGATTCTAAGAAATATAACAAACAATAATCCAAGATATGAAGGAGTTATAGAATATATTGAAAAAAATGGGTTTGAAATAGAACCTAAAATATCTACAAGACAGAGTAATAAAGGATATAGACTAAGTGAATCTGTAAATTTAGATTTAAGAACAAATGAAATTTTACTAGTAGAAGCAATAAAAAGTTTATCAGCAGAAGAACAAATAGAAATATTAGAAAAAGGTGGATTATCTGACACAAGAAACATTATAACAGATACATTTTCTAGAGTACAAAGAGATGAGAAAATAAGCAGAGAAGAATATTATGCAGGAGCAATTATTGACTCATATGACTGGGAAAATATTGGAATAGAAGAATTTACAATAGAGCAAAGAAATGATTTATTAAAAAAGCTAAAAGAAAAAGATTGTGTTGAAATATACAAAAAGCTACAAGATGCAGGAATACCTGAAAAAGATATTCCATTATACTTAATAAATATAGCTTCAAAAGAACAATTCAGCAATATATTAACAGAAGATAATTACATAGAGTTAATAAGGCAAAATAAAGAAAATTTAAGTCAAGAACTATCTATTCCACAAATAGAAACATTTTTAGGATATTATAATGTTGAAGGAACAGAAATAGTATTAAGAGACTATCAAAGAAATACAGTAGAAAAAACAGATGAAATTTTTGGAGAAAAAAGATTCGCATCAGTTGTGTTACCGACAGGAGCAGGAAAGACTTTTGTTGCTTTAACAGAACTATTAGAACATAAAAATGAACCAATACTATATCTAGCGCCACAAAACGAAATACTTGAACAAACTAAAGACAGAATTATTGAATATATACATGGTAAAGAAGGAACTTTAGGAAAAACAAAAGATGAAATAATAGCAGAAGTATTTCCAAATATAAAATTTGAAACATATCCAGGATTGTTAGCACAAAGAGGAAAAGAAATAATAAAAGATAAATATGATTTTATTGTTTTAGATGAGTTACATAGAACAGGTGCAAAAGAATGGGAAACAAAACTTAACGAATTATTAGAAAATCAAGAAGAAAGTACCAAAGTATTAGGAATAACTGCAACACCAACAAGAGATATGGATGACAGAAATATGGCAGATGATATGGCATTAAAACTAGGATATACAAAAGAAGAGGTGCAAAGAAGAGAACACATTGCAATGGATATGGATTTAGTTGATGCTATAAAATTAGGTTTAGTAGTAAATCCAAAAATAGTATCTTGTGAATATACATTAAAAACAGATGGCAGTATGGAGAATTTATTAGAAAAAATAAATTCTATAGAAGATGAAGATATAAGAAAAGAAAAAATAGAACAATATGAAAAACTAAGAAGAAAAATAGATAGTGCACAAGGAATACCTGAAATATTTAAACAAAATATTAAAGCTGGTGGGAAATATATTGTATTTATACCGGTTAATGATAAAGGTGTAATACTAGAAGATGAAGATGGAAATAAAATAGGTAAAAAAACGGGAAGAGAAAAAATACAAGAATATGAGCAAAAGTTAATAGAATATTTAAAAGATTCAGGATTAAATCCAAAATGTTATTCAATGCTAGGAGCATATTCTGATAAAAAGAATGAAGATCAATTAAAATCCTTTGAAAATGATGACTCAGAAGATGCTAAGTTTATGATAGTAATGAATAAAGCAAATGAAGGATTACACATAAAAGGTATAGATGGAATTGTATGGTTTAGGGCATTAGATGAAAATTCAAAAATTTTGTATCTTCAACAATTAGGAAGAGCAATATATTCAGAAGATCCAAACAATCCAACACCAGATGAAAAAAAACCTGTAATAATAGATTTAGCAAATAACACTTTAAATGTAGATATAGATAAAGATATTAAAAATAATACAAGAAGAAGTGATTTAGAGTTATTATCAATTGTAGTAGATTGGGTAAAATTACATAATGGACTTCCTAATATAGATAGTACAAATAAAATAGAACAAAGATATGCAGGAACACTGTATAGAATTCAAAATGAATATGTGAAATATATAAACGGATTTGAAAAATTTCAAGATTTAGATGAAGAAGAGAAAGAACAAATAGAAGAAATCTTAAATAAAGGTGCAGAAATAGATTTATGGGATATAGAACTACTACCAACTACTATAAAAAAAGCTAACGAACTTTTAGAAGTAAATGTAAATGATTTTGAAGTTACTGGGGTAATGAGAGATTTTGTGGATTTAAAAGATAAAATTTCAGAAATTACTGGTGAAACAGAAATGTCGATATTTGTAAGAGTGTGTAAGGAATTAAGTAATCATGGATTAAATTTTAATAAGTTCACATTTTCAAAGAAAACTGAAAAAAACGGGAAAAATAAGATTTATCGGAAAAACATTAGCAGATATACAACAAGAATATCCTAATATTGATATGGAAGAGATATTACATAATACTGGTGTAAAGATAAGCTATAATTTATCTACTAAAAAAGACCTAGCTAAAAGGTTGATTACAAATGGATTGTACGATAGAATAACAAAAGACGAAAAGGAGGCATTAGTGCATTTATGTGTAATTAATTTAGAAAATCAATTGACAAAATTCAGAAAAGTTTGTGAAGAACTTTCTAAACAAGGTGTAACTTTTGATAAATTTATTTATTCAAAGGTGGTAGAAATTAATGGAAAAAAAATAAAAAAAGGAAAAACATTAGCAGATGTACAACAAGAATATCCTAATATTGATATAACTCATGTTTTAGATAAAACAGGTGTTGACTTAGATTACGATATGAGGGAGAAAAGAAACACAGCTAGATCATTTATAAAAACAAGCAAAGGGGATGTACAAACTCAACAAGAAGAAAAAATACTTATAGAATTAGGAGTAATAGAAGGAAAGAAAAAAGAAAGACCAGTGCTAACTTTGATACGAGTAGGCGATGAACTAGTAAAACAGGTATTTGAATTTAACAATTTTATAGCAAAAGGAAAAACTTTAGAGGATATAGCAAAAGAATATCCAAATATTAATATAGAAAAAGTAATAGAAGCAGCTAATGTAGATATTAGTTATAAAATTGGTGACGCAATAAAAAGTGCAAGAGAATCGTATAAAAAACAAGGTAAACAATGGAAAATAACAAAAGAAGAGATAGCAAAATTAAAAGAATTAAAGATAATTGGAATAGAAAAAGTTGATGTATTTGAAGAATTTGTTAGTATATTAGAACAGATGCATTCAATAGGAGTAGATGTTTCTAAAATAAAACTTAAACATACTATAAGAGAATTGGCAGAAGAATCTGGAATTAATGAAAATCAATTAAAAGAATTAGGACTAGATCCTGAATATAATATAGGAATGAAATTGAATACAATAACAGGAATATATAGGTATTCAAAGGAAAAAATGACAGAAGATAGAGAAAATCAGGTAGTTAAATTGAAACAACTAGGAATTAGTTTAGAGAGAAAGTATAGAACAAGCAAAGAAATTGCTGAAGCTTCAATTAGTTCAATAAAAGACATAGAATTAGCTGATGCAGAAGATGTAGCTTTACAACAATTAGTTGAGAAAACTAAAGAAGGAGGAATTAATAAAGATGAACAATCGTAGAAATGCATATACAGAAGTATATACAATATTGCAAGATTTAGATGATGAAGAATATAATAAAATTCCTCTTGAGGTAATAAAAGCAATTGAAGAAAACAGAAATTTAGAATATGACTTTGAATTAGATGATGATTTGGAATTAAAAGAACAAATTTTATTACCTCAAACAAAAGCAATACTATTTAATCTATTTAGAGATTATCTAGCAACATCAGAGCAGAAAGAAAAAATTATAAAAATGCAAAATGAAGAAAGAGCAAAAATAGAGCTAAAAAAGAAACAAATGTATAATTCAGAAATATTTCCTAATAAAGAAAGCAAGGTGGAAGAAGGAAGACAAGAAAAGAACGAAGATAAAATAAAAGAGAAAGAAGAAAATAGTTTAGATCTTGTTGAATATAAACCAAGTTTTATAAATAAAGTTTGGGGTTATATACAAAGATTATTTAAACGATTTAAGTTGTAATTATACTAAAATATATTATTTCTTTTGGTGTTTGTATCGAAAAATATAGAATAATGTCGATAAAAAATTATAAAAAAAATATTGATATTATGCGTATAATATGATACAATATACATATAGTATATTGTGGAGGTGATAATATGGCTACAATAAATGTTAATGTAGATGAAAAAGTAAAAGAACAAGCAAAACAAACTCTTGAATATTTAGGAACAAATTTTACAAATGTTATTAATATGCTATTAAGACAAATTATTTTAACAGAGAGTATACCTTTTGAAGTTAAAGTACCAAAGTTAAATGCTAAGACTAGAAAAGAAATTGAAGATGCAGAAAAAGGAATTGGATTAAGCAAAGCATATACAGATGTAGAAGAAATGTTGTAGGATTTAAAGAAAGAAGATTGAGAATTTAATAAGAATTTGGTATGTCGAAATATGTAGAATAATGTCAATAAAAAGTTTAGTTATAGTTAGACTTTTACATTGACATTATTCTTTTTTTATGTTAGTATGTTCTTATGCAATAAATGTTTTAAATATTGCAGATAAATTTTAAATATTTTTATTATAATTTGATTTTAATATCTATAAATTAATTTTTACAAAGATTATTAATTCGAGTTTTATGATTTATAATGTTAGTTTTTTAGAGTTTTATTTTATATATCAAGAAAAAATTTCGGAAGGGTAGGTGTAGTTTAAATATAAAAGTAATACTTATATATTTATTGCAAATTTAAAAGTAGGAAAGAAGGATGTTTATGAGTAATTTAAAAGCAAAAGAGTATGAGAATTTTGAAAATATTAAAGTTGTAAGAAAAGATGGAACTGAATATTGGAGTGCAAGAGATTTAAGTAGTATTTTAGAATACAAGAAATGGGAAAACTTTTCAAAAGTTATAGATAAAGCAATGCTAGCTTGTAAAAATAGTGGAGGCAATGTAGAAGATAATTTTATTGAAATTACAAAAATTGTTATAGTAGGAGCAACTCAAAAGAGAGTAATAGATTATGAATTGTCAAGATATGCTTCTTATTTAATAATACAAAATAGTGACCCAGCAAATAAGAAAATTGCTTTGTTGCAAACATATTTTGCAACTCAGACACAAAGGCGAATGAGTACAAAAATAATAGAGAATTTGTTTAACACATTGCAAACAGAAGAAAAATTGAAGAAAAAATAAATTGTGAACGCGCTGAATTCACAATTTAAAGTATGAGTATATTTCTCGAATTTTCCACGCAGTGAGTGGAAAATTTGAGCCATATTCCTGATGTTAGGATATGGTGAAATGAAAATAAAATTAGTAAATATATATTTTTAAAGAAGGAGTGATGAATATGGAGAATAATAAACTAGAAACAATAACAAAATTATTTGAGGGAAAAGAAGTAAGAAGCATATGGGATGCTGAAAAGGAGGAATATTTTTTTAGTGTTGTAGATGTAATTAATGCATTGTCAGAAAGTCCAACACCTAAAAGGTATTGGACAGACTTAAAAAGAAGACTAATAGAAGAAGGAAGTCAGTTGTACGAAAAAATCGTACAACTGAAAATGAAGTCTAAAAAGGATGGAAAGAATTATTTAACAGATATTTTAGATACTAAAGGAGTTTTGAGACTAATTGAGTCTGTTCCAAGTAAAAAAGCAGAACCTTTTAAATTATGGTTAGCACAAATGGGAAGCGAAAGAATTGATGAAGTATTTGATCCTGAAATTGCAATTAAAAGAGCAGTTAATTATTATAGGAATAAAGGATATAGTGATAAATGGATAGAAGCGAGATTAAAAGGAATATTAACTAGAAATAAATTAACTGATGTATGGAAAGAAAATGGAATAGAAAAAGATTATGAATATGCAATTTTAACAAATGAAATATATAAAAGTTGGTCCGGAATGAAAGCTAGTGAATATAAAAAATACAAAAATATAAGGAAGGAGTCGTTAAGAGATAATATGACTGATATAGAAGTTGCTTTAACAGATTTAGGCGAGATTGCCACAAGAGAACTAGCAAAAGAACATAGGCCATATGGACTAGAAGAAAACAAAAATGTTGCAAAGATGGGAGGACATGCTGCAAAAGTTGCAAGAGAAGATTTAGAGAAAAATTTAGGTAAAACAGTTATAAGTCATAAAAATGCTTTAGATTATCAATATGAGAAAACAAAAGAGTTAGATAAAGGAAAAAAGAATGATTAAAAGAATTGTCGACGAAAAAAGGATTATTTTTTTCAAATAGTCCCTTTTGCTTTTTTGATAACACTAGACAACACCCCAAAAAAGTGATAGAATTCTAACATAAATAAAGAGAAAAATTACAGGAGGATGCTTTGGAACTAACAGGAGAAATAACATCAATAATCTATCAAAATGAAGTAAATAGTTACACAATTGCAGAAATGTATGTTGATGAGATAGATGGCAAAGAAGATAATTTAATAACAATAGTTGGATACCTACCATTTGTAGTAGAAGGAGATGAGCTAAAAGTTGTAGGTAGATTTGTGGAGCACAAAGAATATGGAAGGCAATTTAAAGTAGATACATTTGAAAAGCTTATGCCACAAACATTAGAGGCTTTAGAAAGATATCTTGGAAATGGAATGATAAAAGGAGTAGGCCCTGCAACAGCAAGAAAAATTATAAATACATTTGGGGAAGACACTATAAATGTTATAAAATTTCAACCTTTAAAACTTTCGCAGATTAAAGGAATTACAAAAGAGAAAGCATTAGAAATATCAGAAAGTTTTATAGAACATTGGGAAGTATGGCAAATAGTAGGATTTTTAGAAAGGTTTGGAATAGGAGCAGAAAATTCTAAAAGAGTTTATGATGAACTTGGAATAAATGCAATTGAACAAATTGAAGCAAATCCATATATTTTAATTGACATAGCAAGAGGTGTTGATTTTAAACAAGTTGATAAAATGGCAATGGATTTAGGAATGGAACAAAACAATGATAAAAGAGTTAAAAGTGCTATAAAATATGCACTTATTAGGATTACATATAATGGCCATTGTTGTACACTTGAAGAGAATTTAATAGAGTATGTAAGAAGTCTTTTAGGAATTTCTGTAGAAGATGTTGAAAATAGTTATATTAATTTAAAAGCTATAGGAGAAATTGTAGAAGAAGAGCGAGAAAACGGAGAAACTTGGGTATATCTTGCAAACTTCTTTGATACAGAAAATAGCATAGCTAACAAAATAATAGATTTAGATAATGCAAAAAATTTAAAGTATGTAAAAAATATAAAAAAGGAATTAGGCAAAATTGAGATTATAGATGATATAGAACTTTCAGAAAAACAAAAAGAGGCAATAGAAGCGGTAAATGACAACAATGTAAGTATTATAACTGGAGGACCAGGTACAGGAAAAACAACAATTATTAAGTCTATTATCGAGATTTATCAAGCTAAAGGGAAAAAGGTTGTGCTCTGTGCACCAACAGGAAGAGCAGCAAAGAGAATTACAGAAACTACAGGAGAAGATGCAAGCACTCTTCACAGGCTTCTAGAAATAGGCAAATTTGATGATGATATATTTTTAAAAAAGCAAAAAGAATATCAAGGAACTCCAATAGATGCAGACGTTGTAATCGTTGATGAGGTTTCTATGGTAGATATGTTTTTGATGAACTATCTTGTAAGTTCTTTATATAAAGGAACAAAACTTGTTTTAGTTGGAGATAGTGATCAGCTTCCATCAGTAGGACCTGGAAGTGTTTTAAAAGATTTAATTGAATCTGAGGTTGTAACTACAATTCATTTAGATAAAGTTTTTAGACAAGCTGCCAAAAGTCAGATAGTAGTAAATGCCCATAGGGTAAATGAAGGAGAATACTTTTTACCAAAAGAAGATTTAGAAGAAGATTCAAAACAGGACTTTTTTGTTATAAATGAAGCAAATCCAGAAAAAGTGCTATATCAAGTTTCGTCTTTATGTACAGGAAGGCTTCAAAATTACGGAGATTACGATTTCTTTAAAAATATTCAAATACTTACACCTACTAAAAAGGGAATGCTTGGAACAAAAGAATTAAATGCATATTTACAAAATACTTTAAATCCAGAGGATAAGTTTAAAGATGAGAAAAGAGCAAATGGGGCAATTTACAGAGTTGGCGACAGAATAATGCAAGTTAAAAACAATTATGATATGACATGGGAAAAAGAAAACCCATATAGAGAAGATGGAATAGATTATGGAACAGGAGTGTTTAATGGCGAGATAGGAACAATAGTTGCAATAGATGAAAGAGAAAAAAGTGTAACTATAAAATTTGATGATGATAAAGTTGCAATGTATGCTTATACAGATTTAGAACAAATTGAACATAGTTATGCAATCACTATTCATAAAGCACAAGGAAGTGAGTTTGATGTAGTTATTATGTGTGTTCCAAGAACAGCTCCAGTGCTTCTTACAAGAAATCTTTTATATACAGGAATTACAAGAGCAAAAGATTTATTGATTATTGTTGGAGATAAAAAAGTAACAGAATTTATGATAAATAATGTTGATAGTAAAAAGAGAAATACAGGATTGAAGTACAAGTTAAAATGCGAAAAGAAAATTAAAACAACAAGGAGGAAATAAAATACTTAACGAAATTTTAGACATGTTTTTTCCACAAGTGTGTGGCTTTTGTGGAAAACTAGATAGAAATTCACTTTGTAATAAATGCAAAATTCAAATTCAAAAAAATAATTTATCAAAAATAGAGGATTACCAAAATACATCGAGTTTTTTTGATGAACACATGTATTTATTTCAGTATAGTGGAGAAATAAGAAATATAATTTTGAATTATAAATTTAATGAAAAATCTTACGTTTACAACACTTTTGTAGAATTAATAAAAAATAATGAAAAAATATGTGCACAAATAAAAAAATATGATATAATCATTCCAGTACCGATAAGTAAAAAAAGATTAAACACACGAGGATATAATCAAAGTGCATTAATTGCTAAAAAAATTGCAAAAATGTTAAATCTATGTTATAAAGAAAATGTTTTAGTCAAAATTAAAGACAATAAACCTCAAAGTGAGATGGGACAAGAGAAAAGAAAAAGCAATGTTAAAGGTGTATATTCAATAAAAAATAAAGAAAAAATATATCAAAAGAAAATTTTATTAATAGATGATATTTTTACAACTGGAAATACTGTAAATGAATGTGCAAAAGTATTGATAGAAAATTATGCAAGTAGTGTCGGAGTTTTTACAATAGCAAAAGACTAGCTTATATCGTAAATAAAGATTAAATTTTACACAGTATTAATATATAAATAGATTGAAGAAGAGTCAGATAAAGGAGAAATTATTATGGATGATTTATTAGAAAGTGTATTAGACTATGTTAGATCTGATTATACAGATTATGCAATTATGATAAATGGAGAGTGGGGAGCGGGAAAAACATATTTCTGGAATAATCAAATTAAAAGAAAAATAGAGTCTCTTACTTTAAATGGGAAAAAGTATAAAACTATATATATGTCTTTATATGGTATATCTAATCTTGAAGAAATAAGCAAGAAAATTTTTATTGAAACAACTCAACTTATGGATAAAGGCCTTAAAAAATATATGGCTACACATAAGCAGACTGCAATACCAGAATATGCAAAAACAAGTTTAGATATGGCAAATTTCTTTGGCGTTGCACAAAATGGAGATAAACTAGATTATGATGAGTTCTTTTCTATTACAGACAAAGTCCTATGTTTTGATGACTTAGAAAGAGCGAATGTAGATGTTATAGATATATTAGGATATATAAATAATTTCGTAGAACATGACCATATGAAAACAATAATCATCTGTAATGAAAAAGAACTTGCTACAAAAATGAAAAGCGAAAACTTAGAGATGAAAACATTTATTGCAACCTATCTTTTAGATAAACAAGGTGATTTGAACAATAATGATCTGCCAATGGTAGAAAAAATAAAAGATAGAATAGAAACAGTTTTTGAAAGAACAAATGACTATGAAAGAATTAAAGAAAAACTTATAGGTGAAACATTTGAGTATGCACCAAAATTTGATTACATTATAAATGGAATTCTTATGAGATATGAGTCAAACTCAGGATTGGTAAGGTTCTTAAGAGAAAATTCTAGTTTAATTATGGCTACATTTAAAAGAAGTGGAACAAGAAATTTACGTATTTTAAAACAAGCTTTAAATGACTTCAAAAAAATATATGAAATGGCAGAAAAGTTTTATCCAAATACAAATAAATTAGTAATGCAAACAATGCTTATATTTACCATTGCCGCATCTTTCGAAATTAAAGCAGGAAAAATAACAAAAGAAAAATTTAAGAATATTAATAGCAATGAAGAATATAAATCAATACTAGTATCTTCTAGAGTTTTGATGGATAATAGACAATTTTATATAAAGGAATTTGACAGTAATTATTATTATAACTTCAAAGCAGAATATAGATTTTTTAAATTTATAGAATATTATATTAGAACTAGAATTTTTGACATGAAAATATTTAAAAAAGATATGGAAGAGGCTGAGTTATCTTCAAGTGGTGAAAAGAACATACCTGCATATAAGAGAATTTTAGTTGAAGAGTATTGGAAAATACCTGATGATAAATTCTTTGACATTATTTATGAAGCACTAGAAGATGTAAAAAAAGGAAATCTACAATTAATAGAAATTGCAAAATTATTTGTATATTATATTTATTTTTATAACAATAATTTAATAAATTATGATTTAAAAACTTTAAAAGAAGACTTTATAGCTGGAATGAATCTAGCTGTAGTACATTCAAGATATTTTCCAAATGTACGTGAAGAGCTAGAAAAAATTTCAATTTATAATTCTTCTGATGATATAAATGAAGTTATAAGTAGTTTTAACGAATTAAATGACGAATTATTAGAAAAAGAATATGAAATAAAAGCAGAAGAAATATTTAAAAATATTCCAATGAAGATGGAAAAATTCTATGAAAGATTTGATAAAGAATGTATGGATATACCTATATTTAAGTATTTTGATCCGTATCAAATGTTACAAAGAATTTCCTGCGCAACAAATGAAGATACTGTAATAATTAAAGAAAGAATGATGAAAAGGGCAAAGAATCATCCTGAAATAGTAAAAGAAGAAACTAAAAATATGAGTTCATTAAGACGTATGATATTAGATTATTTAAAAGGAAAAGAAACAACAATAAAAACAGTTATTTTAAAGAGTTTTGCTAAAGATATTGATTCTTTAATTGGAGAAGAAGAATAAGGTTCACTTTTGGGACGGAGGAAAAAAGTAACCATAAAATTTGTTAGAAATATATTTTGAAACGTAGATATAAATGTAATTTAAAAAGGTCTATTAAGGTGAAAAAACACCAACATAGACCTTTTTAAGATTCTTTATCTTCAACAATTGTAAGTAACTCATCAAAAGAGCAATTCAAATTTTTGCAAAAACCTTCAAGATATTTATATGAAATAGATTTTTTTCCACCTTTTATAGCTTTATTTAAATTGTAAAAAGTTATATCCATTTCATTACATAACCATGATTTTGTCTTTCCTTGTTTTTTTAGAAGCTTTTCTACGTTTAATATTATCATTAAAATCCCTCTTTTCAATGTCCATTATATAAATAAAACTTTCATATATAAGTGGATAAAAGCAATATTAAACATATTTTATAATATAATACTTGCAAGTAGTAGCACTTGCAAGTGAGAACTTTAATGAATTTATTTGATTTAAATTTAAATATTTATGCTTTATAAAAAATTTTATTATTCATGCATTAATTTTCTTATTGTATCATATAAAAATGGCTTGTATTCTTCTATTGGAAGTGGCTCATTGTACATTATGGAATTAAAACAAGTTGAACTAACAAGCTCTATTATCATATATAAAGTAACTTCAGGATTTTTTAGCTTAATGTTTTGCTCTTTTATTCCTTTTAAAAATAGGGAATACACGCCATCTTCTTCATTTTCAGAATTTTGATAAAGTTTATTTACTGTTTTACTATATACACCCCAAGATAAGTTTTTTGAAATGAATTTAAGTAATACTGTATTTTTCGAAAGCTCATTAATTATATGATTAACTATAAAGATGATTTGGTCATCTAAAGATTTTATATAATTTTTTCTTAATGCATTTACTGCATCAGAAAATAATTTTTTAGATTTTTTTTCTATTAAGATATCTCTTAATTCATATTTATCTTTAAAATATAGGTAAAATGTACCTTTAGCTACATTAGATTCATCTACAATTCCTTGAATAGAAGTTTCTTTTAACCCTTTTTCTGTAAAAAGTTTAAAAGCACTTTCTAATAATCTACTTTCTTTTTCTGGATCTTTTTCGCGTTTCATTTTTTCCTCCATTTCTATTTATATTATTACATAAAAATAATCATTATACAATATTATAAAATAAAAATGACTATTAGTCAATTTTTTAATAAAAATATATTGACTATTGGTCATTTTTGGAATATAATAGAATATGTATTAAAAAAGAGGAGGAGAGAAAATGCAGAAAATAAGCAGTTTTATAGTAAAACATAACAAATTAATTCTTATTATAGCAGTCATTTTACTTATTCCATCTATAATTGGATATAAGTCAACAAGAATTAATTATGATATTTTGACATATTTACCAGATACAATAAAAACAGTACAAGGAGAAGACATTCTTTCAAAAGATTTTAAAACAGGAGCATATTCAATTGTTGTATTAAATAATATGCCTACAAAAGATATTTTAAAATTAGAAGAGAAAGTAAAACAAGAAATAGATAATGTAGAAATGTGCATTAGTATAGCAGATGTGGTAGGAGAGGAAATCCCTATCGAAATGTTACCAGATGAAATTAAAGACAAGGTATATAAAGATGGTTCAACACTTATGATGGTTACATTTAAAGATGCAATCTCATCTGATGAAACAATGAAATCTATTGAAAAGTTAAGAGAAATAACAGATGAAAGATGCAAAATAAGTGGAATGTCAGCAACATTATTAGATACAAGAAGCTTATCAGAATCAGAAATTTTAATTTATGTAGTAATTGCAGTTGCGCTTTGTTTAGTTATTTTACAACTTGCATTAGATTCATTTGTAGCACCAGTATTATTACTTTTAAATATAGGATTTGCAATACTTTACAACATGGGAACAAATATATTTTTAGGACAGATTTCATATATTACAAAAGCAATAAGTGCAGTATTACAACTTGGAGTTACAATGGATTTTGCAATATTTTTGTATCATAGTTTTGTTGCAGAAAAAGAGCATACGAAAAATATTAATGACGCAATGACTATTGCAATTTCAAAAACAATGACATCAGTTTTAGGAAGCTCTTTAACAACAATTGCAGGATTTTTAGCATTATGCAGTATGGATTTAACACTTGGAAAAGATATAGGAATTGTAATGGCAAAAGGAGTTTTATTTGGACTAGTATGTGTAATTACGGTATTGCCTTCATTAATACTTACATTTAATAAGTTGATTGAAAAAACAAAACATAAAGAAGTTTTACCTAAATTTAAAACAATTACAAAATTTGTTACAAAACATTATATTATTTTAGCAATTGCATTTGTTGTAATTTTACCAATTGCATATTATGGATATAAAAATACTGAAGTTTATTACAAGCTAGATGCATCTTTGCCAGAAAGTTTAGCAAGTGTATCTGCAAATAAAGAAGTAAAAGAAAAGTTTAAAATAGTATCACCAGAAATACTTTTAGTAGATAGCAATTTAAGTGATGACAAGATAAATAAAATGCTTGATGAAATAGATAACGTAGAGGGAATAGATTGGAGTATAAGTTTATCTAAATTAGCAAAAGCAGGTATTCCAACAGAGATGTTACCAGAGGATTTAACTAAGAAAATTAAAAATGATAAATATCAGTTAGTAGTCATAAATTCTAAATATGAAATGGCTACAAATGAACTTAATAAGCAAATAGAAGAAGTAAATAAAATAATTGAGAAATATGATAAAAATGCAATTCTTGCAGGCGAAGGACCATTAATGAATGACTTGGTAGAAGTATCAGACCATGACTTTAATAGTGTTAATACAGTATCTATTGCAATAATATTTGTAATTATGATGTTTGTACTAAAATCTATATCATTGCCGGTTATTTTAATATGTATAATTGAGTTTGCCATATTTATAAATATGGGAATTCCATTTTATACACATACAACTTTACCATTTGTTGCATCAATAGTAATTGGAACAATTCAACTTGGAGCTACAATTGATTACGCTATTTTGATAACTACAAAATATATTGAAATGAGAAAACAAGGAAAGAATAAACATGAAGCAATTGAACATGCAGTAGGAACATCTGTAAATTCAATATTTGTAAGTGGTTTATGTTTCTTTGGAGCAACATTTGGAGTTGGTGTTTATTCAAATATAGAAATGATTGGATCACTTTGTACTCTAATGGCAAGAGGTGCAATAGTTAGTACAATTACAGTTGCTTTGATGCTTGCAGCATTCTTGATGATTTTTGATAAGGTGATTTGTAAAACAACTTTAGGCATGAGGGAGATAAAATAATTTTATAGTAGAAATTGTAATTCGCTTCGCTTAAGCTCTTTCACTTTAAAATTAGATTTTTCTAATAAATATTTAATAATATATTAAAAAAAAGGAAAGGATGATAAATTTATGAAAAAGTTTTTAAAAAGTGCAATTTCATTAATAGCATTAATTACAACAATCGCTTATGTTTCACCAGTATATGCAATTGCTAATAAAGAGACAATATATAGTAAAATGAATTCAAATGGAGATGTGTATAAGACTATAGTTACAACAAAAGATGGGGAAGATGTAAAACAAGAAGAAACAGAAAAAGATTTACCATTAGAATCTAAAATAACATATAAATTAGATGGAGAAGATATTAAACCTGAAGATTTGAAAGGAAAAAGTGGTAAGGTTACGATAAAAATTGAATATAAAAATAAGTCTGAAAAAACTGTTATTATAAATGGAAAAAGTGAAACTTTGTACACACCTTTTATGGTTGCATTAGGTACAGTTATAGATAGCAAAAATAATAAAAATATAGAAGTTTCTAAAGGTGGAAGAATTGTAGAAAATGGTGAAAAAACAATAATTGTTGGAGCAGTTTTCCCAGGACTAGAGGAAAGCTTGAATTTAAGTGGAAAACTTTCTAAAATTGAAATACCTAATTCAATAGAAATAACAATGGATTCTAAAAATTTTGAAATGTCTAATATAATGACTTATGCAACTCCTAAAGTGTTAACAGAAGATATAAATTGGAGTGAATTAGATGGTTTGTTTGATAAAGTAAATGAATTACAAAATGGAATAAATACAATTGAAGATGGAGCAAAAGAACTAAATAAAGGAACAAAAGAGTTAGATGATGGAGCAGAAGAGTTAAGAAATGGAACTTCAAAAGTTTATGAAGGAAGTAAAGAAATTAAAAATCAAGTAATTAATTCAATAAAAGGAATGGAAAACAATAATGAAAAGGTACTTGATGAAAAAACTTTAAACTCAATTGGAGAAAAAGCAAGTAAACAGGCCTCTACAAGTATAGAAAAAGAAATTGATGGAATAAAAAGCTTAGCAGAAAAAGGAGCCATAAGTGAAATTAAAAAACAAGAAGATACAGTATTAAATGGAGTTATGAGTTTAGTTAATAATAAAATAAACTCAAAAATGCCACAACTTGTTACAGGAATTAGCCAAGGGGTTACAAAAGCTATGGAACCACAACTTGGAGCAATTGAAAAACAAGCAGTACAAGTAGGAACAAATTCAATAGATTTAAGTGATTTATCTAAAGATGCAAAAGTTGATGATATTACTGTTTCAGTAGGAAATGATTATAAAAATAGTGATGAGTATAAAAATTTAGACGAAGATACAAAGAAATTAGTTGATAAAATAGTTGGAAATGTTGAAAAAGAAGCAGGAGAAAAAGCAACAGATGAGGCTCAAAAAGAATTAGATAAACATATTTTACAAGAAGAAAAAGAAATAAAAGGTGTTGCAACAAAAGCAGCTACTGTGGCAGCTACAGTTACATCAAAAGGATTATCAAGTGGTGTTATAAAGGGTGTTGCAGAGGCAAGTGTTAAAGAGACTGCAAATCAAATGGTAAGTCAAATGGCAAATGAAGAAACCAAAAAAACAATTAGTACAAAATTAGAAGATTTAGCAAAACAAGTTGCAGGAGGAACAGCAGAAAGTGTTGCAAAACAAGTTGCACCAAGTGTTGCAGAAAAAACTGCTATGACTGTTGCTGATACAGTTGCTGATGAAGTAAAAACTGAAGTTTTAAAACAAGTAAAAACTCAAATGGAAACTCTATTAAACGAAGGCTTAACTCCTTTAACAGAAGGACTTAAAGAATTAGATAAAGGTGCTTTACAATTAAAAGATGGAACAAAAGAGTTAAATGATGGAGCGGCAAAACTAAGTGAAGGAATTGTTAAATTTGATAATGAAGGAATTAAGAAAATATCTAATTTCGTAAATGGAGATTTACAAAATTTAGTTACAAGAGGAAAGAAAATAGAACAACTTGTTAATGAGTATGATAAATTTAACTCTGATGAAAAAAGAGAGGATATTAGTTTTATTACTATTACTGATTCAATAAAAAATGATGATAATAGTGAAGATAAAAAATCAAATTAATTTAAAGAAGCTTGAAATATAGCTTCTTTTTTCCATTAATAAAAAAACTATTATTTTAAATAATTTTATGATAAAATGAAAAAAATAAAATAATAGAAGATTTAAATTTGAAAGAAAATTGTAAAAACGATTATTCTTAATCAAATTTGTGCCCTGAGAGAGAGGAATGTCAGTAAAAATGGAAGAAATTATTATTTTAATAATACTAGTTTTAATAAATGCATTTTTTGCAGCAAGTGAAATAGCTTTCATATCTTTAAATGATGCAAAGATAGAAATTGAAGCAAAAGAAGGAAATAAAAAAGCTAAAAAGATTAAAAAGATGCTTGAAAATCCAAGTAAATTTTTAGCAACTATACAAATAGGAATAACATTTGCCGGATTTCTTTCAAGTGCGTTTGCTGCAGAAAATTTTGCGGGAGATTTAGCACCTATTTTATATAATTGGATTCCAACTATAAGTATTGCAGCATGGAACAAAATTGCAATTATCATAATAACAATTATTTTATCATATTTTACTTTAATATTTGGTGAGTTAGTTCCAAAGCGTTTAGCAATGAAATATAGCGAAAAAATTGCATATGGTTCAGTCGGAATTATAAGAGCAATTTCTATAATAATGTCACCATTTGTTAAGTTTTTAACTTTTTCAACAAATTTAGTTTCTAAGATTTTTGGAGTATCAGAAAACGAAGAAGAGACTGTAACAGAAGAAGAAATTAGAATGATGGTAGATGTTGGAGAAGAAAAGGGAACAATTGATGAAGAAGAAAAAACAATGATAAATAACGTTTTTGAGTTTAATGATAAAATTGTTTCAGAAATAATGGTTCCAAGAAGAGAGATTTATGCAGTAGATATGAATTTAAGTATTTCAGAAGCTATTGAAGGGATGACAGAAAATGAAGATTTTAGATATAGTAGAATTGTAGTTTATGAAGAAAATATTGATGATGTTAAAGGAATAGTTTATCTTAAGGACATTTTACTTTCAGGAAAGAACAAGAATACTAAAATAAAGAATTTAGTAAAAGAGGCATATTTTGTACCTGATTCTATGCCTGTAAACGAGCTTTTTGAGGAATTAAGGAGAAATAGAAAACAAATTGCGATTGCTGTTGATGAATATGGTGGAACATCTGGATTAGTTACAATGGAAGATATTTTAGAAGAAATTGTTGGAGAGATTTATGACGAATATGATGAAGTAGAAGATATTTATCAAGAAATAGATGAAAATACTTTTATTTTAAGCGGAAGCATGGCAATATATGAAGTAGAAGGATTATTAAATATTGAGATAGAAGATGGAGATTATGATACACTTTCAGGTTATTTAATAGAAGAATTAGGAAGAATTCCTGCTGAAAATGAAAATAAAATTGTTGTTGAAACACCTGATATTACGTATAAAATAGAAGAGATAAAAGATAAAAGAATTACAAGAGTTAAAGCTTGCAGAAATAATTCAAAAAAAGATTAAAATGAAAATTATGTATAGATTTGTAATAAAAAGTATTGAAAAATCAATAAATGTATGATAGAATATGTTACGTAAACTATTTACAAAGCTTAAGTATTTCTTGAGCTGAATTTAAAGAAAGGAGTAATACATGAAGATTTTTGTCTTGCGGACAGAATCAATATTGTCGTCAACTAAGTCGACATTGAAATTTGATTCTGACAACTGTGTTGTAATTCCCATGGCCATACTTGAAAATTTGTATCGCTATGAGGGATTGGCTGAAAAGAAAAAGTTGGCAAGAACGTTTTGTAATGAGTACATCAGTTCTTTTTCTAAAAAAGAATTGATGTCAAAGAATGGAGCAAAGCAAGTAAATGGAAGCAGAATAAGACTTGTTGATAATGGAGAAATTTCCGAAAACATAGAAAGAATGAATAATCTTTCTATGTTGGACAAAAGAGTATTTCAGGTATGCTATTCATTAAAAGCAGAAAATCACCAGGTTATTCTTATTAGCCAGAATCCGGTTATAAGAATGAAGGCTTTTCAACTGGGAATAAAAGCAGAACCTTTTAAGGATGAAATATTTCCTTTGCCGAAGGATCAGTACAAAGGATTTATTACTGTTGAAACATCCAAAACAGATTTTGACAAGTTCTACCAGGAAGATGAAATATCTGTAAAATCTATCTATAAAGCAAACAGTATTGAATGGATTGAAAACATGTTTGTTAATATTGTTTGCGGAAATAATTCAACTATTGGTAGATATACAGGTGGAAAAATAGTTCCTCTTATATATTCTAAGAGGATTCCTAATGGATATAAAGCATTGAACACAGAACAGCTTATGCTTTGGGAGTGTTTGATGGCTCCACCTGAAAAAGCTCCCCTTGTTGTTGTAAAAGGTGCAGCTGGAACAGGAAAGACTTTTTGCTCACTTGCATATGCATTGGAGCATTTGAAAAAATTCGGAACTAATGGATTGTATAATCAGATTCTTGTAGGGACACCTGTTGAATATGGTGAGAACATTGGATATCTTCCTGGAGATATTTCTTCAAAAGTCTCTCCTGTTTTAGGAGGAATATTTGATAATCTTGAATCAATATTTAGAGAAAAAAATCCTGAAGCTGATAATTTAATGATACAGGATCAATGCGATGAAATTTTTGAAAGAAAATTTATTCAGATTCAGGTAATAGGTTTTCTCAGAGGAAGAACCATTCCGAATAAGTGTTTTATCATTGATGAAACACAAAATGTAGCTCCAGATGATATCAAAAAAATAGTAACAAGAGCTGCAAAAGGAAGTAAGTTTATCTTCCTTGGAGATCCTGAACAGTTCGGAAATCCGGAATTGAATGAAAGATATAACGGTCTTGTATACCTGAGTGAAAAATTCAAGGGTGACAGTCTTTGCTGGCAGATAACATTAGACTCTAAGAAATCTGTTAGAGGAGATCTTGCTAAGGCTGCATTAAATGTATTAAATTAACCTTTCATAGAGGCTAACTGTTGTCAGTTAGCCTCGTATATTAAATATTAATAATAAAGAGGAAAAATAATGAAACAACAAAAATATATAATAAAAAACCAAGAATCATTTGAATTAAAAGACATATTTGAATGTGGACAATGTTTTAGATGGAATGAAAATGAAGATGGAAGTTACACAGGAGTTATTAACAATGGTGTATTAAATGTGGAAAAACAAAGTGAAAAAATTATTTTTACAGGAATGTTAGATGAAGATATAAAAGAGGTTGTTAGGTTTTATTTCGATTTAGATAGAAATTATGAAGAAATAAAAATGCAACTTTCAAATATAGATAAATACTTAAAAACAAGTGTAGAATATGGAAAAGGTATAAGAATTTTAAATCAAGATTTATGGGAAACAATTATTTCTTTTATAATTTCTGCAAATAATAATATTCCGAGAATAAAGGGGATAATAGAAAGAATATCAAAAAAATATGGAACAGAAATTGAATGGAATGGAGAAAAATACTATACTTTTCCAACACCAAAGCAATTAGGAAAAGCAACAGTAGAAGATTTAAGAAGTTTAGGTACAGGCTTTAGAGATGTTAGAATTTATGAAACTACACAAAAGATTTTAAGTAAAGAGGTTGATTTAAACAAAATTGCTAAAAAAGACACATTAACTGCTAGAGACGAACTACTTACTTTATCAGGAGTAGGTCCAAAAGTTGCAGATTGTATATTGCTTTTTTCTACGCTTAAAAGATTTGATGTGTTTCCAATTGATGTATGGGTAAGACGTGTTATGAATGAGCTATACATAAAAAACGAAGATGAAACAAAAGTTAGTAAAAATGAAATTGCAAAAATTGCAAAAAAGAAATTTGGAAATTTAGAAGGTTTAGCACAACAATATTTGTTTTATTGGAAGAGGGAAAGTTAGAGTTTTTAACAAAAAATGTTAAAAACTCTTTTACAATATTTTTTTTTGTGATAAAATGACACATATAGACCAAAATAAGGAGAAGAAAAATGTACTTGAAAAGACTAGAAATGCAGGGATTTAAATCATTTGCAGATAAAACAACATTAGAATTTATGCCAGGAATTACGAGTGTAATAGGACCAAATGGTTCGGGAAAGAGTAATATAGTTGATTGTATAAAATGGATTTTAGGTGAGCAAAGTATGAAGGAACTTAGAGGTGGAAAATCAAGTGACATCATATTTGCAGGAACACAATCAAGAAAATCTTTAGGATATGCAGAAGCTTCATTAATATTTGATAACTCAGATGGAGCTCTACCTATAGAATATACAGAAGTAACTGTTACACGAAAAATCTATAGAAGTGGAGAAACAGGATATTATATAAACAAAGTACCATGCAGATTAAAAGACATATTAGAGTTATTTATGGACACAGGAATAGGTAGAGATGGATATTCTATTATAGGGCAAGGAAAAATAGATCAAATTTTAAGCAATAAATCAGAAGATAGAAGAAATGTTTTTGAAGAAGCTGCAGGAATTGTTAAATATAAAACAAGAAAAGAAGAATCTGAAAAAAAGTTGGAACATACAAAGTTAAATCTTCTTAGAATAAACGATATTTTAACTGAGATAGAAGGAAATTTAGAACCATTAAAACAGCAGGCCGATAAAGCAAGAAAATTTCTAGATTTAAAACAAGAATTAAAAAATATTGAAGTTGGTCTTTTTGTATATAATATTGAAAAATATAAAAAAGATATTGAAAAGGTATCAGAAGATATTGAAATAATTACATCAAACTGTAATTTAGAAGAAGGAAAACTTGAAAAATTAAAAATATTAAAAGAAGAGTTAAAAGAGAACATTGATGAAATTACAAATAAAATTGAATCAATGCAAAATATCGGATTTGAAAGCCAAAAGAAACAAGAACAATTAAACTCAGACATAAATGTGTATAAATCAAAAATAGAAAATAATGAACAAAATGAAAATAGATATTTAGATGAAATAGAAGAATTAAAAACAAAAATCAATACTTCTGAAGAAGAAATGAACCAAAAATTAGATAAAAAGACAAATCTAAAACAAAATAAAGAAAGATTTGAAAAAGAACTTGAAGAAAAGCAAAATGAACTTAATACTATTATGGCAACATTTTCAGAAAAAGAACTAAAAATAGAAGAAGCAAAGAGAAAATTAGAGGCAAATACAGATAAAAAATATGAACTTGAAGCAGATATAAATGCTCAAAATGCTAATATAAATAACATTGAAAAAAGGGATAAACAAATAGATAGTGAAATATCAAATAATATTTCAGATAAAGATAGAGCAAAATTTGACAAAGAAGACATTCAAAAAGAATACTATGAGGCTCAAAAATTAAAAACTCAGATCGAAAATGAACTATTAAATGTAAGAAAAAATAAGCAAGAAAAAGAAAATAAAATAAAAGAATATGATACAAAAATAAATAATCTTACACAAGAATTACAATTTAAGCAATCAAGACATAAATTTTTAGTGGAAACTGAAAACGAAAAAGAAGGATATATAAGAAGTGTTAAATCACTTTTGAAAGATTGCCAAAATATTAAAGAATTAGGAAAAGGTATGAATGGAGCTTTAGCAGAATTAATAGAAGTTCCAGATGAATACCAAACAGCAATAGAGATGACACTAGGAGCAAGTCTTCAAAATATTGTTACAGAAAATGAACAAGATGCAAAAAGGTTAATAGAACATTTAAGAAAAAATAATTTAGGCAGAGCATCATTTTTACCATTAACTTCAGTAAAAGGTAAAAAGCTAGATAATATAAAAGGGAAGAGTAATGGATTTATTGGAATTGCATCAGATTTAATTAGTTTCAATAAAAAATATGAACCAATTATTTTAAGTTTACTTGGAAGAACTGTTATCGTGCAGAACATGGATACAGCAATAGATTTAGCTAAGAAAAATGGATATTCATTTAGAATTGTAACATTAGAAGGAGATTTGATTAATCCATCTGGAGCTATGGCAGGAGGTTCTGTGGCTAAAAAAACAGTTAATATTTTAGGAAGAAGCAAAGAGATTGAAAAACTTGCCAAACAAATTGAAAGAATTAAAGAAGAGATTGAAAATCTAAAAAAAGTAAAACAAGAAATTCTTGATAGCTCAGAAGAAATTTTTAGTAAAGAAAAAGAGCTAGAAGATAAGCTGAAAGAAGCGGAAATTAAATACAATGTAGAATTACAAAAACAACAATCAATTGATCAATATATTTCAAAAATAGAAAATACAATTGAAAAATTAAAAAATGAAAAAGAAACATTAAAAATAGAAAAAGATAAAACTATAAAAATCATCAATACAAACAATGAGAGTGTTAAGAAGATTGAAGAATCAAATTTAGAACTACAAGATTTAATAAGTAAATTTGCAGATTCAAATAAAGATACACAAAAAAGAGTTGATGATTTAAATTTCGATATTACTAATTTAAAAATATCTGTTTCTTCATTTGATGAGAGCGAAAATTCTATTGAAGAAATAACAAATATGATGAAACAAGAAATTGAAAACAGTAAAAAAAGCATAGAAACAAAGAACAAGCAAATAGAAGACTTAAAGAAAGAAACCATAGAATTAAATTCAAAGATTGAAGAAAGTTTAGCTAAAATTGAAGAAATAAAAAATGAAGTTGAAAATAGCTCATCTAATATTGAAAAATTAAAGCAAGATAGAATTAAAGCTAATGAAAGATTAGCACAAAAAGAAAATGAACAAGCAGATGAATTTAAAGCAATAGAAGATTTGAAATCACAACTTGTAAAGTTAGATGTTAAGAAAAACAAATTAGATGAAGATTTAAATACACAAGTTAATGCACTTTGGGAAGAATATGAACTTACTCCAAATGCAACTGGAGAGTATCAAAAGCCAGAAAATGTTAGTTTAACTCAAAAACGTGTTAACAATCTTCATTCAGATATTAGAGATTTAGGAAACATAAATGTAAATTCAATTGATGAATATAATAATTTAAAAAATAGATATGATTTTATGTGTGAGCAACGTTTAGACTTAGAAAACACAATGGCTAAATTAAATAAAATGATTGCAGACATCACAATTACAATGAAAGAACAGTTTAAAGAAAAATTTGAAGTTATAAACAAGAACTTTGGAGAAGTATTTAGTGAGTTATTTGGAGGAGGAAAGGCAACTATTTCTCTTGAAGATGAAAACAATGTTTTAGAATGTGGAATTAATATTAATGTTCAACCACCAGGAAAAAAACTTCAAAATATGCTTTTACTTTCAGGAGGAGAAAGAGCGTTTACAGCAATAGCATTATTATTTGCAATATTAAAAATGAATCCTGCACCATTCTGTGTGCTTGATGAAATTGAAGCAGCATTAGATGATGTAAATGTATATAGATATGCAGAGTTTTTAAAGAAGTTTTCTATGGATACACAATTTTTACTTATTACACACAGAAAAGGTACTATGGAAGCAGCTGATACAGTATATGGAGTTACAATGGAAGAACATGGTATATCTAAGTTATTATCTATAAAATTAAAATAAAAAAGATAGAGAACATTTTAAATAAAGTGTTCTCTTTTTTTGGATATTAATATTTAATTACTACTTAAACCAACAGACACAAAGAGATTACATAATATTCTCAAATACTATAAATTAAACATATAATATAGTAAATTATATGTGAATTATTTGGAGATGATAAATATGTTAGAGTACATATTAGAAGTAATTGTGTGGACTTTATTTTTTTATATTTTTTTTGAAATTATAAGAAGAATAATTTATTTTTTTATACCTAAAAATTGTTTGAAGGGCATATATTGTAAAACTAAAAGTGAGAATAATAAAACATAATAAATCCTTTGATTTTAATAATTTTTTTGAAGATATTAAATTTATTTTTCGAATCTTTCAACAGCTTCAACATCAAGGAAAACAGGAGAATCAAAAAAATCTTTTAATTGTATTTCTAAGCCTTCACATATATGTATTATTGAACTAATAGTTGGTTCTTTGACTTTTCCTCTTAAACAATCACTAATGTTAGAAGAAGACATTCCAGCAAGAAGCGATAATTGATTTGCATTTAGATTGTTTTGTATAAGTAGTTCTTTAATTCGTTGTTGAATTGCTTCAGATATTACCACAAAATCACATCCTTTTAACTATTTTGTATGATATCAAAATGAACTTGAAAAGATATTGGAAAGTTCCGATATAATAAATTATTTGTAATAGAAGAAAAATCATACTGGAAAATATATGAAGTACATAAATTAAATATGTATTAAATCAATAAAAAGACTACATAATAGTAGTAAGTTAAAGTTTGATAAGAGTACTTAAAAATACTTATATTTCCAAGGATAAAGTACTTCTTATTGAACTGAAACAGAAAAATTTGTAAAGTTTGACTTTATTACTAAAAAGTGGTATAATAGTTAAGATTAAATGAGATTAAAGTGAGATTATATAGTTTGTACTATAACTTAGGAGATAAGCGGTTATAGTTTTTTGAGTAATTTTAAAATAATATTTTAATCAAGAATAATGAGAAGGAGAGGATTTTTTATAATGGACGAAAACAAGGAAAAAACTGCTAAAGCAGATAAGAAAATAAGAAACAGAAGAACAAATAGAACAGTAAAAACTGACGTTTCTTTAAAAAACAAAAATACAAAAAATGAAAAGGCTGTTGAGAGAAAGCCAAGAGTGAAAAAAGAAAATATTTCAAAAACGAGAAGTGTCGAAAAAGAAGAACAATTTGGATTTAAAAGACCAAAATTAAGAATTATTCCACTAGGTGGACTACATGAAATAGGTAAAAACATTACAGTTTTCGAATATGGAGATGATATGATAGCCGTTGACTGTGGACTATCTTTCCCAGAAGATGATATGTTAGGAGTAGATTTAGTAATTCCAGATATAACATATATTCTTAAGAATCAAGAAAAATTTAGAGGGTTAGTCATAACTCATGGTCATGAAGATCACATTGGCTCTATACCATATTTCTTAAAGCAATTAAATACACCAATTTATGGTACAAAACTAACTTTAGGATTAATAAAAAACAAACTAGAAGAACATAATTTAGCAAAATCTACAAAATTACATGAAGTAAGACAAGGTCAATCTATTAAATTAGGATGCTTTAAAATTGAGTTTATTAGAAGTTCACACAGTATCCCAGATTCAGTTATGCTTGCTATTAATACACCTGTTGGAACAATACTTCACACAGGAGATTTTAAAATAGACTTTACTCCTATTGATGGAAAAATAATGGATTTAGGACGAATTGCAGAGATAGGAAACAAAGGTGTTTTAGCTTTAATGTCAGATAGTACTAACTCAGAAAGAAAAGGATATACAATGTCTGAAAGCTCTGTTGGAGAAGTATTTGACAAATTATTTATGCATTGTTCTAAAAGAATTGTTGTTGCAACATTTGCATCAAATGTTCACAGGGTTCAACAAATTGTAAATTCTGCAGTAAAATATGGAAGAAAAATAGCTGTATGTGGTAGAAGCATGATAAATATGATAAACACAGCAAAAGAATTAGGATTTATTAAATGTCCAGACAATTTATTTATAGACATTGACATGATTAATAACTATACAGACAATCAATTAGTTATAATTACAACAGGAAGCCAAGGAGAGGCAATGTCAGCTTTAACTAGAATGGCTACAGGAACTCACAAAAAGGTTAAAATAACACAAAATGACTTAGTTATTATTTCAGCCACACCAATTCCTGGAAATGAAAAATATGTATCAAAAGTTATAGATGACTTAATGCAAATTGGTGCAGAGGTTGTATATAGTGCTTTGGAAGATGTACACGTTTCAGGACATGCTTGTCAAGAAGAACAAAAATTAATTTTAACACTTGCAAAACCAAAATATTTTATACCAGTTCATGGTGATTATAGACATCTTGTTGCACATAGTGAAACAGCTAAATCGGTTGGCATTCCTAAAGAAAATATATTTATGCTACACAATGGTTTAGTATTAGAAATGAACAAAGAAAGTGCAGAATATGCAGATACAGTACCATCAGGAAGGATTTTAGTAGATGGACTTGGAATTGGAGATGTTGGAAATGTAGTTTTAAGGGACAGACAACATTTATCACAAGATGGACTTATAGTTGTAGTTCTTACTTTAGATGGAGCATCAGGAGAAGTTGTGGCGGGACCAGATGTCATTACAAGAGGTTTCATATATGTTAAAGATTCTGAAAATGTTATGGAAGACATTAAAAACGAAGTTAGACAAGAAGTTAGAGAATGCGAATATAGAGGAATTACTGATTGGACAACAATAAAAAATATTGTTAGAGATAATTTAAAGGATTATATTTTTGATAAAACAAAAAGAAATCCAATGATTATTCCAATTATTATGGAAATTTAGAATAATAACGAAATAGCAAGAGTTATGAACCTTGCTATTTTCTGTATAAAATTAAGTGAATTATATATAAAAACAAATAAAAAAATTATAATTAGTCGGAATGTTCCAACTACATCTATCTATATATGTTTTTTTGTAGCACAGAAGCTACTCTAGGGATACATACATTTATTTTAAAATAAAGAACAATGATAAAATTTAAAATGATTATAAAAAAGGCTTAAAATGCAAAAAACAATGCTTGGAACATTCCGACGATTTTAAAATTTTTTATTACTATTTTATTATATTTATGTTTTATTATATTTATGAGACATAATATTTATAATGTATAAAATTGCTTGATATTTTGAACTTTATAGTGTATAATGGCATTGATAAGGGAGGAAATAGAATGAATTATAAAGAATTAGCAGATATGATTTTTCCAGATGCAAAGGAGATATCATATTATGAAGAAAAATATCCAAAAAGAAATTTACCAGAGGGAGCAGAAGTGCTAAGAGTTGCCCCAAGCCCAACAGGAAATGTTCATATAGGAACAATAGACCAAGCATTACTTGCTAAAAAACTAACAAAACAAACTGGTGGAGTTTTCTTTTTAAGAATAGAAGATACAGATCAAAAAAGAGAAATAGAAGGTGGAGTTACTCAAATTATAGAAGCTCTTAAAACTTTTGATTTGGAACCTGATGAGGGAATGATAAATGAAACAGAATGGAAAGGTGAGTATGGACCATATAAGCAATCTATGAGAAAAGACATTTATCAAGCCTATGCAAAACATTTTCTAGAATTAGGTAAGGCTTATCCATGTTTTGCAACACCTGAAGAGCTAGAAGAAATGAGAACAAAACAAGAGGCTGCAAAAGTTAGAACTGGATATTATGGAGTATGGGCAAAATATAGAAATTTAAGCCTAGACGAAGCAGCAGAAAAGATAAAAGCAGGAGTTCCATATATTATAAGATTTAAATCACCTGGTAGAGAAGATAGAAAAATTCAACATAAAGATATAATAAAAGGAAAAGTAGATTTTCCTGAAAATGACCAAGATATAGTTATAATAAAAGCGGACGGGCTTCCTACATATCATTTTGCACACCTAGTTGATGATCATTTAATGGGAACAACAATTGTAACAAGAGGAGATGAATGGTTATCATCAGTTCCACTTCATTTGCAATTATTCCAAGAAATGGGATTTAAAGCCCCAAGATATGCACATACGCCAACACTTCTAAAAAATGATAATGGGAATAAACGTAAAATAAGTAAAAGAAAGGATCCTGAAGCTGCAGCATCATATTATGATGAAATAGGAGTTCCAAGTTTAGCAGTAAAGGAATACTTATTAAATATTGCAAACTCTACTTTTGAAAATTGGAGAAGACAAAATAAGGATTTATCAATTGATGATTTTGACTTTCAATTAAACAAAATGAGTGTAAGTGGTGCTCTATTTGATATGATAAAATTAGCTGATGTTTCAAAAATAGTAATTTCAAGATATACAGCTGATGAAGTATATAATGAATCTTTGAAATGGGCAGAAAAACATGACAGTGAATTAGTAGAAATGTTATCTAATAAGGAATATTCTTTAAAAGTTTTAGGTATAGAGAGAGGAAATGCAAAACCTAGAAAAGACATTGCAAAATGGTCAGATGTTAAAGAAAATATTATATATATGTATGATGATAAATTCTTAAATAGCAACCAAGAATATCCATATCAAGTAATTTCTGATAAAGAAAGCATTAACAAAATTTTAGAGTTATATATTGAAAAATATTATGATGAAAATGATGATAAACAAACTTGGTTTGATAAAATAAAAGAGCTTGCAGGAGAGATGGGATATGCAAAAGAAGTAAAAGAATTTAAAGCAAATCCAGATGCATATAAGGCACACGTTGGAGATGTAAGTACAGTTTTAAGAGTTGCTTTAACAGGAAGAACAAATACTCCAGATATGTATGAGATAATGCAAGTTTTAGGAAAAGAAAGTGTTGAAAAAAGATTAAGAAAAGCTATGGAGAATTAATATGGAATTTAATATAGGAGATACAGTTAGAACTAAAAAGCCTCATCCTTGTGGATGCAAGTTATGGGAAATTACTAGAATAGGTGTAGATTTTAAACTAAAGTGTACAAATTGTGGACATGTAGTAGTTATGCCAAGGGAAAAAGCGTTAAAAGCAATAACCAAAAAAGAAAGTAATATTAAATAAAAATACCAAAAAGTGTAATTGAAAAATACAAAACAATATATTATAATAGATATGTAAAGTTTATAAATTTTTAAATCAATATATATTTTTACAATTCATGACTTATGTAACTTAGTTCCGGCGCATGAATTAAAAAAATATATATTAATAAATAATAATACAGAAATAAAAGGGGATAATAAAAATGTTTGGAAAAAGAAGCGATGGAGTAGAGTTAAAAACTATGCCTGCTGAATTTAAGTTAATGCCAATGCTTATGAAAGAAAGATCAGACAGTCAGGTGTTTTTTAACCAAGATGTACCAATAGCAGCAATAGAAGAGTACATAAGTAAAAAGAATGAGGAAGGAATTAGAATTACACTAATAGATGTAGTTTTTGCCGGAATTGTAAGAATTCTAGGACAAAGACCAGCTCTTAATAGATTTGCAAAAAATGGTAGAGCATATCAAAGAAATGACATAACGATTTGTATGTCTATAAAAAAATCATTAACAGATGATGGAGAAGAAACAACAATAAAAGTTCCATTTACCGGAAAAGAAAATCTTTTTGAAGTTAAAGAAAGATTGCAAAAAATGATTGCAGAAAATAAGTCTCAAGAAACTGAAAATGGAACAGATAAAACAGCAGATTTTTTATCTAAAATACCAACAGGAATTTTAAAAGCAGTAGTTGGATTTTTAGTACATTTGGATAATAAAGGAAGATTACCAAAAAAGATTATAGAAATAAGTCCTTTCCATACAAGTGCATTTGTTACAAATGTTGGTTCACTTGGAATTGACTCAATTTATCACCATATATATAATTTTGGAACTACAAGTTTATTTTTTGCAGTAGGAAAAAAGAAAAAATCTTATGTTTTTGAAGATGATGAAATTGTTAAAGAAAAATGCGTTAACCTAGCATTTGTAGGCGATGAAAGAATTTGTGACGGATATTATTATGCACATTCTTTTAAAATGCTAACTAGATATCTAAGACATCCGGAATTATTAGAAAAAACACTTGATGAAGAATTAGCAGAAAAAGAAAAAGAAAAAGATAAAACAACGGTATAATATAAAAAACTAATTATAGCTCTGATTAAGGTATAATTAGTTTTTTATTTTTAAAATAATTCTTAATTATAATGTTTTTATAATATTTATTTAGATTTACTTACAGAAAAATTTAATATTCCTGCAAGTTCTTTTGAATTTAGTACTGATTTATCAATTCTTGCGAAACTATTAAATTCAGAACCATTTGAATCAAAAACATCACTGCCAGATATTTTTATTATTAAGTTGTTATTATCACCAGGAATAGCATAAACTAATATAGCATTTTGTTGAGAGTTATCTATATAGCTTTTGAATGATTTTCTATTAATAACAACATTGGATTGTTTACTGGTGTCATAATTGAAGTCAATATAATCGTTTTCGGAATCTGATTTAATATCTAAAAAATCAACTTCATAATCTGATTCTGTTCCATTTTTTTCTGTTATAGTGAATGATGTATTGAAATATGAGCTACCATTTGGATGACCAGTTTCTTTTGAGTTAATATCTACAATATAATCTTTAATAGTTACTTTCATTGAATTAAAAGAACCAGTTTCACTATTATTAGTATTATTTTTTGAAACAAAGAAAATTATACCTAAAATAATAATTAAAACAACCACAATTAAAAATATGATTTTTTTATTCATTTTTTCCCTCCTATTTCATTGATTATATATATATCACAATTGTATTTTTTTTTCAATAATTTGTCAATAGATAAAAAAATCGAGCCATATTATTGGTTCGACTATAAATATTACTGGAGCGATTACGAAACAGGTATGCGAAAAAATAACATACTTTGTTTCAAACTCCCTTATATAATTCGATTTATTGTATTTACTTTATCATTAAATTTATTTTTTTACAAGTAATTTATATGAGATATTTACAAACTTTTGTTCTAAAATATATTGACTTTTATGCTAGAATATTGTATAATCTGAAAAAAGGAAGTGGCATATTTATATGAATATAAATAAAAATATAATTAACATTATAAAAAGAAATGATACTAAATTTAAGAATATAAAATTTATGCAAGATGAACAATTGAAAAAAGAGTTTTTTACATCATTGAAAAATTATGAGTTCAAACTAACTGAACAATCAGCTTATGAAATAGCTTTATGGATAGAATCAAATGAAAAACACTTGTCTGCTTCTCAGCAAAACAATTTTACTAAATATAGTTTAGGTGAAATTCTTTTAGTTGATTTAGGATGGAATAACTATGATAGAGAATTTGCTTATATACATCCTGCTATTGTTATAAAAGAAACTGCTACGAAAATATTTATAGTTCCCTGTTCAAGTGGTACTCCTAGAAAAGATAAAAATGGAAATATTTATCCAGAATTTGAAGTTGGAACAACTACTGATGGTTTTCAAAAAAATACAATAGTTATGCTATATGAAGCTAAATATATCGACAAAAATAGAGTGATTTCAAGATTAGGAAAAACATCAAATCGATTTTTTGATAGAATTTATAATAAACTATTTGAACAAATCTTTGAACCAATACATTATAAAATGCAAAAATTAGAAAATAGTCAATAATAATTTTAATTTTGCATATAATAGCTATAGAAATATAAAAATTTTATATTTAAGTTGACTTATCGCGATAAAAATGCTATACTAATTATAGAATATTTGAGGCGGTATGCCGATGCCATAGGTTTCGACCTATGATGAAAAGAAAAAATAGCTTAATACTTGATGACAAGTGTTAAGCTATTAATTTTTGAAAAATATGATGAATTAATATTCTTATATTAGTTAATCAGTTCGAATCTGCATAAAAATGGAGCGGTTGTCGTAGATATTTACAACTTTTCTCCATTAACGATTGATACAAATATCAATCTATTTATTAATAGTATATCATATTTTTTACAAATTGCAATAATTTTATAAAATTTTTGACAGAATTGACATAATATGGTATAATATATTATATATGGAGAAATCCATTTCACATATATTTAATGCAGCTCCATCTATTATTAGATGTTAACATATATTTTAAAGCAATAGTCTAGTGACTTATAATAGGAGGAAAAGGAAATGACAAATGAAAGATTTTTTGATATGAAAGCACAAGAAGCTGGTTTTGACCTCGATGATTCGTATGAACGAGTTTTTTGTGAAAAATTAGGTTCGTTAGTATGGAAAGTGATTCATGGAGAAACTGTGTTGGACGATTTGCATGACACTGGAGATGATGAATCTATTTTTGAAACAGAGTTTTACAGGTACTCCAAGGAAGAAGAATGTTTTATTCTTTTCGGATTAGAGTGCGATGATTCTTTTCAAGTTGCATATTTATTAAACCAGTTTGGCATTGAGCTTGTGTATCGTAACGGCGATTATCGAGTTTATATCAAAAAATAGCACTGACCTACCACTAATTAAGATATGCAATATGATATATTTTAATTGGTGGAGGTCTATTTTTTAATAGTACTAATAAATGAATATTTTTAATTAGGAGAAATGAAAAATGAATGATTTTATTGAAAATATAAAAGGTAAATCATATAATATTGAAGAAGCAAAACAAATATTTATAGATTATACATTAAGGCATAAAGGAACAATAGATGATAGACTTAAAAGTGTTAAAGTAGAAATGTATTTAGGTTGTTTACCAAATGGAAGTAAAGCACATGCAAATACCAATATCGAACAAAATAAAATTAGAATGGTAGCAGGCAAAAATTCTATTATTACATTTTTTCACGAGTTAAAACATTTAGCTGATGGATGGAAGGACTCAAAGGGAAATTGGCATACAAATTGGGATTATGAAGATGATTTAACTGCACAAATGGAATGGAGTAATCAACAAAATAGAGAAGTTAATATAAAAAGAGGAAAAAAGGGACTTGCAATGGGAGAAGCTACAGCAGAATTATTTGCTAGTAAAATTTACTGGGAACTATGTGAAAATTCACCTGAATCAAAATCATATACGGCAAATACAAGAAAACATTATGATGAAGAAATAATATTTTTAAAAAAGATATGTTTAGCTCTAGGAGTATCAGATGATACTTTATTAGCTTGGAAAAGTGAAAATAATTATGGAAGAGAACAATTAAAGAGTTTATTTGCTAAACTAACAGGGCTAAATGATTTTTGGGATAAATTAGAGTATAGAATGGATTATGTATCAATGCTTAAATTTATACATACATCACATCCAGATTTTAAAGTAAGTCAATTATCATTAAACAATGTAGAGATATTTAGAAAAAATATAAATGAACTTTTACAAGTATGTATGCAACGCAATTTTCAAGAAAAATATTATATGTCCTTAGGTGTTAGCAAAAGTGAATTTGAACAGATATATAATAAAATGTTAGAAGAGTTTAATTTAGTAGATTCATATCTATCCAATAATAATCCTAATTTAGATCCTAGATAAGTAAAATTTCTGTAATATTTTACAAATATTACAGAAATTTTATTTTTTTGTAACATTTAGGACAAATATAAAATTTTATGATATAATTTATCTAAGGATATTTTAATCTTATATTGTATGGAGGATTTTATGAGAAGAGAAAACTTTGATATTAGCGATTGGGAATACGATTATAGTAAAGGTACTTATATTCATAAAAATGGAACAGAATATGATGATGATGGATACAATTATTATGGACTTGATAAAGATGGTTATGATGAAAGAGGATTTAAAATAGTAGAATATTATAATGGAAGAATGATTAGACACAAAAATGGAACAAAATATGATGATGATGGATATGATTATTATGGATTTGATAAAGATGGATATGATGTAAGAGGATTTAAAAAAGTTATATATCATCCAAGACTTTTTATACACAAAAATGGAACAAAATATGATGATGATGGATTTGATTATAGTGGATTTAATAAAGATGGTTATGACAGAGAAGGATATAATAAATCTGGATTTAATGAAAAAGGATTCCATAGAAATGGAACAAGATATGATGATAGAGGTTTTGACAGAGATGGCTATGATATAGAAGGTTATGATAAAACTGGATTTAATGAAAAAGGATTTCATAGAAATGGAACAGAATATGATGAAAAAGGATATAATAAATTTGGTTTTGATAAAGATGGATATAATAAATATGGACTCGATAAAGATGGATATAATAAGGATGGAGCTGATAGAGAGGGATTTGATAGAGAGGGATTTAATGTTTATACAGGTTTAAATAAGAATGGTTTAACAAGAAAACAAGTTGAAGAAGGAGTAAAACAGAGAAGATCAAACTATTTAGGACTTATAGATAAAGCTGAAAAACTTGCTAAAGGTGAAATGACAATAGAAGAATATATAATGAAATCTAAAACAAGTATAGATGATTTAATAACATTTGCTAAAAAAAAGGGAATGAGTGCTGATGTTATAAGAGGGTTATATAAATATAAAAAACCATATAATGCATATAAAAAACCATTTTCAAAAAAAGAATATTTGAATACTACAATTTTTTTGATAGATGGCAAAGAAGTAAGACCAACAGAACAAGATGTTGATATGTGCATAGACTATTTAAAAGCAACTGGTTCTTTAATATGTGATAAGACAGTAAGAAAAACAATATCACAATTTAAAAGAGGAGATATTGATATTACAATCAAAGAAGAAGATTTACAACAGCAAATAGAAGAAAATGAAACTATTATAGAAGGAAACGAAGAACAAATTAAACAATCATTGATAGAAGTAGTAACTTCAGAGCAGAATAAAATAAAATCGCAAGAAGCTGAAATATCAGATTTAAAAAGTCAAAGGAGAGATGTCAATGAATAATAAATATAAATTAAAAATAGATAGTTTTGTATATTATGATAATCCGTATTATGCTGTGAATAGTGTGACACATGGATCTGAATATTATTATAAAGGATATTGTTTAATTGAATATAACAATGCATTATATTTAGCTAATACACAAAAAGTGGTAATAGATACCAATGAGGGTTCTGCATACAATTTGTCTGGTATTGGAAAACATGACTATGTAGGTGATATAACAGAAGAAGTTGGTATTCCATGGATTGACGAAGCTAGGACTAATGTTGACTATACATTTATAGAAGGTTTGAGCAAAATATTTGCAAATGGTGAATTATCAAGTGATGTTGATACTGGATTAAAAGAAAAAATTAAAGAATATAAATCAATTTCTGTTTCAACAAATGATGAAAATTATATGAAACAGGAAGATGAAGGTGTTTCAATTAGTCCACTTTTAGAAAAATACCTAAAAGAACAATTAAATATTGATATTGGCTATGATACTGTTACTGTTTCAAAAGACAATATACCTTATGGAAGAATTAATGCTACTCTTGAGCTAAGAGATAATAAATTAATAATACATATGAATGAAAAAGAGTATGTTTTAGATGAATTACAAGAAACAAAAAAAGAAAATAGCTTAAATAATATGGTAATAAGCGAAGAAAAGAAACAAGAACTTTTAGATATATTAACTAAACAACAAGAAAAAATAGCAGAACAAGAGGCTGAATTATCTGAATTAGAAGATAAAAGGAGAAGTTTAGATGAACAAGAATAATAGTATAGTAGAGTATAAAGAAAGCTTTATCATGAAAATAAAAAATTTCTTTAAGAAAATATTTGGTAAGAACGAAGAAGTTCATAGTACTACCAAGAATAATATTGCAGAGACAGAAATAATTAAAAATAATACATCACCAAAAAACTTCTTTGAAGATTTGAAAGTGAATTCTGCTGATATTGATAATGTTATAAATAAAAAGAATTTTCTTGAAGAAATTGATGGAAATGTAGAAGCTTTAAAGTTATTATCAGTTGATAGATTGAGAAAACTAGAAAAATATTATGATGAAGTTATCAAAGAAAATGAGAAAAAGATAAAGAAACTAAAAAGTGCATGATAAATATAGAAATTAAAAAAAGTTTGAAAATGGTTTGACAAATTTATTTTTTCGTAGTACAATATAAGTAGCTTAGAAGTTAACAATAAGTTAAGCATAATTCATGAAATTAGAAAGAGATACAACGGCAAGAAATGTATCTCTTTTGTCTTTTTGATAAAAATATAAAAAGAGATAGCAACGGCAAGTTACCATCTCCCTGATTAGTTATGTACTAATCTTCTGTCTGTTCCTTGTTGTTTTTGTCATTAGTTGGTTTTTTGTTGTCTTTTTCATCAAGTAGTCTTTCAACCAACTTCCAAATGATGTCTGCATAATTCATGAAACTTCACCCCCTCCAAAAAGATTTCCTTTATGAAAAGGATGTTTACATTATACTCTATTTTACACCAAAAAACAAGCGAACATTTTTAAAAAAATACAAATTTTTGTTCTGCAATTAAACTTAATTATTTTTCCAATTTTATTGAATTAAATAAATATAATGCTACTTGATTTTGCTGTTCTACTGATGATGCCATAAGTTTAGCCTCTGCAAACATTATATTAAAATATTTTGCCATATTAATATGTGAAGTTCTATATTCTTCATCTATGCTTTTTAGCATATTATCAAATTTTTCGTAATTCTCCTTTGTGTTATATCTAAGTCCTGACCATTTATCTTGACTCATACATATTGCAAGTCTTAATTTATCTTTTAAATTCATATCTTTTATCATATTTATTAAATATTTTACATTTTCATTATCCATAATTAAATTTGCTCCTTTATTTTAATTCAATATTATTTTTCTTTTTACCGCTGATTGCTTCAATTTCGTCTATTGTTTTAACTTTTTTTCTTCTATCATTTACAATTTCATATTCGTGCTTATCAAATATTTTGTTAATAAATAAGTCTTTTGCAACTTCTATAAAACTTTTGTCTCCGTTATAATTTATTTTATCTTGGAAAAATTTTATAGTTTTATGCCAAAAGCTTTTAAATTTCTGTAATTGCTGTTTTAGGCTTTCCTTTTCAGTTTGTAGTTTACTAATAGTTTTTTCTTGTTTTAAGATAGAATTTTTTAAATTGTCTATTTCTGCATCTTTTAGTTCTATTTCATATTTTAGAGAACTATTTTCTTGCCTAATTTCAAAAGCAGAATGTTCAAAATCTCTAATTGCCATATTTAAGTCATTTACATTTCTAATTGTTTTAGTGGTATCTTTTACATCTTTCGTATAATTTTTGATAATTTCTACATTCTCGATTGAAATAAGCATATTATTTTTATTAAGTTTAGTAGGTTTTAAATTATCTAATATTTCATTTATATTGATACTTGCAGTATCAAGTTTTATTGTTTGTTTATTAGCCTTTTCAAGTTTTTGCTCTTTCTCTTTCATTTGTCTTTTTACTTTTCTGTAATCTTCCATATCTTTGACATTTATATCTTGATTTCTGCCTTTTTGTTTTTCTTTTAGCCTTATATCAACACCATAAAACTTGTTATATGACTTAATACAGGAATTTCGCATTTTGTCTTGTATTTGAGTTAAAGAAGTTTTCGTAAATACTTGTGATTTTCCAACCTGTTTTTTCATTCCTCTTTTACAGTTTTCTATAATTGGAACGCCTACAATATGCATATGTGGGGAAGTTTCATCGAAATGAATAGTAGCATTTGCTACTATAAAAGTAGGAAGTATTACATTTAAGTCTTGAACTTGCTCTCTATAAACATCTACCATCTTAAATTTATATTCATCATCTTTATCATTCCAAAAATCCATATCTCCAAGTTCTATTATAATTTCACAGGCTATATCATTTTGTGAACCACTTACTTTTTTAAAATAATCATCTATTTTTCTATCTTTTTTAGTTTGCTTATTGTTGTATTCAATTCGTGCTTCTTCAAATTCTTGTAAATAAAGTTGTTTTACATCATCTACAATATTGTCTGTTCCATAAATTGTATTTATTAGTTCTTTATGATTATCATAATCTCTTAAATTATGCTTATTTACTTTAGATAAATCATTTGCATTTTGTATAGCATTATTGGAAAGGGAAGTAGTACCAGATACATTTCCTTTAGCTGTCTTTTTTGCTACTTTACTTTTGTTTTTATCACTACCCAAGTGAAATGAATATGCTAATTCTTGCTCCATCTTTTTCCTCCTTTTGAACTTGCTTCGTAGGCACAGGACTTTGGATTTTCCATAAGTCCTAACCCCCTATGACTTGTGCCCATAGCACAAGTCGGGGGCTCTGCGAGGCGATAAATTTTCTCTCCTGTTGGGAGAAAATTTATTCAAATTACCTCACACTAAATTTATATTGCTAACGCAAATATAAAATTTGTATTCGTTAATTTGCTTGTTGCAATAGCAAAGTCTTTGTAAGAAGTCTTGCAACAATTATTCTGCTTTTTCTTCGAAGTATTTTACTGGCTTTACACCTATTGGAATAGGAGTAGGCTCCTTTGTATAGATTACGCTATCATTTGTTTCATCTGGGATGTAGTCAAAAGCAGTATCTATTTCTTGCATTTGAAATTTATCATCTTCATTTATATAGATTATTCCAAATTCATAAGTCTCCATTTTATTATCTGGATCTAATTTATAATAATCTTTCAGTGGAAATACCCTGACAATAGCAGAATTGTCTTCTTTGAAATTAAAGTAAAATACTTGGTCTTGCACATAGTAGGTCGCTTCTGTATAATGCACATCATAGTATTGTCTTAATCTCATTATAATTTCGCTAACTTCTTTTTCTGGCAAATAGTTACTAAATCTTACACTTCCTAAAACATTTCCAAATAGAGTAGGTTTTGTAGTATCAATATAGCCATTATCATATAGTTCTTTACATGGTTTGCAAATTGAATCTCTAAAATTTATTTGTTTTACTGTTATCACATTTCCTATAAGAGCAAGTTCAATGTCATCAACATATTTCATTATAAGTTCAGATTGTTCTTCTCTTGTGTAGTCTTTCCAAGTTTTAGTTCTTTCTTTGTATTCTTTATTGAGTTTTAGTTTATTTATATAATCTATATCTCTTTTTAATAAGATATCTTTTGGTGTAAATCTTAATTCTTCTGCACAATCAGTATTATTTAATTGAATTTCTAGTTCAGCAATGGCTTTTTCAACAATTTTCTTTTCTTCGTTATATTCTTTTAATTCAAATGCACCATTGATATATGCTTTTTTAATTCTCTCTAATTTATTATTTTGTTCATTTATTTCTTTTTCTAATTGTTCTTTTGGTTCATCAAATTTTTGCTTTATCATAGGCAAGAAGAATTGATTTACAACAGAGTCATATTCAGTTAATTCATCTATAAACTGGCTAAAATAATCTGTTATTAAATTTTCTTTAAATTGAATTTTACAATCGTGGCAATAATAGTAGAAGTAGGCATTTCCGTTTTTCTTTGTAGTGGCTTTACCGCCTAAAATGCGATTGCATTTAGGACATTTTAATTTCTGCAAATATAAATAGGTTAGGGTTCTTTTATAACTTCTAGAATTTTTCTTTTTTTGTACTTGACAATCAGCCCACATTTCTTTTGATATGATAGGCTCTACTACATCTTCATAATAGGTAGGATGTTTAGTTTTCTTACCGTGAATGAAGTCGCCTTTATATATTTCATTTTCAATAATTCCTACAATAGTTGAATCTCGCCAATTATCTTTACCCAATACTTTTTCTTCATTAAATAGATTACTGATTTTCTGATAAGAGTAGCCATTATAATATAAATCAAATATCCTTATTACAATGTCTTTTGTAGAATAATCTATAACAAGTTTTTTATCTTCGTGTTTATATCCTAATGGTGCTTTATGGGGAATATGACCTGACTTTATAGCTCCAGCCATACCAACTTTTGTTCTTTCGCTAGTTCTTTCAATTTCATTTTGACTTACACTCATTAAAAGTCTAGAAATCATTTTACCATTTGCTGTTGTAGTATTGATTTCGTCATTAGCACAATCAAGGTAAGCATCATTTTCATCTAGGAAAGTTATAAGATTTTCCCAATCATATATACTTCTTGTTATTCTGTCTAATTTTAGAGCAATAATGGTATTTATCTTTTTAGATTTTATATCTTTTTTAAGCCTTTCAAACTCTGGTCTGTGATTACCTGTTTTTGCAGATATTCCTGCATCTTCATAGTAATCAATTATTTCATAATTTTTAAATTTACAAAAAGCCTCTAATCTTTCTTTTTGCTCTGGTAAACTAAATCCTTCTTTGGCTTGGTCATCTGTTGATACTCTCATATACAATCCGCATTTTTTCTTATCTTCGTTCAATTTCAAAACCTCCATTCATAAATCTAACAAAAAAGAGACATCAAAAGCACAGACTATGCTAATGACATCTCTCAAATTTATGTATTTTTAAAGATATTTCTAACTCTAATAAAATCATAATTTATCTCCTAATACTTATATAAACGGTTATTGTTTACATAAGTATTATAGCACAATTTTAAGAAATGTCAAATTTTTACACGTATTTCAATTATTACAGCCTATAAATAATAAATCCAATTAAATATCTTTCAAATATTCTTCTAATTCAGATAATTTTATCTTTTTAGAAAGATTGGATATATACACATAATTAGAATAATTGAAAACTAGAAATGTTGTATTTTTTATAACAACTCTATGTGGCTCAATGTAAGAAAGATTAGTATTTTCAATCTTTCTAATACTTCCATTTATAAATATTGGAGTAACCTTTGAGAACTCACATATAAATTCTAGCCTTTGTTTTAGACTTTTCTCAAATTGTAATTCTTCTTTAATTATCTTCATTTTAAAACACCATCCTTTCCGTTGGATGATATTTTTGCAACAAAAAAATATCATCCCTTTTCAGAATGATATTTGTATCTCTGTTCTAAAAGTTCGAACAGATTCGTCGTTGGAGCCTACAACGGGAATCGAACCCGTGACCTCCGCCTTACCAAGGCGACGCTCTACCGACTGAGCTATGAAGGCATGAACAAATATATTATAAAACATAAATATCAAAAAATCAATCCAAAAGATAAAAATAGTATGAAAACATATCCAAAAGTTTGACATTAACACATTTTCGTATTAAAATATATAGAATGATAAGAGAGGAAATGATAAATTTATGAAGAATTATATTACAATAATAGGTGGAGGATTAGCAGGGACAGAAGCAGCATATCAAATAGCTAAGCAAGGAATAAAAGTAAAGCTATATGAGATGAAACCCAAAAAGTATACACCAGCACATAGCAACAAAAATTTGGCAGAGATAGTATGTAGTAATTCTTTTAAATCTAATTTATTAACAAATGCTTGTGGACTTTTAAAAGAAGAACTAAGAAGGCTAGATTCTTTGTTAATAAAGACAGCAGATGAAACAAGCGTACCTGCTGGTCAAGCATTAGCTGTAGATAGAGAAAAATTTGCAGAAAAAATAACAGAGAGTATAATATCTAATGAATTAATAGAAATAGTCAATCAAGAGGTTGGAGAAGAAATAGCTATAAAAGATTTAGCAAAAGATGGAATTGTAATAATTGCAACAGGACCATTAACTTCTGAACCACTAGCAAAAGAAATTCAAGAAATTACAGGACAAGATAAGCTATATTTTTATGATGCAGCAGCACCAATTGTTACAAAAGAAAGTATTAATTTTAACATTGCCTTTTATGGAAATAGGTATGAAGAAGAAAAGCAAAAAGATGAATCATTGGAAGATTGGAAAAAGAGATTAAAAAGTCAAGATGCAAGCTATATAAATCTTCCAATGAGTAAAGAAGAATATGATATTTTTTATCGTGAATTAATAAATGCAGAAGTTGTTACACTTCATGATTTTGAAAAAAGAGAGATTTTTGAAGGATGTATGCCAGTAGAAATAATGGCAAAAAGGGGAGAAGATACATTAAGATTTGGACCACTTAAACCTGTTGGTTTTGATGATCCTAGAACTGCTAAAAGACCATATGCTTTGGTTCAATTAAGACAAGATGACAAAGAAGGAACAATATATAATTTAGTTGGTTTTCAAACTAATTTAAAATTTGGAGAACAAAAAAGAGTATTTAGTTTAATCCCAGGTTTAGAAAATGCAGAATTTGTAAAATATGGTGTTATGCACAGAAATACATATATAAATTCTACTGTTTTGCTGGATGAAACATATAATTTAAAGAAAAATAATAATATTTATTTTGCAGGACAAATAACAGGAGTAGAAGGATATGTTGAATCTATATCTTCAGGAATGCTTGCAGCTTTAAATGCTGTTGCCAAATATAATGGTGAAAAAAAGATTACTTTTCCAAGTACAACTGTAATTGGAGCACTAGCTAAGTATATTTCAACAGAAAATGAAAAATTCCAACCAATGAATGCAAACTTTGGGATTTTACCAGAATTGGATGAAAAAATAAAAGATAAAAAATTAAAATATCAAAAAATGGCAGATAGGTCATTAGATATAATAAAAAAGAGGTGAAGTTATATGAAAAGAATAGTTACGATTCAAGATATATCGTGTTTAGGAAAGTGTTCACTTACGGTTGCACTTCCAATAATCTCTGCAATGGGTATTGAAACAGCAGTTATTCCAACAGCTGTACTTTCCACACATACACAATTTAAGGGTTTTACGTTTAGAGATTTAAGTAATGATATACCAGATATTGCAAAACATTGGAAGAAAGAAAAAATTAGTTTTGATGCGATTTATACAGGATATTTAGGATCAATAGAACAAATTGATATGTTAAATGGATTTTTCAAGGATTTTAAAACAGATAACAACTTTATATTCGTTGATCCAGTTATGGGAGATAATGGAAAACTATATTCGGGTTTTGATGAAAAATTTGCATTAAAAATGAAAGAACATTGTAAAAATGCAGATATAGTTGTACCAAACACAACAGAAGCATGCTATATGTTACAAAGAAAATACAAAGAAGATTATACAGAAGAAGAGATAAAGGATTTATTAATTGAATTAACAAATTTAGGTCCTAAATATTCTATATTGACTGGAGTTAGTTTTGAAAATGCTAAAATTGGTGTTATGGCATATAATAAAAATACAAATAGTTTTTATTCATATTTTAGAAAAAAGATTCCAGGCAAGTATCATGGAACAGGAGATATTTTTTCTAGTACATTAGTAGGAGCAATTGTTAATAATAATTCTTTAGAAGAGGCATTAAGAATAGCAGTAGATTATGTATGGGAAACAATATCAGATACTTATGAAGAGAAAAAAGAAATTGCATATGGAGTAAATTTTGAAAATAAAATACCATACTTAATTAATAGAATGAAAGAAATAGAAAAATAGCGATAATTAGGAAAGTAGTAGCAATTTACTTTAAAAATAATTTTAAGTGGCTTTTGATTCATTCAAAAGCCACTTATTGAATTGTAAATATACTTCCGGCTGTGCCGGTAGTTACGAAGGCTTTAGCTTTGTAGTAGACAAATCTCCCTTCATGATATAAAATCAATATGATTCGACACATAAAGATAATATAAAATGAAGGGAGATTTGGATTATGAATAGTATATTTTCAAAGAAAAATAAAAATGAAGTAGATACTATTGATAACATAGCAAGTTTATCACATACAAAGTGGAATTGCAAGTATCACATAGTATTCACTCCAAAATATAGGAGAAAAATTTTCTATGGGCAGAAGAGGCTAGAGATAGGAAAGATATTGCGAGATATTTCGGATTGGCAGGAAGTGAAAATTATAGAGGCTGAAGTTTGCCCAGACCATGTGCATATGTTTGTATCAATACCACCAAAATTATCAGTATCAAAATTTATGGGAATATTAAAGGGCAAAAGTAGCCTCATAATTTTCCAGAGGTGGTCGAATTTGAAATACAAATTCGGACAGCGAAGTTTTTGGTGCCGTGGATACTACGTAGACACGGTAGGTAAAAATGAAAAGAAAATAGCAGAA
>FLNV01000199.1_pt1 | contig 46161 bp, 19 predicted proteins | sample 1140351 | NCBI WGS metagenome assembly FLNV01 (sample SAMEA3878207, study PRJEB12797) | bioreactor metagenome | biome: Moose rumen | place: Sweden | collected 2011-10
GGAGGAGAAGCGCGACCGCGACCAGTACATGAAGAAGATGGAGAAGGAGCTGAAGCAGAAATACACCCCCCGCTGCAAGAAGCTTACGCTCACCCAGGGAAAGCTGCTGATCAAGCTGGTGGACCGTCAGTGCGAGCAGACCGCATTCCGGCTCGTACGCTCTTATATGGGCTCTTTCAAAGCCACATTCTATAACACATTTGCCTCCATTTTCGGAGCATCACTCAAGAAAGAATACGACCCGGAGGTGGACGACCGCCTCACCGAGCGATGTATCCTCCTGATAGAAAGCGGGCAAATGTGATTGGAATTTACTATTTTCTTATTTACGATTTACGATTTATTCCGATATTTTTCAATTCGGCCATTTTATCATTTCGCCTCGATTTGAATGGAAAAAAATATTAAAATGAAAAAATAGATCGTAAATCGTCAAATCGTAAATCGTAAGTGATGTAAAAAAAATAACTTGCCTCACCTTATGTTGACTGTAGGGACTTACTTTATGTATGTCCGTCAGATGACTATCGTCTTGTCTTCTCGTCTTCTTGTCTTCTCGTCTTCATAAAAAAACGAGGCAACTTATTTTTTAACTGTTACTAAATCTCTTTTATGTTTTCCTCCAGAAGCTGCGTGTGAAGAGTACGAGTACGGGGAATATTTCCAGACGTCCGATAAGCATGAGGAAGGAACACGTGTATTTGGCGAACGGGGAGAGGATGGACCAGGAGTGAGCCGGTCCGTAGTATTCCATGCCCGGTCCCACGTTGGATATGGACGACATGGATAGTCCCAGCGCATCGTAGAAGTCGAAGTCGATGTCCGGCCGGAAGTCGCTGTGAGCGGTGATTTCTTTTGGGTCGACACCGGAGAACGCCAGAATGAAAGCACCGATGAGCAGTGCTCCCACGAAGAGGGCTGTGAATCCGAAGAGAGTTCGCATCACCTGGTGGTTCACCACCTGCCCGTTGTATTTCACGGGTAGTACCGCCCTGGGGTGTAGGATGTGCTTGAATTCGTTGCGTGTGATCCGGTAGATGAGTGACCATCTGACGCACTTGAATCCACTGCTCGTACTGCCGGAGCATGCACCTGCGAACATGATGAACAGAAGCAGCGGCATGCATGGCATGGGCCATAGGGTGTAGTCGCAGTTGGCCAGTCCTGTGGTGGTCTGTAGCGACACCACGGTGAAAAGGGAGTCGCGGAAGGAATGTTCCAGTCCGTTGAGGAACGTGCTGACGGTGGAAGTGTCGATATTGTCGTCCAGTATTTTGTTGGCGGTCAGAATAGCCGTGCAGATGAGCGTTGCCCCACCGAAGATGATGAAGAAGCATCGCAGCTCTCCGTCGCGGAAGAAATTGCGGAAATGGCCTTTCACGATGGTGAAGTAGAGCAGGGTGTAGTTGATGCCCGAGAGAATCATGAAGATGATCATGATGTACTCGATGGTGGGCGACTGGAAGTAGTCGCTGATGAGGTCGCTGTGAGGCGCGTAGCCTCCCGTTGCTGTGATGGTGAATGAGTAGTTCACGGCGTCGAATGTGCCCATTCCGCAGCAGATGAGTGATGTGACGCAGCAGATGGTGAGCAGCACGTATACCGTCCCGATCCATTTGGCGGTGATGCTGATTCTCGGATGAACCTTGTTGCGGAAAGGACCGGTGCTCTCGGCCGCGAAGAGCTTCACCTCACCCACACCGAATGCGGGCAGTATGGCCACGGTGAAGAATATGATTCCCACACCGCCAATCCACTGAGTGATGCTCCTCCAGAAGATGATGCATTTGGGCAGTGCGTCGCAGTCGTCCATGATGGTGGCGCCGGTGGAGGTGAATCCCGACATGGTCTCGAAGAACGCGCTGGCCACATCGGGGACAGTTCCGCTGAACAGGAAGGGCAGCATGCCGATGACGGTGAAGATGAGCCATACCACGGTTACGATCATGTAGCCGTCCTTACGACTCATGTTCAGGCTGGAATTCCTTCCGATATACTGGTTGGCCACGCCGATGGCCCAGGCGATGATTGTTGGCCAGAGGAAGGCATACCGCTCTGGTTCCTCATAGACGATGCCCATGATGAAGCAAGTGAGCAGCAGACCAGACTCGATGAAGAGCAGGATGCCGATAACCTTTATGATCAGACGCCAGTTGGACACGTTTTGTGTTTTTGAAATTTGAAATTTGAAATTTGAAATTTAATTTTCCATGCGGGAGGCAAGGTTTCTAGATTCTCTAGATATTCTAGATATTCTAGATTTTCTAGGGGGACTTATTTGAAGAATTTGTCGAGTCGCTTGAGGGTTCCGGAGATGCAGAAGACCACGATTCGGTCGCCTTCCACCAGCTGGGTGTTACCTCCGACGAGCATGGCTTTGCCCGCGCGGAACATACCTCCGATATTGACACCGCGGGGAAGGCCCAGGTTCATCACCTTGTCGCGGGTGACACGTGAGCCGGCCTTCACCACGAACTCAGCCACGTCAGCCTCGGCCACGGTCAGCATCTTCACGTTGTCGACGTCGGACTTGAGCAGCATCTGGTAGATATGGCTGGCTGCTATCACCTTCTTGTTGATGACCGTCCCCACGTCGAGCGACTCGGCCATGTCGAGGTAGTCGATGTTCTCCACCTGCGCGACGGTCTTGCGAACGCCTCGCCTTCTTGCCGCCACGCATGCGAGGATGTTCTCCTCGTCGTTCTCGGTGAGTGCGATGAAAGCGTCCATGCGGTCGAGCCCCTCGTCGATGAGTAGCTCCATGTCGTGTCCCTCACCGTTGATAATCATCGTGTTGTCCTGTACGAGACCGCCCAACTGCTCGCATCGCTCAAAGTTGGGCTCCACCATCTTGATGTCCATACCCGTTGGTAGTGCCCATGTGGCCCGCACTGAGAGCTTTCCTCCTCCCAGAATGAGCGTGTTCTTGATTTGCGGGTATCCGCTCTTTCCCGCCAGCACGGCTATGACGGGTATGGCCTCCTTGGTGGTCATGAAGAATACGAGGTCACGCGCCTTGATGGTGACGTCGCCGTTGGGGTGAATGGTCTCTCCGTCGCGTTTGATGGCCACCACATGGAACTTATGGCCGTGGTGCATACCGATTTCCTTCAGCGTATGTCCGATCAGCACGTTTGCCACGTTGCTGATTTCCTTGTCGAAGATGGGGTGGTCGTCGTGCATCTTCACGCTGAGCAGAACGAGGTCTCCCTTGTCGCCGAACTCCCAGAGCTGCCTGACCCATGAGAACTTGCAGGAGTCAGCGATTTCGCGCGAGGCAAGCAGCTCGGGATAGATGAGCGAGCTGATGCCGTTGTTCTCGAAAATCCGTTTGTTCTCCGGTTTCATGTACTCGTAGTTGTCGATTCTCGCCACTGTGCGTTTCGCTCCCAGCTGCTTGGCTATCATCGAGCACATGATATTGGTGCTCTCATCGGGAGTGACGGCTATGAAAAGGTCTGCGCTCTCAATCCCGGCATTCTTCATTTCCGTGATTGAGGTCGGCTCCGCCACCAGCGTCATGATGTCCAGGTCGCTGTTCACCTTGCTTAGGCGCTCCTCGCTGCCGTCGATGAGAATCACGTTGATATTCTCAGCCGACAGCATTCGGGCCAGATGGGTTCCTACGGCTCCTGCTCCTGCGATGATGATTTTCATGTTTTTAGTTGAGAGTTGAGAGTGAAGTTACTCTTTTTATTTAGTTTAGAGGGATTTATGTAGTGCTATAATTTTGTCGCAGATGGACTGTGCGTCCATGCCGATGATTTTTCGGAGCTGGGCGATGGTGCCGTGCTCCACGAACTCGTCGGGTATGCCAATCCTCTGCACTTTCACGTCGTAGCCCTTGTCGTTGAAGAACTCCAGAACGGCGCTGCCCATTCCTCCTTGCCTGACCCCGTCCTCCACGGTGACCACTCGTTTGAAGCGTGTGCCCACCTCGTGGAGTAGCTCTTCGTCGAGGGGTTTGAGGAAGCGCATGTCGTAATGCGCCACGGATATGCCGTTGTCCTGCTCTGCCATCCGTATGGCCTGCTCCACCTCCGTCCCGATGGGGCCGATGGAGAGTACCGCCACGTCGCTTCCCTCTTTTAGCTTCCTGCCTTTGCCCACCTCAATCTCCTCGAGCGGGCATTTCCAGTTGACCACCGATCCGCGTCCTCTTGGATAGCGGATGACGAAGGTGCCTTTTCCGGGCAGTTGGGCCGTGTACATGAGTTTTCTCAGCTCCGTCTCGTCGAATGGCGATGCGATGGTGAGGTTGGGAATGGGTCTGAGGAAAGCCATGTCGAACGCACCGTGGTGGGTTGCGCCGTCCTCACCAACGAGTCCCGCCCTGTCAATGCAGATGACCACGGGCAGCCTCATGATGGCGGCGTCGTGTATGATGTTGTCGTAGGACCGTTGCAGGAACGAGGAGTAGATATTGCAGAAAGGCTGCAGTCCGTCCTTTGCCATGCCTCCGGAGAAGGTGACGGCATGTCCTTCTGCGATCCCCACGTCGAACACGCGGTCAGGCATCTTGTCCATCATGATGTTCATGGAGCATCCTGTTGGCATGGCTGGCGTGACACCCACAATCTTGGGGTTCTGCTGCGCCAGCTCGAGCAGGGTCTCTCCGAAGACGTCCTGGAACCGGGGAGGACATGGTTTGTCGGGCGTGCTCTCAATGCGCTCGCCGGTGTCCTCGTTGAACTTTCCCGGGGCATGCCAGAGCGTGGCGTCCTTCTCCGCAGGCTCGTAGCCGTGACCCTTGACGGTGTGCAGGTGGAGCATCTTCGGGCCTTTCATGTCCTTGATGGTCTGCAACACCCTTACCAGCTCTTTCACGTCGTGTCCGTCCACCGGTCCGAAATATCTGAGGTTCAATCCCTCGAAGATGTTCTGCTGTCGGCTGAGGAACGACTTTATGCTGTTGTTGAAGCGCTGTATGCCCCGCTTGCTCTTTTCGTTGAGCCATCCCCATTTCGTCAGTTTTTTGGAGACGGAGTAGCGCATGTTGTTGTATGTGGCGTTGGTGGTGAGCCTGAGCAGCACTTTCCTCATTCCTCCCACGCTCTTGTCGATGGACATGTTGTTGTCGTTGAGGATGATGAGCATGTCGTTGGGAGTGGACGACGTGTTGTTCAGCCCTTCGAAGGCCAGGCCTCCGCTCATGGCACCGTCGCCGATGACAGCGACGACCTTCCGGTCGTCACCGTGGAGGTGAGCCGCCACAGCCATCCCGAGTGCCGCGCTGATGGAGTTGCTGGCATGTCCGCAGCAGAAGCTGTCGTAAGGGCTCTCGTCAGGGAAAGGGAACGGCCGGAGTCCGCCCAGCTTACGGTTGGTGCAGAAGCGGTCTCTTCGCCCTGTCAGGATTTTATGACCGTATGCCTGGTGTCCCACGTCCCATACGATCCGGTCGTGTGGTGTGTTGTACACATAATGCAAGGCCACGGTGATTTCAACCACACCGAGGCTGGATGCAAGATGTCCCGGGTTGTTGGCCAGCTCTGAGATGATGTCTTTCCTGAGCTCTTCGCAGAGTTGTGGAAGTTGGTCCACCGTCAGTTTCTTGAGGTCGTCCGGGGTGTTGATATCCTTTAGCAGTTCAAGATTGCTACTGTTCTGATTGTTTTCTGACATTAAAACACTGTATATAATTTGCAAAATTACAAAAATCATGTTAACTTTGCAAATTACTGATGAAAATTTATACTTTAGACAGGCTAAACAAGCCATTGGAGGGGCATGTGGTTGCCACAATCGGCTTTTTTGACGGTGTCCACCGGGGACATCGCTTTCTGCTGGAATACGTAAGTGAAACCGGACGCATCCGGGGGCTGGAAACGATGGCCGTCACCTTTCCTGACAGTCCGTCGCGGGTGCTGCATCCCGATGAGGGAGTCCAGCTGCTGACCACCGCCGATGAGAAATGCCGCCAGCTGGAGCAGTGCGGCATCGACCATGTTGTGCTCCTGCCGTTCACCCGTGAGCTGTCGTCGCTGACGGCGTACGCCTTTATGGAGGAGGTTTTGAAGGGTAAGTTGGGTGTGGATGTGCTGGTGATGGGTTATGACCACCGTTTCGGCCGTGGCGGCCGGTTGTCGTTTTCGGATTATGTGGAGTATGGCGGAAATCTGGGCATTGAGGTGGTCCAGGCGCCGGCCTACCGCTGCGGTCCGTCAGACCAGGTCGTCTCCTCCTCATCTATCCGGACATTGTTGCTTCAGGGTGATGTGGCGAAAGCGAACGAGGGGCTGGGCTATCCTTATTTCCTGGAAGGCGAGGTGACGGGCGGCTACCATATTGGCACGAGCCTGGGTTATCCCACGGCCAATCTCGCTGTGCCTCCGTTCAAGTTGGTGCCGGCCGACGGCGTGTATGCTGTGGAGGTGGAGATGGAGGGCTGGAAGGGCGCTGGCATGCTCAATATCGGCCACCGGCCAACGCTCGACAACGGCAGTGACCGGTCTGTAGAGGTTCATATCTTTGATTTTCATGAGAATATCTATGCCAGGTGGCTCCGGCTCTCTTTCCGCCAGTTCGTCAGGAAAGAGGTTCGCTTCGAGTCGCTCGACGCCTTAAAACAACAACTGCAAACGGACGAGGCCGTTTGCAGAAGGATACTATATTAGTTGAATGTTTAAAGTTTAAAGTTGAGAGGAAAGTTTCTTTTGCTTTATTACTAGCTGAAAGTTGAAAGAGAAAACATCACTAAGGTAACTTTTTTTCCTCCTTTTTTATTAAGTTTGTTCTGTTCATCCGCATCCATGGCCCAATATCAAAATATCAGAATCCTAAAATAAATCGTAAATAGTAAATAGTAAATATCCTTCACTCTTCACTTAACTCATTCTTTTCTTCGAGGCTGTGGAAGGAGCTTCCGTCGAAGCAGTGGGTGCAGATCTGGCATTTCTCCAGTCCGATGGCCTTGACGATGGTCTCGATCTTGGAGAATTTCAGCGTGTCCACATTGAGGCGTCGTGCCATCTCCTCCACCATGGCGTTGTACTCTGGCGAGTCGGTGGTGGCGTATGCCTTGATTTTCTCCGCCGGGATGTTCACGTCCTTGGCGGTCTGTGCGTCTGCCAGGCGGGTCTGGGTGAGTGAATGTGTCTCAAGGTCCTTGATGATTCGTCGTGAGATGAGTTCAAGCTCCGACTTGCTGGCTGAGAAGTTGACGAACGGGCAGGCGTAAATCAGTGGCGGACAGGCGATACGCATGTGCACCTCCTTGGCTCCCAGCTCTTTCAGTACCTTGGTGTTCTCCCTGAGCTGTGTGCCGCGAACGATGGAGTCGTCGCAGAAGAGGCATCGTTTTCCTTCGAGCATGTCCTTGTTGGGGATGAGCTTCATCTTTGCCACGAGGTTTCGGATAGTCTGGTTGGACGGCATGAACGAACGTGGCCATGTGGGCGTGTATTTGCTGATGCCGCGCTGATAGGTGGTCTTGTGTCCTTCGCTGTAGCCTACGGCCATTCCGATTCCGGAGTCAGGGATGCCGCCTACGGTGTCGACTTCCGTGTCGTCCTCTTCTCCCATCACTTTACCGGTGGTGAACCTTACGTCTTCCACGTTCTTGCCCTCGTAGGAGGAGGTGGGGAATCCGTAGTAAATCCAGAGGAAGGAGCAGATTTGCATCTTCTTGTTGGGCTTACGAAGTTGCTCCATGTGGTCGTGATGCAGACGTACGATTTCTCCCGGACCTACGAAGTAGGTGGTCTCGAATCCAAGGTTGGGGAAGGCGGTGTTCTCGCTGGTAGCCGCCATAGCATCTTCTTTCTTACCGATGACGATGGGTGTGCGGCCCCATGCGTCGCGGGCAGCGATGATTCCGTCCTCGGTTAGGAGCAGCATGGAGCATGAGCCTTTCACCGTGTTGTAGACGTTCTCGATGCCTTCAACGAAGGTCTTGCCTTTCAGGATGAGCAGTCCTACCAGCTCGGTGGGGTTGATTTTCCCGGATGAGAACTCCGAGAGGTGCATGTTCTGTGCCAGAAGTTGGTCGGCGATTTCCTCTATGTTGTTGATTTTCGCAACAGTGACGAGTGCGAACCGTCCGAGGTGGCAGTTGAAGAGCATCGGCTGTGCGTCGGTGTCGCTGATGACTCCGATTCCGGACTGTCCGATGAACTTATGTAGCTCCGGTTCAAAACGTGTTCTGAAATACGTGTTTTCCAGGTTGTGTATGGCACGGTAAAACCCTTTATCCTTGCAATACGTAGCCATTCCTCCTCGTTTTGTGCCAAGATGTGACTGATAGTCAGTGCCATAGAATAAGTCAGTGGCGCAGTGCTCAGTCTGCACGGTTCCAAAAAATCCACCCATAAAAAAATTAATATTTATTATTTTCTGCAAAGTTACGCAAAAATCATGATTTATCGGGTAAATGACATGGAAAAATATTTTTTTTTAAGAAAAAGAGAACATGATGAAGATTGAAATTGAAGAAATATGCTATGAAAAAAGCAAATGTAGAACGAAAGTGAGGGATTGACTATGCTTCGCTTCGTCTTTCCCTCACTTTTAAATACTTAGCGGAAAGTGAGGGATTCGAACCCCCGGACCAGTTACCCGGTCACCGCATTTCGAGTGCGGCCCGTTCGACCACTCCGGCAACTTTCCTAATTTTCTATTGGTGGTCGTAGTTATTGTTTGTTCATAAGAAGAAGGCAGATGAATCTGCCTTCTTCTTTATAGAAAAGCCGGGAGGAGATGTGATGAAACTCCGAGTAGATAAGATTTGAGTGTCCGCATATCTTTGTAATCCACCGACTTACGTTACCCCAAGGGGCGTGGCCCGCCATTGACATGCGAAACCTTCTCGGTTTTCTGGTTTAATTTGATGAGTATCCCGATCGATCCTAACCCCGGCTAGAGTGATGTCTCGATGTTCAACTGACAATGCAAAGGTAGTTGATTAATTTGATATATCAAACTTTTTTTGCCTTTTTTTTGTCAAAGAACCCTGTTTTTTCGTTTTATTTGTCCGTTTTTGCCAATCTCACTGCTCATATCGCATAGCATCGACGGGTTTATTCTTCCGGTTGAGGTGTCGTGCTTGATTCGCCGGCGATGATGTTGATGACAGCCACGATGTCGGAGATGTCCACTTTTTCGTCCTCGTTGACATCAGCGTAGCGGTAAGTGGCGGTGCCGGCAATCTGGTTGATGATGGCCACGATGTCGGAGATGTCAACCTTTCCGTCCTCGTTCACGTCGCCCTTCAGTCTTGGCTCCTCCTCGATGACGTCGGCCACGCCTTTCAGTTCCTCCACATAGTCGGGAAGGTAGTAGCTGATATGCGGTGGCTGGTTGTAGCCGGTGTTCTGCCAGGCGATGGCCATTCGGTAGTTGTGGTCGTGCATGAGTGTCGGCACTCGGTAGTCAGAGAGTTCAGTGGAGGAGAAGATGATGATTTCTGAAGGGTCCGCCGTGTTCCACCAGATGACCTCCTCTCTCCAGTCTCCGAAGATATCGGCCTGCAGGCAGGGCGTCGATTTCGTGGAGTTGCATGAGGAGAGCGTGCTGATGATGGATGTGAACGTCTTCATTGTCGATGCGGTCGAGTAGACGCCCATGTTGGTGAAGCTCAGTTTTTCTCCGTTCTGCGTGTATTTTCTTATGCTGGTACCGTCGAGCAGTTCGTCGTAGGGGTCAGCGTCCCAGAAGATACGGAAGTTCATGGACGGCTTGTCTGCGGTGATGTCAATGAGCGTGCGTGCATTGATGGTGTTAGCCACCTTGGCCGACCAGAACTCATACCCACGGTTGCTGGAGTTGGTGTCGAAGATGTTGGCGGCAAGGCCGCGGCCGTTGTCGTCGTCTCCCGTTGATGCCCACAGCACTTCTCCCGTTGCAGCGTCGATGAAGTGTGCGCCGTAGGGATTCTCCTCGTGCACCATGAATATCTCCAACCCAGGCCGGTCTGGGTTCATGTCGCCGATATGCAGCGCGTCGCCGTGTCCGAATCCGGTGGAGTAGAGCATCCATCCGTCGTTGTCCACCGTCGCGCTTCCGTAGATGATCTCGTCGCAGCCGTCGCCGTCTACGTCAGCGATGGTGAGGCTGTGGGCTCCCTGTCCGTATGCGGTGTATGCGGCGTGTGTCTTCTTCGGGTCAGTGGTTTTGGAGTAGGTTTTGGTCCTCTTGGTTCCGTTGGCGTCGGTCAGCTCCACCTGAGTTGTGCTGATGGAACCGTGAATCCAGTGGGTCTTCAGCTCCTTTCCATCGAAGTCTACCGCCCAGAGGTAGGAGCGGGTGTACATACCGCGGCACATGATGGCTGAGGGGTTCTTGTCCGGGCCGTCGAGGTAGGCCACTCCGGCCAGGTATCGCTCGCCCCGGTTTCCGTAGCTGCCTGTGTCGCTCTTGCTGCCGAAGGTCCAGTTCAGGGTGCCTGCCGCATCGCTCAGCACGTAGGTGGCGTTGCGGTTGGGGATGTAGGGGATGGTGTGAATGGCGGCGCCTGTCTCTCCGTTAAAGACGGTGAGGTACTCATATCCGGCGTTGATGCGTCCGCCGGACACTCTGCAATCGCGGGTGTTGCTTGCGTTGAGAATTCTTGTGTCGGTCGCTGCCTTGCTCACGTAGTTGCCTGCTCCGTCGATGCTGCCGGGCGCGGTCTTGCATATCAGCTCCGCCTTGCCGTCGCGGTCGAAGTCGTAGACCATATACTGTGTGTAGTGTGCGCCTGAGCGGATGTTCGTGCCGAGGTCGATGCGCCAGAGCTTCTCGCCGGTAGCGATTTTGTAGCAGTCGATGATGGTCGCTCCGGTGTAGCCGCTCTGCGAGTTGTCTTTGCTGTTGGAGGGTGCCCACTTCACGAAGAGCTCGTACTGTCCGTCTCCGTCGACGTCGCCCACTGAGCAGTCGTTTGGTTCATAGGTGTAGTCGTTGGCCTCGCTGCCGGTTCCTACAGTTCCTCCTTCCGGTCTGTCGAGCTTCAGCCGGTGGCAGAGGTTGTTGTTGAACACCATGGGTGAGACGGTGTCCACCGGTACTCCGTTCTGCAGTGTCACCAGCTCCACTTTCTTCGATGAGTTGATGATGCCGGCTGGACGGAAGCAGGTGCGGTTGCGTAGCGTGTCGCTCTTCACCTCCCCGTCGATGAGGATGAGGAATGAGGTGTGTACGTCGTCGGATCCGAGCAGTCTCCATGATAAATAGGGCTTGGTTGATGTGGTGTTGATGCGGATGAATCCCCTGTCGAGCTTCTCCTGCTGGCTGGCCGGTGTGTCCCAGGGTGTGGGTTTCAGCCGCTGGGCGGTCGCCGTGAGCGGGAGGAAGAGCAGCAGTAAGGGGATGATAAGTCTTGTCTTTGCCATAAGAAAAGGGGTGTTATTTGTTTTTCCGGAGATTCCGGAGATTCCTGGTTTTCCGGAATGTCCGGGTTATCCGGAGAACCTGGTTTGTGCTTAAATAAAAATAGTGGGTTTTGCCCCACTATTTTTATTAAGAGAATATGTTGGATTATTGTCCTGCGATGATGTTGATGACAGCTACGATGTCGGAGATGTCCACCTTCTTGTCGCCGTTCACGTCAGCGTTATCGTAAGTAGCTGTACCTGCAATCTGGTTGATGATAGCCACGATGTCAGAGATGTCCACCTTCTCGTCCATGTTCACGTCGCCAGGGATAGCCGTGATAGTCGGCTCGAAGTGAGGACCTTCAGCAATAGAAGGATATCTGAAGATCTTGAGGTTGTCGAACCAGCAGCGACGTGCCTGTGCATTGGTGTTAGCTGCGTTGTAGTTGGATGAGAGCACAAACTTGGCAATCTTGTTGTCGGTGATGCTTGCGTCGCTGAGGTTGAGCATCGGCATTTCAGCGCCTTCGCACTTACCGTTCTTACCGTTTTCTATAGTGCCCTGGAGTGCAAGTGCCTTGAAGTCGAATACGAGGGTGAAGTGAGACTTGTTGTCATCTGTGCAGATACCTGCATTACCGACACTGCTTGAACCAAGGCCCGTAGCATACTGACGGATGTTCATACCATCGCCACCATTTGCTGTTGATTCCTCATGGTCGTTGGTTGCGCCAGTCACGTTGTTGAAGTCATTGAATGCAACCTTTCCGTTGTAACGGTCGATGCTGAATCCACCGAGGCGCTGTCCTTCTGCGTTCTGGCACTCCACGGTGAGGTATCCCTTAGAGAGGTTACCAAGCCAGAGGTCGAACTCTACGCGGATTATATCATCGTCAGTAGGGATTTCGTCTACAGGAAGTTCCACGGTACCAGGCGAGTTGGCACCACCACCTACGCGGAGCACGTCAAGGAATGCGTCGCCGAATCCGAGCTGCCATGAGTGTCCTGACAGGTCGTGTGTAGGGTCTGTATCCACGTTGTTCACGTTGGAGAATACCATCTGTCCTGCTCCGTCATATGTTTCGCTCTTTCCGTCGATATAGTAGCTGGTGATGATCGCCGGGTCTTCCTCGTCAACGTTTGTTGCGAAAGAGCCAGAGAAGTCGATGTCGATGAACGGTTTGAGTTCTCCGCTTTCGTCGAATGCCGTTTTTGCATCCTCAAGGTCGGTCAGCAATGCAGCGAGACGCTCTGAGTCAGCTTCCTTCTTCTCATCGTTGGTGTTGGCGAGAACGTCAGCGAGCGTTGCCTCAGCCTGTGCGATGGCAGCCTCATAGGACTCGTGGTCTTTCACTGAGTTCATCGGATCCTGGTCGTATTGCTTTGCTTCAGCAATCTTAGCCTGGGCGTCAGCAATCGGCTTGTTCTGAGCTACGATGTAGTCGTTGGCCTTCTGGTAGCCACGAACCACTGCATACTCTTTGTAAGTCTCATAGTCGGCATCTTCTCCGTGCTCGTCGAAGGTGTAGCCCTGAACAGTTGTCCACTCAATGAGTTCTTCGTTGGTAGCCACTCCGGTGTCGTTGCCGTCAGCGTCAATCCAGTTGTCCTCTGTGATCTTGTTGAAGAACGGATCCCAGCGGTCGATTGTCTGCTGGATGGTGTCGTTTGCCCAAGGGAAGTTGCTGTCTTCAGCCTTTGCGAGAAGGTTGGCTCTTGCGCTCTTGGCAGCGTCAACCTGAGCCTTGAAAGGAGTCCAGGCACGGTAGCGCTCTACGCCTGCGATGATTTCGTCGCCGAAGGAGCGAACCTCCACGGCTCTTACCTCGAAGATACCACCGTCGGAAGAACCTGGCCAGTCAACCTGTGCACGGAACTGTCCGTCCTCAGCCACTTCGCCGATGATGTAGAATTTCTTGAACTGCTCTCCGGAAATCGGGTCGAGTTCCTGTACTGTGCTACCCAGTGTCAGCGTACATACGGTTTCCAGTGTGTAGCTAGGCGTGCAAGGCCATGAGTCTTTGCCGTCGTTTGCGTTTCTGAGTTCGCAGGTCATGAAGTACTTACCTTTCGGGAAGTCCTGTGCTACGACTGCGATGGATGCGGTTGCATTACCATAGCCGGTCTGGATAGCCCATCTGAGGGCGTCGTCTCCAGAGAGGTGGCCCCAGTTGCTGTTACCACCAACGCGCTCGAAGCATCCGAAGTCGCCGTCACGTCCACGTCCGATACCGCCGATGGAAGTGATGTCCACTTTCGGCAGGTACGGATTCATGTTGTTCGACTCCACGTCCATGAACAGGCCGAGGTCTTCCATCAAAGCGCTCATAGCCTCCTCTGCAGCTACCTGTTCGTCGAACTCACCTGCGGCGATAGCATCTTCGATGGCAGCGATGTCCTCTTCCACAACAGCCTTCGGCTCAGCAGCAGCCTCTGTGTTGAAGTTTTCGTCGGCGATGATTTTCTTTGCATAGTCAAGCAGACGGTCGGCGATACGTGTGTCGTAAACCTGCTCTACCTCAACCACCTGGATGTTGTTGGCGATCACACACTCGGTGTTGATTCGGCTGAACAGGATGTTGAGGTAACCTCCGGGCTCGTCCTGTCCGTCAGAAGGCTCTGCATTGACAGCCAGTGTGTCGGCGAATGCCCATGAGATTTCTGTCCATTCGTTTGCTTTGACTGTAGCCACCTCTCCTACCTGGGTGTAGTCGATGCCGGTGCTTCCAATCCTGCTGGCCCCGTCGTCGGCATAGTGTGTCACCCATGCGTCAATCTGGTTCTGACCGTCAGCAGTTACCGAAGTTGAGCCGTCGGCAGTTGCCATGAACTTCATCGTGATGATGTAGTTCTTTCCGTACTGGATAGGAAGAGGGTAGCAGATGTAGTCACCTGCGTCGCTTCGTGTACTCTGGATGCCGTCGAAGTCGTCTTCTGTGGCTGCGGTGTAGGGAGAGAAAATCTCACTGGAGTAGTTGTCCCATTCAGCAAAAGCCGGAATGTCCAGGATTCTCTGCACCTTGTACTTTGCTGTCGACGTGTAAACATAGTCGTTTACACTGTACTGCGCGTTCATGCTGACAGCAGCAAACAACGCACACAATGAAAGTAGCAGTTTTTTCATAATGGTTTTTGTTAAATTAGTTAATAAATATATTTAGTTTAGAGTTCTTAGAATGGCATCTGAATAGCTTACTATGTTTGCTCGTGATGATATCGCTAGCCACACAACGGGCAATTGATTTCAACAGGCAATTATTGTTTTTTCGTTTGACGTTGAGGTGCCTTTAAGATGCTTGTCTGTTATTCGTTCAGTAGTTGTCGTTCTATAAAGCTATAAATTACGCAAATATAAGATAAAATTATGTGAATTCATAAAAAATTAACTTAAAAATGCGGAAAAGGCTGAAAAATTGTCTTAATGGATGTCAATATCTTTTGAATTGCGGATTTTGAAGTCATTTTCGCCTTGCTTGCCGGGATACCACAGATTGGAGAACGATGCGTCTTCAACGTCGTCGAGCACAACGATGGGACGTTCTTCATCGGTCATGGTGGTCCAGGTGATGTTGTCCACACGCAAGTCCCTGACATGACGTGCGAAGAGTCCGTAGGAGGGGGTCTCCTTGGCGAATTTCGGTTCCGGATAGTTGGTGCCCTGCTCCCGGTAGTCCCATCGCATGAGGTCGGCTGTGCCGCCGCCACGGGTCTGTATGCGGATGTTGCTCAGGTAGATATGCTCAAGCGGCTGATTGTCCATGCCGGTGACGATGATGCCGGCCAGGGCGTCCACGTCCTGGGCCACGACATTGGAGATTTGGATGTTTCCTCCGTAGGAGGGGGTGGTCACTTCCTTTGGTCCTCGGTTCCGGCATCCGGTGGTGATGTAGATGGGGTAGTGGTGTACGTGGTTCATCGAGATGTTGGTGACGACGACGTTCTCCATCCTTCCCTGGTCCACTTCCTCGAATGCGAGTCCGCTGCTGTACATGCATGTGCAGTTGGAGATGGTGATGTCGCGGTATCCGCCGTTGCTCTCAGTTCCCAGCTTGATTCGTCCGCAAACCCATCCAACCTGCTCCGGCACGTACGTTCCGTCGAGGAACGTTCCGAGCTTGTAGCCGGTGACGAGGCAGTTGGTGATGAGCACATGCTCGCATGCCACGGGTTTCTTCAGTGCGTATGAGCTTTTCAGCACTATGGCGTCGTCGTGGGGGGTGTTCACCTTGGTGTTGCTGACGGTGGTGTATTTGCAGCAGTCGATGTCGATGCCGTCGCGGTTCGTGTCGATGGTGACGTTGTCGATGGTGGCAATGTCGCATCCCGTGATGATGATGGCGAAATGTCCTCCACGGTAGATGGTGATGTCGCGGATGAGCACGTTCCGGCACTGCTTCAGCGCGATGGCTTTGTCGCCGGTTCCGATGCTTCCTCCCTGGAGGTTGCCGCCCTTCTCAGTGTCTTTCTTCGTGAGGCCCTCTCCGTCAATCATTCCTTGTCCGGTGATGGAGATGTTGTGTTGTCCTTCCGCCCAGATAAGGCTGTTGTGGAAGTAAGTGTGTCCTCCGTCCTGATATGCCGGACCTTCCCAGGGTTCCGGGTCGTCGTAGGCCTTCATCTTAGCAGGTGCAGCCAGGATTTTTGCTCCCGCGCTCAGATGGAGTTCCACGTTGCTCTTCAGACGTATGGAGCCGCAGAGGTATGTACCGGCTGGAATTTCCACCCTTCCGCCTCCTTCATTCACGCATGCGTCGATGGCCGCGTTGATGGCTTGGTGGTCGAGGTTGGCTCCGTCGCCTTTCGCTCCGTATTCGCGGACGTCATATACGCTTTTGGCATGGGCTGCCGCGAAGGCAATGAACAGTAGAAGTGTCAGCAGTTTTTTCATCAGTTGAGAATTTTCTGCAAAAATAAGATTTTTCGTTTCAGTTGCTTTTGTCATTTTGTCCGAAGGTATGGGCAAATGTACAAAAAAAGAAAAATCGCCCTAAAACCATGCGTTTTAGGGCGAAATGCTTGGGTTGGTCGGACTGGTCAGACAAGTCCGACAAGTCAGACAATCTTTCTATCTCTTGAATGGGAGATACCAGTTGTTCTCGCTGTTGAGGTCCTTGACGGGCTTGTTGTTCTTCACCTTGTTCACGAGCCATGCGTTTCCGCTCAGTCCGGCACGGTTCTTGTGCTTGGCGAATCGCATCAGGTCATACCAGCGGGTGCCTTCGAAGCAGAACTCCATCGCCTCTTCGTCGCAGAGTAGTTCCTCCATCGCCATGATGGTGTCCTGCTTGGTGAGCATGTCTCCGTAAGGAGCAGGGTCCACGTGGTAGTCAGGGATGATGGTCTCACCAGTCTCCTCGTCCGTCGTCGCATTGGCAATCGCCTCCTGGCGGGCTGCCTCAAGGTCGGCCGCATATTTGCGTGAGTGGTCGATTCTCTGGGCGAGGCCTGGATAGAGCGTGGCGTCTGCTGAGAGTACTCTGAGCATGGAGTCCACCTGCGTGTTGAACTGATAAGGAGATGAGCCGATGTAGTTGGCGTCGCTGGTGAATCCGTGTCCGTGCTGGTGGATCGGGTAGCTTCTTCCGAAGAACGTCTCATAGTAGGTGTCGCTGAGGAAAGTCTCGTTGAGGAAGTCGAGCGACTTCTGTGACAGCCAAGGCTGACGGCGCAGCGATCCGTTGATTCCTTCCTTGAGGAAACCGAAAGCGAGGTCAGGCATCTCCATACGGTTGAGGGCCTCGCAGAGGTGGAGGTAGACGGTTGTCAGACGGTAGAGGATGATGTTTCCGCTCTGGAACTTGTTGATCCATGTGATGTCCTCCTCTTCTGTGTCGAGGGTGGTCTGTCCTTGCAAGGTTCGCATGATGGCGATGCTTCTCATGTCGCCGAACTTCACGGCCTTCACGTCGTTCATGTTGTTTGTAGGACTGGTACCCACCACCCTGTAGCGGTAGTAGTAGTCCTGGTTCTCGGTGAGGTAGGTATAGTCGGCGGACGGCTGGAGCTGAATCTCTGTAGTCCACGGAGCTGAGAGTGAGTAATAGTCATATCCGAATGCCTTGGGCACGAGGGTAGTCGGTCCGTTCACGCTGTTCACCGCCATCGGTATATATGAAATCACGTCGGTGGGAGTTCCAGTTGCTGAGAAGATGCTGGTGTAGGATGCCGCACCCGAGAAGCTGTTGTTGCCGTAGTCATAGTCGCTTGGCGGCAGAATGTCCATGTTCCGGCGTGTGAAGGTGGCCGCGATGTTGGTCAACGGCTTCTTGGTCATGGTCAGGTAGTCCACATAGCACTTGGCAGCGCGCTCGTAGTTGCCTGTCTCCAGGTACATGTCGCCGAGCACCACTCCAACCGGAACGAAGATGTTTCTGAACGTGACGGTCTTCGCACCTCCGCTGTTGGTGTTGCCCACGTTGATGTTGGTGCCGTAGTTGGGCACATCGAATCCTGTGAACTTCAGCATCTCCGGAGCCAGTTCGGCTGTGATTTGCTCGAGGTTGTACTCCGGGAAGGTGTTGTTGTTAATCTGAGAGATTGTGGTCAGCGGCTCTGTGAAGAAAGGCACAGTGCCGTAGTTGCGGCAGAGCTGCAGGTAGGCCCATGCACGGAAAGCGAGCACGGCTGCATATTCTTTCACTGCCACTTTCTCACCACCGGTCTGTAGGGTGGTGTCGCGGTGAGCGATGTAGTAGTTGCAGTTGTTGATCACTCGGTAGTAGACGTAAGCTGAGTCGTACTTGTTCTCAACGCCCGCGCTGAAGTCCTTCAGGGCGTTGAGCGTGGAGTCGGTGTATTGAGTGGTAGCCACGAGCTCACCTCGCATTTCTCCCTGGAAGAAATACTGGTCAGCCAGCAGCTGCATTGCCTGTCCGATACCGAAAGCATAGAAGACGGAGTCGGTCTTTGAGTTGATGTCGGGGTCGAATGTCTGCATGTCGCTCTCAGTCTCCATCATGTCCTCACATGAGCTGAGCAGGCCTGATGCCATGGGCAGGCAGAAGAGGACAATCAGAAAGGCAAAACCGCTTCTCATATTGAATTTCATCTTTTTCATTTTTTATCGAATTTGAGATTGTTGTTTTTTTTCTTTTTTCTGAGTTCTCTGAATACTCTGAAAACTCAGAATGATTCGGCCATCGGATTTTAGAGGTTCACCCTTACACCGAAGAGGAACGTGCGGCTCAGTGAGATGTTGCCGGCGTCAATGCCCTGGTAGAGCACTCCGTTTCCTGCGCTGAACTCAGGGTCACCGCCCTTGTACTTGGATATGGTGAAGAGGTTCTGTGCCTCAGCCCATAGAGTGAGTCCCTGGAGCCAAGAGCTTGATGACGGAACTGGCACTTTATATGAGATGTTCACGTTCTTGAGTCTGAGATAGCTGCCGTCCTCAATCCATCGGTCGCTGAAGCGGTTGTTGCCCATGGGGTCTCCGTAGTTCACGCGTGGCATGTCGGTCTGCTGTCCTTCATATCTCCAGTGGGCGGTCTCTGCCACCTGCTGGTTGTAGAAGTTGCTGCCTGAGTTGATGATGGAGCGTTGGTAGTTGTAGATGTCGTTGCCCACACTGTAGTTGAAGTTCAGGCTGAGGGTCACACGCTTGTAGTTCACGTTGGCGAAGATATGTCCGTAGATGTCCGGGTTCGGGTCGCCGATGACCACCTTGTCCTGGTCGTTGATTTCCTTGTCGCCGTTCTGGTCGATGAACCTTACGTCACCTCCCTCGAAGAATTTCTGCTGGCCGGCAGCGTTCTTCACGTAGTATCCGTCAGCGTCAGCATCCACTGTGGTGGCATATACTCCGTCGGTCTTGAATCCGTAGAAGACTCCGACCGGCTTACCTACCGCCGTGAGAATGTTGTTGTCGCCGTAGATGGATGATGTGTAGTCTCCGTCAGGAAGCGAAGTCACCTTGTTCTTGTAGTGTCCCATTGTCGCTCCCATCTCCACGTGCCAGTCCTTGGTCACCACGGGCTTGAAAGAGATCGCAGCCTCGAATCCTTCGTTCTGGAGTGCTCCTCCGTTGGTCCAGTAGGCGTTGATACCTCCGATAGGATTTTCGAAGGTCTTCAGTGTGAGCAGGTCGCTGGTCTTGTGCAGGAAGTAGTTGAAGGCGAACGACAGACGGTTGTTGATGAAGTTTCCTTCCAGTCCTACGTTGAACTTCTTGGTGAGCTCCCACTTGATCTCGTCGTTACCGATGTTGGTGAGCTGTGAGCCGGTCACGTGGTAGTGGTATCTGACAGAGCTGAATGAGGTGCGTGCTGCGTAGTTGGAGATTCCGTCGTTACCGCTGGTGTCGAATCCGGCGTTGAGGCGGAGGTAGTTGACGGCCTTGTTGCGCTTGAACCACTTCTCGTTGGTGAGCACCCATCCGGCCTGTACGCTGGGGAAGAACGCCCAGCTGACACCGGCGATCTTGCTTCCGGCCTTGTCGCCGAAGCGGCTGTTGGTCTCAGCCAGGAGTGAGAGGGTGAGGAAGTACTTGTTCTGGTAGTTGTAGTCAGCGTTGCCGTACCACTGAATCTGCTTCCATACGTCGTTCGATCCGTCGTTGTCGGAGAAGGACTGTGAGTCGTCGGTGCTGAGCGCAGCGTTCTTGTCGTCGGTCTGGCTCTTGTACTGTGATGACAGGGCTGTTCCGTCGTACTTGAACCGGTTGAACTTGAAGCCTCCGAACACGTCGATGGTGTGGCTGCCGTATTTGTTGCCCCATTTCAGACGGGTGTCGCTGAGGAAGTTGTTCTCTGTGGCCTGGTAAGATCCGACCTTGGCGTAGACGGTTCCGAGCTCGCTGATGACGAACGGCGGAACGCCGGTGTAAGGACGGAAGTACTTCTGGTTGTTACGCACGAGCGAGTAGGCCATCATCTCAGTGAGGAACAAGTGCTTGTTGATTTCGAGTGTCGGTGCGAGCGTGATGTTGAAGTAGGTGTTCTCGTTCTTGTTCTTGTGCTCTCCCGAACCGTTGGTCAGGATGGCAACGGGGTTAGCCAGTGACTGCGCCGTTCCGAGTCCGCTCGTCACATTGTTGAGCTGGTTGTAGATGTCGTCGTAGTTGCTCAGGATGTTGGAGAGCTTGCCTGTCTGCGCGTTGTAGGTGTAAGGCGCGACGATAGGCGACTTGATGAGCGCAAGGAAGTTCGGCGAGGTGATGGCTCCCTGGGTGAGGTTGGCCGGAATAGCGGTGTCGAGCACCTTGCTGTTGGTACGTGAGATGGACATGTTGAACACGGTCTTGAGGATCGGGAGGATCTCGATGTCGGTGTTGAACCTGATGTTGAACCGGTCGAAGTCGCTCTTCTTCATCGTGTTCTTCGCGTTCATGTAGCCTACGGATAGGTTGTACATTCCCACGTCGTCACCTCCCTGCACATTCACGCTGTAGTTCTGGGTCATCGCCTCCCGGTAGATGTAGTCTTCCCAGTCGGTGTTGTTGTGGTACATGTTATAGTAGTATCCGTTGGGGTCGTCGTTGAGGAAGTTCATCGATAGTGTGCGGTTGTAGTCCTTCACCGCGTCGATGGTTCCGATCATCTCAGTGGCGTAAGTGCGGTATTGCTTGGCGTTCATCATCTTCGGCAGAGAAGGTATGAGCTGTACGCCGGCGTAGATGTCGGCGTCGATTTTCGTAGCCATGGAGTGTCCGCGCTTGGTCTTGATGAGAATGACGCCGTTACCACCCCTTGATCCGTAGAGTGCCGTTGCGTTCTTCACAACTTCCACGCTCTCGATGTCGTTGGGGGAGAGGTTGGCCAGCACGTTCATGAACTGTCCCTCGTGCAGCGCGGTGCGGTCGAGCATCATGTCCTGCTCAATCCCGTCGATGACGATGAGCGGCTGTGCGTTGGCGTTGATGGAGTTGATACCACGTATGAACATAGACGCTCCGTTCTCAATCATTCCAGAGCGTGTGATGGAGCGTACGTCTCCCTGCAGCTGCTGGTTGATGTGTCCGTCAGGTGTGGCGTAATGTCCTTCCATGTTCACCTTCTTGGTGGCGGTATATTTGGTGTCGTTGCCGTACATCTCATAGAAATGGTCGCTCAGTATCTTGATGCGAATAGGGGTCTCCGTGTCGTTGGGGTCGACGGGCACCTGCTGGCTGAGGTAGTCTGGGGTGAAGACATACAGGGCAGTGACGAAGTCGGGTACGTTGATTTTGAAATAGCCTTCCTCGTCGGTCATCGCCGCGTAGTTCGGGTTACCGAGTGCCTGAACCTTCACACCGGGGATGGGAGCGTTGGTGGCCTCGTCGAGCACCATGCCGAACAGTTCTTTCGTAGGATATTTCTTCGCAACCTTTGCCACTTTCTCCGGTACTTTCTGCTCCGTGGCATCGTCCTGTGCAAACAGTGACGCAGGCAGGGCGAGCAGCATGGCTGAGAGAATGAGCAGCATTCTCTTGCGGTTCATATTGTTATTGATATTTGCCATAGTGTAATCCTATTTTTTGATAGACTTTCTTGATTTCACGTTGCCTTCCTCTTCCAGGTATGCCTCATAGTCGAGCGGACGGAAGATGATGGAGCAGATTCTGATGTCGCGGCTGTAGTTCTCCAGGATGGCCTTACGCAGCACGTTGATTCGGGCGGAGCTGGTCACCTTGATGTTGGGTGCGTATCCAGTTCCGGCATAGCAGTAAGGAATGGTGAGCTGTCCGAGGAACATGGTGTCGACCTTCGAGGTGTCGTTGACGAAGTCCGTGTCCTGAAGCTTGGCGGTTCCGCCCTGAACGATGGCCTCGCCGTCGTAGCGCTCATTCTTGAACACCAGGTCGGTGGTGGTGTACTGCGTCTTGCCGTTGTCGTCGACATAGTATCCGTTGTAGCTGAAGTTGAGTATGTTCGGCTTCACTGCGTTGATGGAGTCCCTGAGGTCGACATTTGCCGGCGGAATGACGGCGTAGATGTTATAGGTGGTTGCCATCAGCCCGTCGATGGCATAGTCCACCTCTGGTTTCGACCGCTCTCCGGATGTGGCCCAGCAGAACGACAGGTTCTGTCCCGGCTTGAGTGTGACGAGGTCGGTGTTGACGTAGTCCTCTGGCACGCTGACTCTCGAGAACGTGAGGTCGTTGAGGTGGCGGATATAGTTGAAGTATCCGTCAACGGTGATTTCCGGGTTGTAGGTCTCCCATGGCTTGAATGCCAGCGTGTCGACCACGAATCCGTATCCGTTGGAGAGTCGCTCCTTGCTGACGACGTACTTGTCGCTGAACACCTCGTCTCCGTTGGAGAACTTACTGCGGGTGGTGGATACGATGGTGTCGTTGTAGTTGACTGCGTCGTCCTTCACCAGGTGCATGTTGTACTTGTTGTTGTTGCTGTAGAAGAGGTTGGAGACGATGGTCCTACGTGTCATGGAGTCTGTGAGGAAAGCGAAGTTCACTCCGAGCGTCGAGGCCGTGATGGTCTGTGCGTCGAAGTCGTTGGTCGTCTCGTTGTAGACCTGGCACTTCATGCCGTCGTAGAATTTGAAGAACGGCTTGATGGTGTTGTACTGCTTGGTGTATGCCTCGTTGGTCGGCAGCAGTATTGAGTATGTGCTGTCCTCGCTTTCGATGCGTGCGCGTAGCCTTGTTGTCATCGTGTTGGACGTGGTGAAAACGGAGTCGAGGTATGTCTGCTTACCGTTGACGACCGGTCCGATGACTGAGCTGCGGGTGTCGAGGGTCGTGTCGTTGTACTGGTTGATATAAGCAGCGATGGAGTCGATGCCCTCTATCATGGAAAGCGCCTCGAGTCCGTTCGGAAGAAACTCCGACTCACCGTTGATGACGTGGAGGGTACCGTTGCTGCTTGGCAGGTTGTACATGTTGGACACGAGCTGTTGGGCGTTGTAGGTGTAGCTGCCCTCGCTGAGCATGAACTCATAGGACTTCTTGTTCAGCGTCTTCACTTTCTCATAGAGGTTCCCCTTCGCCAGGTGGTTGTACTCAGCGATGTGGTTGTTGATGAACTGTTGCAAGATGGCGTCGTCAGTGCAGTTGAGCACGGAGTCCACGTTGAATGTGCCGTCGAGCGGTGCCCATACCGTGTAGTAGCGGTTAGCGCTGAGGGTCTCCTGCAGTCCTGCCTTCTTGAGCACCTTCACGAAGTCTGATATCTGAGTCTGGGAGGTGATGTTCTCCCATAGAGTCTGCTCAGCAGCCGGGTTGCTGTCCTCCTGCACCGTGTTCCAGTCGTCGTAGTCGGAGCATCCGGCGGCAAGTGCGAATAGGGGAGTGAGCAGTAACAGCCTTATATATTTGTTCTTTTTCATAACTATGTTGTTTTTATGGGTTTACATCCAGTCCTCCTGGTACTGGTCGTTGTTTACGATATCTACGGGAACGAACTCAACGAAGTCGAGCTGCCATTTCAGGGCGTCACCGTTGCTGAGCATGTTCTTGATGCGCAGCCAGTAGTTCTCGCTTTGCCGGAACTGCTGGGTGGTCAGGATTTTGCGGAGTACCACGGTTCCGTCTGTACGGCAGTTTCCGCTTCCGGTGATGGCCTCCACGTATGACTCGGCGTGGCCTCTGTAAGAGAACGGTCCGCGCATATATCCTTTGTTACGAAGTGCACGGTCGGTCTCGATACCCCGGTCGTCCTCCTCGCTCGTGTCCGTCCATCCGATTCGCTCGTCAGCGGCGGCGATACGTACGTCGAGCGGTATTCCCAGGGGCTGCATGGATGAGATGTCGCTGCTGGTTCCGAGATAGAACTGCATGAATCCACCGTGCTGCATGGGGGAGTAGAACATACGCATCTCGTAGTTGCCGGTCGGTATTGGCGGCATCTTGATGGCCAGATCGTAGTTTCCCCATCCCTGGAACGCGTCAGCCTGCAGAGAGCGGAAGGCACCCTTCACGTTGTAACGCAGCTTGTTCTGGTCGTTGTAGCAATGTACGTTGTCGAAGTAGTTGAGAGGGAATGCGATACGGCTTCCTGACCCGCCTCCGTTCATGGCACTGACCTCTGTTGCTGAGTTGTATCGGAACCCGTTGTTGATGAACTCAGGCAGGAACGTGGTGGCGTCGAATCGTAGTCTCTCGTGGAGCACCTCGTTCTTGACTGACCAGTCGTAGACGAGCATGTCGGTGATGCCGTGGATATGTCCGTTGTGTGCCTGACGGTTTACGTTGGTGTCCACGCGTATGTTCTCGCGGATGGTTCCGTGCATGGCGGCGGATCCGAGCGTGCCCACCTCGTCGGTCAGCGTGTTGTTCGGGCGGTAGCGGTTGATGTAAAGGCGCTTGCTCGAGCTGTTCGTGCTGGTTCCGCATGCGTAGGCCTGAGGTTCCCAGATTTTGATGAGCGTGTTGGGCAGCATGGTCTCGTAGTAGTCGTATGGCTCACCTCCGCACAGCGTGTTGTTGTAGTTCCAGTAGATGCTGGAACCGGACTCGAACACGAGCTGGTCCTTGGCCATGTTGACATAGAGGCAGTGGTAGCGGACGAACATGTTCAGACAGTTCCACTGGTTCGTGTAGTCGTCGCCCGTGCTGACGGCGATGCCTTTCTCGTTCACGTAGTCATACCACTGTGCGCAGTCCTTGTACTGCTCGTTGGCATAGCTGATGAGGTCGTTGATATTGTGGATGCCGTGCTTTGCCAGCACCTCGTCGCTCTCTGCGAAGATGGTATAGCCCACGCGGCACTCATCGGGCCAGTAGAGCTCGTCGGTCTTCGTACCGCTGGAAGCGCTCACGTCCCAGTTGTCGTTGATGGTGTAGGTCTCGTCTTTCTTTGCCTTCACCATGAGCTTGTCGATGCCGGTCAGCTTGAGAGCCTCGTTGAAGATGGTGTAGCCTTCCACGTGGTCCATCTCGTCACCGATGAGTCGTGATGAGCGTGCGATGACTTCGTCCACCTTGTGGAAGATACCGTTCACCGCCTCGTTGTCGGCGCTGATGATACGGGAGCTGTTCATCAGCGTGTATCCGTCCTGCACCTCGGTTGAAACCATATATCCGAGCAGGGTGTTGATACTTCCTGATGACTCCGCCAGGTCCACAACAGTGTATGTTCCGTTGAGCAGGTGGTATTTTGCGATGTCGTTGCAGAGACTGTCGGTAAGTCCCTCAAGCGAGTTCTCTGTCATTCCGTTGTGGGGGATTCTGCACTCGTCGTCGTTCCACAGGCTGTCGAGATAGGCGGTCACTCCGTCGTTGGTCGGTGCGAAGCAGGTGTATGTGCCCCATGCGCTCAGGTTCTTGTCCATGCCGATGCGCTGAAGGATATACTCGAAGGACGTGAGGTCCTCGTCCTCAACGATATAGTCGTTGATGGTCTTTCCTGTTGCCGTGTAGAGGTCGTCGCCGTCCGGCTCGTTCTCGCACGCCGTAAAGACCAGTCCTCCCAGAGCAATCAGCAAAAGCGCTTTCATATTATATATAAAATGATTCTTTTTCATATCTTCAGTTTCATTAAAGGTTAATTGTTACTGACGTTCGAACTGGCTTGATGAACTGTAAGCCGGGTTCTGCTTGAGTGCTCCGTTGAGCTTGATCTCATCCTCAGAAATAGGCATGTAGAGATACGGCTCCGTCTTCATCTTCGAAACGACCGCGTTTGCCGCTTCCTCTGTTCGTGCCATCATGTTGAGCATGTTGGCGTCGTTCTCGATGAAGCTGGTCTGGTCGGCGAGGATAGCGTCATAGTTGGTGTTGATTCCCTGCTTGGCGTTGTTCCTGTAGTTCATGCGAAGGAGGTCGAACCAGCGCTTGCCCTCGAAGCAGAGCTCACGCAGGCGCTCTCCCATGACGAGGCTCTCCATGGCGTCGACGGTGTTGTAGTTGGCGAAGTCCAGCGGTCTCACACCCGAACCCTGGTAGAGTGCGCGGTCGTTCACGGCTTTCACCAGGTCGAATGCCTGCTGCAGCTTCTCGTCGTTGCCCTCATGCTCTGCAAGCTCGGTGAGGGCCTCTGCCTTCATCAGCATCACGTCCGTCATGCGGTAGATGATCCAGTCGTGCGGGAAGTTGACCAGTCCTGACTCCCTCAGGCGGTTGTAGCTGGAAGGGTCGGTGCCCGTGATGGTCTCGGAGATCATCTTGGCCACGTTGTAGCTCTCATCCGTGCTGCTTGTGTTGTAATAGACGGACTTGCGCCGTGTGTCGTATGTCTGGATGAACACAGCCTGGTCGTTGGTGGTTCCGATGTTACCGAAGAGTCCAGGTGCCTGCATGAATCCGAATGCATAGTTGGTTCCGCCATAGCTGTAGTACATGTTGATGAGTGCCGTGTTGTTGCCTGTGAACTCCAGCTCGAATATGCTCTCCTCGGCATTTTGACCGACGAAGAGTGCCTGGTAGTAGTTGTCGATGTCGGCCAGTGCGGGGTAGAGGTTTGTCTCGTCCTGCGTCTGTCCTCCGTGTATGGTGCTGCTGTGGTAGTCGTTCTTGGAGTCGATCACCTTGTCTGCATATTCCACGCACTTCTCATAGTCGCTGTATGCCTGGCTGGGGTTCGATCCCAGGGTGACGCTGGCTCTCCAAAGGTAGATGTCGGCGAGAAGGGCATATACTGCGTCTCGGTTGAGGTATCCGCGTGCTCTCCAGTTGCTGAGCGCGAAGTTCTGTGCGTCGTAGATGTCGTTGGCTGCCTCCTCAAGGTCCTTGATGCATGCCTCGAGCACCACTGACGGAGCCGACTGGGGGATGTTCATCTCCTGGCTGCTGTTCCGGTAGCTCTGGGTGATGTATGGCACGTCGCGGAAGGCGCGTACGAGATAGAAGTAGCAGAGTGAGCGAAGGGCCTTCATCTGGGCCACGTCGAGGGCGCAGTCACCGCTCGTGTAGTCCGGGTCGCGGTCGATGACGTCCTTGGCCATGTCGATGACGAGGTTGCAGTAGTTGATGACCGAATAGAAGTTACCCCATGTGGAGAACATGTTTGTTGTCTCAATGTTTGCGGTCTTGATTTCGGATAGCGCCTGGCGGGTCCGGTTGGCAGCGGGAACCTCGGAAGTGAGTCTGAGCTCGTCGCTTCGGAAGCTTCCCCAGACTATCATCCTGTTGACGATGTCGGCAGATGCCATCGCATGGTATGCCTGTGTCACGACCTGCGCCACCTCCGACTTCTTCTGCCAGTAGTCTTCCTCAGTCGTCTGACCGTATGGTGTGATATTGGTATCGACGCACGATACGAATAAGATACCAGAAAGGATTGACAAAATATATTTTTTCATAATTTCAACGTTTTTAGAATCCTATATTAAGAGTGGCTGTGAACTGCTTCGAACGAGGAGTTCTGGAGTTGTCGGTAGCGATGCCCCATCCTCCTACGGATACCTCCGGGTCCACACCGCTGTAGTTTGTCCAGCAGTAGAGGTTGTTCATGGAAGCATAGAGTGCGAGGCTGCTGATGCCGTACTTCTTCAGCTTCTTGGGGTCGAAGGAGTAGGAGAGCTGCAGGTTCTGGAAGCGGACGAATGATCCGTCCTCCACGTATTTGCTTGAGCCCATGTAGTTGTAGCCGGTACCGTAGAGTGCGCGTGGAATCGGGGTGTCGTCTCCGTCCTTGCGCCAGCGGTAGTTCACGGTTGCGGTCTGGTTGAAAACGGTGTACATGTTTTCGAGGTTGGCGCGGGCCAGGTTCACGATCTTGTTGCCGAGTCGGTAGTTGAAACGTGCCACCAGCTTCCATCTTCCGTATTTGAAGGTGAAGCTGAAACCTCCGTTGAACTTCGGCATGGAGTTACCGAGGTACACGATGTCGAGCGCGTTGATCTGGCCGTCGTTGTTGATATCCTCGAAGATGGCGTCACCTCCCTGGAAGGCGTAGGTGTATGCACCGTCGTCGTAGTTGTAGACCAGTCTCTGAGGGGTGCCGTTGTTGTTCATCACCACGTTGCCGTTGGCGTCACGTACCACGGGGAAGGTCTTACCGTCCTTCAGCTCGCCGTTGATCCAGTCCTGATACATGGCTGTCGTGTACGTCTGGCCCTTCTGGCTGTATGCCAGCTCCTGCTCCTTGCGGTAGTTCTCGAGGTAGGAGTAAGAATACTGATAAGTGCCCTTGAACTTATATCCGTAGATGGAACCGAGAGGGTTGTTCTCCTGAATCAGGTTGAGGTACTTGGTTCCGCCTGCAGGGCTGCGGACATCCTCCCATGAGGTGTTGATGGCGTCGAGCACGCGCTGGTCCATCGACTTGATGTTGTTCACGTTCTGTGCGATGTTGAAGCTGGCAGAAATAGTGAATTTCTTACCGATCTTGATGAAGTCCTTGCCTGTGATGTTCATTTCCCAACCGTTGTTGGTCATCTCTCCAACGTTGTACCAGCTCAGTGATCCGAAACCGGTGGAAGTAGGAATGTTCACTGCCTGCATGAGCAGGTCGGACGTGTTCTTGCGGTAGTAGTCGAAGTCCATCTGCAGCTTGTCGTCGAAGAAGTTGAGGTTACCTCCGAGGTTGTAGGAAGTGGTCTTCTCCCATCTGAGGTCGTCGAGGTTCACGCCTGATACGGTTGCGTAGATGTCGGTGTCAGAGCCCTTACCGTAAGATCCCTGGTTCACGTAGTAGTAGTTGTAGATGGCGTTGTTGCTCGTCGGAGCGCGTCCGTTGATACCCCAGCTGGCACGGAAGGCGAGCATGGATACTTCCTTGGGCATCCAGCTGCGGATCCATTTCTCGTCAATCATGTTCCAACGTCCTGACAGACCCGGGAACATGGCCCACTTGTGGTCGGGACCGAACTTGGAGTTACCGTCGAGACGTGCGGAAACACCGAGGGAGTAGATACTCTTATAGGATGCGTGCGCGTTGAAGAGGATGTTCTCGTCCGCTCCCTTGCTTGTGGAGCTTGACATACCGCCGTTGGCTGCGTCCACCGTCGGAGCTGTGATGCCAGGAGGCAGGTTGTATACGGTGTTGGACTGGGCCGTTGACTTGGAGGTGTGCATCTGGTAGCGGAGCAATGAGGTGACGGAGATGTCCTCGTTGTTGAAGTGAGGAGTGAAAGTCAGCTTTGCCTCCATACCCATCTTGAAGCGGTTGGACTCAGAGCTGGTGCTGATGTTATAGTTACCGTCCCTCCATCCAGTACCCGTGTTGTTACCGGTGGTAAGCTCAGCCGGATACCATGTAGGAGAGGAGTTGGAGTAGATATCGAAGTCCACGTTGGCGTCGAGTGTGAGCCTGTGCTTGTCGGAGCTGGTTCCGAGCAGCTCGTAGCGGAGGTTGAAGTCCGGCACGATACGGTAGGTGGTCTCCTTCTTCCATGCCTTGTGGGCGATGGCCACCGGGTTGCCCAGTGAGCGTATGCCCGAGAGGGAGGTTGAGGAGTAGTTTCCTGCGTATGGGTCGCCTGAAGGCATCATGTAGTAGAACTCGTCGGTGTTGTGTCCGTACTCGTCCTGACGGTAAATCGACATGTTCGGAGCCATTTTCTGAGCGATGGCGAGCAAGTCAGAGTAGTTCTTCTCGTTGTTGGTGTAAGTGAGTGCGAAGTTCGTGGAGAAACGTATGCGGTTACTTACGTCGTAGTCGAGCACGAGGCGTGTGGTGAGACGGTCGAGGTGCTGCTTGATGATGGAACCGCTCTGGTTGTCGTAGCTACCGGAAATACGGAATGTGGCTTTCTCACCACCACCGGAGATGTTCATGTTGATGTTATGCAGCTTACCGAAGTCGGATACGGCATCTACCCAGTCTGTGTTGTTGTTCCAGTTCTCATACTCAGCCCATGAGCGGTCGTAGTTGATTTCTGCGATGTTGGTAGTCGCTGTAGACCTCTGTGCCGGGTTGTAGAATTCCTCCTTGAGCATCATGGTGTAGTCATCACCATTGAGCAGTTTGTAGCCCTTCGGCATCCATGTGCCGGTGAACTTGTAGGAGAACTGTACCTTGGTCTTACCGCGTTTACCGCGCTTGGTCTTGATTTGGATCACACCGTTGGCACCATAGGCACCCCATACGGCGGTTGCTGCGGCGTCCTTGAGTACGGTGATGTTCTCGATATCGTCGACGTTCACCGAGAGGAGTGATGCGTACTGCTCTTCGTCAGCGTTGGCGAAGTCGAAGTTCTCGTCAGGGTTGTCGAATATCTTGTCGTCAACCACGATGAGCGGGTTTGCGTCGCCGTTGATGGTGGTGACACCACGCAGACGCATCTGTGTTCCTGCACCGAGGTTACCGGAGGTTGAAACGATGTCGAGACCTGCGATCTCTCCCTGCAGGGCCTCGTCTGCAGAAGTGAAGGCGAGACCTTCAACGTCTTCCATGCTCATGGTCTGGCTGGCCACGGTCATCTCACGTACCGGGATGGTCAGACCGCCTGAGCTTTGCTTGCGAGTCGCCTTGATGACGACTTCCTGAATCTGGCCCTGAGCCTCCATCTTCACGTTGAACACCGTACGGCCCTTGAGCGGCAGGACCACGGTCTTGTTGCCTACGTAGGAGATATGAAGGTTGTTGTTCTGGCTTTTGATCGTCATGGAGAAGTTACCGTTTATATCGGTGGACGTGTGGTTCACGATACGGTTGTTGGCGTCTTTCTCCACCACCGTTGCCATCATGACGGGGCCCATGTCGTCCTCCACCGTACCGGAGATGCGCTGCGCCATGGCACTTGCCGACCACAGACCCATCAGCAGGGTGATAAGGAGGATCCTTATTTGCTTGTTGCCCAATATCAATATATTATTCATAAAGTGGGATTTATTATTGTTTACAAATCAGTTGTGGTCATTTTAATGCGTTCAGCAGGTCGTCCACGGTGAACTCGTCTGCCTTCCAGTCCTCGTCGTAGGTGAGTGAGCTGTCGAAGTAGAAGGGTTCGGTGATTTCGTGGATTACGCAGAAAGAGGAAGTGAGGATGCTGTTGTTTGCAGTACCCCTGCTCTTGTTGAGCCAGTAGTCGCGTGCCATGATGTTTGACAGGTGCTGGCCGTCGTTGGCGTTGACGGTGTGCTGCTGTCCACCTCCGTCGGTGATGGTGAGCACGCCTCCGCTGCAGCTGACGCGGTTCTCCTTCAGAGGCTGGTTGGCCGGTGCGTACATGCTCTGGTAAGCACCGTTTCCTCCGTCGCTGGCTGGGATGTACTGGTCGGCATAGAGGGCGATGTACTGGAAGTGGTACTTGCAGAACTCGTTCATCTTCTCTACCTTCTTCTTCAGCACTGAGGCGTAGGGCTCAGGGCACTGCTCCTTGTTGCTGGCCTCGGTGGCCTTCTCGTAGATCTCGCTGATCTCATCCCAGGAGGGAAGTCCGGCTGCATAGGCTTTCTGCATCGCATCGTTGTCAGGTGCGTAGAGCGTGTAGTTGAAGGTGTTGAACATCTTCACGTTCCCCTCCTTGGCCAGACTGCGGTTCGTCACGGTGTTGAAGCTGTAGTCGGTGGTGAAGATGAGCTTACGCTGCTGGTCTGACACTCCGAACGGGTCCTTTGCGTAGTCGCTGGAGAATCCAATCCAGTACATCAGGTCGGAGTTGGCGAAGCCGGCGCAGAGCTCATAGAACTCAGAGAACCGGGGCTCGTTCGCCAGCACCTGCGACACGCTGTGAATAGTAGGCTGGATGACGTGGTCTATTCGGTATGCGTATCCGTTGTCCTCACGCTCTGACACTTCAACGGTGCTGGCTGGCAGGATGACGTCGCCTCCGGGCACGAGTGGCCAGATCTGGCTTCCGCTCTTCACGGTCCAGTTGCCGCCGTTCTGCTGCACGAGCAGCTCGCCGCCGCCCTTCGTCTTATAGTATTTGTTGCCGGTAGTAATCGGGTCGCCGTTGGCCACGTCCTCGTTCTCCAGCACCACGGTGTGGTAGTCCATGATGTCGGCGAGGGCGGACTTGATCTGGTCCTTGCTGGAAGTGAAGTTGAGGTCCGACTGGTTGGTCGTGATTTCGCCGGTCTTCAGGTCGAAGGTGTAGGCGCGGGCGCCGAGGTACTGCTGTGAGCGTAGGTTACGGTCCGTGTTGTCATACCAGAAGTGGATGACCTGCGCCTTGTTGGTGTCCCAGTTGATGGAAGCCGGGTCGAGGTAGTAGATGTCGGATGACCCGAATGCGTCGTCGTCCGGTACGAAGAACGCGTACTTGGCCTTCATGGCAAGCAGGTAGTACTGGAAGTCGATGCCGAGGTAACCGGTGTATTTCTCCTCCACTGCCCAGTCCATGACCTTCATGTCGCGGTAGGTTGCCACAGGACCGAGCACAGAGCGGTAACGGTCCGGTGCCAGCACTCCGTGGATTTTGTAAATCACGCCGTTGTTGGCAATCTTGATGTCGTATTTCCCGTCTGGACGAACAACGAGTGAGTCCACGCTCATGTTCAGCAGCTCGCTGGCGTCGTTGATGATCTCTGGGAACTTGCTGGGCACAGTAGCGATGAACGATGTCTTCTCGATGTTGTTGACGAACGAAGTGAGTATAACCGGGTTCGCATTGTGGACGGAGTCGAGGTTCTCCAGGAGATTCTCCCGTGTGTTTTCCTTCTTTCCATACTCGTTGATGATGAATGCTCCCTTGGTGCTGAAATACTGCCAAAGTGCGTCGTCGGTCGGAACGAACATGGCTCCCATGTCGGTGATTTTCGCGATGTCGGCCGTAGAGCGGTTGGAGTTGGGATAGTATTCGTTCCACCCCGGGTCGTAGTTGAGCACCTCGTTCGTTGCCCTGGGAGTGCCGTTAGGGTCGGTGTTGCCGTCAGCTCCCTGGGAGATGACGCTGAGGTATCTCACCTTATATATATTGTCATGCTGTGTGTAGCCGTTCTGATTGGCGGTCTCCGGGTTCTGGGTCACCCATGCGTTGTAGGATGTTGTGGTCGCTGCATCCGGATAAGCCACCTTGAAGTAGTCGAGGATGTGGCTGAAATACTGGGTGTCCTTGTCCTTGGCAATCACCTGGGCCATGTTTCCCGGCTGAACGAGCACATCCTGCACCTGGTGGATGTATCCGTTCATGCAGGTGATGTCCTTGTTGATGATCTTGTCGTCGTAGATGTAGACCGGTTTCTCAGCGTCGTCGTAGGGTTCGCCTGTGATGATGGCGAAGTCCGACTGGTCGCCCTGAGTTGAGATGCCGTTGTTCACCATCTGCTCACGTGTGAAATGCACGACTGGAGGTGTGGTGTTGTCGAGAACGGCCCAAACCGGCTGTCCGCTTTCTCTGAAAGCATCCCAGTAGGAGTTGTTCTTCGGCATCTCAGCCGGTGTGATCTTCGTGATTGAGTCAATCACGCTGATGTTAGAAGGGTGTTTGAGCGCCATACCTTCCGCGATGCCCGTGGTAGCTGTTGCCGACTCCACGTTGGACAGCATGCTTGTAAGCAGTGCGTTGTCGAGCATTGACGAGTAGAGCAGCATTTTCTTCTGCGCGAAGGTGAGCTGGTCGTATGACGATACCCCCCAGTCGTTGCTTTGGAAAAACCGCTTAAACGCGTCGTCGTTCGCAGGGAAGATGGTTTTACTACCTGTACGGTCGAGTGTCTCCGCATATCCGAGGTCATCGATGAGCTTCAGATACGTGGTGAACGTGCCCGTCAGTTTCTTGCCACTCTGCAGCTCGGAGTAGATACTTCCCCCTAGCCATGATGGAGTGGAATCCTCGTCCACATCGCCGTAGATGTCCCCGTAGGTGTCGTCGCAGGAAACCAACAGCAATGATCCCAAGAATAACGTTAGTAAAAGTACTTTTTTCATAAATGTTATTTTAGTAATAATTTAAGTGTTTTAGATAGTAAGTAGTGTGCCCCGCACCCAGGTGCGGAGCCCACTTTTCCGTTTAGTCAGTTCACAAAATTATGTTTTTTCTTTGACATCTGCAAATAAATCTTAATTTTTTTAAAAAATCATCAAATATTTCATTGTGCGGCAATGATATTGATGACTGCCACGATGTCGCTGATATCAACATTCTTGTCGTTGTTCACGTCGGCGTAGCGGTAGGTGGCGGTGCCGGCTATCTGGTTGATGATGGCCACGATGTCGCTGATGTCCACCTGTCCGTCCTCGTTCACGTCGCCTGGCTTGTTGGTGGCCTCAACGACGAAGAGCAGGCCCTCGCTCAGCCGGGAGTCGTCCCATGCCAGACCCTTCTCAGGGTCGAGCACGTTGCTGGCGAGCTTCGGCGATCCTGTGCTGCTTGTGGCATCCCAGACACGGATGGAGTCGCCGACCACGAGCGTGTGTGATTCGCTTACGTTCACCTCCACGGTTCCGTTGCAGGTCATTCTGCCGATGTTCATCAGTGTGGAGCATCCGTTCTTGCTTGCTGATGCTTCTGCTTCTGCACATTTGCGGGCGTTGATGCGGATGATTCCGGTCGTCCCTACGGTCACGTTCTTGCCTCCGAAGTCAATGGCTCCGGTGGCTGAGCTTGCCAGCAGTCCCGGCTGCACGATTCCGTTCAGTGTGTAGCGGCTGTTCGTCAGCGAGCCTGTGCCGGAGAGTATGGCGTCGGGCTGGAGGGTGAGCATGCCCTTGCCGAGGCATGAGTTGTTGCGTGTGAAGAGCTCGCCCTTGGAGATTTTCACCGTTCCGCTGTTGTCCCATGCACCGCTTACGGTCATCTTGCAGCTGCCCACCTTCTCAAATATCGAGGTGTTTCCCCCGTTGTCGGTGATTTTTCCTGCGAAGGTAAAGTCACCGAGTGTGTCGTTACCCACAATCCAGGTGTTGTTGCCGGAAACAGCGCTTTGGTTCTGGTAGTTGGAATTAGGAGCGCAGAGGTTGCCTGATCCCGTGAGCTTACCGATTCTGAATGATTTTGCCACGTTGTTGACGTTGCAGTTCTCCGCGATGTCGAGTGTGGCTGCCGGCATTCCGTAGCTGTTGTCGAGCGGAAGGGTGATGCTGGTGTTGGTATGCTTGATGGTTCCCTGGAACTTGCTCCAGTCGCCTGTGATGCGGACGCGGCTGACGGTGTTTGTCGGGTTGACGGTCAGCGTGCCGGTTCCTGTCAGCTTGTTTTCGTGAGCAGCATAGGCGGTTCCGGACAAGGTCAGCGTGGCGTTGGCCCGTGGTGCCACGTCAATGGCGCAGTTGGTGAATCCGTTACCCTTGATGTTACCGGTTCCCTCGAGGTATACGGTGTTGGCGTAGGTGGTGGTGGCGTAGTTGAACGTACCGGCCTGGACGACGAGCTTCTTGGCAGAGAGGGTTCCCTGCATGTCCAATGTGCCGGCGCCTTTCTTCGTGGCGGTCGTTCCGGCGATGTTCTTCTCCATCACGAAGCCCTTCGCGTTGTTGATCACTCCGCCCTCATCTCCGTCCATGCGGATGGGGGAGCCCATCTTCACGTCAGCGGTGGTCTGCAGCTCGGCGCCGTTCTCCATCGTGAATTTGGCGAGTGTCGTGGTCACGCCTCCGAGGTTTCCGTAGGCCTGCGTGCTGCTCGCCAGGCTGCTCACCTTGACGATACCGCCTTTGAGGAAGTTACCTCCGGTGTAGGTGTTGTCGTTGCCCATGGTGAGTGTGCCGGTTCCTTCCTTCACGAGCACGCCGCTTGTGATGGCACCGGTTCCGTTGAAGGTGTAGGCGGTGGTGTTGTTCACGAAGATGGTGTCGGCAGGCAGTTCGTCACCGGCTTTCAGCTCTACGGTGAAGTTCTTCGCGGAGTCGTTGAAGTTGACGATGTCGCCCTTGGCAAAGATGTCCGGAGTCTTGTTTTCGTCAGAGAGAAGGTAGAAGTTCTCTGTGGTGGCATAGTCCCATATCTTGGATATGTTGCCGGTCCAGACGATTTCGCTGGCTCCGCGTACGGAGCCGAGCACGAGGTAGAGGTCGCCGTTCTCCTCACGCTCAAGTCCGGACTTGAGGCTGGTGATGCCCTCCACCTTGATGTTGGCGAGGGAGCCGCTCACTTCTCCCACGTTTCCGATGAGATATCTGCCCGGTTCAAGAGTCTCTGCGCCGTCGAGCTTGTGCTCCACGATTTCGATGACCGGCATCATGTACTGCGGACCGTATTCCCAGGTTTTCTTGACGATGCTGAGTTTCTTGGTCTTGATCTGGTCGGCCGCGAGGTTCTCGGAATAGAGGTCAAGCTTGATGCGGCTGCCGATGCCCAGGGTGAGGATGGAGTCTGCGTTGATGATACCCACTGCATCGTCGCCTCCCGGACGGATCACCGACCCGTAGTCCGCCTTGATGGACTTGAATGTGGCTTCCGGTGCCAGGGAGTTGAGCTGTCCGAAGCGGTTCACCCAAACGTTGGAGTTGGCAGCCGAGCCGTTGAAGTTGACGGTACCCGCCCAGATGTTGGTCTCGCCCGTGTAGGTCATGTCGACAGCGGGCAGGGTGAGGATTCCGTCGCCCTGCTTGATCAGGCGGGTGCTGCCGGTGAGTGCGCCTCCGCTTACCTCGCAGGTGTAGTATGAGGTGTTGATTGGTGTTTTCTTGACGGTGGAGTTGCTGGCAGCCGTTCCCTCAACCGACGACGGCACGTTGAACGTGACGATATACGGACTGGCACCCTCAGCGATGCTGACCTTCGTGTCGTTGAACTCGCAGACCATCAGGTGGTCGTCGGTGGTGGTGATGGTACCGCCGTTCTTCACCTCGGTCCGTCCGGTCATGGTGTATGGTGGCGGTGCCTGGGTGATTCCCTCAAGCTTACCGAGGAAGTAGCTCTTATGAGGTGGCTGGTTGTAGCCCATCGTCTGCCAAACCATGGCGTTTCGGTACTGGTGGTCGTGCCAGAGGGTAGGGATTCGGTATTCCGTCGGGTAGTTGGTGGTGTAGATGACGAATGCGTTGTCGCCGTAGCGAAGTACGAGCTCCTCACGCCAGTCGCCGAGGATGTCGCCGGCCGCTCCCGGGTTGTTCTTGCTGTCGTTGGCCAATGATCCCACGCACTGTACCAGCCTGGAGCCGGTACCCGGCTTATAGACCACGGCAGCCTTAGCCGTTCCCGGGCTGTCCATATACTCGTCGCAGAGGTCGCCGTCCCAGTAGATACGCCAGTTCAGGTCCGACCAGTCCATGAGGTTCAGTGTGGGTATGACCTTGTCGGCAACCGAGCTGATCCAGCCGGATGCTGTGCTTCGTCCAAAGGAGCCGGGATAGGTGTCCACGAAGTTGGCCATCAACGCGCGTCCGTCGTCGCCTCCGGCATCAATTTTCACGTATATCTCTGCCGTAGTGGCATTGCGGTAGTTGCAGCCGAATTTGGCACGTCCTTCCTCCAGGCAGGCGAACTGCTCGGCGCCGTGGCGGTAGGGGTCGAAGTCGGAGCAGTGCTGGGCGTCTCCATGTCCGTAGTCGGTGGTGGAGAGGCCCATGCCGTTATCGTCGATGACCATCGATCCGAAGATAATCTCGTCCTTTCCGTCCCAGTCCACGTCGCCCACGGCGAAGTTGTGGTAGCCGTTGCCGAACCAGGGAGAGCTGCTGTTGTTACATCTCCAGTACCAGCGCTGTTTGAGCTGGTGGGTCTGCTTGTCAACGTCGAATGCGATGAACTTGTGCTGCGTGTAACAGCCGCGTCCGAGGAAGATGCTGGCATGACGTCCGTCGAGGAAGGGTGCTCCGAAGTAATGCTTGGTTGAACGGTGCCCGTAGCTGTCGCCCCATGCCTTTTCCAATGCATCGTTGTATGCATTGATCTGTGAGCTGTATTTGGATTGCTGTGACCAGTCGATGTACTGGTTGAATTCAGATGTCTCAAGGCGCTTGAGAGGGTAGTCCATATAATCGGGATGCTCAGCGGGACCTATCTGGTAAGGTTTTCCGGTTGCGCCCTCCAAATAGAGCAGGAACTCATTTCCGGCACTTGTGAATGCCATAGAACCTGTAGCCAGACGGTTGCGGGTGTCCACATTCATGTTTCCGATTTCAAGCGTGGTTCCGTCTGCATAATGGATTACGGTTCCGTCCTCGCAGCGGAGGATTACCTCTGCCTTTCCGTCCTCATCCCAGTCGTATGCCACTGCGTCCCACTGTTCGTCAGGTCCGGCTATCATGTTCGGACCGAGGTCTATCCACCACAACCGCTTTCCGTTGATGTCGTAGCAGTCGATGTGGTTGAATCGTATGTTCTGACTGGTGTCTGTGGCATCTTTGCAAGGACGTTTCACGATGAACTCGGACACGCCGTCGCCCGTGAGGTCGCCGAGGCTGATGTCGTTCACTGCGTAGTAGCTGCCGGCAGCGTTTCCGTTCCGGTCAACCGGCTCAATCAGGTTAACCTGCTTGTAGCCGGCACCCCAGCAGGTGACGGCGTCGCATTTAGCCTGCTCAACGCCTCTGACAACGGGTGCCACCTGATACTGGGTGGACGTGTTGCCGCTGTCGTGGTTGAAGTTGGACCTGGAGAGGTTCGACGCAATCTTAGTGCCGTTGGCATATAGGTTGTAGGTCACGTCGTAATATTCCTCTCCGAATACTCTCCAACTGACGAAGTTGCCACTGGTCCGCGAAGGAACCGCCACCAGGCCGCGGTCGATCTTGTCGGTCACGCGCTGAGCCTGCAGGTTGCAGAATAGCGGTAGCATCGCCAGGATAAGAAATAGTCGTTTCATAAGTTTAGTATAGTATTTAGTTTTTTGTCGTTTTCCTAGTCATTCGGGCTGGCGCAGTATCAAACTCAATTTTCAGCGATTAAGATTCTGCAATGATATTGATGACTGCCACGATATCGCTGATATCAATATTCTTGTCGTTGTTGACGTCGGCGTAGCGGTAGGTGGCGGTGCCGGCAATCTGGTTGATGATGGCCACGATGTCGGAGATGTCGACCTTTCCGTCCTCGTTGACGTCGCCTTTCAGCGGTTCATCCTCTTCGATAAGCGGCACCTGGTCCATGTCCATGCCGGTGCCGAGGAAATAGCCGAGGTTGGTGGGCTGGTTGTAGCCGATGTTCTCGTTCAGTGCAGACATCAGGTAGGTGTGGTCGCTCATGAGGTAGGGGAACTTATATTCGGTAGGGAACCACGTGGAGAATAGCTTCAGGTCGACCAGGCGGGTGGCGTCGGGTACGATGAATTCCTCCCTCCAGTCGCCCAATATGTCTCCGTACCATGAGGTGTTGGACTTGGTTCCGTTGATGAAGCTCATGTCGTAGCGGTAGATGGTGAAGACTCGTCCGTTCTTCACGCTCTGTATGATATTCTCGTTGATAAGCTGACGCTGCAGAGTGCCGTCGAACCATATGCCCATGTTGCAGGAAGCAGGCTTGTAGCCGAGGTCTTTGCCTTGATAGTCGAAGGCGTTGGAGCCTGCCATCCAGAACTCGCAGCCGGGGTGGTCGGGGTCGATGTCGGCCACCATGCAGCGTCCCATGTCGTTGTTTTCCGTGCCAACCTTGCTCCAGATGACAGCACCCGTGGCGGCGTCGTGGAGCGCAACCTGGGTCTTTCCGCTTTCAAGGCAGTGGTACATCTGAAGACCATCGCGGTCGGGCAGGAACTTACCGACGTGGTTGGCGTCGCCGTGACCGAGCTTTGTGGTCCACAGCCCGATGCCGTCCTGGTCGAGCGCCATGCTGCCGTACATGATCTCGTCGTAGCCGTCGCCGTCAAGGTCGGCAACATTGAGTGAGTGGTTGCCCTGACCGGCATAGGCGCTGTTCGGGTTGCCGTCCTTTCCCTTGCCGCTCTTTGAGGTGTCGAAGGTCCATGCGATGGAGAGCTTGCCGTCGCGGTAGTCATAACGGCGGATGACTGAGCGGGCGTACACCCCTCGTCCGACAACGACGGAGGGAAGGCCTGTGTCGTCGAAACATCCCACTCCGATGCGGAAGGAGCAGGCACGCTTCCAGTAGCCGTCGCCCCATGATTCGCTCGTGTCGCGGTTGATGAAGTTCTCGCGCGCCAGCTCCTTGCCGGTCTTACCGTCGATGATGGAGAGGTATTCGGGACCTGCCGAGTTATAGTGGTCTACCCATCCGTTATTGCCCCATGTCCTGTAGTCGATTTTACCGTCCCCGTTCATGTCCGGGATTTCCTGTCCGTCGCCGAAGACGGTGCCCTCGCAGGTGCGGATGGCCATCTCCGCGCATCCGTCGCCGTCGAAGTCAGCGATGGCGAAGCTGGAGCTGTTGCCCAGGATGATGCCTGGCCCTCCCTTGACACGCCAGAGGAAGGTTCCGTCGAGCTTGTAGGCATCCCAGATCACGGCATAGATGGTGGCGGGGTTGGAGTAGCTGCCACCGATTCCGTACTCGTCGCGCAGCTTGCCGGTGGCAGTGTTATAGGAGGTCTGCAGACGCTTCACCACGATTTCCGTCTCACCGTCGCCGTCGAGGTCGCCTACGCTCACGTCGTTGGCCTGATACACGATGGAGTCGATACTGCATACGTCCTTTGTGTCCTTCAGCGGAATGGAGATATAGGGTAATTTGCTTTTATAGATGCTCTCTCCCACTGTGACGGAGTCCACGCAGAAGGACATGAGCCTTGCCTTCTCCTCCGCGTTCGACACCATGCTTTTCGGTGTGTCGGTGTATTCCTGCTTGATGAGGAAGTAGGTGGTGGCTGATGCTGGTGGCGTTGTCTGGAAGCAGGTGGAGTTGACGATGGCCTTTGAGGTCTTCCGGCTTAGGATTCCACCATAGTTGGTGGCGGACCTACTGTAGATATAGAATCCAGTGTCCCACTTGTCGGTGGGAAGCATCCGCCATGACAGCAGCAGCTTGTTGTTGTCGCTGGTGTAGTTGCTGGAGTTGGACGTGTTGCTGATGTTGTTGATCGAGGCCCACATCTTTCGTGGTCCCCGACAAGAAGTCTGGGCATCGAGACTTCCCGATGCCAGCATAGCGCAAAATGTGAAAGTAAGCAGTTTTTTCATTCCTTTTCTTTCTTAGTCAGTGCCTTGGTCTGTGATTTAGTTAATTTTGCGCAAATTTAACCTATATTTATATAATAAAATAGGGTCAATTGTACGAGATTATGGCGAAACGTACGATTTTCTTATTTACCGTATTTGCTGGGCGTCACGCCGTAGGCAGCCTTGAAGCATTTGTTGAAATACGACAGGTCCTGGATGCCCACGCGGAAGCAGACCTCTGAGACGGTGTAGTCTCCGGTGTAGAGCAGCTCTCCTGCCAGTTTCATCCGCTCGGAGAGCAGGTATTTGTTCGGCGACATGCCCGTCAGCTCCTTGGCCTTTCCGTAGAACTTCGTCCTGCCCATGTTCATCTGCTGAGCCAGCTGGTCCATCGTGAAGTCGGGGTCGTCGATATGTTGCTGCATGATGGACTGCATCTTCTCGAGGAACATCTTGTCGCTACGGCTCGTGATGATGGTGTCGGTGCCGCCTTGTGCCTTTTCCTTGTCGGAAGGGGTGGATTCCGACTCTTTCTCTTTCAGCAGCAGGGCAGTGGCGCGTGCCTGCTCGCCCCATTTGATGAGCTGTGCCATCCGGGCGATGAGCACGTTGAAGTTGCAGGGCTTCACCATGTAGTCGTCGGCCCCGGCCTTGTAGCCTTTGATTTGGTAGTCCTCGCCGTCGTGGCCTGTGAGCATGATGACGGGGATGTGGGTGGTGGACCGGTTTTCCTTGATTTTCTTTACGACCTCGAACCCGGTGGTGTCGCCGAGCGACACGTCGCATATGACGATGGAGGGAAGCAGTGCAACCACCTGGTCGTAGCCGCTGGCTCCGGAGCTGCAGCCGGTGGTGTTGAAATAGACGCTGAGCTCGCCCATGATCAGGTCGAGCATGTCGTGGTCGTCCTCGATGATGACCACCTTGTGGCTGTTCATGGCCTGTGGGAGCAGCTCCTTAATGAGCGGCTCAGTGTTGCGGTCTTCCTTCTGTTTCCGCTCTGCCGGACTGGCCGTCTTATAGTCATCCGGTGCATAGGGCGTCCCGTCGGCGGGGAGCGTGAAGGTGAAGAGGGATCCGTTCGCCGTTCGCTCATAGGCGAGGTCGCCCTTGTGTGCCTGTGCCATCTTCTGGGAAGTGTAGAGTCCGATTCCGATCCCGCCCGGAGATGCCTCTCCCTCCATGAACGGATGGAAGAGTTTCTGCTGACGCTCGGGGCTGATGCCTGGTCCGTTGTCGTCCACGGTCAGCACGAGCTGGTTATTCTGCTGGTCGAGGCTGAGTTTCATGTTGATGACCCCTTTGTCAGGTGTGTACTTGATGGCATTGGAGAGGAGGTTGTAGACCACTGTGTCGACGATGTGCTTGTCGAACGGCACGGTGTACTGCTTGTCGAAGGGAGTGAAGGAGATGACCTGTTGCTTCTGCTGAGCCATGTTCCAGAAGTCCTGGAAGAGGTCGCGGACGAAGCCCACGATATCGTCTTCCTGCAGTCGGAGTTTGAAGTTGTCGGTGTTCACCTTCTGGAACTCCATGAGCTGGTTGACCAGCTGGGACAGCCGTCGTGCCCCGCGTTTCACGGTCTGGACGGTCTTCTTGCTGACACCTCCCTGCCCCTGGCTGTCCGTCAGTTTGTCGGCGGCGCCGGTGATGATGGACAGGGGGGTGCGGAACTCATGTGCCACATGGGTGAAGAAATCGATGCGGAACTGGTTGACCTGCTTGTCCACCTTCATCTGCTGATGGAGGTTGAACCGCTCTCTCCAGTTCTTATATATATAATAGGTGATGCCGGCAATGGCGGCGATATACAGCATCCATGCCCACCATGTGTTCCACCAAGGTTGGTGGATTTTTATCGTCAGGGTGGTCTCGCTCTTGTCGGCATTGCGTCCGCTGGCTGACCTCAGGTGGAACGTGTATTTGCCTGGACGCAGATTGCCGTATTCCACGTTGCTCTCGGTCGTGGGCTCGTTCCATCCATCGTCATAGCCTTCGAGATAGTATTGGTACATGGCCGACTCGATGTTCTCGTAGTTGAAGTTGGAGAAGAAGAGCTTGACGGTATTCTCGTTGTGGCTGAGTGTCAGATGGCCGTCGTCGTAGAAGCCGTTGCCTTTCTCCTCCGGTGATATGGAAGTACCGTTGACGGCGATGCTGGTGACCATGGCGGTGTGGCCGGCGTCGTCCTTGTCGGTAAAGACGTCTGGATTGACGACCGCCACTCCGTTGGCAGTACCGAAGATGAGCTTTCCGTCGTCGAGACGCAGCGCGCAGTTCTGTGCGAAGATGTTGCTCTGGATGGCGTTTCCCATCCTGTAGGTGTCGATTGACCCGGTCTTCTTGCTCAGCCGTGCCAGTTTCCCCTCGGTGGCAATCCATATGTTCCCGTTGCGGTCCTCAGCGAAGGAGTAGATGTTGAAGTTGGGCAGTCCCTGCTTCGTTCCGATGACTTCCACAGAGGGCCGGTTCACGTCGCTCACGTCGAGATGCAGGGCGCCGGTGCCCATGCCTCCCACCCACAGGGTCCCGTCGCTTGCCACCATCATGCAGTGTATCTCGTTGATGGGCAGCAGCTTGTTCTGGGTGTTGTAGCAGACGAAGTCCTTTGGGGTGATATGGGCCTTTTTCGTGTCGACGGAGTAGAGCCCGTTATAGGTGGCTATCCACATACGACCGTTCTGGTCGATGTCGATGTCGTTGATGCGGTTCTCGTTCATGTCGGAGTTGAGGAACTGCTCGAACTGAAGGCGCTTCCCTTCGTTGTGCCGGGTGAGGAAAAGTCCTTGCTCCCATGATGCGATCCATATGCGGTCCTGGCGGTCGACCGCAATGTCGTAGACGGCAACGGCAGGAAAATAAAAGACGGAGTCCAGTCGTGAATATTGCTGTCCGTCAATGAAGAATCCGTTGTTACGCGTGCCAATCCACGTGTGGCCTTGCCGGTCCTTGAGGTATGCGATGGGACTGGACTTGAAGGTGGACTCCTGTGTGCACTGTCCTGTCGTCATGTCAATCCTGTAGAGGCAGTTCCCTCTGGTGCTTGCCATGACGCTTCCGTCCTGCTGGCGGTAGAGCATGTAGATGTGGTTGGCGGCGATATTGGAGTCGGATGGGGCGGGCAGGATGAATTCCTCCTCTGTCTGTGGAATGGACCTGATACATGACACACCGGCGTCCTCCTGGCTGACCCAGAGACATCCGGAGTGGTCGAACATGATGTCTACTAGATAATTGGATGCGATGACGGGGCGTTCGTCAGTGCTGAGATGATGCTCCGTGGTGTCTGTCTTGGGGTCGTAGATGAAAAGCCCGTTGCCGTAGGATGCGATGTAGAATCTGCCGTCAGTTCCCATCGTGGTGGTGAATTTACGGTTACGCCCTACGGTGATGGCCATGCCGGTCATCAGCTCAAGCCGTTTTACCCTCCCTTTCTTGGGGAAGATGAAGAGGGTACCTCCGCTAGCCACGCAGGCGTTCCCGTCTAGCTCGTCAAGCAGGATGGCACTACCGCCCAGCTGACAGTCGATTGGGGCGGAGAACGTGTTGGTCTTGAAATCCATCACCAGTGTCTCTTTCTCGGTGAATATCACCCACTTGTCCTGCCATACGAAGTTTCCGTTCTGGGAGCCGGCTTTCGCCAGCTCAGGGGGGATGGTGACGGTCTTTTTGGATTTCCCTACTTTGTCGTAGATCAGAACGTGGTTGTCCTTCGTGAGGAAATAGGTGTCAGTCCCCCAAGTGCATCCCCGGCTCACGGGGGTGCCGCTGATGACTTTCTTCAGCTCGTGGTCCTCGCCGATGCAAAGCACGTCATTCTGGGTGATGACCCACATGAGCCCTCCCGAGCCCTCCACAAGCCTGATCACTTTGTCGGAGGTCAGCGTCCCGTCTTCTTCAGAGAAGTCGTGGCATTGGAATCGTCCATCCTTGTAGACGACCTGCCTGATCCTTGAGTCGTCGTACATCCAGAACGCGTCCTTGGAGAAAAAGCACCGTCTGTAGTTCTTGTGTATGTCGTTGGGCCCGGCGAAGTCAACGAAGGCATTCCGCTGCAGGTCGAAGCAAGCGTATTGATACAGGGCGTTTCTTGCCCAGAGCAGGTGGTTACTGTCGTCCGGGAAGAGGTTTCCCATGTTTGCCTGCAGGCTGAATTCCCCGTTTCCCAGCTGGTAGTAGTTCGTGAAAGAATATCCGTCGTATCTGCACAGACCGTATGCGGTCCCCATCCAGAGATAGCCGTAGTGGTCCTGGATTATGTCATATACTTTGTTGGAAGTCAGTCCTTCGTCCACTGTCAGGTATTTGCTGGTCATTTGGTTATTCCCCGACGCAAATGCGATTAGAGTCATAATGATGGAGCATAGGAAGGAACCGACCCGTTTGTGGTTATTGTTAGTCGTCATTTTGGCGTTGCTGACAGGTTAGTGAGTGCAAATATATGAAAAAAATCGCTAATTCACCTAATTTTTTGTGTTTTTGAGTGAAATTTATTTTATAATGATGTGTTTTTCGATTTTCATATGTGCGGAACAGGGGCATCTGTGGGATAAAGAATATAAAAGTGGCGACTCGGGCATCCTTTCATCCGAAGCGTCTGAGTAGGGCGGGATTGTGCATAAAAAAAAGCTTACCTGCAGTTGACTGCAAGCAAGCATTATTTTAATGTTTACAAAAATATCAAGGCAATAATCACCAAAGCGACTTGGTGATTGTCTCTTGCTGAGCATCGCCGTCTTCAGCCCATAATCCATCCTGCCAGGGGTCATGCTCTTTGGCATTACCATCGCCGTGGCCGCCACCGCCATAGCCCGGACCATCGTCCTCGCTCTCTACATTACTGATTTCGTTTTGCATGATAAAGTCAAAGGTCATGCGCTGAAGACTGATGGCCGGAGTCAGATAATTCTTCTTTTCCATATATTTATTTTCCTTTTTTGCTTTGCGTTAGTTTAGAAAGTATGTGATAGCGTCTCTTTCCACTGATTTATATGAACCTGTGAACCATGAATACCGAAGCTTGGTTTCCATGACTACATAAATCTTTGCAAAGTTGAGAAAAATTCTTGAATTGAACAAAAATATGAAAGAAAAAATATAAAACCTAAATTCCGCACCACTTTAATTTAACATTATTTATAAGTTCCTGGACAACAAAAAGTTGTCCAGGA
>FLNV01002080.1_pt1 | contig 46103 bp, 33 predicted proteins | sample 1140351 | NCBI WGS metagenome assembly FLNV01 (sample SAMEA3878207, study PRJEB12797) | bioreactor metagenome | biome: Moose rumen | place: Sweden | collected 2011-10
GTGGCATGGTATTTGCAGGCAAGATAGTAGTAATCATCAGGTGAGAAGCAATGAAAGACAACAGGAAGGTTTTAATGAAGTATCTCTACCGCCAGGAGTGGAAGGAGAAGTATGTAACGCTCAGTGAGGTACACCGCTGGGTGAGTGAAGGGAAATACCTGCACCGGGTGGAGGCCGTCAGGGAACTCCGTGAGATTGCCGTCGAGGGCGGCATGGTAGGAGGTACCATTGCTGCCGAGGCTCTGCCCAGGATAAGACCCGCTATGGGAGCGAATGGTTCTTACACCGGTCTGGTGCTGCTGTCTTTCCGTCTGCGCGAAGGCCAGGATGTATTGGAACGGCTCCGCGCGATGGTCAACCTGTGGGAACAGACGCTGATGTCGTTTATGGGTTCCAGCGGACGTTCGCTGAAGGTCATCATACCTTATCAGCTTACGGGTGGCGGACTGCCTGCCGATGCCGAGAAACGCATACTGTTTCAGCAGTATGCCTATAAGCGCGCGGCCGAGTATGCCTTTAATTCCACAGGCATCAAGCCAGAAGAGGTGGTGCATGACGGTACTGAGAGTTTCCGCGTGTCATTCGACTCAAAGGCCTATTACAATCCTGATGCCAAACCCATAGAGATGGCTCAGCCTACGGAGCCGCTGACTGACACCTCTGCGAAGATTATCAGCCGTCCTGAAGAACCCGGCCTCGATGTCAATGTACTGCCCGGCTATACTCAACGCGAGATGGACGTAACGAAATACAACTTCCTGTGTCGTGAACTGGCATACGGCACGGAGATGGATACAGAGCAATATCTGATGAAACTCGCCATCGGCTGCTGCAAGGCTGGCATAGACAAGGAACTGGGCATCAAACTCACCATCGATCAGCAGGAATTCTTCCGTAAGGACGCCCTCGTCAGGAGCACCTTCGGCAATGCCTACGAGAAGCATCGCCTGGGTATGGCGAATCCGATAGAGCGTTCGCTGATGCATCAGCAGTTGTTGGAGGAGTTCCTCAAGCGCCGCTACATGTTCCGTCGCAACCAGGTGACGGGCGAGGTGGAGTTCCAGGAGAAGTATCACTACGTGCTCTGGTGGAAGCCGCTGACAGAAGAGGCGAAGAATGATATCAACAACGAGGCCATCCGTGAGGGTATCAGGGTGTGGCCCAAGGATCTGGACCGCATCCTCGTGTCTGAGCGTATCAAGGCCTATGACCCTGTGCGGGAGTGGCTCGACAATCTGCCGCGATGGGACGGCAGAGACCGCCTGGGTGAATTGGCTGACCGCGTGAGGACAGACTCACCTGGCTGGCGCGAGAACTTCAAGATATGGATGCGCTCGATGGTGAGTCAGTGGCGCAGCGGAAAGGACGCTCTCTATGGAGCACAGATGGTACTGATGCTCGTCGGCGCACAGGGTACGCACAAGTCGGCCTTCATGCGCATCCTGCTGCCAAGGGAGCTGATGCCGTTCTACATCGACCGCATCGATTTCGAGAATAAGAAGGAGGCGCTCAGGGCCTTGAGCCGTTTCCTGCTCATCAACATCGATGAGTACGACCAGATATCGAAGTCGCAGACGGCCTTCTTGAAACACCTCATCCAGCGTACCGATGTAAAGGAACGCAAGATGTACTCCACCGTCTTCGAGCAACAGCAGCGCTATGCCGCCTTCTGTGCCACCACCAACTCGCTGGCACCCCTTAAGGACGAGAGCGGCTCAAGGCGCTATCTCGTGGTGGAGGTGACAGACAAGATCGATACGGATGTGACGGCTGAGAAAGCCATTGACTACCGTCAGCTCTATGCGCAGATTGTACATGAGATTGAAAACGGCGAGGAATATGCCTTTACGGGCGAACGGGAAAATCGGATCATAGAACAGAATGCCGACTACTATGAGATGCCAAATGCCGTAGCACTCTTCGAGGATATGTTCCGCCAACCCCAGAAAGGTGACGAGACGCTGATGCTGACGCCAACGGAAATACTTGGTTACATCAAGGATGCCAAGAAGGTGAATGTTGTCAACCAAACAAATGCCACGCTTATAGGCAGTCATCTGCATCGCAAAGGCTATGAGAGAGGAAAGGGTCGTCAGCGCCGCTGCTATCTGGTGGCTCTGAAGATGTGACACCCTTGTGTCACCTGTGTCACCATCCAAAACAGGATGCATAACCTTTGTGTATAATGGTTGTGTCACCCGTGTCACCGTAAAACTTATAAAACTATGACAATATGAAATACAAATTGAAAAAAGAAACCAAGCCAACGCTCACGACGTTCGGCAAGTATAAGGCCGTGGCGAGCCACCATGAGACCATCGAATCTGATCAGATTATTAAAGAGGTGGCTGAGCGCGACGGTATCAGCGAGGGAGCTGTCATCACTGTGCTGATGGGACTCTCGCACGTCATCAGCCGTCATCTGCGCGAGGGCGACAAAGTCCGTCTGCGTGACTGGGGTCTCATGAAACTGGAGATTGAAAGCGATAAAGTGGACACCCCTGAGGCTTTCCGTCCAGGTAAGCACATCAAGGGCGTCCGGCTTCATTTCCTGCCAGAGAGTTCAGAGGGCAGTCCTCAACTCTATAAAGACATTAAGTTTGAAAAGGATTTTCCGCATAAAACTTCACGCCAACCTTGACGACAGCTCGTCCGTCGGTCTTTCCGACGCCCTCACCGTGTCCTATTCTTCTTCTGCGCCCATACGGATGCCATCGATAAAATAATCCTCGCCCTCGGGTTCTGCCTGAGGAGCGGGGGTTCCTTCTGCATAATGCATATAAGCATCTTCTATCTCGTCCTGCTTCTTCTCCTTCAACTGGTCGATATTTTCGAGGTACTCCTTGCGGAGCTTGTCGATGGCTTGTGAGGCCTCGTTGAAATTCTGAGGATTGCTGGCGAAGAGTTCTCCAAAGTCTGCTATTTCGTCGGCACAGACCTCTTCAATGCGCACTTTACACTCGTCGTGAAGCACCTTGGAGGTCTCCATGAGGATGTCGCGACGCTCTTTGTTAACCACCGGCATCTTATACATGAGATATTGTGAATCGGGATTCTCTTTATCCATCTGTTCGAACGATGGCTCGAATTCAGGATGTACGGTGAGAATGCCCATATTGATCTCTTCCAGGCTGTTGGTCATCTTTGGCAGGATCTGGAAATGGTATTCGTCGGGAACCACCACATCGGCCACCTGCTCTATCTCCTGCTCCTCACCGTTGATGCGGACAATAACCGAGAGCAAAGCCATCGGTTCGGCTTTGACGCACAGGTTATGATAGCGGTAGGTGAGCAGATACTGATAGCCAACCAACTGCTTCTCCATATTCTCTATGACGGATGATATCAATGTATTCATGAACTCTATTTTTTATTTTTTATTTTTATATTTTTTATTTGTCAAACTCCCATGCCATCGCTGATATTCGGTGAGTTGAACGACGACTTGGCCTTGAGATTGTTGAACTCTCCCTTCGGAGCCTTTACTGTGCCCTTTACTTCGGTATCAGCATCGATGGTGGTCTGACAGGTAATCTCTGCCTTGTCGGCACTGATGGTGGCCTTGCTGTCGGAGAGTTTCACCTCAGCCTTAGCCTCACCCTGCTGGGCATCGAAGAGCTTGTCGGCCTGGAGTTTGATCTCCTCGCTCTGAGCCGTGATAGTCTTGCTCTTCATCTCCTTCGACTTGGCACCGATAGCCATCTTCTCTGAAACGAGAGTCATCGTACCGCCTTCGGCAAGCTTGCTGTCAGCGCGGTTTTCCTTCTCCACATCCATCGCCTTAACGGTGATATCCTTGGCATTGACGGCGATGCTGCCTGTAGCCTTGCCTTCGGTATCGGTAGCCGAGAGGTCGATCTTCTCTGTACGGAGGGCGAAGGTGCTGCCAGCGGTGAGGGCCGTCTCCTTGGTCTCGCTGCCATTCAGCTCGCTGTCGGTAGCCTTCAGGGCGAAGGTCTTCGAGTTGATGATCACATCGCCCTCGGCCTTATACTTCGCCTTCGTCAGCTTGCCTTTCTCATCGACATCTACATCCGACGAGTTGACGGTAGACACCTCTACGGTCTTCGAGCGCAGCTTTATCTTACTGTCTGCCGTGAGACCTTTCTCCTTAAACTTCTTTTCGGCCACCTCGTAATCAACCGTCTCGAGTGTAATGTTCTTCGACTTGACAATGACGTCGCCCTGAGCCTGATACTGCGCCTTCACCACCTGGTCTTTATCATCCGACTCGTAATCGGATATACCGGCTGTCGAGATTTCCACGGTATGCATGTTAATGTCTAAGCGGTTGTCGGCAGGATGTGCGCCCTTGTTGTCGAGTGGTCCTTTGATGCTCATCGCGTTGGCAAGCACGCTGACACCAGCCTCCTTGTTGGTACGCACATTGCCGTCATCATCTGACGTAGCGATGCTGATCTTCTCGCTCAAGAGTGAGAGTGAGGTGTTTGTAGATATCTTTTTGAACTTCTCGTCGTCGATCTTCCCCAGCTCTTCTTTCTGTTTCTTGAAGTAAGCCATCAGCCGTGCGGCCTCTGCCTGTCTCGACAGGGCACCTGAATAGCGGTAGATGGTGGTGGTGAGCGTCATCGAGAGGTCGGAGATACTATCGTTGAGGTCGTCCAAATCAACATAGTCGGTACGGATGGAGCGCTCGTCATTGCCCAGCTTCTGCTTCTTCGCCAGCAACTTATCGATATCCTCGCGGATGCTCTTATAATCACCCTTCAGTTTCTCTACCTCGGCATCGCATATCTCCTTCGAGGCTTCCATCTCCTTCAGCGTGCTGTCCAGGCGTTTCATGCGATATGTCTTCGAGGTGGTGGCAAAGAGCTCCATCGTGTGGTCTGACTTCAGCCTTATGCCACTCTCCCCGATGAGTTCTAGCGATGGCAGCGCACCGTCTTTCTCCACCACATCGCTCTGCAGGGTGATATTGCCTGCGTGTGCTGTCACTTGCGACACATCGCCTACCACATGCTCGTTGCCGTCCACTCCAGCGTTCTCGGCCGTCTGTGCGATGATTGGGGCTCGCATGTCTATCTTACCCGTATCGCCCACTCCCTGCAGCTCTACGTCGTTGCTGCGTATGATTACCTTCGAGCCGCCATTGCCATTGAGGATGCCTCCCAGGTTCACATCTCCTATGATAATCTCGGGAGCCGACAGTATGATTCTCCGGTCGTCGTGTATCACTCGCCCCTGTTGCTGGTTATAATGATCGACCTTCAGGTTGTATATCTCCTGTTTCAACTTGCGGATGGCGCTAAGTACGCCTTTCTTGAAGTCGTCAGTCTGCAGACCTTCAATCTTCTCTTCCCATTTCTTGAATACTGATTCAGCCATTAATATATTTTTTATTTTATATTTTTTATTTTTTATTTATCATCACACTCCTCCAAGCACCTTCCTCAGCATCTCAATATTATTCAGTGCCGAGTGCTTCCAAGTGACGATATTCTCACCCTCGAAGGCATAGGTGACGTTCTTGGCGTCAGAGAAGATGATCTTGCCGCTCTTGTCGTTCCACACTTTACGATCCCAGCCTTTATAAGGCAGGTCTTTGTTGTAGACCGGGCTCCAGGCTTTCTTGATACCGGTAAGGTTCTCAAAGTGTTCGAGAATCTTCTTACCCCAGTATCGTTTAAAGAAGGTACGCTTCGGACCCAGAACAGCCACATCGCCCCAGTGATCTCCGTCGATGAGTTTTTGCAGGCCTTCTTTGTTATCGAAGTTCATTTCGATATACTTACCCTTGACATCCGCTGCACCCTCTTCACCCTTAATAACGTTAAATGCATGATTATAGAGGTGAAGCAGGAATACTCCTATCAGCTTGCGTCTGATATATTTGGCATTGGTGAAGATATCCTTGCCGTCGTACTCCGCCTTTGCTGCAAGGAACTTATCCTTCATCTCACCGCCCGTAGGCTTTCCGAAACGTTCCTCCCATTTCTTGATGGGCTCGTCGAGCACTTCAGCCATGGCTAGTTCAAACTGATCGTCGATCCACTTCGTATCCTCATGCTCCCCTTGTATCTTCAGAGCCGATGAGTTGATCTCCTTGACCACATCTTGGAATTTACCCTCTTTACAGATGCAAGTCTTGAATTCACGTGTCTTCTTCTGAAGCTTATAGACGGATTCGCCAAAGGCTTCTGCCGAAGGAATGACGAAATCCTTTATTTCCTCAAGCGACATTAAAAGCGCCACGGGTAAGAAATCATAACCTTGCTTCTTGAGGTTTTCATTTTTGATCACATCGTAATCCAAGGTACCATTCTTTTTGTTTTCAGCGTCGTACTTCTTGAATTCCCCGTCGCCCAAGACGAAGGCCGCTTTCTTGAAGCCGGGATCCTCTGCCGAACCCCAGACTTCCTTTATCTTCTTGTCGTACTCCGCCTGCTTCTTGATGGCATCGCGCTTCAACTCTACATATTGGTCGCAGAACTCGCCCACCTTCTTGAATGCCAGATCCACATAAGCGGCAGTCTTGGCATAGAAATACTGTTTGTCCACATCCTCTTCGAATCCTTTCCACTTCTTCCATTCGTCAGAGTAGCGGTCCATGCTCACCTCGGTCTTACCCTTGCCGGCCTCCAGCTTCAGGTAGTTAGCAGACTTCAGTTCGAGTGTACCCTCGATAGGACGGAGGAACACGTCGGCCAGCGAGCGCAACAGTCGCATGTCTACAGGTGCCAGACCCTTTACAAAGGTGTCTGCCGCATAGTTCTCGGCTGCTTTTACGGCCCCCATGCCCAGCTCTGCGCCAACGTCGGCGACACCCGAGCCGAACTTGCCCCAGAATCCCTTCTCGTGTACTTTCTTGCTACCGGGCTGTACTCTTCCAGGCTGTTGGACATTGGTGCCTGAGCGCAGTTTCAGGTTGTTTCCCGCAGAAATGGTCACGTTCTTGCCTTCGATTCTGATATCTCCGTTAGGCGAAGATATCGAGATGCCTGTAAAAGCATTAACCGACACGTTGCCGAATGGAGATGCTATGCTTACGCTTCGCTTCGTCGACGACATGTTGATTGAGAACATTCCGAACTCATCGTTCAGCGAGATGCCGCCGGAGAGTTTCCTGGCATCGCCCGTCGAGAACACTGTTTTATCGGGCACGAGCGATTTGCAATAGCCCTGCAGAGCCATCACGAATGGCAGGAGACTCTTGAGAGTTCCCGAATCGTCATAGGCCACATCGAAGCTGATCTTCTGTCCGCTGGGCGACTTGATGGTCATCACTCCACCCGGATCGGTGTGCTCCTTAGAATAGAGACTTCCCGACACGTATGGACGCTCCACGTTGTTGCTGTCGAAGTTTACCATCACCTCATCGCCAGGTAGCGGACGGAAATAGACACCGCCCTCGAAGGTAGCCATCGGCGCCGCAACACGTATCCATGGTGAGGCCACCTCAGCGAGTTCGTCCTTCCACTTCTTCAGCAGCGATTTCACGGCCTTTGCAGCTGCCGACTCTTTTTTCTCGGCCTTCTCTACTGTCTTCTTGGCCTCAGTGAGGTTCTTCTTTGTTGTAGGTATCTCCGTTTCTGTCTTGGTCTTTATGGCATCCTTCACGAAATCCGTGGGCGACGACTTACCGTCATATTTGTTCAGTACCTCGGCAAACTGCTTGCGTGCAGCCACCTCTTCCTTCTTCAGCTCTTGATTCGAAAACATCTCGATGGCCTTCTTGTTCTCCTTCTTTATCTCCTCGATGCGTTTTATCTTGGCTGCGTTGTCAGGCATCTTGTCCAGTTCCTCGTTCAGGTCTTTCAGTAGATCGTTCTCCTTGTTCAACTGACTGACGAGCGAGTCCAGCTTGTTTTTGTTGTCGTTGGCCGCATTTAATTCCTCCCTCGCATTATTGTGGTTGGAGGAAGCCTCTTCGAGTTGCATCCTGCACATCTTGTCATGTATAGCCTGCCAGGGGAATGCTATGCGCACACGTCCTTGGCATTTCGGGTCTTTGTTGTCTACGATATAAGCCGTCTGAGGTCCCGACTCCCTGACGACAGGCGTATTGATCACTGGCGGCACGATGGTGTTGTCTTCGGTAACGGGGATGGCGAAGATGCGCTGCGACTGCTCGTTGTCGATGGTCTTAGCGGCTGCTTCATCCTCATATTTCCGATAGCTGAGGCTCGTTCCCTTATTGCTGGCGGTCTGCGAGATCTGTATCACCACGTATTCGCCTGCCATCTTGTCGATAGTCACGATATCGCCCAGATTCACAGAAACCATGTTCTCGCCCATGTCGATACACACAATCTTCTGCTGCTGTGCTTCCTGCAGACTTCTGATCTGAGAGTAATATGCCAGACTTACCCATCCTCCTTCATCTACAGGGGCAAACTGTATGTATCTGTTGCCATTGCAATGCTCCTTTTCTTTGATATGTTTGTCTATCCATGCCTCGTTACCCTTATCGGTAATCGATTTGTTTTTTAAATAGCCTAAAGCCGTTTCTTTGCCATAAATGGTTAATAAACTCTTGATAATATTTTTTGCGCCGTCTTTGCCCGCTTCTGTGTTGTTTACTACACTTGAAAACACATTGAGTGCAAGTTTGCTCAAAACGGACTTGACGTTCTGACCGCCAATCACGCGTCCGTAGCTTGAGAACTTGTCCTTGATCATCGGGAAGATATAATCATCGTGTGCCAGCGCCGAGTTGTAGTTATATTCACTGCCGAACGTGCCTTCAGGATACCCCGTGCTGGCAGAGGCAATGGGGTAGTCGTTGAATTCGGGATCCTTGCTGCCCTTCACTCCGTCGCGCGCAAACATATTTATAGTAAGAGGGGCCTTCGTAGTGTTCTGATAGGTGACCGACGTATAGTGCTGGATGTTGAGGGGTTTCTCGTTCTTCCTCTCAGGCATACCCAGTACGAGACGACCCTCGTCGAAGAACAGGAACTCTCCGCAGCGGTTGGCCGTACGCGCCATGAAGTCGTAGAACGACTCGTTGTACTGCACCAGATAGGGCTGAATAAACTCCATTGTGCTGCCATCGCCGGATAATATATATTTAAGGTGCTGCAGGTTCTGGGTGTAAACGGGGATGAGCGCATTGTGATATCCGAACAGCTTGCTGTCGTTGGTCAGGATATCGGCTCCCAGCTTCTTGGCCACGTATGCCTTGCTGTACTTATTGAGCGTCATCAGCTTGTCCATGCTGAATATCTTCAGTTTGACAAACTGATAGGTCTCTGAGGCGGTCCTGACCACCTGGGGACATATCTCGTGAACGTAGTAACGTTGTCCGACGATGGTATCCTCCTTATCGTCTTTCCCTCGCATGCTCAGGGTTACTTCACGCTGCAGAAGTATGTCCGACAGTTCGCTCTGCGAGAGGAATTTGCCGCTCTGCTCCGACGAGTTCTGTAGCGCGAACTGCAGTTCAGCGTCGATCTCGTTAGGCTGATAGACCTTGCGCTCGTACTGGATGCCATGCAGCGTGATAATATAATTCGCATCATTGCATTTCAATTCCGTTGTTTCCAACTGGCCAACCTCCAAGTCAGAAGGATTTTTGCCTGGGTCTACAATGTTACCGAAGAACGAGAGCTTGTAACTAAAGACATTTTTGGTCTTTGATGCATCTTTTTGATCCATATCATATTTTTTTAGTAGTTTTGCACTATTTGCTTGCAAAGATACTGCTTTGCACGCGCATATACAAGGGTTCAGACAACTTTGACCCTCGTTTCAGACAAATTGGACCCTCCGTATGACGGATTATCCCCTAAACGTTCTGGTTGCGGTACTCTGTGGGAGTGATGGAGTAGCGCTCCTTGAAGAGGCGGCTGAAGGTGCGGCGGGTGCCGAAGCCAGCGGCAGAGGCGATATCATCGATGGTCATCTCGAGACTGACGGCGAGCAGTTCCTTGGCATACTCCAGACGACAATGGTTGATGAAGTCGGCAATGGTGGGAAACTCACTGCCCTGTGAGAAGGCGGCACCGATGCGCTCCTTCGACAGATGGAAATAGTCGATAGCGGCCTGACGGTCGAACTGAGTGCTTAGGTAGAGCCGTTCGCGGATGATGACAGAGCGGATGTGCTGCGACAGCTCGTCAATAGATAATGCGTCAAAATCGACGGTTTCATCGGGATTCAATGGGACAGCTTCTTGATTCTTTTCCCCTTCCATCCTCCTTTTGTATTCTACGGCATCGGTCATCTGCTCCACAAGCACGCGGTTCTTGTGGCGGATGATGCGCTGTTGGCGGAAGTAATAGACGGCGAAGCCTGCAGCCAGCAGGGCTATGACAAGCGCAGCGATGGCGAGGAGGGCATTACGGCTGGCCTCAGCCTCACGCTGCTGAATCTCCATCTGTTGCTCGTAGGCATGATATCGGGCGGCATAGTCGTGGGCCTCGCTAGCCTGCAACTGATCGTTAATCGCCTGACTCAGCAGGTCGTGACGCTGCCAGTAGTGCTGGCTGGCCTTGTGGTCGCCATGGGCAGCGGCAGCCTCGGCACGTCCCCGCAGCTGGCGCACATAATTGGTGTTCAGCGTGTCACTGTCAGCCTGACGGTCTATCTCATCGTAGGTGGCAAGCATCTTGTCGTAGTCGCCCAGCAGCCGCCACGTCTCGCTGATGGCACTACGCCCGTTGAGGGTCTGCCCAAAGCCTGACTGCTCGAACAGCGAACAATAGTGACGCGCCTTCTCGCGATTGCCTGACGAAGCATTCGCCTGGGCCAGGAATACGTAGCCCTGTGAACGGTAGAAGTCGCAGTAGCCTGCCACCTCATCGCTGTCGGGCTGACGAGGCGAGCCGTCGGCATAGTCTTGAGGGTGCTGCTCGTAGTCGTCGAGCTTGGCTACGAACTTCTCGGCCAGAGAGATGATGTTGTGATAACGCTGCTCTGGTGTTACGGAATCACCGGGCATAGTAACAGACGGCAACAGACTGAGTGCCATTAGCTTGCGCTTCATGGCGATGATGCAGGCATCAAGCTCGGCAAAGCGACGCTGCGGTTCCAGTTGGACTATGGCCTTGTCGAGCATCGCAAAGCCTTCGGTGCGCTGCCCCAGATGGGTGAGCACGATGCCTATCTCCGACTCCGTGCGCAGGGCTTCGGTCTCGTCGCCCTGCTCACGACAGAGTGTGGCGAGTTGAGTAGACCACTTCAGCTGCTCCTCATAGTCCAGACTTATCCTTGCGGCATCAGTCAGCAGCCGCAGCACCTGCATACGCTTGTCGGCATCCGTCCTGACGGAGTCATGTTCCAACAGTGCCAGTGCCATCATTCGGGCGGTGTCGGGATTCATCGTGTCTGTAGGATAGGTATAGCCCTTGGCCTGTTCCAGAAGAGCACTGAACCCAGTGGCGGGATAGTCGTTCGATCCGCTTCCTCCACTACAGCCGACTATGGTCAGCAAGGCTAAACATAATATAAGGGATAGCAATTTTCCTGGGCTACTGCCAAACTCCTCCTTATTATCCACATAAGTATAACCTTCACGGATAATCTCCGAGAATGTCTGAATGCCTATCGGATATCTTCTTGCCATTGCCTTATCTGCGTTAGTATGGCGCAAAGATACGACAATTTCCTCAAACTGCAAAATATTCACGTCCTTTTTTGTCAGCTTAAAAATGAGACCCATGATTTGCATCACATGGTGACAGGCACGGTGTGACACTGGGAAGAAGGGTAAGGAACAAAAAAATGCTTTTTTCTTTGGCCGACTGAGAAAAACACATTACCTTTGCAGAAAAATCATCCTACGATGCAAACACTCAACCGCTTTTCCATCCTCCTGACGGTGTTGCTGCTCGCACTCACCACAGCCTGCAACCACTGTGCCGCTGCCGACTATCGGCTGGATTACACCGTAAGCCCCGACACGGCAGGCCACTACCTGAACGTCAGCCTCACCTACCAGACGGACAGCACCCTGCGCCACCCCACCGAGCAACAAAAGAAATTCCTCAGCGCCATGAACTTGGAAGATTAGCTGGCTGTTTATCTCATGCTCCACTCTTCAGGCACTCGGGTGTCGGGGTTGAACTTAACACCAACTTTTACCACCCTGCGGCCGTCTGCCTGATATGGGATAGCGTAGCCCCGATCGTCAATCTGCTCCAGGGCCTGCTCGGCAGTGCCGTTTACCTTGAGTTCAAATACATAGATAGTATCTGGCATCCAGACCACCATATCCGTTCTGCCTCCGGCACATTTTACCTGAGTACGGACATAGACGTTGAGCATCGAGAATATCAGATACAACGTATATTCAAAGAACCCCTCGGCTGTGGCTGCCTCTGCCAGTTTCTGCTTGAAACCCTCAACGTATGGTATACCGGCCATATAACTCTGCATCACGCGCATGGCCAGATCCACATCGCCTTGCTTCAAAGCTCGCCAGAACCTGGCGGCAAATCCTATCTGCACATCAGCATCGCTCAAACCAGTATAGATAGGCAACAAACCTTTAACATATCCGATCCTCACTTCCTGATTAGGAATGGAAAGCGTGTAAGCCTCTATGTCGCGGTCATAATCCTTGATCGTCAGATAACCGCTTTGGTAGAGCAAAGGCAGTGCATCCTTCATATTCTCTGTCGGCTGGTCGAAGGCCGAAGAGGGCACTTCTAACCTGTCGAACGACATGATATCGGTCTTGAAATGCTGGAGCTGGTGTATGAGGAAAGTTGGTGTACCCGAGGCAAACCAGTAGTTGTCAAGTTGCTGGTCGCCTAAGGCGTTTAGCAGGCTATACGGATTATATATGTCATCTGATACTGATGCAAAGTGGTATCCGTCGTAGCGCAGTTTTATCTTCTCGAACATCTCTTCGGGCGAGCAGCCATAGACCTCCGACATGGCTTTTATATCCTCTCTGAGCAGGTCTTTCACCTCTTGCTCTGTGATACCGCAGATGGCAGAGAATCGTGGCAGCAGCGTAACATTCTTCAGATTATTGATAGTAGAAAAGATACTCTGTTGAGAAAACTTCGTGATACCAGTGATGAAGCAGAACTTTATCTTAGCCTCCTGTTTCTTAAGTCGCTGATAGAACTCCTGCATCACCTCGCGCACCTCCTTCAGCCTTATATCCTCATGAAGCACGTCAAGCATTGGAGCATCATACTCGTCTATGATGATAGCCACCGGACGACCCGTCTGCTCGTATGCGCGGTCTATCAGTCCACCCAGACGCATGCCTGGGGTTTCCTCTTCAGGGTTACGACCATAAACCTTTTCGTAGGGACTAAGTATGAGTTCCAGTTCCTTCCTAATCTGCGCTGGCGTCATGTGCTTGGCGCTGCTAAGATCCAGACGGAATACAGGATACTGCTCCCACTCATGCTCCAGCTGCATGATCTTCAACCCTTCGAAGAGTTCGCGTTCGCCCTTGAAATACGACTCAAGCGTTGACGTAAGCAGTGACTTACCAAACCTGCGCGGACGGCTCATAAACACAAAGGTTGCATAATGAGCCAAATGCCATATCAGGTCGGTTTTATCTATATAAACATACCCTTCGCGTATTATTCGCGAGAACGTCTGAATGCCTATAGGATATCGTCTTACTGCCATCACTCACTTATTTTTGGGGCAAAGATAGGCATTATTTTGGGGAAATGCAAGAAATGCGGTTATTTTTTGGGGGGTATTTGTTATTTAAGCTCTACTGTCAGCGTCTTGAGGTCTTTGTCGAGAGAGCTCGTGCCGTAGAGTATCTCATACTTTCCAGGCTTTACCCTCATGGTGTTGGTGGAAGCATCCCAGAACTCAAAGCTCTCACGTGACAGACTTATCTCTGCCTTTGATGTCTGACCCGCCTTGACATCCACACGTGCAAAACCACGCAAGGACTTCAGAGGCCCATCATCATCAGTAAGGTCACGAATATAGAGCTGTACTATCTCTGTACCATTACGTTTTCCGGCATTGGTAACATCTACTGTGAGCACACCTGTACCATCTGCATTAGCCTTCCACTGTCCATTCCCCACCTTCCATTCTGTATAAGAGAGTCCGTATCCGAATGGGAAGAGGGCATCAGTAAAATAACGGTATGTACGTCCCTTCATAGAGTAATCCTCGTAGTCGGGAAGCTGTGATGTAGTCTTATAGAATGTCACTGGGAGCTTGCCAGAGGGGTTGTAGTCGCCGAAGAGAACATCGGCGATGGCAGTACCGCCCTCCTGACCCGCATACCATGCCTGAAGGATGGCATCGCAGGTCTCCGTCTCGGGCAACAGAGCGATAGCAGACCCTGAGCAGTTAACGAAGATCACCTGCTTACCAGCATCCTTAAGGGCCTTAAGGAACTCGCGTTGTACCTTAGGCAGTTCGATATTTGTGCGGTCGCCTCCCTTGAAGCCCTCAATATTTACAGGCATCTCCTCACCCTCGAGAGCAGGAGAGATTCCACCACAGAAGATTACCTTATTGATACCCTTGAGTTTCGCGATAGTCTGCTGATAGTCAATAGGCAATTCACGAGCAACATCGATCTTCATTGATGCGCCCCACGTCTTTACCGTCTGGAAACGTACCTCTATCTGGAACTGCTGTCCTTTCTGGGCATTAAGAACGGTACGTGTAGGAGTTGCACGCCAGATATGGTGTGTGAATTTCTTCTCGCCATCGATATAAAGTTCGAAATGACCTGTGCTCTCCACATTTACTACATACTCACCTGCCTCTTTGGCTGTAAAAGTTGTCTCATATTTAGCTGAGAAATCCTCAATCGGGAGGTTTGCCGCAAAGACATGCATACCAGAGGTGGTAACATTCACAGGTTTGGTGTAATACTCTGTGGTGAATGGTTTACCCTCCATCTTTGTGTTTGTCCAGAAAGTACCCTTGATGCCCTTCTTACCACCAGGAGCAACACAATCTGAGGCAATATGACACTCCATCACCTTATCATTTGTGAGATCACAACCGGGAATATATACGAGATTCTTCTGTTTTGCACGTATGCCGCTGAGGATAGTAACAGTATTATTAGGAGTACCATTATAGTTTCCCCACATCATTGGCTCGTTGTCGGCATTAGGTCCGATAACGGCAATTTTCTCTGAATTACGCTTCAAAGGCAGAATTCCGTTATTGTTCTGCAAGAGCACCAGCGACTGGCGCGCCATCTCAAGAGCTACCTGTGCAGAGGCCTTAGTAGACATCGCAGAATAAGGAATCTTTGACCACTCAACAAGTGATGGATCATCCATCTCTCCGAGATCGAAACGTCCTTCGAGAAGACGGATAACATGCTTGTCGACCTCTTCCTCAGAGATAAGCCCACGACGTACAGCCTCTGGTATACTACGATATGCATATCCATAGCCGCACTCTACATCAGTACCCGCGATAGTAGCCTTTGCAGACGCTGTGACAGGAGAGGAAGAACTCTTATGTGAAGTGTAGAAGTCACTAACTGCTCCACAGTCGCTTACCACAAGATATTTGAATCCCCACTCATCACGCAGTATCTGCTGCAGAAGACGGTTAGAACCACAGCATGGATCATCGTCAAGGCGCTGATATGCACACATCACCTCACGGACATTACTCTTTGTAACAAGGTATTTGAAGGCTGGCATATATGTCTCCCAGAAGTCACGTACAGGCACATTAGTAAGATTTGCACTATGCCGAGTGTACTCAGGGCCGCTGTGTACGGCATAGTGCTTTGCACAAGCCCAGAGTTTACGATACTTGGAATCCTCGGGTCCCTGAAGGCCACGAACAACAGCATCGCCCATAACCGATGTCAGATAGGGATCCTCGCCATAGGTCTCTTGTCCTCTACCCCATCGCGGATCACGAAAAATATTCACATTAGGAGTCCACACAGAGAGACTACGCATCTTCATATCCTCGCCCCCTAGATCATAGATACGGTGATTGTACTGGGCGCGAAACTCAGTACTTGCCACATCGAACACCTTATATAATAACGCGGGATTAAAAGAAGAAGCCATTGCCACAGGCTCAGGGAAATTTGTTACATTTCCCATATTTGCAGCTCCATGAAGAGCCTCACTCCACCAGAAGAACTTTTTTATACCAAGACGAGGAATTGCAGGACTTTCATCAAGCATCAACTGAGCCTTCTCTTCTAAAGTAAGACGACTACAGAGGTCAATTGCACGTTCTTTGGCTGTTAATGACGGATTTTTGTATGAAGGAGTCTGAGCCGTCGCAGCAAGGACGGCACCAGACACCATTAAAGTTGATAATAAGTAATGTTTCATCTGTATTTTGGTTTTTAATACAATCTCTTTAAGACAACAACGGGACAATCGAAACGCTTTTCGGTTGCCCCGAAGTGGAAAAAACTACTAACTACTAATACTAATATAACTAAAACAATTCTATTAACTTTCAGATTTCTGTTGCAAAGATAAGGTGTTTTTTCTTAACTCTATTTATCTTACGTTACATTTACTTTGTCGTATGTTTCATTATTCCGAGAAGTTACAAATATAATAGTTTCCTGAAACAGTTTCAATATCATATTCGTAAACTTTCCGTATCGGAAGTAGTTCAAAATTAGCAAGTTCCGAAGATTTTATTGGTTCCCTTATCGATGCAGGAGCAAACAAATCGTTAGGACATGGACCACTTGCAGGTTTCAAACCTTCACCCTTCAGTGGAACATACGAACGAATTCGCAACGTCCCTCCAATTGTAGATTTTATGTTCGCCACCGACAATTTTCCATTATCCCATTTCATATCTACTATAAAACCTCCACGAGCTCTCAGTCCCTTCACCTCACCATTTTTCCATGCGTCTGGAAGAGCAGGAAGGAGATGAACTGCTCCGTCATGACTCTGAAGAAGCATCTCGCAAATACCTGCAGACACACCAAAGTTACCATCAATCTGGAAAGGCGGATGTGCATCGAAAAGGTTCGGATAAGTACGTCCGTCAGGATACTCACGTGCCTTGCTGTCGTCAGGCAGGACCTTTAGCATATTCTTGATGATCAGGAAGGCATGATTACCATCGAGCATACGTGCCCAGAAATTTGTCTTCCATCCCAGACTCCATCCAGTAGCCATATCACCTCGCTGGTTCAGAGTGTTTGCAGCAGCAGTGAAGAGCTCTGGATGAGAATATGGGGATATCTGATTTGAGGGGTACAGACCATAGAGATGAGAGATATGGCGATGCTCATCCTTAGGATTATCTCCATCCTGCATCCATTCCTGAAGCTGACCATAGCGGCCTATCTGCATTGGAGGGAGCTTTTGAAGTGAAGACTGAAGAGCGAAGAGTGAAGAATCACTATTCTTTCCAAGGATTTTGGCAGCAGAAACTGTGGCAGAGAGGATGTCGAAGACAATCTGATTATCCATCGTAGAACCAGCGGTGACTGTTGTACGCTTGCCAATAGGTCCATGTTCTGGAGAAACGGTAGGTACAGTTACCAGCCATCCTGCTGCCTGTTTGATATACCCGTCAGCTGGATATTCCTTCATATAGTCGATCAGGAAATCGGCTGCACCCTTCATGATTGGATAATACTCCGCGAGGAACTGCTTGTCACCGGTATAGAGATAGTGTTGCCAGATATGTGTCGTGAGCCATGCTCCTCCTGTGGGGAACATTCCCCAGGTAGCACCGTCCACAGGTCCCGCAATACGCCATAGGTCTGTGTTGTGATGTGCCACCCAACCCTTACAGCCATACATCTCCTGAGCCGTCTTTGCACCAGTAACACTGAGGTCACGAACCATAGAGAAGAATGGTTGCTGAGTCTCGGCAAGGTTGCCTATAAGTGCTGGCCAATAGTTCATCTCGGCATTGATGTTGATGGTGTACTTCGAGTCCCAAGGGGCATTCTTCTTGTCATTCCACACCCCCTGAAGATTTGCCGGCTGTCCTCCTGGCTGAGATGAAGAGATAAGAAGATATCTTCCATACTGCATCATAAGCGATACCATATTGAGGTCTGAGTCATCGAAACCTGCAAGGCGCTGGTCTGTGGGGAGTGCATCATAGGATATCCTAGGATTTCTAGGATCACTAGGAAATACAAGGCTGACACGGTTATACTGATCCTGGTATTTTTTAAGATGATTATCCAACAGTTGCTTATAGGATTTTCCCTGCAAGGCATCTAACGCTTCATTATTCTTCTTAACAGGATTACCACTAATATCACTATAGTTCACAAAGTTTGTGGCTGCAGTGATATAGAGGGTGGCTGTAGTGGCCGCAGATATGCCCAATGAATGAACACCACGCTGGATTTTGCCATCCGACTCAACCTTAATGCGACATTCTGCTTTCAGCCCAGCCTTGATTCCTTCATGGTCTACTCCATCGACAACAGCCGCCAATTCATTTACTGGCCTGTTCTCACGCTCTAGCACATTGAACACCTGTGATGTCAACTGCGAATCGAAATTAACGTCGAATGCCAAGGCACCTTTCTTACTTGCCTTGATACGAACAATGATGGCTTTGTCAGCCTGTGATGCAAACACTGTTCGCTCGTATTTCACACCTTTATGAATATAAGAGGTGGTGTTGAGTGCATTGCCCAGAGAGAGTTCCCTCCTATAGTCTTTCACATCAACATGCCCCATTTTCAGTTTTACGCTGCCCAACGGCAGATACTTCATTCCGTGAGGACCTTTGAAGAAGTGCTTGTTGATAATTGCTTGGGCTGCTTCTTCCTTTCCTGCGAAGATGGAGTCACGCACAGTCTGAAGATAGTCCTTTGCCTCAGTGCTGTTGTTGTCATGAGGAGATCCGCTCCAGAAAGTCTCTTCATTAAGCTGTATCTCCTCGGTATCAGTACCGCCATATATCATCGCACCAAGATGCGAGTTCCCTATAGGCAGTGCCTCGAGCCAGTGAGATGCAGGCTTATTGTACCATAACTTGTGCTGTTGGGCGTTGACAGAAAGTGCTGTCACGCAGGCGATAAATAATAGTAGTCGTTTCATTTCTTTTTTAATGTTAGTTTAAATCCGATTTTTTTATATTCTTTGTATCTGTATTCTTTCCTAGCAGGAACTTATCTATGAAGGCCTGCACCTCAGGGAACTGGCTCTCAGGCAACTGACAATGCCCATGACCTCCCTGTATTGAATAACCGAAACGATCTGCGATACCGAACTTCTCCCATACCTTTTTCACTGCCTTTGCCGACACGAGCATAGAGCCATCGGCAAGCCACTCATAGTCAGGATTCCCCAACAGCAACAAAGCCCTGGGACATACCATAGCACAGAGCTCATGCTGGTCATAGGGAAGACGATACACGCTGTCGCCACGAAACGTTTCCTTCTGGCTCTCAAGGAACCAGTGGTAGTCAGTTTTGTCTATATCTTCAAGGTTCTTGCCCGCCTTAGTAGATTCACGAGAGGCACGCCATGCCGCAGCACCTCCGCCACCAGGTTCCTGAGCTATGGTAAGAGCCACACGCTCATCGAAGGCACCACAATAGAGAGCCATCTTGCCTGCATAGCTACAGCCTGAAACACCAATATGACTCATGTCAATCTTTGTAATCTCAGGACCCAGTTGCTGCAGACCGTCGAGTATACGACTGAGGCCCCATGCCCACTCGCTATAGGCTCCATTATCTTTCAGTTCAGGATAGAGTCGGTCAAAACAATGTTCCCCCCTGTCGTGATGCGGCCCCCATTGTCCGTAGTCGTTTACCTGTTTCTCGTGGAAGTTCATGATGGCGATAGGACGATCCGCAAAGAGTTGTCTTGGCAGAGCCAGCATACTGGTTCCTATCATCAGTGGATAAGGAGCCTTGCCTGTCTTAGGATAGGTAATAGTAGACTTCAACCTCAGCGTACGACCATTCACCGTTACATATACGAAGAGTGTATCTCCCGCCATACGGGCCATCACTCCCCCATCCGGGACAGTAGGCTTTGTGCCAATGCCGTAATGTTGTATCTCATGAGCTATCTCACTACGACGGTGGGACCACTCGGCGAATGTTTTCACCTTACCCTTGCCGTTGCTCCACTCTAGAGGATCAGGCAGTTCCTTGCATTCTTTCAGATCATTGAAGGCAGGCATCTCTGGAGCCTCGAACTTTGCACCAGTATTCTCTACGGAATAAACCAGCGGCACTTTCTTAAACAAAGACTGTGCGCTTGCCACTAAGGCAAAAGCGCACAGTATTGTTAACATTAGAGACTTCATAAACTGATTATTTGAAAAGCTTCTGAGCCATAACCTTCAGACAGCGACGCCATGTAAGGAACTCATGGGCAGTACCCTCAGAAACAAGACCTTCGGCATTGAAGCCAGCAGCCTTCAGAGCCTCCACGCTCTTATTGATACCATCAGGATTCTCCTTGTCGCCACAACCCTCGAAGATATACTTTACGCACTTAGGATCCTTAATCTCCTCAGGCATGTATATACCACCACTGAGCAGTCCCCAATATCCGAACACCTCCGGACGACGGAGGGTGATGAGCTTCGTTGTCATACCACCCATAGACAGACCTGCCATAGCACGATTCCACTTGTCAGTCTTGGTGAGGAAGTTCTTGTCAATATAAGGAATGAGCTCATCGATGAGCACCTTCTCAAACTCCTCTGCAGTAAACTTACCGATAGTGCCGAACTTGAAGTCATTTGTCAGACCGTATGCCATAACGATGATGAATGGCTTAATCTTACCGTCAGCAATGAGGTTATCCATGATAAGACCTGCCTTACCCTGAACAGGCCAACTAGTCTCGTTCTCGCCCCATCCGTGCTGCAGATATAGAACAGGATAGCGCTGCTGCTTGCCCTTAACCACCTTACCATAGCCATAAGGCAGATATACTGTAGCCTCCTGCATCTTACCCAGACTTGGAGAGTAGAACTGTACCTTCTGCATGTTTCCATGAGGAATATCAGTACGCTCTGCATAGAAGTCCTGATCAGGAGCAGGAATCTCTATACCACTCTCCCAACGGCATGAGCCGAAGTAGTTGTGAGTGCCCGGATCATTGAACACACCACCGTCGATAGTGAGGTGATAGTAGTGGAAACCAGGATCCATAGGCCCCTCTGTAGTACCAGTCCACACACCATCCTTGTCCTTGCGCAGTACCGTACCTCCACGACCACCGAGTCCGAGACTTACGATAACCGACTTCGCATCAGGAGCGACAACGCGGAAACGTGCATAACCCTCAGAATTCACCATAGGATATTCCTGTCCAGGCTGGTTCATTGGGTTGGGAACAAAGTCCTCTTTTGGAACATAACTGTCGAGCTTCGTGTTGAAGTCGCGGATAATCTGCAAAGAGCGCTTTGCCTTGAAGTTCTCATCGAAAGGCAGAGGGTGGTTGTTTGTGCCAAGCCATGAGTCCTTGTCACTGAGATTCCAGAAAGTGACATTCTTAATCACATCCTTATACTTACGGAAGATCTTGAAGAGACGTGCATACTGGTCCTCCTGCAGCGTCTGTATATATGGCGCCTGTGGCTTTGCCTCACCACGAGAGAATCTAAGTTGACCACCGCTCTCTGTATTTGTACGGAGATCGAGCTCTGTGATATGGATGGTATTGACAATCTCGCTGAAACGGCTTATAGCCTTCTCAAGCTGTGCCTCATCAGGGAAATAGATGTTATAGTGTCCCTGCATACCGATACCGTCGATGGGCACACCTGCATCCTTCATCTTCTTCACCATATTATAGATACGCTCGCGCTTGCCCTCATCTACACAGCTGTAATCGTTGTAGATAAGAACACCTGTAGGATCAGCCTCACGCGCAAACTCGAATGCCTTTGCGATAAACTCATCACCGCAGAGCTTGAAATGACGGCTCTGGCGATAGGGGCTGGCAGGAACCATCTTGCCATCAACAAATTCGAAAGGACGACCATCATCTGCCATTGCCTCGTTTACCACATCCCAAGCATAAACCACATCCTTATAGTGGTTTACTACCGTGTGGATATGCTCACGCAGACGCTGGTAGAACACTTCCTTCTTTACAGGCTTGCCTTTCTTATCGGTAAACATCCAGTCAGCAAACTGTGAGTGCCAGCAAAGACAGTGACCGCGCATCTTGATACCGTTCTCGCGACAGAAATTTGCAATCTTATCTGCTTTCTCAAAGTTCCAAACGCCCTCCTTTGGATGAATCTCACCTGGTTTCCAGTCGTTCTCGGCTGTTACGCTGTTAAACTGCTTCTTGATGATGGCTATCTGATCGGCATCAGAAACATTAGTCTGATTCACAGCCACACCGACAGTGAAGTAATCCTTGTAGGCATCCTTTAATCCAGGTCCTGCAGAATAGTCTACGGGGCGTCCCCACTGGGCAAACATCGATGTGCTACCTGCGAGCAGCATCAGCCCAAACAAAAACTTCTTCATAATTCTTTTATTTAAATATGTTAGGTATAAATTCATTCAGTCCTCTGCGCCATGTGAGCCACTCGTGGTCTGTGCCTGTCGACTCGTAGTAGTGGGCGTTGACACCCAGCGCATTGAGGTCGTCAACGAGTTTCTTGGTGCCAAACATCTTGTCCATGCCCTCAGTACCGCTCATCATGAAGAAGTAATGAATCTTCTTGTTGAAGTCGGCTGCATTGGTGAAGATTCCATCGTAGGCTGTCTTAACGTCGAGTCCGAAGATTGCCCCGCTGAATGTTCCGATATACGAGAACTTGTCCATGTTGTTGAGCACGATGTCGAATGTCTGGTGTCCGCCCCACGACAGTCCTGCCATCGCACGATGGTCACGATCTGTCAGGGTACGGAACTTTTGGTCTATGGTTGGTATTAAATCATTGATCATCACCTTGTAGAACGAGTTGCCGTAGGTGCTCATGCCCTGACGATTGTCGCCACCTCTGAAAGGAGCCTTGATGTCTCCGCTCTCCATAACAACAATCATCGGCACAGCCTTACCACTTGCGATGGCGTTGTCCATGATATGCTGCATGTGGCCCTGCTTACTCCAACCTGTCTCGTCCTCACCCATACCGTGCTGCAGATAGAGCACTGGGTAACGTTTCTTGGCGTTCTTCTTCAGGTCATACTCCGCAGGAGTGTAAACCATAGCGTGACGCCACTCCTTTGTTGACTCTGCGTAGTAATAGAAGCTGCGCACATCTCCTGTGGGCACTCCCTGCTGCGGACGATAATAGTCACCCTCGGGACCCTCGGGAATCTCAATACCGCCAGCCTCACGATTACAGCCGAAGAATGTCTCAGTTGCGGGATCGATGAAGTTCACACCTCCTATATTCATGAAATAATAATGGAACCCGCGTACGAGAGGATCGGTAACAGCCATCCAGCCACCCTTGCCGTCAGACTGCATATCATATTTCTTACTGCAGATATCGAGCACCACCTTACGGGCCTCTGGAGCCTGGATTCGGAAATATGCACGTCCGTCCTTATCAACCTTAGGGAACTCGTTGCCGGGAATGGTCGTCTCTGCTATAAAGGCATCCTCAGGAACCTCGATCTTCTTAGGCATCTCGATAAAAGGACGCTTCGGCTCATAACCGAGGAATCGCGCTACAGCCTCACCATAACGGCATCCCAGCTCGCGATAGCCTGCCGCGTCGAAATGCAGACGATCAGGGCCGTTGCTGCAGTCATCAGAAGAGATTACCTGTGCTGTGTGGAGGGTTTGGGGGAGTTCGTCGATCTGTTTCTTACAACCAAAGCATACACCCTGGCCACCAGCCTGAACAATGTTGCCTGCATAGAGGTTCACATCCTCCGGCTTCAGCTGCAGGTCGCCACAGAGATGATCATACACCTGCTGCACCATTCCTGCCCACTTGGGGTCGCCTGTGTTTGTCTCACCCTGATGCATCAGGATTCCCTTGATGACACCATCCTTCTGAGCCTTCTTGGCTAAAGTTACAAGTCGCTCATAGGGGTTGTTGTCATATGCCTCGAGCATGCCTTTCATCCAGTTAGGAGCCCTCTTGACATAAGAAGGAATACTGTCTGGCAGGAATCCCCGGATATCGATACCGCCGATGGCTACGTGGATGACACCTATCTTGATGTTCTCTGGCAATGAAGCCACGAGGGTACGTCCGAACCAGTCGGCAGGAGTCAGTCCTGTGTTAGGACGGCAGAGAGGAGGAATAGCCTCACACCACTCTCCCATCTTACGGGCTGGGAGCTTGTCGGTTGCAGGATAGTCTACTGCAGGCATCCACAGGAATCGTGGACCAGGATTCTTCATATCCTGTGCCTCAGGACGCGCTGCACCCTCCATGTTCGACTGTCCGAAACAAAGGAAGATGTAGAAGTTAGGGTCAGCGGGCTGAGATGCCTTCTCTGTCTTGGCTTTTTTGATGGTGCTCTTCTTCTGTGCTGCCAGAGTGAATGGCACAGCGAGCAACAAGGCTGCCAAGAGCACGGTTTTAATTGTTGAATGTCTCATAATTATAAGTTAGTTGAAAAATTAAAATGATTTCACCACTTTCCTGCCTCCGATGATATAGATACCCCGTGGCAAAGCATCCATCTGGCCGACTGTTCCCACCTTAACGCCATGCAGGCTGTATACAGCATCGTCGGCAGCCTTTGTCCGGATATTACTGATGCCTGTAGAGGCTCCAGTCTTAAAGAAGTCCATATATTCAGGAATATCGTATTTTGCAGGAGCAGCATCGTTCAGATACTTGCCTGTTGCCATATTCCTAAGAGTGAAGCCTTTATTTGCTTCATATTTTATTTCCCAGACAGCACCATCCTTGACATCCTGACCATACTGCTTGTTCAAACCAAGAATGAAACTGCACCAACCCGACTCTGGTTGAGAGTTAAGATAGCCAGGCTCTCCATTCCACATAATATACTCATTACCATTGAGCAGAATCAGTTTCAGAAGATAGCATCCGTCACGTCCTGAAATGGGCACGGCATTAAACAAATAGCCATTTATATTCTTATTGTTTATCACTTCCAGGACATTATTGAATCCAAGATTCTGTGCATCAGAGCCATAGAATATATTCTGGTTATCTTTACGGACAATTGCAAATGGCTGTGCGGTAATCTCATCCATGCTGCTCAGGGCAGTGAAATCGCTCAGGCTGAGACCTGTCACCTTGATAGATATGGTCTTCTTCCACTCGTCTCCCTTATCAGAATAGGTTGCCGTTATCGTTGTCTCACCACTCGCAAGTGCATAGATATAGCCATTCTGAACTTTTGCTATTGACGGGTTTTCAACAGTATATGTTGCCAAACCAGCCACTTCCTTTTTATGTCCGTCCTTAAACAAGGCATTCAATGACAATCTCTGTTGGTCGCCTATCATCAGGTCATACGACTCTTCGCCCATTGTCAATGACTCTATTGTATATGCATCACCCGTCTCTTCCTCGTCGTCTGGATGCGGGACATTAACAGTGTAATAATCTGCATACCAGTCCATGCATGCTTTACCACATGCCTCTGGTAAGCCATTGAATGCCGGCATGGCAAAGCCTGTATTCAACAGGGCATCGATATCAAACAGACAGGATGTGCTGGACAGGGTCATGGAGATATTCCCGAAATAGTCGAGATTAGCCTTAAAAGCCTTTCCCCACTTGGAGGTAGAGCCAGTGGCCCACGTTCCGTAGTTTGGCTTTACCCAGGCACCGCTTTCGTTGTAATGGCCCTCAGCATTGGGGTTCTCAGGACTCCAGTCCACCTCTGTGATGATCACAGGAGCGAAATCCACTACAGGAACTGACTCATGGAAGTTCTTGATCTTGTTTGCCGGATCAGGATTGTCATCGCTGCATCCGTACCAGCCGCAATAGTCGTGAACGGCATAACCGATATTCCCTCCCTCGATAGGATGCTCTGCATAACTGCGGTAGTTCTGCTGCCATGCAGTTCCCGGAGCCCAAATGATACCCGTAAAACCATTGCTGCGAATCTTGTCAACGATAGGCTGGAAGAAATCATGAAGCGCCTTTGAATCATCCTGATTATTGGCGTTCTTCAGACTTACAGGCTCATTGGCAAGCTCTATGCTGATCTGTCCGGCATGGTTTTTCACGAACTCCTGCTGAGAGAAGACGTCCCATACGTACAGCAGGTACTTATTATAGTAGTCACCGACTTTCAGTGCTCCAGGACATACGCCAGGAGGACGAACCACTACATACATGCCGTGACTCATCGCCATCTCTGCCAGTTTCAGATATACCTTTGGCAGGAATTCCAGATATCTGCTTGGATTAAACTTCTTGATATCAGCCTCACCGCTGGCATCCGATGCCTGTCCTTGAGCACCGGAATATCTATACGAGTCTGAAGGGTCATTTGTCCACGCAGGATCCATGTGCAGACGGAAGACGGTACACTTTGACTGCTCCATACCCTGAAAGATCTTCTCGAAATATGCGAGACAGTTCTTGACTCCTGTATCGTTATAATGATCCCACCAGCCTAATGCCTTGGAACCTTCCCAGCGCCCACCGTTGAAATAGTTGCTTGGCGTGTCCATCACACCATGCAGCACCACCTGGTTGCCGTGTTTGTCAACAAGCCACCTTCCCTCTACATGAAGAGATGGCAACTCTTTCGTCTGTGCCCATGCACAGAGTGTCATAAAAGCCCCAAAAACAAGTACGTACCTTTTCATGGCTGCAAAGATACGTACTTTATATTAAAAAGGCATTTCGCTATGTTACCTATACTTTACGATATGTAACATAGTATGTTACTTTATGCAATAACGAAAATCTTCGATGTCCACGAAGCCGCCTTTTCTCTTTGTTGCATAGCAGAAAATGGCAAGCTTCGAGCCCATGAAGAATCTCTGCCAGTCGAAGCGCATCTTGTAGTCAGAGCCTATCTTCGTCCAATTTTCTCCATCGAGACTGTAAAAGAATGTTGCCGTGTCCGCTCCTCCGAATCTGCCCCCCACAGGGCGGAAGTCGCCATCCACACGCAGCCATATTTTCTGCTGCTTCAGGGGGACGCTCTCAATGACCTTCTCAGTAACATCCTCAACGACCTTATCCTGGCCTGTCAGCTTCACACTCTGCTCACTCATCTCCAGCACGAGCTTCCTGCCCTTTTTCCTGATGGTCAGCGCACCTGTGTCACTGTTGAATGCCGCCAGACCCGCACAGTCACCGTCCTTCATCTTCGAGAGATCCATCTCGATGGCTCCGCTACACTCTGGACCCTCCATTCGCTGCGTCAGCGTATTGGGTGCGAGGTAGATATTAGGCACCACGCGATTAGTCTTCAGTCGCAGACATCCCGGACGCTCCGTAAGACTCCAGGCATTGTCAACAGGATTATGGTTCCACTGCCAGTGCAGTCCGAGCTTCGCAGAAGAGAAATCGTCAGCCTTCACGATATGTGCTTCCGGCTCTCCGCTCTTAAGTGCACGAACCTGATCAGGCACCTTGCCGTTCTCGTCACCGAGCATTGGCCATCCGTTGATCCATCGGCAGGGCATCACAGTGAGCACACGGCCTACTCCTCCTCTGTCCTGGAAGATGATGCCATACCAGTCGCCGTCCTGGGTATCCACTATCGTTCCCTGGGCTTCGTAAGAGAATCCTCCGAACTCACTTTCCAGTATCACCTGCTTCTCCCAAGGACCCTGGATATTGTCAGCCCTGTAACACACCTCACGGCGATGCTTGCCCGGGGCGTAAACATGGGATATCATCAAGAGATAGTACTTCCCGTTATGCTTTATCATCCTCGACCCTTCAAGCAGGCCTTTCTCATCCTCCTCACGCTGGAAGATCTGTTTGTGAGTACCCTCGATGACATCCGAGAGATCAGGCTTCAGCTCCATCATCTCACCCGTACCATATACTACATACACGCGCGAGTCGTCGTCGAAGAAAAGCGAACAGTCATGGAAATGCCTCATACGCGATACAATATTCCATGGGCCCTCAGCCTTCTCTGCCGAGAAGATATAGGTGTCGCCCATCGGTCCTGCCTCGTTGGGAGCCAGGAGGGCATAGAATCTTCCATTATGATATTTCAGCGAAGTGGCCCACTGGCCTCTGCCGTAAACCGTTCCCTGCTGAAGGTCGTACTTCGGAGAGTCGGTAAGCTTGTCGAAGATATAACCGACAGTCTCCCAGTTCTTCAGGTCTTTCGACTTCATGACAGGTGCTCCCGGCATCAGGTGCATCGTGGTAGTAACGAGGTAGAATGTGTCACCCACACGGATGATATCCGGATCGGGCACATCAGCCCAAAGCATTGGGTTCTGTATCTTCTCTGCCTTCATTGTCTCATAATCGTCGGCGATTAGAGACAGGGTGTTCAGAAGACATAACAACAGGACAACAGGTTTCTTTTTCAAACAGAATGACATAAGTACAGAATTTTTAAACCAATGAGAATGCTACGTCCATCATGTGTGTGAAGTTGTTCTGGCGCTCTTCTGCCGTTGTCGCCTCACCCGTGAGAATATGGTCAGAGATAGTACATATGCCCAATGCACGGTTGCCCGAGCGGGCAGCGTTCATATAGAGGGCCGCAATCTCCATCTCCACGGCGAGCACTCCCATGTTGACCCACTTGTCGGTATGTGGATTCTCACTGTAGAACACATCCGATGACAGCACATTTCCTACCTTATACTTATATCCGAACTCCTCGCACATCTCCACAGCCTTTCGTATCAGTCCGAAGTCACCGATAGGTGCAAAGGTTCCTGCCATTTCATAACTTGCTGCGTAGCTGCTGTTGGTGCAGGCTCCCATGGCTATTGCCAGGTCACCGATGTGCAGGTCGTTGTTGATAGAACCGGCCGATCCCACGCGGATGATCGTCTTCACGCCATAGAAATTGTAGAGCTCGTAGGTATAGATGCCGATGGAGGCCATACCCATGCCGTGTCCCATCACACTTACCCTCTTGCCCTTATAAGTACCTGTAAAGCCCAGCATGCCACGCACCTGGTTGAAACACACTGCATCGTCGAGGTATTTCTCGGCCATGAGCTTCACTCTCAGCGGGTCACCCGCCATAATCACTGTCTCGGCGATTTCGCCATACTTTGCCCCGATGTGGGGAGTTGGAGTCTTATCCATAATCTTAAAGTTTAAATTAGAAAAATGATTTTGCGGGTACAAATATAGATATTTTTCCGCTAACTTCAAAATGTAGGGAAAAGATTTTTGTTGTTTTCTTTGCGGCTTCGATAATATGATGTAATTTTGCAGCCGAAAAAATAAGTATTAGTTCAAAAATCAAAAAAATATGAAGAAGGCAGTTTTTTTATTAGTGATTACAATGATGTCGGTAGTTAACTCTATGGCCCAGACTGACGAGCCCCGAAATGAGATAGGCATCAGCTATGGTGTAGGACTATCCCTTATTGGCGATGGTATAGGAAACGGTATAGGTGCGGGTATCTTCGACAGCATGGTTGGACGCAAATGGACTAACGACAAGCAGTTTGGTACACTTGGTATTGAGTACTTCCGTCATCTTGACAATCCAAAAGTAGCCGTTGGAGGCATCCTGACATACGCCCAGTATAGCAACGACGTTGAGGCAGACGACAACAAGGTAGGCGAACGTACGCGCAGATACATCACAGCCATGCCAGCCGTCAAGTATATGTATATCAACAAGAGGAGCTTTGGTCTTTACTCTAAACTCGGAGCTGGCCTGATGTACATGAATTTAAAAGAGAAAGACAATCAGACAGGCAAGTCAGACAGCAACAGCAAGCTCTACCTTGGCTTTCAGGCATCTCTCCTCGGCCTTGAGGCAGGCAGCCAGAATGTCCGAGCCTTTGTTGAGGTAGGTGTAGGCGAACAGGGTATCTTCCTTGCCGGTCTGAAGTGCAGATTCTGATAGGTACACTGCTCATCCTCATGTGCAACGTGCATCATGCACCATTGCACCATTTGTGTATTTTACTATGCAACTGATAGTGTAGCAAGTAAACTGTCAATTTTGACGTCCAGGCTTAAAAACTGCCGTTTTGGGCAGCTTTGGCCACCTGAAGCGTCTAAATCAAATTAAACTTTATTATTTTTAATACCGATGGTCATCGGTGTAACTACTCAGCACCCCACGGCATGAGTAGTTACACGACAGACACGGATTATTGCGACAAAATGTCGATATCGCCCAAAATCGTGTCGCAATCCTATCACTTTGGCAATTGCAAACGGCTTTTATACGAGCGCTGCAGTAACTACACGAAAAATGGCCTCAAAACATATTGATTTGGCGTTTTGATTTGCAGCCACTTTCTATTTAACAACGATTTTCTTTCTATTCTTGATATAGATACCAGGACGGAGCGTTGACACGTTCAACCTGCGACCGTTGAGGTCGTATATGGCATCACTGGAAACACTGGGGACATAGCTTATGGTATTTATTCCTGTAGCAGTCTCACTCAGTGTGCAGAAGGTGAAATAGGTTGGTTCGTCATACCTGGCAGGAGAAGCATCTTTGAGATACAATCCTGTTCCCACGTTTTTCAGCGAGAAGCCCTTACCGTCGGCATAGCAGATCTCCCATACGGCACCATTAGCCATATCCTGTCCGTTGCGATTATCCAGTCCGAGAATAAAGCTGCACCATCCGGTAGAAACAGGCTGGGAGTTGAGATAGCCCGGATTGCCCCAGATGCTGTATGGCGCGCCATCCGGTGTATAGAGGCGCAGGAGGTAACAGCCGCTCACCTCACTCTCTTCCATCTTGAACAGATATCCAGAGTTGCCATCGTTGAAGGCTGTCTCGTAGTCCTGACAATCCAGGTTCTGGTTGTCTGAGCCGAAAAGTGCCTTCCCCTCCGCCTCGTTAACTATAGCGAAGGCAGTATTGCCTATCTCCTGCAGGCTCTTGAACTTCCTGTCGGGCTTCAGCCCCGGAGCAGGAGTGGGCTCAGGGATGTCAGCATCGATGCCCATCAACTTCAATGCTTTCTGCGCGTAGCGGGCACCCATCATGCGATAGCCCTCGGCTGTGAAATGCAGTCCGTCGCCCTTCTGAGGACAGTCTGCCGACGAGATCACGTATGAATTGGGGATTACCTCCGGCACCCTGGCAATAACGGCATTATGTCCCCAGCAGGCACCACCTGCAGCCCGGCTGACAGTCTCGCCAACGAACAGGGGGATGTCGGCAGCGTTGAGTCCGAGGTCGGCAATAAGTCGGTCGTATATCTTCTTCACCTTCTGAGGCCAGTCTTGCTGGGTGTTATTACTCTCACCCTGATGGAGCAGGATTCCCTTGATGACTCCTTTCTTCTGGGCTATCTTAGCCATATCCACAAGGCGCTTATAGGGATCATTGTCATAGGCTGCCATGATATTCTTAAACCAGTCGGCCTCGCCTGCCACATAGCTGGCTACCTCTTCCTGCATAAATCCCTCTATCCTTGTACCGCCGATGGCTACATCAACCACACCCACCTTAACATCCTGAGGCAGATTGGCCACCATAGTACGTCCGAAATAGTCGGCCATACCCAGGCCCGTGCCCTGACGCACAATCGGAGGTGTTGCGGTATACCACTCTCCCATCTTGCGGGCAGGATTCTGAAAGTCGACACACGCCAGCATCTGGAACCGGTCGTCAACACCCGCCTTGTCCTGAGCCTCAGGAGTTGCATTACCCTCCATATTCGACTGTCCGAAACAGAGGTAAACGTAGAAATTCGGATCTACATCCGCACTTGCTGCAAGAAATCTGGTCATAATCATCAGGCCAGCCATCAACAACGTTTTCTTCATAAAGGTAAATTCATTTTTCGGCTGCAAAGGTACTGACTTTCATCGAAACACTCTTTGCAGAGCATTGCGGATACTTTGCCGTATGTATCATTTGCCCTTAAGAGAAAGAAATATGGAAACTCTATTCTGAAATAATGTTAAATAATCGGCAAAATCCATTGCAGATTGGAAAATAGTGCATACCTTTGCGATATCATTTTGATATCAATTTAAATATTAACAATTAAAAGTCTATAAGGATGGAGAATAAAGAGTTTGCATTCAAAGGTTCAGTACTCAACGGCTTTCTGATGCTGTTTGTGAATATCGCAGTACTGATTTTGTCGATTGTAGGTATCGTATATAGCATCATCATGCTCAATGGCAGCGATGGAGCTCAGGGAGGATGGCTGTTGGGTGGCAGCCTGCTGTTGATGATTGCAGATATCATCATGTGGTGCGGAATGCTTCAGCTTGAGCCGAATGAGGCTCGCGTCACCACTTGGTTTGGCAAATACTCAGGCACCTTCGCCCAGACGGGTTTCTATTGGATAAACCCCTTCTATGGTACTAAAAAGGTATCCCTGCGCGCGCGTAATCTCGATGCAGAGCCTATCAAGGTGAATGACAAGACGGGTAACCCCGTGATGATCGGCCTCGTGCTCGTGTGGAAGCTGAAGGATACATATAAGGCTCTGTTTGAGGTTGACTCTCAGACGATGGCTGCTAATCCCAATACTGTTGGTAGCGACACCAAGGGACTGATGAATGCCCTCGAGAACTTTGTACGTGTCCAGAGCGATGCAGCTCTTCGTCAGGTGGCAGGACAGTATGCCTACGACGATGAGGACACGAAGGCAGGAGAACCCACGCTGCGTTCAAGTGCTGATGAGGTGAACGAGCAGTTGGAGCAGAAACTCGACGAGCGTCTCGCCCTTGCTGGTATCGAAGTGGTAGAGGCTCGTATCAACTATCTGGCTTATGCTCCTGAGATTGCTGCTGTGATGTTGCGCCGCCAGCAGGCTTCGGCTATCATTACGGCTCGTGAAAAGATTGTAGAGGGTGCCGTATCGATGGTGAAGATGGCGCTCGACAAGCTCTCTAGCGAGGAGATAGTAGAACTCGACGACGACAAGAAGGCTGCCATGGTCTCGAATCTGCTCGTTGTGCTCTGTGGTGACGAAAGTGCCCAGCCAGTAGTAAATACAGGAACGCTGAACCATTAATTCATGGCGAAGAAAGAAACAAAGAATTTCATCCTGCGCGTTGACGCTGAGACGATGGACGCGATAGAGGCCTGGGCTGCGGACGAATTCCGCAGCACCAATGGCCAGCTCCAGTGGATCATCACTGAGGCTCTGCGCAAAGCCAAGCGTCTGCCCAAAAAGAAACAACAAGAACCCAAACCAGAAGAGTTATGAACAGGAAGAAAGCCCTCTTATTATTATCTGTCATCGAAGCATTCCTATTGGCGATGTTCGTCGTGCTATTCGTAAACAAAGCTATCGGTTTGACAGCATTTGTAGCCTGCGTCATCACCATCGGTATTATCAGTTCAGCACTTATCGTCGTAGCCATTCGTAAACTCCCACCCAAGTAATTGATTATGCAAGAGCAATTCGATCTCAACAAAGTTAAAGTGCATCGGACCTTAGAGGGAAGTATCTTTGAGATAACTACGTTAGTCATTCTTCAGGTGGTTTATGCAATAGCAATCGCTACAAAGTTCTTTGATCTCTCGAATATGATGGGCAAGCACGTTGGCATTATTATCATCAGCATCGTTTCTGTGATGTTGTTGTTCACTGCTTATTCACCAAAACACATCAATTTAGTGGGCAAGGAACTCCATAATATTCGCCAGGTTGAAATAGCCATCAGGACTGTTAGAATCATGGCTGTAGAACTGGCACTATTCTGTCTGCTTATGGTAGCCGTTTCGCCAGACAACCCAATAATACATACAGCATTGTGTGTAACGGTGGTTGCTACCACCTTCATTTCATCAATTCTTATCCGCAAAGCAAAATGACACTCAGGAAATTTCTTACTTATTTAAATTTTGCAGGTGGCTTGCTGTTTATCTTATATCTGGTAGGCAGTCTGGCATGGTATCACACCACGAACGGATTCAAAGATAGTGATGTGTTGCGCTATCTGATGTATGTTGGAGTATTGATGATGTTGCCATTGATAATCTATAAACTCTGCCACTTCAAGGAGTTCAAGTCAGAGAACAAACATCGTCTTGTTGAGTGGGGGTTAATTATCTTACTGGCAATTCTGTTTATCATCTTTAAAGGATAGCAATTATGAAGAAGATATTTATTACACTGCTGACAGCTCTTGATGTAATGGCAGGACAGGCTCAGGTAAATCCAACAACCGCATTGGAAGGTTCATGGTCAGGCAAGCTCAAAGTAGGAGCCATGTCGTTGACTTTAGTGCTTCATCTGGAGCAGGCTGAAGGCTATGTAAAGGCATCATTAGATAGCCCTGACCAAGGGGCAAAAGGTATTCCTACCAGCAAAGAATACCTGTCTGACGATTCTGTAGCCTTAAAAATAGAATCGATTGGTGCCACCTATCGTGCCAAACTGAAAGACGGAAAACTGGATGGTACTTTCTCGCAGAGCGGCATGACGTTTCCGCTTGAACTGACAAAAGGCGTAACAGAGGTTAAGCGCCCTCAAGAGCCCAAAGCGCCTTATCCTTACGAGACAGAGGAAGTGACGTTCAAGAACGAGAAGGATGGCGCCACGCTGGCTGGTACGCTGACTTGGCCTGTGGGTTACGACAAAAATGCGAAGAAGAAGCCTATGGTTCTATTGTTTGTCTCAGGTAGCGGCCAGCAGAACCGCGATGAAGAGCTGATGAACCACAAGCCATTCCTGGTTATTGCCGACTATCTGGCTCGCAATGGAATAGCCACACTGCGCTACGACGATCGTGCTACTGGCAAATCTGCTGGAGGCGACGTAAAGAATGCTACTTCAGAGGATTTTGCTCGTGATGCAGCTGCTGGTATAGAATTTCTGCGCAGCAAGAAGGCTTTCAGCAAGGTTGGAATCTTAGGTCATAGCGAAGGAGGAACTATCGCCTTTATGCTAGGAGGACAGAAAAAAGTAGATTTCATCGTTTCGCTGGCAGGACCGACAGTAAAAGGCGACACTCTGCTGGCAGCACAAAGCAATCGCATATTGAGTCTTTCAGGCATGCCTGCTAATATGACAGTAGAGAAATATCGCCAGACGGCAACCTCTGCTAAGATTCCTTGGTTAGACTGGTTTAACGATTACGACCCTTCTGACAATATCCGCAAGACTCGCTGCCCCGTCTTTGCTCTCAACGGAGATCGCGATTGTCAGGTGATCTCATCGCTCTGCCTCCCTACACTCAAGGAACTCCTGCCATCATCGAAGAAGCACCTCATCAAAGAATATCATGGGCTTAACCACCTCTTCCAGCACTGCACTACAGGACTTCCTGAAGAATATGGCAAGATAGAGGAGACCATATCACCAGAAGTCCTAAGTGATATCAGCACATGGATCAAGCAGTTACAATAGCACCAAAGGAAGCTATTATCAGTCTGTAATAACGATGGCGTCAGTATCTGAATATACAGTAGGCTTAGAACCTTTAGCAAAGAATGCATCGAGTTTGAAGACGGTCTTCTTGCCCACTCTCAGCTTTCCCTTCTCGAACTTCATAGGAGTACCGTCAGCAGTAACACCTACAACAAACCATTTCTCTCCGCTACGACGAGCCATGATACAGTACTTGCCCGGATAGCCGTCGATGAAACGGGTCTCATCCCACAGCGTAGGCACATCCTTCATAAACTGCACAGCCCACTGGGGAGCATCCTCGAGATTATTCGGAGCCAGGGCGAAGTGCTGTACACTGCTCTGGAAAAGCACAGCCGTAGCAAGGGCGAAAACATCACTGGTCTTACGGGTGGTGCCGTGCTGGTTATCCTTATTATAATGCTTGTTGAGGGCAGAGCCTCCGAAGTCCATCGAACCCACGGTATTACGGATAAACGGATGGATACAGGCATTCCGGGCCTCAGCATCGCAGGCACCCTGTCCGAAGTGCAGGTTCTCTGATGCCAGCACAGCCTCAGCAGCCACAAAGTTGGGATACATACGCTCCCAGCCGCGAGGCAGCGTACACCCGTGGAAGATCACCTGGATGCCGAAGTCGTTGGCATCGGTGAGAATATCCTCATAGAGCTGCATCATCGCCTGCTTGTCGCCTCCGAAGAAGTCGACCTTGATACCCAGGATACCGTTCTTCTGCATCCAGGCCATCTCCTTACGACGGGGAGCACTCTTGTCCATCTTACCGCGAGGACCCTGGGGTGCATCGTTCCAGCTGCCGTTGGAGTTATACCAGAGAAACAGACCCACGCCCTTCGACTTACCATAACGTGCCAGCTCCTCCATCTTCTCATAGCCTATCTGAGTGTCCCAGAGGGCATCAACGAGCACCGAGCGATAGCCCATCGCAGCAGAGAAGTCGATATAACGCTTCTGCTCGTCGAAGTTACAGCTGGGGTCCATGCCGATAATCCACGACCAGGAGCCCTTGCCAAAGGTATAGTCCTTTGAGGCCCGGTATTTTGGTGTCACAAGATCATTGGCGATGGTTGTCTCCACGATGGGAGCAAGCGTCTCACCAAGGGTGATGGTGCGCCAGGGGGTTGATGCAGGCAGTGATATGGCAGGGGTAACGGAACCGATGCCGTTCATCTCCTCCGGCTGTGGGAAGCCGATACGATAGCTGGCTCCGCCCTCGTTGAGAAGACGGCAGCCTACGTAATCGCCGTCTGTGCCCGTCTCGCTGATAAGCACCCAGCCGCCGGGAGTCTTGAAGAGACAAGGGAAGGTATATCCCGCGCCCCAGCCGTTCTTGCCCGTCTCATCGTCGAGGGTATAGGATGTCTCATAACTTGGAGCAGTACGTGCGAAACCAGTCATCGGCTTCATCTGCGGACAGAGGAACGTTGTGGTACCGTCAGGCAGTACGAATCCGCTGGCCTCACTCTCCACGACAGCAGCGAGAGTCTCGCCACCACGATTCTTCTTTGGATAAATCGTATAACGATAAGCCACGTCACGGTTTGTAACCCGGAAAGTGATGTCCATCGCTTTGCGACCGTCTTTCTCAAAACGACAAACAGCCTGTGTGGCATCTACAGTGATATGGCTCTGCTTTGTGGTCTTCAGAGTATACTCATCCACGAACTTGCCAATACCACAAGCTGTCATCGTCAGGCCCTGTGTAAGATCCTCGAAATTAAGCTTCAAGCCCAATGGCGACTCTTGAATAAAAGTCTTATCGCCAAGACTCACCTGATACTTAAGACTTCCACCCTCGTCACTCACCGTTACGATCACCTTTCCGTCGGGACTGGCAAAGGTCTTGGTGGTAGCACAGGTAAATGATAGTTGACAAATGATAAATGACAATGATATCAGCAATCGTTTCATAATTGTTTTATTTTAAGTTATGATTATCGTTTTCGACCGCAAAGTTACGAATAATCTCCCAATAAGCCAAGCGCATTTGTAGCAAATACATTTCAAAATGTATCATGAACACGGAAAAACTTGTTTATATGGAATATCTTTTGTATTTTTGCACTCTAAAATATTCATGACCAATCTGTAAATAATTAAAGATATATGCATAAGCAACAGTCATCTCTGATTACAAAGGACGGAGTGAGCTATCTCATCCCGTTTATGCTCGTAACGTTCTGCTTTGCCCTCTGGGGCTTTGCCAACGACATCACCAACCCCATGGTAAAGGCTTTCTCGAAGATCTTCCGAATGAGTGTGGCTGATGGCGCATTGGTTCAAGTGGCCTTCTATGGCGGCTATTTCTGTATGGCCTTCCCTGCGGCCATCTTCATCCGTAAATATTCGTATAAAGCCGGCGTGCTCATGGGACTCGGGCTCTATGCCGCCGGTGCACTGCTGTTCTTCCCCGCCAAGAGCATCGGTATCTTCGGATGTTTCCTGGTTGCATATTTTATCATGACCTGCGGGCTGTCGTTCCTCGAGACATCATGCAACCCCTATATACTGACGATGGGACCGGAGGATACTGCCACCCGAAGACTTAACATGGCACAGTGTTTCAATCCCTGCGGATCTATCATAGGTATGTTCGTGGCAATGAACTTCATTCAGGCAAAGCTGAACCCCATGAGCAGCGATGAGCGTGCACTGCTGAGCGACACAGAGTTTGAGGCGTTGAAGGACGCCGACCTCAGTGTGCTCATCTCGCCATATCTCATCATAGGCCTCGTCATCGTGGCGATGTTACTGATCATCCGTTTTGTGAAGATGCCGAAGATAGGCGATACCAATCACGATATTCATTTCCTGGTCACCATCCGTCGCATCTTCTCGCTGAAATACTATCGTGAGGGTGTCATAGCGCAGTTCTTCTACGTAGGAGCACAGATAATGTGCTGGACATTCATAATACAATACGGTACGAGAGTGTTTATGGCTGAGGGAATGGACGAGCAGAGTGCCGAGGTGCTCTCACAGCAGTTTAATATCTACGCGATGATATTCTTCATCTGTTCACGATTCATCGCCACCTTCATGATGAAATATGTCAAGCCCGCGATGCTGCTGGCCATATTCGGAATACTGGCCATGGTGTCTACTGCGGGGGTCATCGCCTTCCAGAGCCGCATGGGGGTCTACTGTCTGGTATGCGTCAGCGGATGCATGTCGCTGATGTTCCCCACCATATACGGTATCGCCCTTGAGGGTCTTGGCGACGATGCGAAGTTCGGTGCTGCCGGCCTTATCATGGCCATACTCGGAGGTTCGGTACTTCCCTGGTTGCAGGCGATGGTTATCGATCTGGAAACGGTCTTCGGCGACTTTCCCGCTACCAACGCATCATTCGTACTGCCGTTCATATGTTTCGTGATAGTGACACTCTACGGCTTCAGAATCCACATAGCAAGAGAGAAAGTAAGATAACAAGATAAATATTATATGGTTTACAACGAGATTGGAAAAACAGGCATGAAGGTGTCGAACCTCAGTTTCGGTGCTTCATCATTAGGCGGTGTGTTTCATGGCATACGCGAAGAAGATGGTATACGCGCAGTACACACAGCCGTAGACAATGGCATCAACTTCATCGATGTGTCGCCCTACTACGGACATCTGAAGGCAGAGATGGTTCTTGGCAAGGCTCTTAAGGATATTCCTCGCGAGAAGTACTACCTCTCGACAAAGGTGGGCAGATACGGCAAGGATGGAGTCAACACCTGGGACTACAGCGCGAAGAGGGTTACGGACAGTGTCTATGAGAGTATGGAACGACTGAATGTGGACTATATCGACCTTATCAACGTTCACGACATCGAGTTCCAAGGAGACATGGATGGCGGACTGCAGAAGATCTGCGATGAGACTCTTCCGGCACTGGTGGCACTGAAGAAGAAAGGTGTCGTTGGCCACGTGGGCATCACCGACCTCCAGCCAGAGAACCTTAAGTGGGTCATCGAACATTGCGAGGAGGGTACTGTGGAGAGTATCCTGAACTTCTGTCACTACAGCCTCAACGACACTCTCCTGGCTGACTACCTCGGATTCTTCGAGATGAACAATGTGGGAGTGATCAATGCCTCTCCATTGTCTATGGGGCTGCTCTCAACACGTGGAGCCCCGGAGTGGCATCCTGCAGTATGTAAACTGCGCAAGGCTTGTGCCCGGGCCGCAGAATATTGTCAGCAGCAGGGCTATCCCATAGAGAAACTGGCTATACAGTTCTCTACGAGCCTTAATCCCCGCATAGCCACTACCATCTTCAGCAGCGCCAATCCTGACAATGTGCTGAAGAATATCGGCTATGTCAATGATCCTGTCGACGAGGAACTGGTAATGAAGGTACAGGAGATCATCGGTGACCAGATGTTCGTCCGCTGGAAAAACTCGTGAAAAGGTAAAAAAGTAAAAGGGTAAAAAAATAATAGAATGAAAGCGATTCAGATTAGTGAGCCTTCTGTGATGAAGGTTATTGATATGCCAGAACCCCGTATGGGCGACGACGAGGTATTGTTGAAGATGAGATATGTAGGCTTCTGCGGTAGCGACTTGAGCACCTTCCGTGGGGGTAACCCGATGGTGAAGATGCCAGTGGTGCCTGGTCACGAGGTAGGCGCAGAGGTAGTAAAGGTGGGCAAGAACGTGCCTGAAGGCCTTAAGCCCGGCATGACAGTTACCGTTAACCCTTATACTAACTGCGGCAAGTGTGCATCGTGCCGTAACGGCCGTGTTAACGCCTGTCAGCACAACGAGACGCTGGGTGTTCAGCGTTGGGGAGCCATGTGCGAGTATATCGCCCTGCCATGGGAGAAAGTCATCCCGGCAGGACTGCTCACCCCTCGCACCTGTGCACTTATAGAACCTATGAGTGTGGGCTTCCATGCTGTCAGTCGTGCCCAGGTAACAGATATCGACGTGGTGCTGGTAATTGGTTGCGGAATGGTGGGCATGGGAGCTGTTGTGCGTTCTGCCCAGCGCGGTGCTACCGTTGTTGCTGCCGACATCGACGATGAGAAACTGGCTCTGGCCAGGGAGATGGGTGCAAGCTACACCATCAATACTGTCAAAGAGGATGTGCATGCCCGTCTGTTAGAGATGACCTCCGGCTTTGGTCCTGATGTGGTCATCGAGGCAGTGGGCAGTACCCCCACCTATCAGATGGCTGTCGACGAGGTGGCTTTCACAGGACGTGTCATCTGCATCGGATATGCAAAGAGCGAGGTATCGTTCCAGACGAAGTACTTCGTACAGAAAGAGCTGGACATCCGCGGTTCGCGTAATGCCCAGCCCAGTGATTTCCGTGCGGTGATCCATTATCTGGAGCGAGGTACCTGTCCCGTAGACCGTCTTATCAGCAATGTTGTGAAGCCTGAGGCTGCCGAAGAGACCATGAAGCAGTGGGAAGCCGATCCGGGAAAGGTGTTCCGCATACTTGTGGATTTCCAGTGATTACTGTCTGACAACAAGAACAAATCCTCCTCGAGGCTGACAGCTGAGTTTTGAGGGGACTGTCTTAGGCGAGGTGATGCTCCATTTACCAGCAGCGGTATCTGCAAAAAGCATCATCTTGCCTTTTATGTCTATACCTGTGATATCCAGTGTCTGAGCCTCATCGCGACCATTGATACCAGCAATATACCATGTGGTGCCACTACGACGTGCCATCACTACACTCTCACCAGGATAACCGCTCAGCAATCGGGTCTCATCCCATACCGTTGGCAGCTCGCCGAAGAACTTCTGCACCTTTGCCGGTTGTGCGAGATAACTCTCAGGCTTGTCGGCAAGATGCTGCAGGGCACTCTCAAAGAGCACTGTCAGAGCCAGCTCATGTGCCTTTGATGTGATATGCGGATGCTGGGAGTCGCTGAAGGTACAGGGGGTATAGTCCATCGGACCTATTACGTTACGTGTGAAAGGCAATGTGGCGTTATGACATGCCGCCCTATTAGTGAATACAGGTTTATTGTTATACCACTCGGCACCATAAACACCCTCTGTAGACATCAGGTTAGGATATGTACGCTGCCATCCACGTGGAACTGTTGCCCCATGGAAATTCACCAGCAGATGATGCTTGGCGGCACTCTCGAGGAGATCCAGACAGAAATCCATGTTAAGGAAGGAGTCTCCTGAGAAGAAGTCGATCTTCACTCCGGCAACACCGATCTTCTCACACCAAGCAAATTCCTTCTCACGATCCTCGGGTTTGTTAAGCCGGAACTTCGGAGTCGGAGCACCATCAATCCATCCCACGCTGGAGTTGTACCATATCATCGGTTTGATGCCCTTGGATACAGCGTATGCCACTGCATCCTCTATCGTCTTGCCGTCTTTCATCTCATCCCACTCTGCATCGATGAGCACGTAAGGGAGATGCAGGGTGACAGCCATATCTACATACTTGCGGATGATGTTATAGTCGTTGGAGCCATGATTATACGCCCAGTATATCCAAGACACCACGCCAGGCTTTATCCATGAGGTATCAGCGAGTCTACATGGCTCAGAGACATCTGTGACAAGAGTCGACTGCACCACATCAGCAAGAGAGCCTATGATTGCCGTTCGCCAAGGACTATGCCACACGCCCTTGACCTTGGTATCATTCTCTGCAGGAGTCACCTTAAACAGTTCTCCATCGTTATAAAGACAAGAAGCACTCTGCCGACGCTCGATATTTGCCTCAGAAATAAGCGTGAAGACACCTTCTGACGGTTCGAGGAGAGCCGGATATGCCCAACGATTATGGAATCCCTCTGGAGACACATGTCCGCGAGCTGCCTCTCGCTCTGTCTTTACCTTATATGTCGTGGAGAGGGGGAAGAATCCCTCGTAGGCATCGTTCCACTGCATCATCCAGCGTTTTGTGCCTTCCGGGATGAGGTATGTGGTCTGTTCGGCAGGCAGGGGCTCGTTGTCAAGCGACGCTAACTCATAGCGGAAGGCTACACCATCGTTGTAGAGTCTCATCAGCAGCAGCTGACCATTTCCGAGGTCTGCACAATACTCATTGGCCTCGTTGGTGCAATGAAGGCTCTTACCCGCCAACATCCGGTAATCAGCACTTATCTTCTTAGTGAACTGCAGGCTACCGGCCTTGGCACCAGCATAACCCACAACAGGAATGTCGAGCACCGTCTTTTCACGATAGTTGATCACATAACCGCTACCCTTCCGGACTGCGTTAATCTTGCCATCTGGCGATGTAGCCATCTGCGGTTGTGCCATGACGATTACACTAAGGCACAACAGAATTGTTGATAATAAAGTCTTTTTCATAAGGTCGTTATTTCATTCTGACATATTCTTAATATATGGGAGGTCGATGAGATTGCTGAAGCCATAGAAACGACGGGCATTATCGCCTAACAACAACCGCTTCTCTTCATCAGTAAACTCATCTGACTTAACGATGAAGTCGTATGACATACGATAGGTAATGGCAGTTATCGTACGCGGGTAGTCACTGCCCCACATCAGCTTCTCCATTCCCACAAGACCAGCAGCCTCCCGGACAGCACGGACAGCAGAGGGGAAGGGATAGAACTCAGAATTATATAGCCAAGTGATTCCGCCTGTCTCAATCATCACGTTGTCGTGCTTTGCAAGTAGGATCTGCCTGCGCCAGCTGTCGTTCTCCCAACAAGGCGTTGCAGGAGGATTTGCCATGCCAAGATGACCTATGGCTATCTTTAGGTCAGGACATTTCCCGACGACCCGTTCCATCTCCTCCACCTGTTTGTCGCCATCAGCGAGAGTGATGGAAAGCCATGCTCCGCGTTTCTCCATAAGATGGAACATACGCATCATCTCATCATCATCAAGAGGTCTTCCCAACAGTCGGTGTCCTGGTATCGCCAGACCCTTGAAGCCATCGTCCAACAGAGATTCTGCCTTTTCATAAAAACCGTCTTTTAGATAGTCGGCCATTCCGAACACGAAGAAACGTTCAGGATAATTCCTGCTTACCTCTGCAAGATAGTCGTTCTGGATACCATCGATAAACTCCTGAACCACCACAGCTGCCGACACCTGGGCATAGTCCATGTTGCTAAGGAACACCTCAGCAGTATTCCTGCCGTCGATGATGAAAGGAGGAATCATCTGCACTTCCTCACCAAGGAATATCGAACGTCCGTTCTTCAGTGAACGTATCTCCTTGCCATCCCAGCTCGTTTCCTGCCGGAGCCACAAATGGCTATGCGCATCTATTATAAAAAAGTTTGCCATTGCACTTCATCATCGAGATTTCCAAAATCTAAAGGTTATATCCTCAAACTCCCCGTTTTCATTCTGACGGTAAAGCCGCTGGTTAGTATCCGGTGACTTCAGCGGGCCCAGATGTCTGATGTAGGGGCCGATCTTTATGTAATCAAAATCAGCCTTGTCAATAAGAGACGAAATCACAGTCTTTCCACTGTACCAGGCCACCTTAAACTGAGGATGCTCCTCATGGATATACTGCGCCAGCATGTTAACTCCCCTTGGGTCGCCGTCTCCTCCCATGAATGCGATACATGTGATGTCAGAGCCATACTCCCCTACGAAGGCATCGATAGCGTCAGGGTTGAGCGGCAAACCGATATCCTCCCAGAGATAATGGCTATGACACCCAGGACAGCGACACGGGCAATTAGAGATATTAATTGCCAGTGTCACTTCGTCGGGTATCTCCTGAAAAACAATACCAGTATTAACGTACTTCAACATTACGTCATGCCATTCTGTTCTCTGGAGCGTAGAACCGACGAGCTGCCTCTTCCTGACGCGGCTGTGAGAAATTGCTGACACGCTTCAGGTAACCGATGATACGTGTCAAATAGTCTACGTTCTTTGAGTGGCAGTGAGGACACTCATGCAGATAGCGCTTGTCGATAGCACCACAGTCGTTACAAACCGTATTGGGGATATTGAATGTGAAGTAGTTACATCCCTCCTTAGCCGCAACCTTCAGCAGGTGTGCATACTGCTCCTTAGAGAGGTGCTCCTCAAGGTTCATGTGCAATGCAGAACCTCCGGTGAGGTGCTCGATATACGGGGCACCGTGCAACTTGAACTTGTCGATGATGGTCAGAGAGTCGTCCTCTACCACATAGAAATAGCTGTTATAGCAGTCGCGTGGCACGAAATATCCATCCTCGCGGTCCCACTTCGCATGCTTTACACCTACGTTCTCTGCAGGAATCATCTCGCAGTTGAACATCACGTCCTTGGTACGATACTGCTTGTTGTACTTCTCTATCAGTCCGAGAATTCCCTGTACGAAATGCAGATAGTCGTCGTTAGGAGTAATCTTCAGTCCCATGAACTCTGCTGCCTCTACCAGTCCGTTGATACCGATGGTAAGATACTGGCGTCCAATGTTGATATATCCTGCATCGAAGAGTGGCAGCATACCACGCTCCTGAAGCTCCTTAAGGTTCTCATTATAAGCAAGCTGTACCTTATGGCAGAGGTCAATGATACCACCGAGATACTCCAGATAGTCAAGCTTGTTGTTTACAGCATACTGGATACAGCGGTTCAGGTTGATTGTGAGCACACTCTTAGAACCTGTTGACACACCACCGGCACCGAGGGTATAGCTGAAACCATTGTCGGTAATCTCATTACGCAGACGACAGCAGCTTGAGAGAGAGTCGGCATTGTCACTCATATATGTGAAGAACGAGTGTCCCTCAGCATACATCTCTGCTGTAAAGTCGCCCCACTCCTTATCCTTACACTCTCCGTTCTCGTCAACGAGCAGAGCCATCGTCTCAACAGGGAAGGTAAGCAGGGTCTTCGTGCGCTCCTTGTTGAACCACTTCATGAAACGCTTCTGCAGCCAGGAGAGTCCGTCCCAGTCTGGCTGTGAGCCGTCGGGGAAGTAGAACTCGCCGAAGATACTCTGGAAATAGTACTTGTCGTAATATGCCACGTTCCAGAACACTGCCTGGTAGTTACGGGCACCTGTCGGCTGGTTCAGAGTGTAAACGATCTGCTCGAAGTAGTCGGTGATAATCTTGTCAATGGTACGTTTCTTCAGACTGAGGTCAGCCTGCTCGTCGGCACGCTGCCAGTAGTCCTTGCCATACTCCTTGCCGATGAAATAGTTCATGTACATAAGGAACTCTGGTGTTGCACAGGCGCCACTGAGCATCGAACTTACCATGAACACCATGTTCACAAAACCTCCGGCAAACGACTTCAGGTTTGTTGGCGCTGTAGAGTTTCCACCGATAGCCTGAGTGCCGCCGATAAGCCAGGGATACATCGTTATTGATGCACAGTAGTTGGCAAGACTGGTCTCATCATTCTTATATATAAAGTGGTGTGTCAGCTTGTCGATGTATTCATCGGCCAACTGTTTGCCGTACATCTTCTTGATGCGGTCTGTAAGCAGACGGCGATTCAGACGGATGAAGTTCGACTTTGGCAACTCTCCGATAAGTGTGGCGATGTTCTTGTGTTCGACGTTAGCATTAGCATCGTACTTCGACCCCGTTGCTGCGTTAACAGACTCTGTGTACTCAGAAAGGAACATCATCTTATCCAATGTGTCACGATCCTCAGAGTGCAACTGACGATAAAGGATAAATGACTTTGCCACCTTGTAGTAGCCTTCGCGCATCAATGCTTCCTCCACCTGGTTCTGAATGTCCTCCACCGTGATGTCATCATGCATGTCGAGATGGTTAAGGATCTTTGAAACGATTCCCAGGTCTGCGGGCTCGTTCACGCTTTCGAATGCCTTTACTATGGCATTCATGATTTTGTCGAGTGAGAACTGGTCTTTCGAGCCGTCTCGTTTTGTGATGGTAAAATTCTTAATTTCCATTATATTTTTATTCGTTTATGATT
>FLNV01000562.1_pt1 | contig 45497 bp, 33 predicted proteins | sample 1140351 | NCBI WGS metagenome assembly FLNV01 (sample SAMEA3878207, study PRJEB12797) | bioreactor metagenome | biome: Moose rumen | place: Sweden | collected 2011-10
TTTTATTGGCTTCGCCAATTATTCTGTGACAGGGCGAACAGTGAGTCCGTAGTAACGGTAATTGTCACTGACGCCCGCATAACTGCTGCTGATGAGGTAGTATGCGCCGTAGGAGTAGTCCGGGTACTGCGTGGAAGACCAGTAGTAGCCGTAGCTTCCGGCGTAGTAGACTTTGCCATCAGAACAGTAGCCCGCAGCAGGCAAGAATATAGCCACGCCATTTGTACCTGTGAACTTCATACCGTTTTTATCTTTAAACTTCGTCCATTTTCTGCTACACGAAGTCAACTTTGAGAGTTGGTCCCTTGTAGGCATCTTCCATGTGCCTTTCCAAAGGACATGAGCCACATCGTAGTTGGTGCCGGCAATATCGCTGCCTATATTGCTGTATTCGCCATCCTTATAGAACTTGTAGGTGGATTGACTGTAATTGTCCTTTGCACCTGTTTCGCCCCATGCGAAATATTGGCCGTCTTCCCAAGGAGCGGAAGCGCCGACGTTGCAGCAGGCGAACTTCACTCCCAGACCCAGATCAAGGGCGTGAGGGTGCTTGTCGTTAGGACAGAAGCCATTGGAGCCTTCCTGGATAAGGGTCAATTCCACTGATTTGCGCTTGTCCTTTGTGCGTACCACGATTTTTCCGGAACGGGCATATTCCTCTGTGCTTTCAGATACGGAAAGAACCAGTGAAGAGCCGGTCTTGTCAATCTCGGCCTCAACCCATTTGTTGCTGTTACTAACGACAAGTTCGTCAAGGCAGTTGGTAGTGATTGCCATTCTCACTTGCTGCTCCAGCTGGCTGACACCCTTTACGCTATTCGACAGCTCTACTATAGTTTCCTTTCCATTCTGAACAACGGTTATATCCTGAGACAGCTTATTGTCCTTGGTTTTCAGCAAAATCTTTCCCGTACGTTCCTCATTCCCGTTTTCTGACACACTTATGCGGATATTATAGCTTTTTGCGGCAACCTGTTCCTTTCTTTCTGTCACCCTCTGTCCGTCGATGAACTTGATTTTGGACGCTTTCTCTCGCATTTTGGCACTTGCATCGGTAATTTCCACCTCCATCCAGTCATTATTATTCACAACGGTCATGTCTTCATAACAGTTGGTGTACAACTCGGTACTTATATATTGTTCCGTATAGTCAATGTTGAAGGAATTCTTGGCGACGGACAGCATTGGCGTAGCACCGGCACGTGACACTTGGATGGTTTTGGACTTTCCATAGGCGGTGGTCAGAGTCACAGTGGCCTTGTCGGCATCTGTACTCACAGTAGGGTCAACCTTTATGGTTATGGCGTTTGAGAGGAAGGAGTAGTCGGTGGTTGAGCTTTTATATACATGACACCAAGGCTGGTTGCTCTCGCAACTGAACTGAATCATTTTGGTGTTGTTGAACACCAACGACTGCTCTCCTCCTTCACCTGAGAAAGAGAGGGATTTCTCGTCAAGTTCAATAGTCTCATCGCTGCCCTTGAATGGTTTCTGGTACTTTATTTCCGCCCCTATGACACCGCCCGAAGTACCGCCAATCTCACTAACTACATAAATGCGGTAGAAGGAACTGCCGGAATAAGCGACATAGCCATTGCCCGGCACTACTGCCACACGCTCAGCCCAACCCTTGAGCGGGATATACGACACGTTGCCAAGCCCGTTGACCGGTCCGAGAGAGACGAAATATGCCCCTTCGAAATTCTCGTTTTTGATATGGAATCCGTCAAGCCACGTGTCACCGCTGTTGGAGTTTCGCATAGAGAGGGAGATGGTGCCTTCCGGATCGTCAACCTTTGCATCAGGCCCCACAGTCTTACCGCTATCCGGGTCAGGGTCGTCCTTGCCGCATGAAGAGAACTGAAGGACTACAAGAGACATCATAAGAGATGTCAGCAGACAAAACATGGTTTTCTTTTTCATAATCTTATTGTTTTATGGGTTAAATAAATGAGTCATATTAGACAAGCACCGTAATAATCCGTATCAAATAACAGTCGAATTGCAGTGCATGTTAGGTGTAAATTCAATTTTAACGACAAATATACAAACAAAAGTTAAAATTACCCCCCCCGAATGTTAAATTATGTTAATGTAAGAAAATTTAACCTTTGTCTGTGTCTTTTCCTAAAAAAGGTTGATATAAGTTTCGTGTATTCCGTGGAATGCGAAATGCAAAACTCAAAAAATGCAATTAAATGTACCGTTTTGGTTTTCTTTGGCTTTCTGTTTTGCATTATTAAAATATTTTTGTACTTTTGCCTTTAAACCAAAAACATGTGTTTCTATTGCTATGGGAATGTATTTAAATATCGGGAATTCGGGATTCCAGTCTTCACGCAACAGTGAATATGTTGACAAGTCGGGACTGATATCCGTGGTGAACAAGACGCTCTTCACCGAGGGTCGTTTCCTTTGTGTCACCCGCTGCCGCCGTTTCGGAAAGTCGATGGCAGCCAAGATGCTGAACGCCTATTACGACCGTTCTTGCGACTCACGTTCGCTGTTCGCGGATTTGGAGATAGCCAAAGACCCCGATTTCGAGAAGCATCTGAACAAATACCCGGTGATTTATGTGGACATGACCTCGTTTGTCACCCGTTATCATGACGAGGAGGATATAGTGGCTATAATTGACTCAAAACTAAGGTCTGATGTTTTAAAAGCCTATCCTGACCAGACTCTTGAAGAAGGTGATGACCTGATGGACTGCCTTATCAGGATAGCGGATGCCACCGGCGACCGTTTCGTGTTTATCATCGACGAATGGGATGCCATATGCCGTGAGTTCAAGCCTGGCACAAAGGCAATGGACAAGTATGTGAACTGGCTCCGCAGGATGTTCAAGGAGGTGAATTCCAGCAAGGTGTTCGCCTGTGCTTACCTCACAGGCATTCTTCCCATAAAGAAATACAAGACGGAGTCGGCTCTGAACAACTTCATCGAATATTCCATGGTGGAGCCCCGAAAAATGGCACGCTATTTCGGATTTACTAAAGAGGAAGTAAGAATACTTGCCGAAAGGCATAATATGGATTTTTCCTTATTGACGAAATGGTACGATGGTTATCAAATCGGAGATGAACCTTCCATGTTCAACCCTAATTCCGTGATGCAGGCTTTGGATTCAGGACGTTGCCGCAGTTTTTGGGCAACCACTGGCGCTTTGGATGCAGTCACCTCATACATCAACATGAACTTTGAAGGGCTGAAGGATGATATCATCAAGATGCTGGCAGGAGAGACGAGCAAGGTGGATCCTACCGGTTTCCAGAACGACATGTCGGTGATCAACACCCGTGACGATGTGCTGACCGTACTGATACATCTCGGCTACCTGTCCTACAACTGGCGCAAAGACGTATGCTATATTCCGAACAAAGAAGTGGAAGGCGAGATGGTGAATGCTGTGAAGAACAACAAATGGACACATCTGGTTAACTCCATACAGAGGTCGGAAGATCTGCTTAACGCCACGCTCCAAGGCGACGAGGAAGCAGTGGCGCAGGGTGTGGATGCCGCTCATGACGAGCATACGAGCATACTTTCCTACAACAACGAGAATTCCCTGGCGTGTGTGCTGAGCATAGCCTATTATTATGCTAAAAACGACTATATCATCCACCGCGAACTGGCATCGGGAAAGGGGTTTGCTGATCTTGTGTTCATGCCGCGCAAGGATGTGGACAAGCCTGCCATGGTGGTGGAATTGAAGTTCAACAAGGATGCCGACAGTGCCATCGACCAGATCAAGCGCAAGGAATATACGGGTAAAGTAAGCGAATATTCCGGAGAACTGCTGCTGGTTGGCATCAACTACGACAAGAAGTCGAAAACCCACGACTGCAAAATCGAGAGGCTGACGGTCTGATTGATATTGGTGGCCGGTAAACTGGTTTTTCATTTTTTTCGGGCGTCGAGCCCGAAAAAAATTGTGCGGGCGAGGCGCCTCAATGGTCTTTACACCCCCTTCGGCTCATTTCATTTCGCCCTTTCCCCCGTTATCGGGGGACGGAAACGCTCCCAGTACTTGCAAGGCATCCATGATGTTGCAGAACGTTGGAGGTCCGTTATCGGGGGACGGAAATGCTACAAGTAGAAGTGCAATTAGATGAAGTTAAGAATAACTTCAAAGATTTAATAAAATGACTGGATATTATTTTGCCGGACAGTAATACCCCCCCAAAAAACAAATCATCAAACAAATCCGGAAATTTAATAAAAAGTCTGCCGTGCAGTGATAATTATCAATAGTATTATCTATGTTTAGACTGCATGGTGACAATAGGTATAAGCATTTCTTCCATACTTATGCCTCCATGCTGGAATGTGTTTCTATAATATGACACATAATAATTATAATTATTAGGATAAGCGAAGAAATAGTCGTTTTTCGCGAACACATATGTTGACGAGATGTTAGGAGCCGGCAAGCACGCTTTCTTCGGTTCCTTAATCACAAATACGTCTTTAGAATTATATGAAAGGTTTTTTCCCAGTTTATATCTGAGGTTGGTGTTGGTGTTTCTGTCCCCAATGACTTTCGACGGAGTGTTGACCCTGATAGATCCATGGTCGGTTGTCACGATAATTTTAGCGTCGGTATTAGCCAGAGCGTCAAACAGTTCCCAAACCGGAGAATGTCGGAACCATGATGCTGTGATGCTTCTGTAAGCGATTTCGTCGGAAGCCAGTTCCCTGACCATAGTAGACTCCGTTCTGGCATGTGAGAGCATATCTATGAAGTTGACTACAATGACGTTAAGTCTTTTATTGTCGAGTTTTCTGAACTGATTCACCAGTTTTTCAGTATCCGCCGAATGGTTGATTTTATAATATGAGAACGGTTCTTTTCTGCGGTATCTTTCCATTTGCTTTTGAATGAGCGGTTCCTCATTAAGGTTTTTCCCCTCTTCCGCATCTTCGTCGACCCAGAGTTCCGGGTACATGTTTTCGATTTGCGCTGGCATTAGTCCGGAAAATATTGCGTTTCTGGCGTACTGTGTAGCAGTAGGGAGGATCGACAGGTAGAGATCCTCTTCAAATGAGAATCTGTCGGCGAGTTGTCTGCTAATCACCCTCCACTGGTCGTATCTGAGGTTATCGAACACAATGAGGTATACCTGTTCGCCTGCAGAAAGAAGGGGAAATACTTTCTTCTTGAAAATGTCTGGGCTTAAGAGCGGTCGATCTTGGGGGTTGTCGATCCATGACTGATAGTTTTTAGCTATGAACTTGGCAAATTCCTGGTTAGCGTCAGCCTTCTGCATTTTCAGCATTTCCGACATAGGGCTGTTTGTGTCGGCAAGTTCAAGTTCCCAGAACACGAGTTGCTTATACACTTCCATCCATTCCTCAAGACTGTAAGAGTCATTGATTTGCATTCCCAGTTTGCTGAAATTCTGCTGGTAATTTGAATTGGTCACTTCTGTTTCCAAAGCCTTCTTATGCAAGTGCTTTTTCAGTGTGAGAAGGATTTGGTTAGGATTGACGGGCTTGATGAGATAATCGGCGATTTTTGCTCCAATCGCCTGATCCATGATATTTTCCTCTTCGCTTTTTGTGACCATCACCACCGGCAGGCTCGAATGCGTCTCCTTTATCTTCGACAATGTTTCAAGACCTGTGAGTCCGGGCATATTCTCGTCAAGGAAAATCAAGTCAATCTGCTTTTCCGCGCAAATGTCAATGGCATCCTGTCCGTTTGTTGCTTCCAGCACCTCATATCCTTTCTTTTCGAGGAAGATGATATATGGTTTTAGAAGTTCTATTTCATCGTCGACCCAAAGAAGTGTACCGCTGTTCATATTATTAAATTTAGAAGTTTCTTATAAGTCCAAACAGTTTATCAGACTGATTTTCAAAAATTGTGGTTTATGAAACGTTTTCCTTAGTTTCTGATATCAGAAGATATAGTCTTCATCATCTTCGTCGTCCCAGTCTTCCTGATTGTTGTCGATGACAACATTGCCGTTGTTGTTTACGTCATCATCGAAATCTTCCACGTTTCCATCCCACTCTTCGTTGTTATTGTTTTGGTTGCCGGCATCGTCTTCGTCATCGAAATCCTCCACGTTGCCGTCCCATACGTCGACAGGAGTGTTCGGGTTGTCCGGAGTTTCCGGGGTATCCGGGGTTTCTGGAATATCCGGTGTGTCAGGAGAATCTGAGATTTCCGGATTGTCTGGAACGTCCTGACCATTTGGTGTATTCTGGTTGTCCTGGTTGTTTTGGTTGTCCTGGTTATTCTGATTATCAGGTGATTGAGAATCGAGGTCATCGAGGAATTCGCCCTGTCCTTCAAGGATGTTCTGTCCGTCGTTTTGCGGTTCGTCGTCAAAGTCGTCGAGTCCGCCTTGCCCCTCCAACTGATTATTGTTATCGTTGTTTTGCGGCTCGTTGTCGAAATCGTCGAGGAATTCGCCCTGGCCTTCGAAGATGTTATTATTGTTTATGCTGTCTTGAGGTTGCGAGTCGAGATCGTCGAGGAATTCGCCCTGTCCTTCAAGGATGTTCTGTCCGTTGTTTTGCGGTTCGTCGTCAAAGTCGTCGAGTCCTCCGAACGGATTGTCGTCGGCAGGCTGCTCCGTTTTCACGGTATCGGCAGGCGTTTCCGTCTGTTCTCCGTTAACCACTTCCTCCGGTTCGTTCAGCAGATTCTCATCCACTTCAGCCTCATGTTCTTCCGCATAGGTTTCCTCCTGGAACTGGAAATAGTCGTTGAAGCTCAATCCTCTTCTGATGAGTTTCAAGTTGTGGTCGGAAACGACGAACCACTTGAGTCCCTCCATTTTTTCAGCCATCTCCACGTCGTTTTCCATTTTCCTCTGATAGGTGTATGCCTCCTTATAGTTGAGGAACGGCCGTATTTGCAGCATATCGATTCCCTCTCCGATATCGAATGAGATATCGAAGTTCCTTACCGGGAAGTTCATGAAGTTATACTTCGCCATTTCGTATAGCAGCTGGTTTTCGTTTATGCTGTTGTGTTCATATGCCACGACGAAGATGTGTATATCGTCCCTATCGTCGGTGAAGACAGTGTCGGCAAGTGCCGAGTCGCCATCCAAAATGAATCCCGCTCTTCTGTCCCAAAGCGACCCCATTTCCATTTTTCCGCTTGCGAGAATCCGTCCTTCCTTCACACCCTTGACATAAAGTCCGGCAAGTTCGCTGACTGTGCTTTTCGGGTATTTATCCACTATGTCCTTTAATGTGGTGAGGAATTCGTTTCGGTTGCCCATCTCCAGTTGGCTCATAGCCTCAATAAACATGAATCTCGCCCTGTTGTCTCCGTTAGGGTATTCTTTCATTGTATATTGGCTTGCTCTAATCACCTTCTCATACTCTTCATTCCTGTAATTCTCATATGCCACCTGATACAATGAATCCTCAATGGCTTTCCCATACCTACCCTTGAATTCGAAATTAGGGTCTGCAATCATCTTTCCATGTTCGTTGTCTGGGAATTCGGCAATCAGGCGGTTTTTGTACTCGTCGGCTTCGAATGTCATATCCTGCCGCGCATAGAGTTGATACATATTATAATATGTCTCATCGATATGCTCATATTCCGGATAGTTTTCCATCACCCTCTTGAACGTGCGTTCGGCGAGCGGGAAGTTCTCCATCCGGTCCTTGTATATGATAGCGGCATTATAGAGAGCCTCGACGAGAGCCGCGTTCGACGCTTCCATCTGCTCATCGGTGAGCGGTATCTGCTTCAGATAGTATTCCGGTCGATGAGGGTCGTTTTCGTATTCCTGCTGTTTCTTCTCCTCTTCAGTCATTTCCGTCTGCTGTCCTTCTTGCCCTTCCTGTCCTTGAGCTCCTTCAGCCCCTTGCTGCACATCCGGGTTGTCGGCTCCGCCACCCTCCGCATCCGGTTGATCCTGGTCGGTTTGCCTGTCGTTGTCGTCAGCCAGCACTGTTCGGTTTGAGCGCCGCCAGTCGTCGGTGAGTTCACGATTTCCCCACCGCCTCTGGAACTCCGCCTTACCGGCATTGACTGCTGTAGGGTTATAGAAATACCACACCCCACCCTGCTGCCTGTTTCGCGGCTGGTTGTTGTTGCCGGCATTGTTGTTTATATTCGAGTTGTTGTTATTGTTTGTATTCGTCGAATTGGCTTCAGCAGCTTTACGTGCTTCCTCCTTTTCCTTCTTCTTCACCTCCTCGATGATTTTCTTGATGACCTCCATCCTTTCCACGGAGTCCATTCTTGCCAATGTCTGCAGACTGTCCTGCAGTTCTATCGCGGATGCATAAGGATAGAGTTCCTCGAGAATTTTAGTTCTGCGGTCCACCTCCTTGTAATCCGGACGTTCCTTGTCGAAAAGTCCGAGAGCGCCAGCATAGCAGTCCTTCGCCTTCACGAATTCCTCCCGTTCCCAGTAGAGTTGTCCGAGTTTGAGCCAAACCACGCCCTTGTCGACTCCAGCCCTCGTGCTTTTCTCCACGCCGTCCTTATACGCCCAAATGGCATGCAGCGTGTCGTTGCTTGCCATATAGATATTTCCGATAGCATAGTAAACCTGGTCGAGATAATCCTTGTTCTTAGGATTTTTAGCCATGGACCTCAGTTTTTTAATCATCTGCTTGGTCTGTCCCTCCGACATCACCTCGGTCATCCTTATCCGTGCGTTGAATGCCAGTTCATAAGGCGGGTTCTTGGCGATCACCTTCTTGAAGGCCTTGTATGCGTTTTCATTTTCTCCAATGAGGTGATAGAGCTGTCCGAGAAGGAAGTACATACGTGCCTTCTGATAAGAGCCCTGAGCTATTTTTATTGCGTTTTTCAGGTTAGGGATTGCCTCGCGATATTGTTGCTGTCCTATCTGGCAGTCAGCCAGTACCGCATCCCTGAGCGGCAGCAGTTTTTGGGGTATGCTGTCTCTTTGTGCGGTGGCGAGCAGGTTTTCAGCATCGTAATACCATTCAAGTTCCGCATAGCATTTTGCTTCCAGTATTCTAGCTCTTGCAATGATATTCGGTTTGCTGAAATACACTCTCTGAATGTAAGCGAAAGTAGCAGCCGCCTCCATATATTCCCCTTTATGGAATTGAGCATCACCCATAAGGAACCATGCTTTATAAAGGAAGGGGTTATACTCCTTCTGCATGAGCCATATTTTCTCCTTTTGGGTTTTCTTGCGGTTTCCTTTTGATTCAGGCCTTGCTGTGATGCTGTGTTGCTTGATGGTTTTCTGACATTTCTCGATTGCCTTGTCGAAATTCGCTTTTCCGAGCGATTCCGTACCTTTATTGGCAGTCATGAAAATCGGCAGCAGTTCGGTATAGTTGTCCTTATTTCCCGTACGTTGTGCCTCAATTCCCTCCAGATATGCCTGATGGGCATTGAAATAGGTGTTATACCTTGCTTTAAACGCCTGAACACGACGCATTATGGCTGTGTTCTTTTTCGTGGAACAAGCTGCAAGAAGGCATAACATCAAAATGCATACAATATGTCCGTATTTTCTGCACATATTATATTTAATAACGTAAAGGCATCGATTTTATTACATTTAAGGGTCAATTCGGTCATCAGTTTCAGTTTAAGGTCATGCAAGTGGTTCTGTCTACGCTTTTCGGCTCTTATGCATAGATTTTACGACACTAGGCTCCAGTCCTTACATCGTTGACAATCATAACGACCTCGTCGCGCAATCCCTGTGGCAGGTTGATTCCTCTGAGTTGCAGGCTTCTCACCCATCCCGGCACCTCCTCTTCCTTCATCGTATACAGGATGTTTCTGAATTCGTCTTCCTGTTGCTCGTCGTACTGGCTGTCGTCCCATCCGGCAAAGCGGTCGAGTTCCTCATCGTCGTAGTATTCGATTTCCTTGCTTACAGCAGCGAGCAGGCTGTCGCGTTCACACACTTCATGCTGTCCGCAGCACTCCATATTCTGTATTTGGACGACGGAAGGCCTTTCATCGATTTCGCCTTTATCTATTTTCTTCTGCAGACTTCGGTTTCGGAAGAATCCCACGACAAAGGCCAGTATTCCAAGCATAAACAGTGATAATAACAGATATATCATTCTTATGTCATTCAATTAAGAACCCCACTTCTTTGAGGTCGTTCCAGAAATTCGGATAAGATTTCGACACCACACCGGGATCGTTGATTATTAAAGACTTAGTTTTTATTGTCACTGGAGCGAAAGCCATGGCCATACGGTGGTCATTGTATGTATCGATTGCCACCTTGTTGGATTCTTCCGGGTCGAGTAATCGTTTTTCACCGTTCCATTCCAAGGCATAGTTATCGGATTCTTTGAGGAGAAAACCCAATTTGCCCAACTCGTTTACAAGCGCCTGAATTCGGTCGGTTTCCTTGATTTTAAGTGTAGAAAGTCCATGAAACCTGAAAGGAATGTCCATCATGCAACAAGTGACAGCCATTGTCTGAGCCAAATCGGGGCAATTGGAGAGATCCTCCTCGAAATTATTGGAAGGTTTACCACTTTTCTCAATCATTGCCACTGGGATCTTTCCGTCCATATTAAAGGTGGTATTGACTCCAAGCTTTCTGAACATCTGTGCCACGCATGAATCTCCCTGAATGCTGTCGGGCTTAAGTCCCTTTAACATAATGGTGTTGCACGAATCGGACAGAGCCATGATTTCATACCAGTAGCTAGCCGCGCTCCAGTCGTTTTCAATCCAGAAATCCCGTTTGACATAGCGTCCGTGCTTTACCTCGATTTCCGAATCGGATATCCAGTTGGCATCGGCCCCGAAATCATTCATAATCTTGAGTGACATGTTGATATATGACCGCGATATCACCTTGTTTTTGAGTCGGAGTTTCAGTCCGTTCTGCATATATGGCGCAATTATGAGCAATGCTGTGATGAATTGCGAGCTCACGCTTCCGTCGAGTTCGAGTGTTCCGCCTACCATGTTGTTATTCCCCTCTATTCTCAAAGGCGGGAATCCCTCGTTTTCAAGATATTTTATATTTGCACCAAGAGTTCTTAAGGCATCAACGAGAATTGCGATAGGTCGTTGTTTCATCCTTTGCGATCCCGTTATTGTGTGTGTGCCTTCCGTCATAGCCAGCAGAGCTGTTGAGAATCGCATTGCCGTTCCTGCCGCTCCCACGTCGATGATGTCTGGTTGTATTTGCATCCAATCCAGCACCGCATTCGTGTCGTCGCAATCAGATAGGTTGTATGGCAATTGGTTGTTTCCAGCCAATGCATTGATCACAAGCACTCGGTTTGATATGCTTTTTGAAGCCGGCAGATTTACCGCGCCTGAAAAGTCTGAAATTGGAGCCTTTAGAATCATCTTCTTATATTTTCTACAAAGGTAGTCTTTTTTTTTGAAATAGAAAACAAATCACCTCTGCTGATGTCAAAAGTGAGTAAACTCCAAAAGGGAATCACAAGAGATTAATCCAAAGAAATTGTTCAGCACTCATTTCAGAACAGGTCGTACGGGGCATCCCAATTGTTCTCCCATTAGCATTGGTTCACAATAGTTGCTGTCGAAATTGATATTGAGTACGAAATAAGAGGAACCATTGTAAAAGCCCTTTTCCCCCAGATACTCCAGGTCCTTTCCATTACGTCTGCCAGCAGCCGGCAGGAAAATGCTGTTTCCGTTAGGTCCGGTGAACATGCCCCCAATTACACCGTTGATGATGGCCCACTGATATTTACATTTTTCCTTCAGTTCCTGGATTTGCTCTCCGCTTGGTATTCGCCATCTGTCACCCCATTTCACGTGCGCCACATCAAGTGTAGTATTAGCAATGTCGGTTTCTATATCCGATGCAAGATGGTTTCCAAAACCGAAATAATCTTTAGTCTTAGTTTCTCCCCAGGCATAATAACCACCTATATCCAACGGCGAAGTGGCATCTATATTGCAGCAGGCCCATTTCGTTCCGATTCCGAGGTCGATGGCATGAGGGTGGTTGTCGTCGGCACACCTCCATTCCTTCACTACAACCGGCTGTTTCCTCTCTTCGATTGTTTCATCCTCATGTTCCGGAGTTTTGACACGGTCTTTATAGACATATCCCTTGAAGGAGAAAGAGCCTGACAGGCTTTCAGCGTTATTTCTCTCACACTCATATACTTTCAGCCATCCTCCATCCGTTTTTTTCACACACACAAAATCGTCCACATAAAGTTTGTCAACCACAGGGAAATTCGTGCCTGGCCCTTTCCTCACATTCACGTAGTCGTCTTTCGGGTCGGTGACTTGTCCATAGTAGTAGCCAGAGAATTCCATGTTGGCATTTACAGGTGAAAGCCCCATCATCCATTCATTCGCCGACAAGTCATATGCAAGGACATATACCGTGATAGAGCCGTTGCCGTTTTCCGAATAGATATAATAGGAATCCTCTTCCAATGTCAAATTATAATAATCAACCGATCGGACAGGTCTGCCGATTTTCCATTGTGCATAGGCATTTGAGGATAGTGCAATCATCATCAGCATCAAAATATGCTTTTTCATTGGAAAACTCAGGAATTTTCTGATATTCATGTATATGTTCGTTTTTCTGATATCAAGGATTGGGATTTCATTGTTCTTAGCATTCATAATTTAATGCGGATTTTATAGTTTGAAATATCGAATTAAGAATAAGGGGAAACGCGTCGTTGCATTTCCCCTTGCATATTTTATTCTTTGTCGCTGATTACGATGTTTGCACCGCTGGTTGGGCGGATGAGTTCCGGATGTTCTTTTGCGAACGACTCGATATGGCGGACATACTTGTCGGCAATGATTTCGTCGATAGCGATGAGGATTCCCGTTTCCTCCACATCTCCGAAGCCGTCGTTGATTCCTGTCCCGAACAGTTTCATGGTAGGCGAAAGGCTCATGTAAGCGTTTACCAACGGCGGAATATTCAGTCCGTATTTTCTGACTTCGCGGTTCAGGATTTTATAGTCCTCCTTGAAATCAGTCTCAGTGAAAATAGCCTCGAATTCCTTCGGGTCGTGCTCCAGTTCCAGCGGATTGTCGGGTATGATCAGCTTCTCCTTGTCCTCAAAATGTTTTTTAAGGAAGAAGAGTATCATGTCGCGGCATCTTCTGTTGTAGGACGGGTACATGGTCATTTTTCCGAAGAAGTACTTCACTTCCGGCATGATGATGGTTAGAGCTCCCAATCCGTCCCAGAGGTTGTCGAGAGCGAAAATTGCCTTTGAGTTTCTTCTGGTTGACTGATAATCGAGTGAGACGAACGACCTTCCGAGTTCAATGGTGTAAGGCATATAGTCCTTCATGAATCGATCCGAGAAATGGAACATATGGCTTGTAGCGAGGATTGGCTGTCCCTTTTCATCCACCTTAATTTCCGTTCCGAGCAAATACCTGTATCCGCCAATGATTTCCTCGTTCTCCGGATCCCAGACAATCAGCTGCTTATAAGGGTTGTCCATTGTGTCGAAGTCGTCGAGGTCGAGCGGTTCACCCGTACCTCCGCCGGCAGCCCTGAAAACGATTTCACGCAGTCGTCCGATTTCTCTGACCACATTAGGCGAATCCTGCCACGTGACGATATATATTTCGTTATTGCTCCTGTTGGTGAACCTGAGGCGTTTCTCTTCAGTAAGTTCCGCCTTAAGCGTCTCCTTAGGGATTGGTGGGATTATATCGTCGGTTTTCCCAAACCACGGTGGCAGTTGTTTAGAGTTAAGCAAAGTCTGCTCTCCGCCAGTTAATGCTTTGTCTTGATTCATAAATCAACAAATATTTGTTCCTGAGAATTATCAGGGTTCTAAAGTTCATAAACCTTGTCTTGCACCCATTGCGCCCATTGTGCAGGTGTCTTCGACTTATCTGTAAAGGTCTGCCATGGAATAGGCTGACCGAATGTAACCTTAAATTTCTTTCCCACGTTCTTATACATCTCGTCGACGAGGTAGAGCATGGCGAAATTGAATTTCAGGTTGTATTTCTTGCATTTCCTTGCTATATTATAGAATTTGTCGGAGTTATGTCCAGAGAAATGCACCGGGATGACATCCCGCTTATATTCAATGCTTTTAGTGATGAAAGTTTTTTTCCATGGCAGGTCCCTTATTGTCCCGTCGTCTTGTTTTCTGGAGCATAGTCCCGCCGGGAACATAAGCACGTTGTTCTCGCCTTGGAAAGCCGACTCCACCATTCTCGGGAAGTCTCTCGACTGGTTTCCCGTCTTATTGATCGGCACGCACAGGGGTGCGAGTCCCTTGAGGTTCATCAGCAGGTCATTGACAAGATATTTCATCTTGCTGTCGTATTTATGGCAGATAAGTTTTCCGAGCGCCACCCCGTCTTCGCCTCCGAGGGGATGGTTCGACACGATGGTGAAATATCTCCCACCCTCGTTTGTAGGCAGTTCATCGAGTCCCTCCACCTGCAGGTCCATTTCAAGGTAGTCGACACATTCGTCGAGGAAATTGACACCGTATTTTCCAGCCGCCCTACCGAGCAGGAAACGGTTCACCTCATCCTGATGTAATATTTTCTTAAGCCATCTTTTAATGAAGAAAGGAATGAATTTCGCTTTTTTGCCGGCCTTATCTTTCAGGATTTGGTCGACATCAATTTTCATTTGCTGCTCTTCTTTCGGCTGGCCTTGAATATCTGACATAAGCGCATAATTAGGAAATTAGTTGCAAATTTACTATTTTCTTCGCATTAAATTACACTTTTTTTTAAATAAAATGAAAATAGTTACAATTTTTAACCCTATTTGTTTGTTATAGCGAAAAAAGAGCCAAATGAAACGAAAAATCACGAAAGTGCGTCATGGAAGAACTGCGTTGCGTTTACGCCCTTGAAATTCGGCAGATGGAGTGAATAATATTGGCTGATGACTTCGAGGGTTCTGACGATTTGGTTCCGGTTGAGCCGGTAGAGGTGCATATTCCTGTAGTTCATTCTCATGAGCCGCTGGAAATCGGCAGCCTCCCTACTTTCGAGCACGTCGGAATGCAGAGGGTGTATGGCAACGAACTCAGCCGCCCTAAGGTCGAAGAAAGGCTCGTTGTCCACCCTTTCCATATTCGGCTGTATTCCAATATATTGCAGCAGGTTGAGAGCGAATGCGATATGGAAGAGTCGGAATTTGCAGTCCGGGTTGTCGAGCAGCAGAAGCGACCTCCTGACGAATTCGAAGAGAGCGACGTCAGGCACCTCGCCCCAGATTGATGCGCATAGCAGTTCGTCGACATACATGGCAATCATGGACCTAAGCGGATCGAAAGTCATGACTGAATAGACATATGCGAGGCTCACGTCCTTCGGCCTTGGCATCCCCTTAGCCGCTTTCAGGTCGGACTCGAATTCCAGAATGTTGAGCGGTCTCCAGAGAGTGCGGCTTCTGACCCCTCTCCTCGAAGCTGAGGGTGCCGGCACGGCAAACGCCATGCGTCCGTAGGAATCAGTGAGCATATCCACGATCTGTGTCTTCTCGCTATGTCTCACCACCTTTAATACAATAGCCTTGAAATGTTCAACCATATCAACTGCAAAGTTAGGAAAAAAGCGCTATTCAGTACCGGTTATATCAGAAAAAACAGTAAAAACGAGAAAAAAATCAAAAAAAAGGCTCAAAAGTTTTGTCAATCCAATAAAAGTTCATACCTTTGCACCCGCAAATCCGAAACAAGCGGTATTTGCTTTTAGGCTGGCCCGTTCGTCTATCGGCTAGGACGAGAGATTTTCATTCTCTAAAGAGGAGTTCGACTCTCCTACGGGCTACCACGAGGAAGATTGGTGCGAGGTTTAAAAAGCCATACCACATCGTACTTCCTTTTTTTTTATTCACAATTCAAACACAAAAGAAAAATGGCAAATCACAAATCAGCGTTAAAACGCATCCGTCAGAACGAGAAAAGAAGACTTCACAACCGCTATTACGCAAAGACAATGCGTAACTACCTGCGCGACCTTCGTGCAGAAGACAGCAAGGAAGAAGCACAGAAGATGTTCCCTAAGCTCCAGAAGATGCTTGACAAGCTTGCAAAGCGCAACATCATCCACTGGAAGAAGGCAGCAAACCTGAAATCGGGTGCGGCAAAACTTATTGCAAAGAAATAATAAAAAAGTTTCCATAAGTTTGTATTCCTAAAGATGGGCAAGTGAGAGCTTGTCCATCTTTTTTATTATAGAGCGCATTTCCAATTATAGAGCACATCGTGCACAGGAATCAAGTAGCGTGCAAAAAGAAGGAAACGGCAATATTTTATGGTGTTCATGCAGTGGTATCAGCCACTTTCAGAAGTTATGAACACCTTCGGGGAATTCTTTTGCGAAAATGTTGATAAATTCTTTCCAAAAAGGGTTTATAAAGGCAGAAAAAACCTTTCACAAGTCGTATTTTTTTAGTAACTTTGTATCGTAAAAAACAATGCAAATGGAAGACGAAAAAAAGATGGGCGAAGAAAACTATTCCGCCAGTAATATTCAAGTGTTGGAGGGTCTGGAAGCAGTGCGCAAACGTCCTGCGATGTACATAGGCGACATAAGCGAGAAGGGACTTCATCACTTGGTGTCAGAAGTAGTAGACAACTCGATAGACGAAGCGTTGGCAGGATTCTGCACTCACATAGAGGTAACGATAAACGAGGACAATTCGATTACCGTTCAGGATAACGGCCGTGGCATCCCTGTAGACATGCACGAGAAAGAGCACCGTTCCGCATTGGAAGTGGTGATGACGGTCCTTCATGCCGGCGGTAAGTTCGACAAGGGTTCCTACAAGGTGTCCGGTGGTCTTCACGGTGTAGGTGTGAGCTGTGTGAACGGTTTGAGCACAAAGATGATATCCCAGGTGTTCCGTGACGGCAAGATTTATCAGCAGGAATACCATGAGGGCAAGCCATTATACGACGTGAAGGTAGTAGGCGAGACAGACAAGCGCGGTACACGCCAGCAGTTCTGGCCCGACAAGACCATATTCATCACCACCACCTACAAATTCGACATATTGGCGAACCGCATGCGTGAGTTGGCTTTCCTGAATGCCGGCATCACGATAACTCTGACCGATTTGCGCATGGACAAAAACGCAGAAGCGGGAATAGAAGGCATCCGCACCGAGAAATTCTATTCTCAAGGCGGTTTGCGCGACTTTGTGCGCTATCTTGACTCAAGTCGCACCCATTTGTTCGACGACGTGATATATCTCAACACAGAGCGTCAGGGCACCCCTATCGAGGCAGCCATCATGTACAACACGTCATACACTGAGAACCTCCATTCTTATGTAAACAACATAAACACCATAGAAGGCGGAACCCACCTTACCGGTTTCCGTCAGGCGCTGACCCGTGTTCTGAAGCGTTATGCAGACGAAAACAAGATAACCGAGAAGCTTGAGAAACAGAAGATCGAGATATCCGGTGAGGACTTCCGTGAGGGTCTTACAGCCGTTGTAAGCGTGAAAGTGGCAGAGCCGCAGTTTGAAGGTCAGACCAAGACCAAACTGGGCAACAGCGAGGTGTCAGGTGCTGTGAATTCGGCTGTAGGCGAAGCGATGACAAACTATCTTGAAGAGCATCCACACGAAGCAAAGATGATAATCGACAAGGTGGTATTGGCAGCCACAGCCCGCGTAGCGGCACGCAAGGCACGTGAGAATGTTCAGCGCAAGAGTCCGATGACAGGTGGAGGTCTTCCAGGCAAGTTGGCTGACTGCAGCGACCGTGACCCGGAAAAATGCGAGATGTTCATTGTGGAGGGAGATTCCGCCGGCGGTTCAGCCAAGCAAGGTCGTGACCGCCACTTCCAGGCTATTCTTCCAATCCGCGGTAAGATATTCAACGTAGAGCGCGTGATGTGGCACAAGGCCTTCGAGCACGAAGAAGTGAACAACATCATCCAGGCCCTTGGCGTCCGATTCGGTTTGAACGAGGAAGACACGAAAGAGGCTAACTATGACAAGCTGCGTTACTACAAGACCATAATCATGGCGGATGCCGATGTAGACGGTGCCCATATCGCCACATTGATTATGACCCTGTTCTTCCGCTATATGCCTCAGTTGATCAAGGACGGCAGGCTTTTCATCGCCAATCCGCCTCTCTACAAATGCACAAAAGGCAAGATTAGCGAATATTGCTACGACGAGAGCGCCAAGCAGCAGTTCCTCGACAGATATGGCGATGGTACGGAAACCGGCAGTAACATACGCATCCAGCGCTACAAAGGTTTGGGTGAGATGAACCCGGAACAGTTATGGGAGACCACGATGAACCCGGAAACACGCCTGCTGACACAGGTGACCATAGCAGACGCCGCGGAAGCCGACCTCACGTTCTCCATGCTTATGGGTGAGGATGTGGCTCCACGCCGCGAGTTCATCGAGCGCAACGCCACTTACGCAACGATTGACGCTTAATTATTATAATTAGGAATGAGGAATTAGGAATGAGGAATTAGGAATTGGTGCCTTGCGGACGTTTTTGAAATTAGGAAATAGGAATTAGGAATTAGAAGACGATAGATATTAACAAAGAAATTTTATTTCATTCAATTCTTACATATATTCGGCTGGTCAACGAGAAGTGATTTCTGACCGCACCAGCATTTCTCTCTTCTCCAAAAGAGAAAACAAGGGGTTCAAGCGATGCTTGAACCCTATTATTTTTTTTGCAGTTCGGAATAAATAGAAAAAACCACACTATCATCACTGACAGTGTGGGGAATGCAAAAGTTCTTTAAAGACTTTTCAAATTTAAATACTAACTAACTATTTTAATTACTTGATTTGAAAATTACTTTACGTTAATGAAATTATGCGTTTGCTATACAACACTTATTGTTGCTTATCCGACACACAGATTATCCATTTCTGATTGTCATTGCTTTCCAGGTCGTCGTTTATTTCATAACTGAATACCGCAGCTCCTTCCTTAGTCTCACCTCCTGCCAAATCCACACAACGGCCTGTGGCTTTGTTGATAATAGTGACAGATCCATCCCTTTCGTAGAGTGTCCACTGCTGGCAAGTATTGCTTCTGTCAAGGTATCTGAAGATAAGCCACTGACCTTCAGACGTCTCGGATCCATCTTCCAACGCAAGCATATCCTCGTTTACAATGTAGCAGTCCTTACCTGTAGCATCAACAGAGGATGTGTCAGCAACTGCAACAGGAATAAATTTAAAGTTGAACGACTTATCTTTATTAATCCTTATGCCATTTGGACCAATTCCCGATGGTGCAGACATCCGATAAGCACTGGCATGAATATTGTAGTCGAATGAAATTCCCAGCTTTGCCCCTGTTTTTTTGTTGACAATCGAGTAGAATGTGTCTGTAGAATAGATGAAATTAGTTGGCTGTCGCATTATCCTGCGTGGATGGTATTCAAATAGTTTTTGGTTCTTTCTCAATTCCTGTACATTAAGGTCTGATATAACTTCGCCACTCCAATTTGCCCCCCACGCACTAAATGGTTCGCCTTCCGGCACTATATACGTGATATTTTCAACGTTCAATGGAATGGGGTCGAATATGAGAACCATGGCAAAATAGTCCCCTGGATATCCTTCTAGCCAGAAAAGGCTGTCATTAGGATAGTCCAATAAGCCGTGGCACTTATACTGATGTCCTTTTTGGTCAAGCAATATGGTGTTTCCACCACGTCCGTAATACTCCCGAAACCAATTCTGCTCGGTTGCGATTGCCAGATAAGTGGCTTCGGACGTTAGCCAAAGCGCCATGGTATTTTCTTCTACAGGCTTTATCAGGTGTGCATTCTTGAACACAGCCCACGAGTCGCTGTTGTTTTTATCATAGTTTTCGCAGTCTTTCACCATGATTGGCGCATGAAAATGAGGTGCTGAGTCATAAGCGTTTATTCTTCCTTCATATTCTGTAATCTTCACATCCACCCCACGCATCATCCAAGCTGGTACACCATAGATGGCCAAGTCAGTGGCACTGTCAGGAAGGCGCGGAAAAACAATTTGCAGGTCGAAGACAGTGCCCTCTTTACCTTTTACTCCAAACACCTTGTTATAGCAGCACTCGGGTATGGTTGAATATGCCTGATATATAATGCCGGTCTGCTTGTCCAGAATGACACTTTCTGCATTACCCAGCCACAAATTTGTCACTACATCGGCTTTCATAAGCAAATAGCAATGCAACACTGTGTTGTCGCCCTCGTCAGTCAGTTGCCAAATAACTGGTACGCAGTCTTCACGTTCTTCAAAATCATTCAAGTCAGGAAATAACTCCTCAATGTCTTTGGCAATTGGGACTTGATCAATAATTCCGATATTTTCATGCCATGAATTGTTTTCCGTACTCAACCATTCGATGGTCTTTTGCCGCGTGTTTTTATCAATTGTAATTGGAGGCACGCCCATCATGACAACATGACTTTTGGCTCTCATTCTTACGTTGTTTTGCTCTTGGGCCTGTATGCTAGTGCATGCAAGTATCATGAGGCTCAGAATAATTGTTCTCTTCATAATTCAGTTGTTTTTGGATTTATTATATTAGTAATTCTGTTACGATATTTTTGAAAGCACTCAGATGACATAGCATCTCCAATTGGCGAGTTTGAGCAATAAAGCATTATTCTATCATTCCCTATACGCTCTGCTATCCAGACATACTTTCTTTCATGCTGTTTGTCGTTTAACGTGAAGAAAAACTGTTGCCGCGAATAGTTGAGCAAATAGCCAGGCATTGTGTCATCATAGGTAATTGCCGCAATCAACAGCCGTCCGAAAAGGTCAATATCCTTCGTGTCGGGAAAAACATACATGGTGCAAACCATATCAGCATGAGCGCTATCTGCTGTGCAACAAGAATTATCGCTCTCCACTCCATAATTAGTAGCCAATTTCTTTATAAATTCATCCATTAGAGCAGGACTTATGTATGAGCTGTCGTTTGAGATATTATAGGAGGCATAGTGCAGATTAGGATTGGTAGACGTAGATATGGGAGATGTGATACATGTTGAATCCGCTGATGAATCATCACTTGGCCTTGATTCTGAAGTGGATGTTTGCAGTATAATAGTTGAATCATGTGCTGCATGTTCTTTAGTCCCTTCCTTAGTAACCTGCTTAATTTTCGCCTTAAGATGATTTCCATAAAGATGTCCACGGGCCAATAGCGTCGGTTGTGGTTCTTCCTGCTCTTTGATTTGTGGAGTCAGCGCCACCTCTTCCCTATTTATTCCATCATTTTCAAGTTGCTCATTTATTATCGTAGGCAAGACATTATTCTGATTAGAACGATGAGTAAAGAGTATGAAAAGAGCCATACTTGCCGCAACTGCTACAATGGAAGCGTAAATCCATGAATAAATGTGCTTGTCTTTTGTTTTACGCTTGTCGATTCGCTGCATTAAGCGTTCTTTGAAGCCTTCTGATAGTTTCATATGTTGAGAAAGGCTGTCGTTCTGCCGTTTCAATGCATCATATAATAGCTGTTCTTCTTTAATCATTGTTCATGCGCGTTAATATGGTTTTTAGACGTTGACGAATTCTGTAAAGCCTGGTGGTAAGTTTTGACACTTCTCTGTTAAGCGTGTCAATACTGTTCCCGGTTATATAGGCTATATCTTTCAGAGTTCGTTTATCGAAGTAGAATAGATGTAAGAGCATCTGATCCTCAGGCGAGAGTTGCTGTACTGCATCATCAAGTTGTTCTGAAGTAAATATATCAGGCAATTCGTCAGGAATATCACACCCTGCTTCAAGAGGCAAAATCAGTTGTTTCTTGTTTCGTCGCAGATAATACAATGCTTCATGATATGCAATTCGTTGGAGCCATGTAAATATCGACGCCCTTTGCGGATTGTATTCTTTCAGATGTTCGTATGCAGCCATGAATGTGTTCTGCAACACGTCCTCAGCATCTTCCTGTTGCCTAACTATTCGCCCCACAAACAGTAAAAGAGAACTTCCATAGCGTTCTACTAGCAATCCGAACATTTTGGTATCGCCGTTGCATATATCCTTTATGATTGTCTTTTCGTCGTAAGTCATTCTATTATAATATAGACTAAAATCATATAAATGTCACGCCGAGCATGTATTTTTTTTCGTAATAATGAAAAACAGGCTGTCTGGCAAAACGTTTTGACAGATAAAAATCAGGGCTGGTACTCAGTTGTAGTATCAGCCCTTTTGATTCTCTTTGCTTTTCTGCATCAGACCAAAAGTATAATCATGTGCAAAGATGGCATTTTTGCTGGACAGCAATAATTATTTTCAGAGTGTTACCAAAGCGTACCCCATTCGGACTGGTTTTGGTATTTGTCCTCTTGTAATTCGACTTCCCGTTCTTTCGTATCGGCAACCCCCGGACCGTCTTCCCCTCCATAAGGAAGCGACTTGTTGTCACAAAATCCCGAATCGTTTACGACGTCACAAAAGTCAACTATTGGTTTTTGATATGATTTCAACATTTTATTTATTGTTATTTGATTATATTTCAAGCAAATACGATTATCATCCGTTAACATACATTCAATCGACCATTATTTCACGAGCACCTTCCTTCCGTTCTTGATATAGATTCCAGGTATTTCCGGCAGCTTGCCCACATAGCGTCCATCGATTGTGTACCATCCAGTCTGCATATCAGCATCATCGATGATGTTGCTGATTGCGGTTGCTCCGTCCACTATTCGCAATCCGTAGGCTTTGGCTCCAGTGTTTGATGGCGCATGGAAATAAGCTCTGAATGGAGGCACCTTGAGCCCCGTGCTGGTGTTAGCCTGCCAGAACTTGTTTTGTGCCACATAGAAGAGATTTCCGTCGATAAGAGCGTTGTCAACCACCGTTTCTGCATACACTCCTTCCAGTAGCCATCCGTTGTCGGCAGTGCCTGCTGGATTCTGCTGAGAAGCCGTAAGAACCACGTTGCCCGTTCCACTGAGAGTGATCGATGTGTCGTCGGCATTGAGTTTATAGAACACCACCGGAGTGTTCGGTTCCACGTGAGCCACCGGAGTGAAGTTCATCCAAGAATCGCTTACCGAGTTCATCACATAGAACTGTACATTGTCGTCGGAATCGAGAGCATACGGCAGGCATACAGTGCCCCACTCCACGTTTTGTGCCATGTTTCTGGAATAAGTAGCCACATCAACTGTAAACTGCCTTGTGATGGTGAGGTGCTGTCCGTCGGTAATTACGAGGTTGCGGCATACACCGTCGGCCACCACATTGTTTTGTGCCTGCGTGAACTGCCGGTTGCCTGCAGCATAGATGATTTGGTTAGGGAAGAGCGGATAGATCAACACATCTGTAGCCATTCCATACTTGCTAACGGCATCAGCGGTTGTGAGGTCGAGTTCATCCACGTTCCTGTAGTTCCAGTAGTAATCCTGTCGCAGATAACTAGCATCGGTTTGCGTCTGTGCATCTGAGCCATAGATGAATTCCAGCTTGATGTTCTTAATCTGATAGAAGCTGTAGTCGCTACGAATACCGATGTCCGCCACATTGTCAACCACTTCGAATGCGCAGGAGTAGTTAGCGAAACCTGTGGTTGATCCGCTTATTTCGCTTCCCGCCTCCTGCGATCTAGCCACGTAGTTCCAGTTGCCGTAGCCATAAAGTGCGGTAGAGGAGTTAGGTGCGGGAGTATCGACTCTCACGTCGGCCGAAAGGCGATAAGTACCATTCGGGAGGTTGCTTATCTGCTGATGCAGTTCCGCCCTTGATATGCCCCCAGCCCATGCGTTGAAGAGTTTGTTAGATGAATCCACGAATGTGTCGTTCCATCCGTTGTATGTATAGTCGAACGTCCAGTTATCAGGATATTGCACTCTTCCTCCGCTTCCCTGAACAGTAGCCGTCTGCACGTTGCCTGTGAAGTCGGCGTTTTTCACAGTAAGTGTAGCGTCCTGGCTATTTGCCGCAATTGCAGCACCGTTGTTGAGCACTTGAATAGCCTTGTTGATTTCCTCACTGGATTTAGTTTGGTATTCCTCATCGGTCCATTCGAAATCGTCCAGCGCAGCATTTGCGGCACCGTTGCCGCTTACCTCATAGTTTTGCGCCGCTTGCTTGCACTGCGCCAGTGCAATATGGTAGGCATCGTCTCCTGCGCCGTAATAATATAGAATGAGGTTGTCCCATGCCACCCAGTTAGCGTCGGTGTTTTCCAGCTTCAGTCCGAGTTGATATTCTCCTTGTGGTAGATTGGCGGCCAAAGAATAAACCTCAGGCATTCCATTGCCAGTATGGCAAGCCACAGAGTTGTCGCCCAGATTCAGAGTGACACCCGACACAGCCGGTGCCCCATCGGTTTGGCGCACAGCATTGACAGCAGCCTTGAGGGTGTAATTACCCTCTCTGAGAGTGACATTCTGCATAGCGCTCTTATTGCCGAGGGAGCCTGTAGATGCCGTCCACGTCTCCATGAAGTTGGCAGCGAAGTTGTTGTATGCGGTGGCATTCGTATTCCAAACGCCGTTGCCTTCCGATTGTAGAGTCCATCCAGGGAAGAAACCTTCCATACCTTCTTCCATTCTCGGATTCTGAAGCACCACCCTCACTGGATTTGATGTCGTCGCCTTTTCGTAGTAGGAGTCTTCCGTTCCCGCCCAATAGAGGAAGATGTTGTCCATGGCAATCCAGTTGGCAGTGGTCGACTGAGTTTTGTAACCGAATGTAAGAGTGTGGTCGTTGACATCCACCTTGAGTGAATAGAGTTCAGGTTCACCGTTACCGGTAGCCACTGCAATGCTCTTGTCGGCCGCCCAGAAAGTGACCCCCGTTACGTCCACATTTTCATCACCCTGGTTGTTAGCCACGAATGACCCTCCGATATAGTAAGTACCATTAGGCAGTTCCGAAATGGTCTGTTGAATTGATATGTCAGCCAATGTACCAGAAGCAGCATCCACCCATTGCTCAATGAACGGTGATGTGAGGTCAGAGCCGTCGTCGCCAATGTAATTGCCCCATGTTCCGATTTTGAATCCGTTGTTTGTGTAATTGTTGAAAGCCACAGTGCTGAGCCACGGAGCCATAGCGTTCGTGATGTCGAAATAAGTCTGTCCCCCCGCCGCATGTTGTTCGGAATATGTAGGTTGGTCGTCGTCGATGTTGTCCGGAATGGTGTTGTTGTTAGTCTGTCCGTAGACGTTTGTCTGGTGGAATTTCACCCGATAAGGCCATTGTTCCACATCGCTTTCCTCGCTCCAGCTGAGCCAGTCGCGTGTCCAGTAGTTAGTAGGAGCTCCACTGACCACAAGCCATAGATATTTGCAGTTAGCCGGGCATTCGAAGACGATGGTCTTGTCGGCCGAGTTATAGTTAGCAGATGTTATATCGCTATACACGCGTGTGTTGTCCTGTTTGAGTGCCACGAATCCGATTCTCCATCCCGCTTTGTTCACATTGAAGCTGTTATAGCCTTCGGCACCCGCCTTCCCTTGGAATTCCACATATATTTTCTTAGCCGTTGAAGGAGCGTTCAGACGTATTGCGTTGTTGCCGAAATTCTCGATGCATTCGTTTTTCACCGGCCACCAGAAGTTTTCGGCGTCCTTAGTGAGTGTTGTCTGGTTTCTGAATCCTATTCTCCATGCGCCTTTCTCCCTGATAGGGTCGAGGTCGAATGTTGTCATTCTTGCACCGTATTCCCACATTTCGTCTCCCAGTTGTGCGAGTTTCTGTGCAGCAGTTCCAGTCATGGTCAGCCTCATATATGTCTGCAGAGGGTCTTCGGGGTTAACCGATTCGTTCCACATGCGTCCGAGGAACTTGATTCCGTGCTTATGGCAGAAATAGTCCTGAATGAAGTAGTTATTGTATCTGAGGTCCACACAGAGCGGATGGCGGTGTAATCCGTTGATGGTTCCGCCAAACCAATCGTTGCCTTGATTAGAATCCCATACGAACTGCATGTCTGGATAGAATTTATACGCCTGCCACTGAGCGCACATTTCCCAGAACACGTTGAGTGTGGAGCTACCCCAGTTATACATCCATCCATTCCAGTTGTTGTTGTCGCAGTGCACCTGGTATTGGAAACAGTGTCCGATTTCGTGTGCCACAGTCTGTCCGCTTCTCGATGTATGCGCACCGTTTGAAAGAGTGAGTAGTCCGATTACGTTGTCGATTCCGCTTCCAGACGCCTCCCATGTTGTGGAGTACTTCAGACGTATGATCATCTTATATGTGTCGGTTTTGGATGAGCCTTGATTTATAGTGATGAATCCGAGGTCGTTGGCATAGAATTCGAAAAGCTGGTCGGCTTTATCCAGAATTCCCGGCACCACAGCCGGCGGATTGTCTCCATAGCCTTTCTCCCAGAATATCACCCAGTGTTTAGACTGTAGTGAGCGTGTATAGCTCCAGTAGCTGTCGTTGTTCTGTAGTTCGGCATCGCTTCCGCACGCGTTTCCGCTACAGTATATTTTCTTGTCGACGGCTTGAATGCGAGAGTTCAGAGTAGTGACAGCAGAATTGATTTGCGCCGTGGTCAAACTATAGTTATTGGCCTGAGTCTGTGCAGTGGAAACAGCATTCTGCAGTTGGTTCCATGCCGTAGCCTTAGTGGACTCTCCTTCCCACCATCCGAGAACTTTCTGCGCATATTCGATTCTTGCGTTCAGATTGTCGTAGAGGAGTTTTGATTGCTTGGCATTGTCCACAGCAGTCTGTAGATTTGTAAATGCAGTATTCAGTGTGTTCACATTTGAAGAGCTGAGTGCCGAATTGGCATTGTTGACAGCGGTCTGTAGTGCTGTTGCCACAGAAGTCTGTATTCCCCCGTTCAGATAGTCCTGTGCTACGCTGATTAGGTTTCTAATTTCCGATTTGTAGCTGTCGGCAGTAATGGCACCCGTATATTCCAGTTGGAAATTGTCGACACAGAGCCAGTTGCCCGTCGCATTTTCCGCCTTGAGTCCGATTTCCACCTGAGTTTGTCCGGGCAGGACAGAGAAGTTCAGGGAATAGAGGTTCATTGCTGTCACTGTCTGTTGTGAGTTACCTGCATAGATATACACCCCAGTTTGAGGGTTGCCAGCATTGGTTGTGGATTGAGCGGCCGACTGCTGAATGTGTAGTGCATTGGCTTTAAGAGTGTAGTTTCCCTCCGGCAGGTTCGAAAGAGTCTGCGAGAGGCTATGATTTCCCAATTGGCTTCCAATAGCCACCCATGACTCAAGGAAATATGTGCCGGTTTTAGCAGTGAAGACGCTATTGTTTTGTCGCTGCATGGAGTTTAGCACCCATTCACTCCCTAAATCATTTTCAAATGAGTTGTTAATGATGTATGAAGAATAGTCTTCAGCCGTGGCATCTGTTGTGTTGACTATTCTGAACGCGTTGGAATCAAATCCATGTCTTGGATTTTTCCAACTGTAGTTGCTCCAATAGGATTTAGCCATACAGGTTCCCAAAGAAACAAGGAACATCAGCAGAAATGACAGTTTTTTCATAATAAGATGCTGAAATATAGATAGTTAGTTAATTAGTTGTTCTTTAATGATTTTGATATTCTTCATTATTATTAAGATTCAAAAGTGTTACAAATTTACATATTTATGGCAAGTATGCATTTAAAATTGAAGTAAAAAAACACGTCTTGACATAAAAATGACATAAAAAGTATGCTTATTGAAAGAAAAGTGGTCGTCAGTTTTTGCTGACGACCACTTTTCTTTCACTTTATTTCAACATCTTATGCCAGAAGTTTTCTGACAGTAGCTGCGATTGCTTTTCCGTCGGCAAGTCCGGCGAGTTGCTTGGTTGCCACTCCCATCACCTTGCCCATTTCCTGAGGAGAGGAAGCGCCCACCTGTGCAATGATATCCTTCAGTTTCGCTTCCAGTTCGTCCTGTGAGAGTTGTTTAGGCAGATATTGTTCTATTACTTCCACCTGTGCCATTTCTTCCTGAGCCAGGTCGTCTCTGCCCTGCTGTTTGTAGACTTCAGCCGATTCACGTCCCTGCTTTGCCAGTTTCTGCAGTATTTTCAGTGCGTCGTCATCCGAGAGCTGGTCGTTAGCACCCGGAGCCGTTTTGGCCTCAAGGAAATATTTCTTCACGTTTCTGAGGGTTTCGCGGCGAACCACATCCTTCGCCTTCATAGCCTCAATGATGTCTTTGCTTATTTGATCGAATAACATATGATAAGATATTTATTAACTGTTGATTGATAGAATTTTCACAAGTTGTCTATTTATGTGTTCTGCGTCTGAGTTTCTTCCTTAATCAGTCCTCTCGACAGGTTCTCAAGCTGCTCCAGTTTTTTCTTCGGTCTTCTGTAAGTAGGTACAGAAACGACGCTCGAGATGAGGTTGTCGTTGTCGAGATCCTGATCCTTGAAGATATAATAGTAGACATTCTGACGTACATACCCGTTTTTAGCGTCAGAGCCGTAGATTTGCTCACGTCTGTTCTGCTTCTCCCGTTGTTCGATAAGGTCTTCCTTCTTCTTGTTTTCAAGATGCTCCTGCAATTCGTCGCTGTCGATATCTTCCATGCCGAATCCGGAAGCGAGAATAGTGATTTTAACCTTATCCTTGAGCGACGGGTCGAATTTGAGTCCCCACTTGGTTTCTATGGAGTCGTACTGCATCTTGTCCATGAACTCGTTGATTTCAATGGTTTCCTCCATCATCAACGGAGCCTCACCGTCCTTACCCGGCTCGGAGATGCAAAGCAGGATTTTCTTCGACTTGAACACATCATTCTGGTTGAGCAGCGGCGACTCAAGCGCATCTTTCAACGCCTCTTTCACACGGTTTTCACCGCTTCCGTATCCGGTGCTCATTATAGCCACACCTCCGTTCTTCAGCACAGTCTTTACGTCCTGGAAGTCGAGGTGTATACGTCCTCTCATGGTTATGATTTCGGAAATACTCTTTGCGGCATTACACAAAGTGTCGTCACTCTTGGCGAAAGCATCTTCCCATGTTCTGTCCTGATATATTTCGTAGAGCCTCTGGTTGTTGATCACGAGCAGTGCATCCACGTATTTCGATATTTCGTCCACTCCGTCAAGCGCCTGGTCGATTTTCCTTGCACCCTCCCATTTGAACGGGATAGTGACAATAGCCACGGTAAGGATGTCCATTTCCTTTGCGATTTTGGCAACGATAGGCGAAGCTCCCGTACCGGTACCACCCCCCATACCGGCAGTGATAAACGCCATCTTTGTTCCGTCGCTGAACATTTTCTTTATTTGCTCAATCGACTCTTCCGCCGCCAGCTTAGCTCTTTCCGGCCTATTGCCTGCTCCCAGTCCTTCCGGACCGAGTTGCAATTTAAATGGCACAGGAGAATCTTCAAGTGCTTTTTTATCAGTGTTGCACACAGCGAAAGTGACATCATGAATACCCTCGTTGTACATGTGGTTAACCGCATTACATCCGCCACCGCCCACACCGACGACCTTGATTATGTTGTCGGTATTCACTTTAGGAATGTCGAGCGGCATCTCATCGGAGGTGCCATTATTTTTTTTACCATCATTCTCTCCCAAATCGAGGTCGAGATCCATATCTAAGAAATCATTCATTTTATTCTGAATTTAGAAATTAACAAAAGTGTAGAATACTCACCAGTCATGAATCAGTCTTCTTCACTGACAAGTTTGCCGAGCCATGAAGATATTTTATTCATAAACGAACCGTTTTTCTTCGCCGTCTTGAGCGCGTTTTCCATCTCTTCTATCTGGTCAGCCAGTTGCATTTCAAGATCCACAGCCGACCTGATTCTCTGATCGTTCTTCAATTTAGTTTCGAGTGAGTCGACAAGATTATGGAATGTTTCGTTGCAAATATTTCTCGCACTCTCCAATTCCGCCCTACCCTGTTCCACCAGTTTGCGGTTGGATCCGTCCTCGTTTATCGCTTCAGCCTTTTGGCGCAGTGTTGTGATTGCATCGCGCATAGAATCCTTATAGTCATCCAATTGATCGAGCATTCCTTCTATGCGTTTTCTCTCCTGCTCGTTCTTCTGCAAAGCATCCCTTACATTCTGTCCCGACTGTGCCGTTCCGAAGATGTCATTTCCTTCATAATTGCCTTCACCCACACAATTCTCCGTACCCGAAAGCACAAGCGATACAATCGAGCCGCTCATGGCATTCTCGAGGTTAAGCGAAGAAGCCTGTGTAGACTGAATTACCGGCGATTGCACTTTCTTTCCCACTCTGATGAGTTCGAATTTAATTTTCTGCGGGTTATTCTGGAATGCCTTGTCAATATTTTTCAGGTTGGAGCCTCCACCCGTAATGACCAGTCCTGCAAGCAGCACGTCGGCATATTGGCTGTTGACGATTTGTGCCACCACGTTTGCGATGATTTCCGTAAGTCGTGCTTCGATGATTCCATATATTTTAGTCATCGGCACTTTCTCCTTGTTTGAACTGGTATATGAATTCTGCGTGATTTCCGTCATGTCGTCGTCGCTGCTCACATATGCGTTTCCATATTTGAGCAGAATATCCGACGCCTCCTTCTCCTCTATCTGCAGCACGTTCATAATATCTTCGATGATATTGCTGAATCCGAGAGGCAAAGTGACGAGATATCTGACCACATTACGCTTATATACCACAACCGTTGTTGTACCGGCTCCGAGGTCTACCAATGCAGCACCTGCCCTTTTCTCATGTTCCGTTAGCACATTATGAGCCAGTTCCAGTGCGGTAAGCCTGGTTCCCACAATTTCGATGTTAGCGGAGTTGAAGCAGGTTCTGATATGCCCTTGCAGTTCTCTTCTCGCCACGATATTGAGGAAATCGCCCTCTATATTCTTTCCATTCACGCCTTGTGGGTCGTCGGTGAATTGTGAGTCGATTATGTAGCCTTGCGGTATGTTTTCCAGCAATTCATAATCAGGCATCACGAAATCCATGCTTTCGTTGCGGATTTCCTCGATGTGTGCTTTCGTAATCGAAGTGCTTGTAAGCATGTTTCTCGGCACTTTCTTTCTGATCGACCTAACCGATTGCCCTCCTATTCCCACGTATACTCTTGTTACCTGTTGTTTGAGGGTCTGGCTGAGTTTTTCCACCACGTTTCGAATGCTCTGGGTGGTTTTTTCCACATTATATACGATACCGCGTTTCAGGCAGGCGGTAGTTTGTTCTTCAGCATATGCAAGAATCTGAAAGTTGCCGTCTTTCTGTTTTCCTGCAATGCCTGATATGCGTGAGGTGCCAAGTTCCACCGCCACGATTATAGGATCCTTTTCTCCGTCCATAATATATCGATATTTATTAGTTTTCTGTCTTTACTGTATTGTCATTCTTGTTTTGCGTGTTGTCAGCCTGCTTGTTTTGCGGTTCGTCCTTCTTAGCCGGTTCTGTCTTTTCAGCCTCGCTGTTGTCGGCAGCCGGTTTCGGCTTGTCAGCCTTCGGAGTTTCCGGTTTCGGCTCATCCGGTTTTGGTTCCGGTTTCACCGCATTGCTGTCGGCAGGATTCACGTTTTGAGGTTTTTCAGCCTCGTCAGCCATGTCAGCCACAACGATTTCCTTTCCTTTTATCACGCCAACCACCTGATTGTCGTATTGCAGATTGAGAATAGAATATTTGTTCCACCCCACCTTACTCATGCCCTTCTCATAGAATTTGCGCAGACGTTTCAGTTTCTTGTCGTAGTTGTCGATTACTCCGAGGAAAATCTTCTGGCTTCCCACTCTTGGAATGAGCGTCACCTCCCTTTCCTTCATCCGGTTCATCGTAACGTAAATCTGCTCAATCTGATTATCCCAGAAATCATCCGTTTTTATGAACTGCGCAAGTTGTACGAGTTCCGTCAGATAATTATGACTGATATCGCCGTTTGCCACCACCACATTCTTGGCATATACCGAATCGGTGTTGATGACATTGGCATGCGAATCCACGTAATACGACGAATTGTCGTCAAACACGAGCATCACGGGTATTCTCTGGTTCACCCTCACGCATAGCCTTGCCTTTCCCGGCTCCATTCCGTTGTTGGTGGAGTAGCATTCCGCAGAAATGACAAAGGGATTTTGCTCCAGAGTGCTTTTGATGAGTTGGGTGTTGATATCCTTAATTTTCTTTCCCACAGTCGGAATTTTGTTGTCCTTGAGAATTTGCAGAACCATAAGGCTATCGACGAAGACATCCTGTCCGTCTTCGATGACAACCGACACCTCCACACATTCCTCTTCAGGATTTGTGGATTCCATCCCGAATAATGTGTAGATCAGATATGCCACCACTGCAAGGAAGAGCAGCACAAAGAACACTATTTTAAGCGTACGTTTTATATTCACCTGGCTTTTGTAATTTTCGGTTAAATTGAGTTTCAGTTAATTATCAATATCCTTATCAGTTCACATTCCGTCCTTGCTACAGTTTTTGTTTACGAGGGTATAACTGCTTGTTGAATTTTCCCTTTACTGCCTCGTTGATTTTGATAGATTAAAGTATGCTAAATGGCATCACTTTATGTTGTATTTCTCCTTTAGCGCTTCCTCTATTTTCGGCACATAGTCTTCTATATCTCCTGCTCCTAAAGAAATGAGCACGTCGAAAGACCCTTTTGTCAAGAGTTCCACCACATGTTCCTTATCCACCATGTATTTCTCCATTCCTGGTCGGAGGTTATTGTAGATGAGTTTTGACGTCACCCCTTCAATTGGTTTTTCCCTTGCCGGATAGATATCGCAGAGATATACCGTGTCGAGCAGCGACAGGCTGTCGGCAAATTCCTTGTAGAAGTCCCGTGTCCTGGTGTAGAGATGCGGTTGGAAAACGGCGGCGATTCTCTTGTCCTTATACAGTTCGCGAATGGACTTCACGCTCTGTTCGATTTCGTTCGGATGGTGAGCATAATCGCTGAGGAAGACAATTTCCGGAGTTTTGATTTTGAAGTCGAATCTTCTGTCCACCCCTTCGAACGATTTCATACCGCTGCGCAGTTCGTCGGCAGTCAGTCCGTTGAGTTGTGCCACCGCCATAGCCGCAATACCATTCTCGATGTTGATGCTGACCGGTACTCCCAATTCAATGTCCTTGACGTTTTCAATTGGCGAGACGAGGTCAAACACAATTTCTCCGTTGCCAATCCTTATGTTCTCGGCATGGAAGTCGCCTTCATCCCTTGAATATTCGTAAATTTTCACGTCTTGCTTGACATCGGGCTGCATCTCCAGTCCTTTGTGTATCACGAGTGCTCCACCCGGTTTTATGAGTGACGAATAGATTTTGAAACTTTCGAGATACGCCTCCTTTGTTCCATATATATCCAGGTGGTCGGGGTCGGTAGCGGTTATTACGGTCATATAAGGCCTCAGCCAGTGGAACGACCTGTCGAATTCATCGGCTTCGAGCACCACATAGTCGGAGTCTTTCGACAGCAGGTAGTTGGTACCATAGTTTTTTGATATGCCTCCGAGGAATGCGTTGCAATGCACATGCGAATTATGCATGAGATGCGCCATCATAGCAGAAGTGGTGGTTTTTCCATGCGTCCCGGCCACACACAGCCCTTTATGTTTCTGAGTAAGGAATCCCAGTACCTGTGCACGTTTCTGCACGTCGAACCCGCCGTTTCTGAAGAAAGTCAGTTCGGTATGTGAATCAGGCACAGCCGGTGTGTAGACAACGAGTGTCTGCTCTTTCTGCTTGTAGCAGTCGTCTATGAGTTCCACATTATCCTCGAAATGGATGTCCGCTCCCTCTTCAATCAGACGTTGTGTGAGAGGAGTAGGAGTTTTGTCGTATCCACCCACTTTATATCCCATTGTCATGAAATATCTGATTAGAGCACTCATGCCTATACCTCCGGCACCTATGAAATATACAGATTTAATATTCTTGTTCATTTAAAATCACTTAATTAAGAATTAGCCAATTTCCAAACTTCATTCGCAATGACGTTAGCCGAGTCGTGATAAGCCAGTTTTCCGGCATTTTCCGACAGCTCCTTCATCAGTTTGTCATCCCTTACCGTATTGAGTGCCACCTCCACGAGAGTGTCGCGGGCATCCGCGTCTTTCACGAGAATGGCAGCGTTCTTGGTAGAGAGCGCCATTGCGTTCTTCGTCTGATGATCTTCCGCCACATTCGGTGACGGCACGAGAATGCTCGGTTTCTCCAGCAGGCAAAGTTCAGAGATGGAGCTTGCTCCCGCTCTCGACACTACGAGGTCGGCAGCCGCATACGCCTTGTCCATGTCCTTAATGAACTCAGTGGCTATAAGGTTTTCCACACTATCTTGTTTTGCAAGCGCCTCTTTGATTTCCTCGCTATAGAATTTACCGTGTTGCCATATAATCTGCACATCCTCTGCATTTCGTATATCCTCTATATGCTGCAGTATGCTTTCGTTCATGGTTCTCGCCCCGAGGCTTCCTCCTATGACGAGTATCGTCTTCTTCCCGATGCTGAGTCCGAAGCTTTCGAGAGCCTCTTTCTTTGATATTTTCTCATCGAGCAGATTCTGTCTTACCGGATTACCGGTCTTGATGATTTTGTCAGCCGGGAAGAATCGTTCCATTCCGTCGTAAGCCACACATATCTTCTTTGCCTTCTTGGCAAGGATCTTATTAGTGACGCCGGCATATGAATTTTGTTCCTGTATGAGTGTAGGCACATTCATCTTTGCAGCCTGATTAAGCAGTGGTCCGCTGGCATATCCGCCCACTCCCACTGCCACGTCGGGATTAAATTCCTTGATGATTTTCTTTGCCATCCTCTGGCTCTTCCATATCTTGTAGAGCACGACGACGTTCTTTATCAGGTTCTTGCGATTGAATCCCTGTATCGGCAGCCCGATGATTTTATATCCTGCATCGGGAACCCTCTGCATTTCCATCCTTCCGACAGCTCCCACGAATAGAATTTCAGCATCCGGATGTTGTGCTTTAATGGCATTTGCGATAGAGATGGCGGGGAAGATGTGTCCTCCAGTTCCGCCACCGCTTACTATAACTTTTATGTTTTTTCCTTTCATCGATTTTATTTTAGATTTAGTATATCAGGTTTCAAGCATTTGTCTGTCATAATGAATTGCAGAATAGAGCGAATCATTCGGTTCAGTCCATTCCTTCAGAGCTGTAAATCTCTTCCGTTTCGTATTCCCTCGCCGCTCTCAGCCGTGCGCGTTCATTTTTCTCTTCCACCTTGTTGGCATATCGGCTCACACTCATTATCATCCCCAGATTGAAGCTGGTGATTAATATAGATGTACCTCCCTTGCTGATAAGCGGCAATGTTTGTCCGGTGACCGGTGAGAGTCCGGATGCAACCGCCATATTCACGAGAGCCTGCACCACCATCATGATTCCAAGCCCCACAATGAGGAATGCAGGGAAGAAGCGGTCGCATTTCTGAGCCACCCTCCCCACTCTAACGAGCAGCATGACATAAAGCAGCAAAACGAAAACGGCTCCGAAAATACCCGTTTCCTCCACCACTATAGAATAGATGAAATCCGACTCTGCATGTGGCAGGAAGTCGCGTGTTGTAGAGTTGCCGATTCCCACTCCTGACACTCCCGATGCAGCAATAGCCGCCTGCGACATCTTCACCTGCAGTGTCTTGTCTTTATATTCCTGTGATTTCTCGTCTTCCTGATATGTTCCAATTACGCTTTCTATTCTGTGTTTCCATGTCACTGCACGCTTCATGAAAGAGAGTTTGTTTTCCGGCACGATGAGCAGTATAGAAACGAAGACAATACCTACAACTGCTAATGTGAGCAGCCCTTTCCACATGAGGTCAAGCGGTACATTGCCTATGAACATCATAATTACGACGACAACAAAGAGCATGACAGCAGTAGAGAAGTTTTCCGGCAAAATAAGTGCGCAAATGATGAGTGCGAGGCATCCCACAATTTTGAACGGTCTTGCATGTCCGCCTTTCGTTGCCCTGATCATATGCTTCACTCCCTTCGACGTTTTCACCGTTTCGTTCTTCTGCGTTTTTGAGAGCACCACCGCCACCGCCATTATTAGCATTGACTTGGCGAATTCAGATGGCTGGAAACTCACTCCGAAGATATGCATCCATCTGGCCGCATCGTTCACCCCTCTCTGCATGACGAGCATGAATAGAAGCATACCGGCAGCCAATGGCAGTCCGACCATAGGTATGAGTTTGAAGAATTTGCATGGTATCTTGCTTATGACCACCATGCATAAGAATCCGGCGAATAGGAAGCAGATCTGCTCTACCAGCGGTGCCCAGTGTGCCTCCGACTTGAATGTGGTCCGGCTCGACGCACTATATATAGTGACGAGCGACACCATACACAGCAAGAAGTAAATCATCCACAACCCCTTGTCGCCCTTAAATATGTTGAGTCGTAAAAATTCCGTTATTTTCTTTCCCATCGTTTTCTCAAAAAGTTAATCGTGTTGTACAATTAAGTAAGTCAGTCCATTCAGTGCAATCCGCCTGTTTCAAAGGTTCTTCACGCACTCCTTGAATTGTTCGCCCCGGTCCTCCATGTTTTTGAAGAGGTCGAAACTGGCACAGCACGGACTGAGCAGCACGGTATTGCCCGGTTTTGCCATTTTATAGCATTCGTCCACGCAATCTTTCATTGACTGTACGTCGGCAGTAGGAATTCCGAAGCTGTCGAATGCCTCGTGCAGCTTCTTGTTGTCCACGCCAAGGAATACGAGTCCCACACATTTCTGCTTTACCAGTTCGTAGAGTTCAGAATAGTCATTTCCCTTGTCCACTCCGCCAAGGATGAGCACCGTAGGCTGTCGCATGCTTTCGAGTGCATACCAGCAGGCATTCACGTTGGTGGCCTTGGAGTCGTTGATGAATTCCACTCCTCTCACCTTTCCCGCTTTCTCCAGGCGGTGTTCCACACCACCGAAACTGCTGAGTCCCTTGCGTATATACTCGTTTGTCACACCGGCTATATTCGCAGTGATACCGGCAGCAAGCGAGTTGTAAAGGTTGTGCTTCCCTCTGAGTGCCAGTTCTTCCAATTCCATATTGAAAGGTGTCGGCTTCTCAATGATATATTCCTCGTCCTCCACATATGCGATAGCATCGTTCTCATGGAATTCGGAGAACGGATAAAGCTGTGCCTTTATGTCGTATTTCTCAAGTTCCTTCTTCACTATCGGGTCGTCGTTCCAGAACACGAATGCGTCGGCGTCGGTGAGGTTGCGTGTAATCCTCATCTTTGCATCCACGTAGTTCTGCATCTTGTAGTCATATCTGTCGAGATGGTCGGGCGTGATGTTCATGAGAATTGCGATGTCGGCCTTGAAGTCGTACATGTTGTCGAGTTGGAAGCTTGACAGTTCTATCACATAATAGTCGAAGTTGCACTCAGCCACTTGTAACGCGAGGCTGTTACCGATGTTTCCTGCCAGTCCCACATTATATCCGGCTGATTTCAGTATATGGTAAATCAGAGATGTGGTGGTGGTTTTACCGTTGGAGCCAGTGATGCAAATCATCTTGGCATCCGTGTATCTTCCGGCAAATTCAATTTCGGAAATTACGGGAATGTTTTTCTCTTTCACCTTCCTTATCATAGGAGCGTTTTCAGGAATACCCGGGCTCTTGATGATTTCGTCGGCATTTAGAATAAGTTCTTCCGTATGCTGCATCTCCTCCCACTGAATATGATGTTTGTCGAGTTGTTCCTTATATTTGTCCTTGATGGCAGAAAGGTCGGAGACGAAGACGTCGAATCCTTTTTTCTTAGCCAGCACCGCAGCCCCTGCCCCGCTTTCAGCCGCTCCAAGTATGACAATTCTTGATTTCATGTTTATCTGTTTTACAATATGTTGCAGTAATTATATTTTAGTTTATTATCTGATTTTCAGCGTTATGATAGTGATTGCCGCCAGCAGGATAGTGATAATCCAGAATCTGATTGTAATCATATTCTCATGTAGCGGCGTACCCGGACGCCGTATGATATACTTGGCGTCAGGTAGCATGTCGGACTGCACCACTCTGAAATGGTCGTGAATCGGCGTGCGCTTGAACACCCTGATTTTCTTTCCCTGCTTATTGCCTTTTTTGGCATAGTAGATCTGTATCATGACCGACAGGCTTTCCACGAGGAATATACCGCACAGAATCGGTAGCAGCAGTTCCTTGTGTATGACCACCGCCGTGACAGCTATAATACCACCGATTGCGAGCGATCCGGTGTCGCCCATAAACACTTTAGCCGGGAAAGCGTTGAACCAGAGGAATCCGATGAGCGCCCCCACGAATGCACACATGAACACCACGATTTCTTCCGACCCCGGAATGAACATGACGTTGAGATATCCGGCAAACTGTATGTGTCCCGACACATAAGCCAGTATTCCCAATGCCGTTCCAATGATGGCAGAATTTCCGGCACACATGCCGTCCATTCCGTCGTTGAGGTTGGCACCGTTGCTTACTGCCATTATCACGAATGTGGTTACCATGATAAAGAGCACCCATCCGCATGCACGCTTCGTCTTTCCTTCAGATATCCAGGAGAATGCATTCAGGTAGTCGAGGTTATTATTTTTGAAGAACGGCACAGTGGTGACTGTTGACTTCCTTGCCTCGTCGGTTCGGTATTCCATATGGTTTTCCACTTTCACCTGTTCCACATGCTCATGAATCACCGTCTCCGGACTCATGTAGAGTATCACTCCCACCAAGGTTCCCAAAGCGAACTGTCCGAGGAGTTTGTATCGCGGTTTGAGTCCGTCCTTGTCGCCCTTCAGTTTTTTCCAGTCGTCATAGAATCCGAGGAGACCGAACCACAACATTGTGACCATGAGAAGAATGATATACACGTTGCTGAGTTTTCCGAGCAGCAGAATAGGCAGCAGAATTGAGAAAATAATCACTACTCCTCCCATAGAAGGCACACCCTGCTTCTTCACTCCATAAGGGTCGATGCTTTCGTCTCTCGCCTTCTCTATATGGCGTTTACGCTTCATGTAAGTGATGAATTTCTTACTCAGCCATAATGACAAGACGAGCGATATCATCAAGGCGAGCAATGCCCTGAACGACACGTATGTGAACATTCCGCTTCCCGGTATGTTCAGGTCCCTAAAGAAATTAGCAAGATGATATAGCATGGTTTCGTGATTTTTTGGTTAGAAAAAGTTGTTCAGAGTGTTTATTTTTAATTGATAATCAACAGTTTGAAGAAGTCAGAAGCATTTCCTCACTTCTTCCTTGTCATCGAAATGATGTTTCACACCCTTAATCTCCTGGTAGTCTTCATGTCCTTTGCCAGCGATGAGCACCACATCTCCTTTCTGTGCGATGGCACATGCGGTTTTTATTGCCTCCCTACGGTCAACAATGGCAATCACCTTCTTCTTCTGTTCTTCATCGAGTCCTTCGAGCATGTCGTTGATGATATCCTGAGGGTCTTCAAACCGAGGGTTATCGCTTGTAATAATTACTTTGTCGCTTTGTTTCACTGCCTCTTGAGCCATAATCGGCCGCTTGCCCTTATCGCGGTTGCCTCCGGCACCACAAACGGTGATGACTTCGCCCTTTCCTTCGAGCACGTCGTGAATGGCATTGAGCACATTCTCCAGAGCGTCAGGCGTGTGGGCATAGTCAACGATAGCAGTAAAGCCTTTAGGCGACGTAAGCGCTTCGAACCGTCCGTTCACCGACTTCATCTCGCTCATAGCCACGAGCACATCGTCGGAAGGCATTCCCAGCATCACCGCAGTTCCGTAAACGGCAAGCAGGTTGCTTACATTGAATTTTCCGATAAACTGCACTCCCACTTCTTTGCCGTTGATTTCAAGATACATACCTTCGAAATGGCACTCGATGATCTTGGCCTTGAAATCAGCTATCTTCTTCATCGAATAAGTTTTTACCTGCGCCTTTGTGTTCTGAACCATTACCATTCCGTTCTTGTCATCGATATTCGTGATGGCAAATGCATCTTTACCCAGTCCGTCGAAGAATTTCTTCTTTGCGTTCCTGTAGTTTTCAAATGTCTTATGGTAGTCGAGGTGGTCGCGGGTGAGATTGGTGAAGATACCTGCCACGAACTTCAGTCCTCCAATACGTTTCTGCTCCACAGCATGTGAGCTGACTTCCATGAATGCGTATTCGCATCCCTTTTCAGCCATAGCGGCAAGGAGCTTGTTGAGAGTGACAGCATCGGGTGTTGTATGTTCAGTAGGGATCGGTTCCCCGTCGATATAGTTGCAAACGGTTGATATGAGTCCCGCCTTGTATCCCAGTCGTCTGAATATATTATATAATGTAGTGGCAATAGTCGTTTTTCCGTTGGTTCCTGTCACTCCAATGAGTTTCATCTTCTTTGTAGGGTTTCCGCAAAAGACCGTGGCTATGTCGCCAATCACGTCGTTGGTGTTTTCCACCTTTACGAAAGACACCCCTTCTGGCATTTCTTCGGGCAGTTTCTGGCAAACCACAGCCACCGCGCCCTGTTCAATCGCCTTAGGAATGAACTTATGTCCGTCGACCACGCTGCCTTCAACGGCGAAGAAGAGGAATCCCTCCTTTATTGCCCTGGAGTCGAGTTCAATACCCTTTACCTCTACTTCGGCATTGCCTTTCAATTCCAGAACCTTTATGTTTTTAATTAAATCTGACAGTTTCATTCTATAGTAGTTTTTTATTTACAATCATTTATTATCGCAGTTTCAAAGCCTGTGTCAACCGAGTTTTATGCCTACCGTCTGTCCTTTCACCACCTTAGTTCCAGGTTTCACATCCTGTTCCTTCACCTGTCCGCATCCGCTTATTCTCACTTTCATGCCCCTTGCCTGTAATGCGTATACCGCATCCCTTGCTCCCATTCCCTTCAAATCGGGCACAGTCTTCAGGTCGGTTGGGTCTTCCAGAATATCCACATTTCGCTCGTTGGTATTCGTATGTCCCCACAGCGTGTTCTGTCCGTTGCGTGCGAATTGGATTCCGAGGATTTTCAGCACGTTCTGTGCCGCATTCACATTTCCCGGTTTCACCATCGGCAGGTGATTGTTGACGGTGTCGACGGCAAGGCTGATGTTGGTTGTTATATGTTTTGCATAAATCTGCTCGGCAATCTTGAGGAAGACAGGTCCCGCCGTGCCACCACCCGAGACAGGATAGTGTGGTGTTTTAATGGCGACAAGACATGTGTATTGCGGGTTGTCAGACGGATAATATCCACAGAAACTCACAAAGCGTCGTGTTTGTCCTGAGTGGTATCCGCCCTTCTCGTCGGCCACCTGTGCCGTTCCGGTTTTTCCCGACACATAGAAGTATTTGCTCTTCACTCTGTAGCCAGTACCTCTGTATCCGTTTACCACATCCTTGAGGATGGCCTGAATGTTTTTGAGTGTGGATTTCTTGCATATCTGTTCCCTGATCACCTCCACTGGGAATTCCTCCACCACTTCACCGTTTTGCGACAATCCGGATACGAGTCGTGGTTTCACCATTCGTCCGCCGTTTGCAATGGCATTATAGAATGCCACGGTATTGATAGGCGGAATCTGGGAGTTGTAACCAATCGAGAGCCAAGGGAGCGAAACTACTTTCGACCAGTATTTGTTTTCTTTCGGTCCCCATATTCTCGGGTTTGCCATTCCCCTGAACGGCATATCGAGTGGTGCACCGATGCCAATACGTTTTAGTCCGCTTATAAACGTTTCAGGGTCGTTATGGTAGTGTCGGTCGATAAATGTGCTGACAGCCACGTTCGATGAATATCTCACACCAGCCGTAACGTCGCAAATGCCATGTCCTCTTCCTCCGTCGTCCATCATTCTCCTGTCGCCATAGTCTTTGAATCCCTTGCTTGTGTCCACCGTTTCGTTCATGCTCAGCCTGCCGTCGTCGAGTGCCACCATGATGGATGCGGTCTTGAAGGTGGAGCCCGGCTCCATCAATGCTGAGAGTGCGTTGTTCTGGGTTTCCCTGAAAACGCCGTCCCTACCCTGCTTGAGGTTTACCATCGCCTTTATGTCGCCCGTTTTCACGTCCATAAGTATGCATATACCGAAATCTGCGTTCACCTCAATGAGTTTTTCCCTGAGTGCCGTTTCGCATATGTCCTGCATGGTCACATTGATTGTGGAAATGATGTCGAGTCCGTCTTCCGCATTTTCCACTGGCAGGTCCACGTCGTAGGAGCGTATATGTTTCCTGTGTTGCAGTCCCGGATGTCCTTTCAGTATGGAGTCGAACGCCAGTTCGATACCCGACTTTGCCGAATCCATCTCAGCATCCTCAAACATCTCTCCGATAGCTCTGTTGGCAAGCGAGTCGAACGGATGGTGACGGTGGTTACGCGGAATTTCCATCACTCCGCTGGCATATTTCCCCTTTAAGTTGAAAATCGGCAGTCGTCGGAGTTGCTGATATTCCAGATAGTCGAACTTATGTCCCTTGAACATGTCATAGTATTGCGAATGGGCTTCCAGTCCCTTGAGCATGTGCTGCTTGATTTCCTCCTCTGTGCCCATCTCCGGGCAGATTTTCCTCACCCCTTCCGCTATGGAGTCGGCTTTCGAGATGAATATCGAGTCCTTTCTTCTGATGAGAGAGTCGCGATTCAGCGAGTCCTTCAGGAATCGGTTTCTGTCCGGTTGGTCGGTGTTGAGTGCCGGAATACCCGACAGGAAGTCGTATCTCACATTATACTGTGGCAGTGAACTTGAAAGCAGTTGACCGTCGTCGGAGAGGATATTACCCCTCTTCGGCTTCGCTTCTGTCAGTTTTCCGTCTACGTATTTCTGCTTGTATTCGAGCGGTTCGTCCTTATTGACAGTCATAGTAAGCACAAGTTTGACCACGATAGCCAAACCGACCAATATGACCATTCCGACGATATACGGGAATTTTGCGGCTATATATTTTTTCTCGAATTTCATTAAAGCCTACTTCTATAAATTAGTTTTTTAAAACTCTTGGGCGTCCATTGTGTTCCGACTCCGGAGTTCAGGACACCCTTAATCAATCGTTTTGTCCGTTCTTATTCGTCTTCCAATGTTGCAATCTTTTGTCCGTTCCTATTCTCATTCGTCATCCACTATTGCAAATGGCGGATTATTGTTTTTCAGCATCATGGTATCGCCCATGTTGTATAGTTTTCTCTCTATGTTCGACTGCCTTGAGAGGTTGAGTAGGTCGCTCGACTGTGTGAGCACTTCGTAATGCACCTTGTTGAGTTGCCTTGTCAGGCTGTCGATGGTGATGATGTCCTGTAGGCTTCCATATCTGTTTCCAGTGTAGAGCAGCATAAGAACGACGCAGAAGATGATGAATGCGATTTTCGAGAGGAAGAACCTTGTCTGGAGAATGTCGCCTCCAATGATGTTCTTGAATGAAATATGTTCGAATTCGTCATCCTCGTCGTCTTCGTCCTCGTCAGGCTCCTCCACCACCTTGCTCTTTCTCTTGCTCTTTCTCTTGCTCTTTCTCACCTTCTCAATAGCCTCTGCCTGCAGCGCTTCCTCTTCGGGGTTGATGGTATCTTCGTTGACGTCGATTTCCACGAAGCCTTCGTCTATATCTGATTTCTTTTTATTCATTTCATTTTCAGTTTAAGCATTCACTTCCGTTCAGAAATTCTCAGTTTAAGCATTCACTTCCGTTCGGCAATTCTCAGTTTTGCGCTTCTCGACCTCGGATTGGACTCTTGCTCGCGTGCATCAGGCACCACCACCTTCCGTGTGACGATTCTGAACGGTGTGTCCACCACTCCGTAAAAGTCCTTTTTTTCCGCTCCTTGGCAATTGCCGGTTTTCATCAGGTTCTTCACCAGCCGGTCTTCAAGTGAGTGATAGGTAATCACTACGAGTCGTCCGCCCGGTTTGAGCATCTCCACTGTGTCGTCGAGCATTTCCTTCAGTGCGTCCATCTCCTGGTTGACTTCAATTCTCAATGCCTGAAACACCTTTGCCATTTCCTTCTTCATCCGCTCCTTCGGGAAGAACGGTGTTGCGAGGTTGATGAAGTCCTCTACAGTAGCGATTCGCTTCTGGTTTCTCTCCTTCACGATAGCGGCTGCGAGCCTTCTGGCGTTTTTCATCTCGCCGTAGTTGTAGAAGATATCAGCCAGCCTGCGTTCGTCGTAGTTGTTGATCACGTCTTCAGCAGTGACGTCCGCCTTCTGGTTCATCCTCATGTCGAGTTTTGAGTCGAATCTGAACGAGAATCCTCTGTCCGCCTCGTCGAAATGGTGTGAGGACACTCCGAGGTCTGCAAGAATTCCATCCACTTTTTCCTCTCCATAATAGAGCATGAAGTTTTTCATATACCTGAAGTTGCTTCTGACGAAATGGAACGAATGGTTGAACCTGTTGAAATCACGCCCTCTCTGTTTCCAGTTTTCGAGTGCGTCGACATCCTGGTCGAATCCATATACATCGCCTTTCCCATCCAGTCTTGTGAGCATTTCAAGCGCATGTCCCCCTCCACCGAAAGTGGCATCAACGTACACCCCGCCCTCATGTAGATTGAGGCCGTCAACGCTCTGTTGGAGCATAACCGGTATGTGGTATACGTTTTCAGTCATAATTTTTCAGTTTTTTCAGTTCAGTCAGAGAAGGTCCTTCATTGCCTCTTGCAGTTTGGTTCCGAGTTCGGTCTGTTGTGCGAGATGCTGTTCGCATTTCGACTTGTCCCACACTTCGATTCTGTCGTCCACGGCAAGAAACCTCACGTCTTGGGTAATGCCCGCCACGCTCATTTTCCGCTTGTTGATCAGAAATCGTCCGTTGGCATCGAGCTCCACCATCTCGGCTTCAGCCACGAATCCTCGGATAATATCCTGATGCTCACGGTTCCAGCGGTTCAATCGGCTCCTCATCGAGTCGAGCATCTGGTTCCAAAGTGATTCAGGATAGAGCACAAGACATTCCTGAAAAAGGTCAGGCCTCATCACAAGCCTCTCTTCGCCCGCCGCGTCGAGAACCTTTCTATATGCAGCCGGAAGGAACACGCGTCCTTTCGCGTCTGCCTTTGCAGGAAAATCTCCAAAAAATCTCATTAAAAAAAATCGTTTAAACGTTTATGTATGCATACATGGCTTCACCAGCCAATAAATCAGAATCAGAATCCTATAAATCAAGTCGTTTTTGTTTATCAAAGGCTCTTTCTACTGTTTTTTCCACCTTATATACCGCCTTGTTTACCGGATTATTTTGCAAATATAATAAATTCCCCACAATTCCCCACATTTTTTTAAAACTTTTTTAAAATTATTTTTTACAATTGTAAATTTTTATAATTTTCAATTGATTTTTAATGATTTAAAATAAGTGGGGAATTGTGGAGGTAGAAGAGATGATTTTGAAGATTTTCGGCGTATAGCTCAATTTGCAGGCTATTTTTGAGTAGTAGGTGTTCAATAGCTCAAATTGCAGGCTGATTTTTTTCGATTATTTCGTTGTCAGACCAAACAGTATTTGTACCTTTGTTCCGTAGTCTGAAGCATAGTGGAGCTCTGCTGGGGAGCAACTCCATGAGGAATAGGACTGTGCAAGTCGACAGGAATGGGCAGGAGTCTCTATTGGGGCTCCTGCTTTTTCATTCCTAGAGATTCTGCCAATGCCAAGAAAAACCCAGAAATGAACCGCTTGCGG
>FLNV01000200.1_pt1 | contig 44842 bp, 40 predicted proteins | sample 1140351 | NCBI WGS metagenome assembly FLNV01 (sample SAMEA3878207, study PRJEB12797) | bioreactor metagenome | biome: Moose rumen | place: Sweden | collected 2011-10
CTTTGCGCGAGATGATAGTCAATACGCTGGCCCACTCCGATTACTATGGACAAAAGGGTGTTGTTATCATCCGTCGGCCTGATTCGCTGTCATTTGCCAACCCCGGTGATATGCGTCCTGGGCTAAAAACAGCATTGAGTGGCGGCACTTCTGATGCACGAAATGCTACCATCATGAAGATGTTTGGCCTGCTTGACTTCGGAGAACGGGCTGGCAGTGGCATCCCTGATCTATTTGATATCTGTAACTCGGAACTCGATACACAGCCAGATTACGACGTCACCTACGCTCCAGCCCGCACAACATTGACTATAGACATTAGTAAAATGGCGCGCACAAAGCGGACGATAAAAGCGGACGATAAAGTAATAAAGGACGATAATGACAAGGCGGACGATAAGCGGACGATAAAAGCGGACGATAAGCGGACGATAATCATTGAGTACATCCATAGGAATGGTGAAGCAAAAACAGAAGATCTTGTGAAACTTTTAAGTTCCAGCACAACAAGAATAAAGATGCTCCTTTATCAACTGGTGGATGAGGGAATACTTGTCTCATGTGGCGGGAATAGAAATCGCACTTACAAACTGAAAGAACAAAAACAATCGTAGCCAGATTCCAAATTTGAGTTCAATACAAAACAATATTTCTCCAAGAGAATATTTTGGAAATTGGAAATAAATGCGTACCTTCGCACCCGATGACGAGCCACGAAACAGGCGGTGACTCTGAGTCGGGTGCTCTTTTAGGCAATTCATAGCAGAACATTGAATTGAGAACGGTCTCCAAGTCGTAACCCGGAAATTTCTCAACCCTCTGCATCCCCTTTATACAAAGAAATCCTGCGAATTCTTCCAAAAGTTACGAAAAAAAGAGTGAATAGTGAAAAGTGAATAGTGAAAAGTGTGGTTTCTTCACTTATTCTGTTGTAGAGATTCGTGTTACTGTTCTTTATTTCGGGCGAACTTGTCCGTTTCCCTTGATGATCCACTTGTATGTTGTGATTTCCTCGAGCGCCATGGGTCCTCTGGCATGTAGTTTCTGAGTTGAGATACCGATTTCCGCTCCCAGTCCGAACTGAGCTCCGTCTGTAAAAGAAGTAGGAGCGTTGCTGTAGACACAAGCTGCGTCGACTTGCCGGAGGAATGTTGCTGTTGCTTCGTCGTCCTCGCTGATGATGCACTCGCTGTGTCCGGAACCGTGCATCCTGATGTGCTTGAGCGCTTGTTCCAGAGAAAAGACCGTCTTGATTCCCATGGCATAGTCCTGGTATTCGGTGTCGTATGCCTCATCGTCGTTGTCGATAGGATGTAGAAGTGATTCGGGGTATTTTCCTTTGAGTGCCTGAAGGGCAGGTTGGTCGGCGTAGATTTTGACCTTGCTCTCCGCCAGCGGGTTGCAGAGTTCTGGGAGGTCGTTGAGTCGTTCTTCGTGTATGATGAGGCAGTCAAGCGCGTTGCAGACGCTGACACGGCGTGTCTTGGCGTTGTTGACGATCTTGATGCCTTTCTGCAGGTCAGCCTGTTTGTCGAAGTATGCATGGCAAACCCCTGCCCCGGTCTCGATGACAGGAACAGATGCTTCTTTCCTTACGAAGTCGATGAGCCGTTTGGACCCTCTTGGTATGACGATGTCGACAAATCCGTTTGCATGTAGCATCTCTCCAGTAGCCTCATGTGTAGGTGGGAGCAGTTCGATGACATGTTCGTCGATTCCGTGTTTTCTGAGTACTTCCTTGATGATACCCACGATTGCTCGGTTCGAGTCGTCGGCGTCCTTTCCCCCCTTCAGCACGCAAGCGCTTCCCGCTTTGAGGCATAGTGCGAACACGTCGAATGTGACATTCGGTCGTGCCTCATATACGATACCGATAACTCCGAACGGTACACTTATGCGAGTCAGCTCCAGTCCGTTATGAAGGATATGGTGTTTGAGAATCCTTCCGAGAGGTGATGGAAGCGTGCTGACATTCCTTGTGTCGGCAGCGATCCCTTCGATGCGCGCGTCGGTGAGTTTCAGGCGGTCGTACATGGGGTTAGCCGGGTCCATACGCTGTAGGTCCTTGGCGTTCTCTGCTATGATGTATTGCTTGTTGGCTATGGCAGCGTCTGCCACGTCGTTCAGTATGCTGTTGATTTCGTTGTTGCTGATGTCAGTCAGTGTGAGGCTGGCATTTTTTACATCTATAAAAGTGGGATTCATTTTATTAATTGAGAGTTTAGAGTTGAGAGTTTAGAGGGATTTTGGTTTTTGCGATGGGCACCCGACACCGGCAGCGTTTGTGGGGCGGGGGGTATGTTGTGCCATCCTGGAGGTATTTGTGGTTGTATTTTTTTTGCTTTCTGATTTGACTTAGCAATTATGGATATTTATTCCAGATATAGGAAGTCGTAGTGTACGACCGGCTTCATGTCCCGTTTTCCGATAGCCATCCTTACTTCCTCAGAGCTGTAGTCAGTTCTTCCCACCCCGATTTTCTGTCCGTTGTAGTCGAAAATGCTGATGATGTCGTGAGTTTCGAAGTGTCCTTCGTAGTGTGTGATTCCAACCGGCAGAATGCTCGCCGCCTGTTCTCCTTGTATTTTCTCCGATGCCCCTTTGTTGAGGAAGATGGCGCCTTTAGAGAACCCTTCGCTGTGAGCAATCCATTTCTTCACGCTTGATACTTCGTTGTCAGCCGGTAGGAATACGGTGCATGGGCAGTTGGTCTTTTCCCCGTTTAGTGCTGGCGTCAGTTGTATGAGAATGTTTTCCCTTTTTCCGTTTGCAATGATGACCCTAATTCCTTCTATGGCCACTTTCCTAGCGATGTTGCTCTTTGTCTGCATTCCCCCTCTTCCGAATCCTGACTTGACGGTGCTGATATATTCAGAAATGTCCTTCCCTGGTTCCACGAACTGAATCAGAGATGATGATGGTTCAGCCGGGTTTCCAGTGAAAAGTCCGTCGATGTTCGACAGGATGACGAGTGCGTCGCAGTCCATCATAGTAGCGATGAGACCGGATAGCTCGTCGTTGTCGGTGAACATAAGTTCGGTGACAGATATGGTGTCGTTCTCGTTGATGATAGGCAGCACCCCGTTTTCCAGCATGACGCTGATGCAGTTGCGCTGGTTGAGATAGTGCCGTCGAGTACCGAAATTCTCTTTCATGGTCAGAACTTGTCCAACCGGTATGCCGTGGTCTCTGAACATCTCATAATATCGGTTGATGAGTTTAGCCTGTCCGACAGCGGAGAAGAGCTGCCTTTGGTCCACGGCATCCATTTTTCCGTTCACCAAGTCCTTAAGCTCACTTCTTCCCGATGCCATTGCTCCCGATGAAACCATCAGTACTTCGATGCCCTGTTTTCTCAGTGCTGCGACCTGGTCGACGATTGCCGACATCCGAGTGACGTCAAGCGATCCGTCCGTGCGCGTGAGCACATTGCTTCCGATTTTAACCGTAATTCTCATGAAATCTAAAAATTTGTGCAAAGTTACGCAAAAAAAATCGTAACTTTGCATTCGTTTTAGGATTATCGTAAAAATAAGGTAAAAAAATGAATGGACTATTCACCGTTGGGCTGTTAATCGGTGCCAACGTATTCATGACTTTGGCTTGGTATGGCCATTTGAAGTTGCAGCAGATGCACATATCGACGGGTTGGCCCCTAATCGGCATCATCGCCTTCTCCTGGATTATCGCCTTTGCCGAATACTGCATGCAGGTTCCAGCCAACCGTATTGGTTTCGAGGGAAATGGCGGTCCGTTTTCCCTGATGCAGCTGAAGGTGATACAGGAGGTGGTTTCGCTGATTGTGTTCACACTCATCGCGAATCTTCTTTTCCAGGGCCAGTCGCTTCATTGGAACCATCTTGCCGCCTTCCTTTGCCTAATCATGGCCGTGTATTTCATATTCAAGTGACATCCAAAGACAATAGACGCTTATGAGACATTTATTGCTTCTAGCTTTGCTGGTACTGGCTCCTATGACGGAGATGCGCGGCCAGGACGATTATTACATGCGTCAGGCCAAAAACTATATGCGTGATGCCGAGTATTATAACCGTCAGGCCTCCGGTTATGAGCGTGATGCCGACTATTACCAGCGTCAGGCTCAGAACTACTTGCGAGATGTTGATTATTACAACCGTCATAACAACCCCGATAAGGCCCGCAGTAACAGCCGTTGGGCTCAGGACGCCACGGAAAAGGCCCGTATGCGTATGAAATGGGCTCAGGAGGCCCGTGATAAGGCCCAGACGCGTATGAAATGGGCTCAGGAAGCGATGGAAAAAGCCAACCGAAGGTAGTGCTTTTTTGAAACCGAAAAAGAAAGCTTTGCATACAGTTGTTTGCAAAGCTTTCTTTTTCGGTACTTGATTCTAATTGTTTTGTTGTATCTGTTCCGTACTGGTCTTCTTGTGTGCCCTGAATCCGTAGATGCAGATGATGATGAAGCAAATGAGCGGCAGGATGAATGACGCGTTGACCGCCGGATGTCCCATCACTACCTTCATGTCGATGATTGCTCCTTGTAGCGGTGGCATGAGCGCTCCACCCACGATGGCCATGACGAGGAATGCGGCTCCGAGTGTAGTGTCGCGTGAGTCCACTTTTTCCAGTGCGATTCCGTATATTGTAGGGAACATGAGTGACATAAAGAAGCTGATTCCGACGAGGCAGTATAGTCCAGGCATTCCCACGATGGAAATGGCGCCGATGGTGCATGCAGCCGCTCCGATAGCGAAGAATGCCAGCAGCAGTTTCGCATTGAGGTATTTCATGAGGAAGGTCGTGATGAATCGGCTGGAGAGAAACATGCACATAGCCACGATATTATATCTCTGCGCTGTAGCCTTGTCGATCCCGAGGTTGTCGGCATACTGTATGATGAAAGTCCACACCATGATTTGTGCCGCCACGTAGAACATCTGCGCCATGACCCCTTCTCGGTATATTGTGTTGTGCCACAGGTTTGATAGCGTCTGGCGGTTGGTGTGTACGTCGCCCACGGACTTCTTCTCCTCGCTTTCAGTCTTGGGCATTTTCATCAGTGCGATGATGATGAACACGGCTACGACGACCAGTCCGATAGCCACATATGGATTTCTAATGACCGCCAGGTCGTGTACTCTTATCCCTGCTTTCTCCGCCTCGGTAAGCGTGGCGAATATGGTTTCTCCCGCCTTGTTTCGCTGGTCGGAAAGCAGTTGTGGCAGCACCACCTGTGATGCGATGTACATACCGCAAAGTGAGCCCATGGGATTGAAAGCCTGAGCGAGGTTGAGCCGCTGCGTTGACGTCTCCTTCGCTCCCAGCGACAGGATGAAAGGATTGGCAGTCGTCTCGAGGAATGCCAGTCCGAAAGTCAGGATATAGAGCGAGATGCAGAAGAATGTGAAGCTCTGCTGGCTTGCAGCCGGTATGAAAAGGAATGCGCCTACTGCATAGAGTGCCAGCCCCAGCAGTACCCCTTTTTTGTAGCTGTACCGCCTGATGAACAGCGCAGCCGGGACCGCCATGGTGGCATATCCTCCGTAGAAAGCGAACTGGATGAGCGATGCCTTGGCCGCTGATATTTCCATGAGAGTCTGGAAAGCAGCCACCATCGGGTTAGTGATGTCGTTAGCGAATCCCCATAGTGCGAACAGGGATGTGATGACGATGAAAGTGAGCAGATATTTCCGCTCAATCAACTTGTGCATAAAGATGTTATTTTGTTGGTTCTACTAGCTATGCTAAAATAACGTCAGAAAAGGGTGAAAATTATGTAGATTTGTCGGATTTTATCAAAAAAGGTAGGTAAATCCGAAATTAATTGCTAACTTCGCAAGAATTAAAGAACTTTCCAGGGGACTGGGCTTGTTTTTTCTAGACTTTCTAGATGCTCTAGATGTTCTAGATATTCTAGACTTTCTAGATTTTCTAGATTATATGAGTTTTTCTAAAAAAGACATAAAGGACAAATTATGCAGAAACTGATGTCGATGCCACCTCATGTGGTGGACTGTTTTTATGATATAACGGGCTTGAGTCCGGAAGAGTACTATGTGACCTGTGACCCGGTAGGCCATAAGCTGGGCAGCGGTGGTGGCACCACCTGGCTGTTAGAGCAATGCTACCGCGAACAGGGTGGTGGATTGCCTTTTGGTGACTGGCTGAGGAATGAGCCTCGCCTGCTTATCCATGCCGGTGGTCAGAGCCGTCGTTTGCCATGTTATGCCCCCAGTGGCAAGATCCTGCTTCCGATGCCTGTATATCGCTGGGAGCGCGGTCAGCGTCTGGATCAGACGTTGCTTGATGTTCAGCTGCCTCTTTATGAGGAGTTGATGAGGAAATGTCCTTCCACGTTGACAACGATGATCGTGAGCGGTGATGTTTATGTCCGTGCCACTCAGCCCATCGGCGCCGTTCCTGATGCCGACGTAGTTTGTTATGGTCTGTGGCTTGACAGCGGCATCGCCAAGAACCATGGTGTGTTCTTGATGGACCGTAAGAGCCCGTCCGTGTTGAAGCGTATGTTGCAGAAGCCTTCAGTGAGCGAGTTGAACGAGTTGCAGAAGGATCATTTTTACCTGACCGATATCGGCGTCTGGCTTTTGAGTGCCCGCGCTGTAGAGTTGCTGATGTCTCGTTCCAGGAATGAGGACGGCAGCCTCCATGAATATGACCTGTACAGCCAGTTTGGTTGTACGTTAGGCACAGATCCCCTTATTTCCGACCCGGAGCTGAACGCTTTGAGCGTGGCCGTACTGCCGTTGCCTGGCGGTGAGTTCTATCATTTCGGTACAAACCGCGAGATGATTTCTTCGACCTTGTCGGTTCAGAATCTGGTGAACGACCAGCGCCGTATCATCCATAACGACCGTAAGCCCCATCCTTCGATATTCGTTCAGAACTCGCTGACAGACTATTCCTTCAATGACACGAACTCCAATATATGGATAGAGAACAGCCATGTGGGAAGGGGATGGAGTCTGACGTCAGACCATGTGATCACCGGTGTTCCGCGGAATGAGTGGTTGCTGCAGCTACGTCCCGGCGACTGCGTGGATGTGGTTCCAATAGGAATTGATGATTATGCCCTGCGTCTTTACCATATCGACGATAAGTTTGCCGGTAGTGCCCAGCAGAAGAAGCGTTTTCCTGTGCTCAGTGCTTCCCAGCTGTCCGACAAAGCCCTTGTCGGTCTTCTCTTCAGCCGTTGGCATTCCGGTCTTCCTATGCCTTCAGACTTTCATCTGCTGAGTGCAGAGGACTTGAGTAACAATGCCGACTTGCGCCGTTTGTTTTCTCAGCGAAAAGATTATCAGAAGAAAAACTGGGAGCAGATTTCAGAAAACTGGGAGCATAGTGTGTTTTACCAGTTGGACTTGGATGATGCCGCCCGTCGTTTTGCCTCGTTCTCTCTCCCGCTTCCCAACCCTTTGCCTTCAGATGCTCCTCTGATGACCCGCATCCATGACGCGATGTTCCGTGGTGATGATGAGCGTGCCTTTTCGTTGTTGCGTGAGGGTCTTGTCGAGTCAGTGTTGTCAGAGCGTCAGTCTCCCCGAATGTCCGTCCATTCCGACCAGATTGTGTGGGGGCGTTCCCCTGTTCGCATAGATATCGCCGGTGGATGGACCGACACGCCTCCTTACTGCCTGATGGAAGGCGGTAGTGTTGTGAACCTGGCAATAGAGCTGAATGGCCAGCAACCGCTTCAGACCTATATCCGTCCTTGTTCAGAGCCTCATATAGTGCTTCGTAGTATAGACTTGGGTGCCCGTGAGACCATCACGAGTTATGCTCAATTGGCTTCCTACAAAGAGGTGGGGAGTCCGTTCTCCATCCCCAAGGCAGCCCTGTGTTTGTCCGGTTTTCATCCCCAGTTTTGTTCAGAGCCTTATGACACGTTGAAAAGTCAGCTGGAGTCGTTTGGCGGTGGCTTTGAAGTGACATTGCTCTCCGCCATCCCGAAAGGCAGCGGTCTAGGCACCAGTTCCATTCTGGCCTCCACGGTTTTGGGAGCGTTGAGCGATTTCTGCTCATTGGCTTGGGACAAAAATGAGATATGCCGTCGTACGCTGGTCTTGGAGCAGCTGCTCACGACCGGCGGCGGCTGGCAGGACCAGTTCGGCGGCGTGCTTGGCGGCGTGAAGCTGCTGGAGACAGAGAGTGGATTTTTGCAGCGTCCAGTAGCCCGTTGGCTTCCCGACGACCTTTATCTTCAGCCAGAGTACCGTGCCTGTCATCTGCTCTATTACACAGGCATCACCCGCACAGCCAAGCAGATCCTTTCCGAGATTGTCCGTCGGATGTTTCTCAATGAGCATGACCAGCTCCAGTTGCTTCGTCGGATGAAGGAGCATACTCATGAGATGTTTGACGCCCTTCAGCGTCAGGATTTTGTTCAGATGGGCCTTCTGGTGCGCCGTACGTGGGAGCAGAACCAGCAAATCGACTCCGGCACGAATCCTCCGGCAGTGAGTGCGCTGACCGACCTTGTGGACGACCTTTGCCTTGGCTACAAACTGCCCGGTGCGGGTGGCGGCGGCTATCTTTACATGATCGCCAAGGATCCTGAGGCTGCCGGACGTATCCGCCAGCTTTTGAACGCCAACCCGCCTAATCCCCGTGCACGATTCGTCGAGATGACGCTCTCCAAGAGCGGACTGCAGGTTAGCCGAAGTTGAAAACATTACACATACGCCAAGCCGGGGCCGCCTCTGTCGTCAGATAGAGGCGGCCCCGGCTTGTAGTGTCATTTGTGCAGTCTTATTTTGTCTGCCGTTTACGATAGAACAATGCGCTGCATCCCACCATGAGCAGAGCTGCTCCCAATAATATTATGGTGGAGAGAGAGGTAGAAGCCTGAGTCAGTTCTTGTCCGTTTGCCATGTTTCCGTCCTCGATTTGTGCGGTCGTGGATGCCTGGCACTGAGCGAGGTTGAGCGTGTTTTCGGATTCCGAATATCCTACAGCTCCTTGTTTCTTAGCCTGCTTTTTCAGCTCCTTTTCGCGTTTCTTCTGTTCTTTCAGTTCTTTCTTTTTCTTTTTCTTCTCTTCCTTCAGTCGTGCTTTTTCCCATTTTTTCCACTTTTTGTCCTCACGTTTCTGCAGATAAGGTGGAAGAGCTGCGTCTAATAAATAGGTGTTCATAGGCTTGTAGCTTTTTTTTGATGATTGATTGTAACTTATTTGTTTGCTTTCTTTCCGTAGAAGAGAGCTGATGTACCGCAAAGAAATAGTGCGGTGCAAATCATGACGAAAGATCCGATGGATGAAGTTTTCGTTTCCGTTTCCGGAACCGTGTTGTTGACAGCCACAGTTGCGGTCGTGTTTCCAGCAGCCGTTGTCGCAAGGTTGATGGTGTTGTCGTCATTGTTGTTCATGCTGGTCTGCTTCTTTTCCTGCAGCCGTTGTTGGTATTTCTTGAATTCTTTTGGTGCAAAGTCCTTGAGCAGCTGTTCTTTATGCATGACCTCGGCTTCTCTTTGGTCAAGTTCAGCCATTTTCGCATGGAACTGTGATTGTAGTTGGCTCACATTCTCTTGCAAAGATTTGACTTCCTGCTCCTCTCTAGCTTTTTTTTCCAGTCTTCTTTGACTCCATCCGTCATCCGTCGGGATGTCTAATAGATATATGTTCATAATGTAAAAATTTTCGTTTGTTTGATGAATAAATGAGAAATTCTCTTACTTCGCCTGCTTGTTGCGATAGAAGAAAGCTGAGGTGATGCAGATAATCAGTGCCGCCCCAATCATCACAGCCGTCCCGATTAATGATGAGTTGTTTTCAGCGTTATCCATGAATCCTGCGATGTCAGCAGTGTTGATCGTTGTCTGTTGCGTAGAGGCGGCTTTGCCTTGAGCCAGGTTGACGATGTTGTCATTTTGTTTGTCCAGTGTGGAAAGTGACTGCTTCTTTGCTTTCTTAGCCGCTTTCTTTTCTACTTTTTCCCAAACGGCCTTGTCGATTTTTTCCAGTTCCTGTTCACGGAGCTGAATATCCTGTTCCCTCACCTCCAGCGCTTTAATTTGTCCAATGAGTTGTTGTTGCTGGGCTCTGTATTGGTCAATTCTGGGGTCAATCAGGTCTAAAAGATGTAGAGTCATAATGATTGATGTTATATAATGGTTAATTATTAATTAGTTTTATTGGTTTTGCGGTAGAAGACAGCCGAAGCCATCAAAATCAAAAGTGCCCCTCCCAAGAGCAGCGCCGTGCTTATGGGCAGAGATGCCGTTTCCTGATTGCTGTTCTGAGTTTCTGTGGCGATGGTAGCGGTAGTGTTTGCCGGTCCGTTTGTAAGATTCAGGGTGTTTTGGCTGGTAGTCTGCTGCTTAGCCTTTTTCTTCAGTTCTTTCTGTTTCGCTTTTTCAGCTTTCTTTCTGGCCTTCTCCGCTTTTTTCGCTTCTTTCAGGAGTTTTTTCTGCTCTTTAGGGTCGGCAGGTTGCTGTCCGTCCTTGTTCTGCTGGGTTTGTCCTTGGTCTCTTTCCTTCTTGAGGAACAGGTCTTCGTTCGGTACGATACGGTCGAGTAAATGTATGTTCATGTTCTGTCTGTATTTGAGGTTTATGTTTTTTGATAAATAGTATAGGAAGATGGGATGCGGGTCCCGTCTTTTCGTTGAAAGTCAAACGGCGCTGATTAGTTGCCCGACAGGAGCAATTGAATGGAGAAGATAAAGAGTCCCGACAGGAAGCTGATGGCGTTGCAGAAGAAAGAGTATGCTGCAGAGCGTGTCCATTCTTTCGTGAAGATGTAGTACCATAGTGTCTCCAAGATGAGTACGATGATTTCTCCGATTGCAATCTCTTTCCATCCGTAGCTGATGAGAATGAGGAAGAGGTTGAGTGGCACGTTTGTGAGGCAATTGACGATGACCGATGCCCCAAGTATTTTCTTTCGCCGTTCTCCCAAAAGCAGCCATAGTACTCCCATTTCGATAAGAATTGTGAGCACGAGTGGTTTCATCAGATAGTAAACGAGTCCAGAGTCCATGTTGTAATGTTTTTTTGAGAAGAGGACAAAGTCCTTTGGTTTGTTCATATGATTTGTGAGAGGATATATCCCGGCATAAGTGCAGCTGCAAGAATGCCGAATGCCAGAGCCTCCCGTCCTTTGAGCACATAGTTAGCGAGATAGAGTGTGACAGGCATGGTGCAGTTGATCATGAAAAGTCCGATGAGGCATACAGTGTTTCCCATCCCTTTCAGAGCCAGACATATGATAGTGCCAGCAATCATGACGCATACCGACGGTATCAAACCTCCGTGTTTCATCATCCATCCCCCCGCCATTTTTCCCGCCATGGCCGTGAAACCGATGAGTAGTATCATCTTGTTTGTCCTGATGATGGAACCTGAGAACCACTCTCCGACGAACGATCGAATGAACACGAATAGCGCGATGGCGATGATAGCAAGGACGATTGTGGCTGTCTTCATGGACATATATGCGTAGTTGCAGTCGTCGCTTGTGTCGGTGGATTTGCCCATCCCGTAGTCTTTCTTCTGCTTGTCGAGCAGAATGTATGCCATGGTGGCCAGTGCGATGGTGATGAGCAGTATGATGAGAGTTTTCCAGGAGAAGAATACGTATGCGATGGCCAGTCCGAACGCTCCGGTTGAGACGAAGACTCCGAGGGGTCTGGGATCGTTGCCGTTTTTGAGCACCGTCTGCTTCCCTCCCCAGACGTGGAAGATCGAGTTACCGATTCCGATGATCAGTGCTACGGCGAAGACGGCCACGGGTGAGTGTTGTAGCTGAGGCGATCCGTTCACAAAGAAAACGAGCGCTGATCCAAGGCAAAGCAAAGCAACAGCTGTGATGACGGGCCAGTGACTGTTTCCCACCTTGTCGATGAACATCCCGGTGATAGGCTGTGTGAGGAATGCCGTGATGTTGTAAGTGACGAATACGGCAGCGAGAAAAGGCACGGAGAATGTGACCGCCATCAGATAGAGGCAGCAGACGCATATGGCATCGACCATGAGGTGCATGGCCGAGCTGATAGAGAGTAGTGGTATGTTTATCTTTCCTGTTTGCATATTCCTATTGTCCGGCAATGGTGTTGATGATGGCTACGATGTCGCTGATGTCCACTTTTTTGTCGTTGTTCACGTCGGCGAATCGGTATGTTGCTGTTCCTGCAATTTGGTTGATGACCGCTACGATGTCGCTGATGTCCACGTTTCCGTCCTCGTTGACGTCGCCGATTTTCGTTTCAGGCTCGTCGTCTTCAATATCTTCCGACAGCTCTCCAGTGTCTTCCATCACTTTCTTCACTTCTTCCTGTGTCAGCGCGTAGTTGTAAATTCTGAAGTCGTCCATTCTTCCGTTGAACAGTGGGTCTCCCGTGAACATGCTCCTTCCGATGAAGCAAAGTGATGGCATGATGTCTGATGGCTTGATTGTGAAGTTGTCGTCAGCCGCCTTCTCTTCTCCTCCGACGTAGAATTTCACGCTCACTTTTCCCGTAGTTTGGTCAGGCTGTATGGTGATGGCGATGTGTCTCCAAGCGCTTGCAGAGAGTTTTCCAGTGCTGACAATCTGCTCATCCCCTTTGTCCTTCATCACGAATCGCATCTCGCTGCCGTTGCTCGGACATAGGAACATATACTGTTCGGTGCCGTTGCCGAAGTCGAAAATGCGCTGCCAGTTATTTCCTCCCGACCATCTCACCCACATGCAGACGGTCATGGAGTCGAGTCCTGCGGTGGAGTAGGGTATCATGGCGTATGATTTCCCGTCGAAGGTGAACGACTTGGTTCCAGACTTCACGGTTGCAGTCAGCGTGTTGTAGGATTCGTTGCCATATAGCGACGCGTCCATGTGGTTGGGCGACTTGTCCTTGAGGTCCCCGTCGAACTGCAGCTGGCATATGAGCGCTTTCTTGCTCTTGATTATTGCCTTAGCCTCCTCTGAGTGTTTCGAACGGTTTCCGGCATGGTCGACCGCATACACTTTGTATGTGTATTCAATCCCGGGCAATGCCGTGTTGTCCGTGAATGATGTGATGGTGTCGTTGCGTCCGATGGTGTTCCATTCCTTTCCGTCGTTACGTAGAATGGTGTAGCTTTCGATGTCCTCGTCGTCGGGTGCAGTCCAGTTGAGAGAGATGCTTGCGGTCCTGGCCTTCGTCGAGAGTGCTGTTGGTGCATCCGGTGCCATTGTTTCGGCTTTTGCGTCGGTCGGCATGAATCTCCAGAGGTATTTCTTGAGGTTTGCCGTGGTGGTATTTTCCGACGGTTCAGTCATAAGGCTGACGTTGGCTCCAGTTGTTGTGCTTCCGCAATAGAGGTATTTGTTTGAGAGCCTGCTGATGATGAAGTAATATCCGTCCTGAGCGTATTTGAGATACCACTGCTCGTTTGCAGCGTGTCCTGCGTCGAAGCAAATGACACCAGCTCCGGAGTTGAGGTTGTTGTTGAGCACGTTGAGATGTGTTTTTGTGATTGCAGCACTTGTGTTTGCGTTGTCGATGAACCAGTAAGAAATGTCTCCGTCGGTGTATCCAGGGTAGACTTTCCACTGCTGTGTTGTCCCGCTGGTCTTTCTGGTGGCGCTCTGCACGTTTTCAGATCCGTTGAATGTGAGCATCTTACGACTTGACGCGTTCATGATTTGGTATGTTCCGTTGATTTCTCCCGGCGCGACGTCCTCTCCCCATGTGATGTCGAATAGTCTTTCCGCGTTGATTTGTCCTTTCTGGTATCCCGTACCTCCCGGAATGTCGTAGACGTACATCCGTGTAGGTCCGTATCCGTTGATGAAGACGTCCTTCGTCTGGCTGATGAAAGCGTAAGACGCTGTGTTTGCCTGCCTTTCAGATGATCCCATGAATCCATGCACCTCCCCCGTCTTGTCGTTTCTGTATACCGCTGCGCTCGTCCACGTGCTTCTGCTTTCTCCATATCCGATGCGCACCCCTTGGTTAGAGTCGATGCAGAATTGTCCCCTTGCCTTGCTGTCGAATCCCCACCAAATTCCGTTCTCCATGCCGTACTCAGCTCCGACGATAGCCTCTCCGACATTGTGGAGCTCGTCAGCAGTCGCCACCTTTCCGTCCGCTTTGACTTTCTGGAAGAAGTTTGCGTAGTTGTCGAATGACCCTGCGAGCTGGTGTGTGTTACCCTCGTCCACGTAGTCGAGGCAGAAGTTGTACCAAGACAGTGCCTGGTCGCAGTTGAGCGTGTTACCTCCGCAGACACGAATTCCGTCGAAGAACGGGTCCTGCTTGATGAGTCTGCATATTTCCTTCATGCTAGCCTGTGTGCCCTGTCCCCATGCGGTGTAGTCAGGCTCGTTGAATGGTGCGATACTGATGACCTCCACTCCACATTCCTTCGCATATGCCACGCTGGCCTTGATGAGCTTGTACCACGCCTCGGGCTTGTTGAGGTATACGGACTGGTATGTGGCGTAGTTGGCGTCGGAGAGTGCGTCCTCCTGGTCGTTGTTGATTTCCACTTGGTTGCATCCCGTAAGGAGTATGTTCTTGCAGCGGCTTTTCATAGCGTTCTTCTGCTTGTCGGTCAGGGAGTATGTTCCGTCTCCGTTGTCGATGACCTCCGCATTGGGCTGGAACGAGATTCGTCCGGTTTCGAAATTCCCTTTTCCGATGTGAGCGATACCACGGTTCACGTTGTAATCCCAGTTCCATGCGGTGTCCATACCCCATTTGACGCGGAACTCCTTGCCTTCGTCGGTTACGTCGAATGGAACGTTCACGGTTGCCGGTTTCAAAGCTTTCATGAAGTCTGCTCCAGTCTGAGCCAGAGATGTAGTGGAAAATATTGCCGTTGCTGCCATCAGCAGCGTGATTTGTTTGGTTCTCTTCATTGTCGGTAGGGGTGTTGTTGTATGGTTTGTTATTATAGGCTTTGTCAGCCAGGTGTGTTGCCGGAATTATTGGTTGATTCTTCCGTCATCAGGCAAAGTTAATAAAAAGGTTTGGTATGACAAAGAAAATCTGCAAAGAAAATGAGTAAAGCCGTTAATTTTTAGAAGATATGCAGTAGGTGGTGGCAGATGAGACAAGAATCGGCGCAGTTGTATGTCTGCACCGATTTGTTATGGTTTATGATGTGATAATCCAAAAACTATGTGTTTAGAGAGATGTCTGTTTCCTCCTGGGCTTTATGTCTTACGAAAAGGCCGTTATCAGAATGGTAGTCCTACTGCGAAGTGGAAAGTGAAATCCCGGCTGAAATTGGGGTGTAGGAGAGGGTAGTGTTCCTTTCCGTGGTACGCCGGGTCGATTGCCTTCATACCAGCGTCGAACCTGAGGGTGAAGAAGTCGAGAGATAATCTGAGTCCGATACCGTAGCTGAACGCGATTTGTCTGAGGAACTTGTCGAATCTGAACTCCCCTTCCGGCTGGTCCTCATATCTTCTGATCGTCCAGATGTTACCTCCGTCGATGAAAATAGCCCCGTTGATTTTCCAGAAGAGGAATGTTCTCCATTCCAGGCTCATGTCGAGTTTGATGTCTCCGCTTTGGTTGATGAAGTTGATGGCGTTGTCATGTCGGTTGTATCCACCAGGTCCAAGAGAGCGTACGGACCATCCTCTGACGCTGTTGGCACCTCCAGCGAAGTATCGTTTCTCGAACGGCAGTACGTCGGTGTTTCCGTATGGAATTGCCACTCCCATGCCGAGGTGCATAGCGAAAGAGTTGTTGTGGTCGATGACGATGCTTTTGGAGATGTCGATGTCTCCCCTAACGTACTGCGCGTATGCGATTCCGCAGAATGTTCTGTGTCCCTGGTTGTCATGGTTTCCTCCGAAAATGCTGGTGTACGCGTTGAGCAGGTTTCCAGAAGTCTCGATGTTTCCCCTGACGACGAGTGCGTTTTTTCCGTAAGTGGAAATCATGGATGTTCCCAGCGAGTTGTATATGAAGTTGAATCCCAGTTTCGTGATGAGCAGGTTTTCGTAGTTGTATCTGAGAATGGCGTTCTGCTTACCAATAGAGTCGAGGTACTGCTCCCTGAAAGTAGATGAAATCCAAGGCATGTTGATGTAGTTGACCTCTAGCAGGTCGAATCTGTTTTGGAAGTGCTGGTTCTTGCTTTGCCATCTGTATCTCCAAGCCGCAGTGAGCACACGTCTGTTGAACTCAGGTCTGTCCTGATAGTTGAACTGCATAGAGATCTCCGATGTAGCCTTGTGTGTGGCACCGAATCTCTTGCTGATATAAGGCAGTAGGAATCCCGGGAATCCGATTCTAGCCTCAGCTCCGAACTCCTTGTAGCTGTTACCCTCGTATCCTTCAAGCCCAGTGATGGCCTCGTATGCTCCTCTGAGTTTGAGAGACAGGGTTTCGCTTCCCTTGAAGAGGTTTCTGTGCTGGTAAGTAGTTGATACCGCCGCTCCGAGGTCACCGGCCGTGTTTGTTCCTTCAATATCGAAGCTGACAGACTGTGGGAGTGCGTGGTTGAGGATGATGTCGCAGTCGATGCTGTCCTGTAGTTCGGAAGGGTACAGTCTGATGTTAGAGTAGGCGATAGCTCCCAGCCTTGTGAAGTTGTTGTACGTCTGGCTTTGTGTGTCGTCGTTGTAAAGTTGTCCTTTGATGAATGCTGTGTTGCTGGTGAGCAGGTTAGGCCGGAATCTGAGCTTGTCCTTGTAAATGATTCTGCTTCCTTCGTGGTATATGGTGTCGGTTTTTCCCTCCTGGTTCATATCGACGAGGTATGTGATGTCGTCCATATGGAAGTTCGGGTGCGGTTCCGGCTCAGTCTGTGCGTTTTCCTGATGCAGGGCCACGTTCATAGTGAGGTCGACGTCCCTGCTTCCAATAAGCGTGTCAGCTCGGAAAGTGATGTATTCCTTGTTGAACTTATAGTATCCGTTGTTACGCAGGTTCTTAGTAATCCTTTTTCGTTCGTTGTTCAGCATGTTGATGTCGAGAGGGGAGTCCGTTTTGATGAGGCTATTCGCCGTGTCCGTTCCGTTGATGATGCTGTTGAGAATGGAGTCCTGCACCTCCCGTCGAATGGTGTGTATGCGGAAGCATTCCCCCGGTGTGACGTGGTATGTCAGGACGGCCCTTTTCCTTTCCACCATCATTGTTGTGTCGACGGAGCTGTGGAAGAATCCGGCGTTGTTGAGCACCTTGTTCATGTCCGTGATGGTTGCCGTGACCTTCGCAGTGTCGATGATAGCCGGCGGCTCTCCGATTTTCCGTAGGATGTTTGCTCCTTTGCTTTTGCTCTCCGGCTTAGTAGCGCAGTACATTCTCATAGGCACTTTCAGTCCGAACCACTTGGTGTTTGGCTGTTGCTTCACATATCCAGCGAGATCCATCTTCTTTGTTGCGTTCTCGTCTTCAGAGACCACGTTCACCTTCTTGAGGTAGTATCCTTCCTCAGGAATGTATTTGTCGATGGAGCAGCAGTCCAGCAGGATTACTGCCAGAATCGCGATAGTGATATGTGAGAAAATCTTTCTCATACTGTTGCAAAGTTACAACAATTATCTTTTATCTCCTTAGTTTTCTATGCGTATTTGTTTCTTCTGAACTCAGAGCAGACAACGGCTGTAGCGACAGCCACGTTGAGAGAGTCGGCCTGGTGGTTATGCTTGCTGAAATTAGGGATGGTGATTCTTTGGTTGACGAGGCTGGCTACAGCGTCGCTGATACCGTTTCCCTCGTTTCCCATGACGATGACTCCGTGGTTAGGCAGTTGTTGGGTGTAGATGTTGCCTCCGTCGAGGAACGTTCCAAATACCGGTACATCCACAGGCATAGATTTGAGTAAATTGGGCAGGTTGACTTCGTGTATGTTAACACGTGCAATGCTTCCCATCGTAGCCTGAATGACTTTTGGGCTGAACACATCCGCCGTACCTCTCGCGCAAATCACGTCTGAAATACCGAACCAGTCAGCGAGCCTAATGATCGTTCCCACGTTTCCCGGATTCTGTACCCCGTCGAGAGCGATGCAGATGTCGTCCTCAGCAGCTTTGACCAGTTCTGCATACCCCAGTTCTATGTTGTTTTTCTGCTTTGGTAGTTCGAAGATTGCCAGCACCTGCTGGGGATGCTCCTGGAAGCTGACCTTCTGTAGTTCTTGGTTCGACACCACATCGCACTCCACACCCTCCGGGATGTGGATTCCACAGTGTAGCCACTCATCCAGACAGCACAGATAGCTGCATGAGAATCTTTCCATCAGTTCGCCCACGACCTTGGGTCCCTCAGCCACGAAAAGTCCGTGGCTCAGTCGGTATTTCCGGTGTTCGAGTGACCGCACCAGCTTTATCTTATTCTTGGAAAACATATGCTAATTTCTTTGACCATTCAAAAAAACACATTCAGCAGTCCTAAAGAGGTTTGCCGTTGTGAGAAGCACGGCCATGTTCGATGGTGATCGTTCCTCCGAGCCATTCCGTCATTGCGATTTCCCCTTTGAGCGGATAGTAGTTGACGAGCTGTCCGTCAATGATTTCGACGACATGGTTGACGAGTCTTTTGTTGCCGATGATGAGGTAGTTAGCGGCAACCCTGCGGAAATTGTTGGAAGGGTTCAAATTATAGAGTTGAGAGTTTAGAGTTGAGAGTGATTTTAGTTTGGATTATAGAGATTAAATGGGATTCGGATGATAAAGTAAACCTTGAAAGGGCTTCTCTATTGTCGTCGGTTGGATGGTGAGGTTCTCCTTCCCGGTTGTGGCCTTCGTTGCTGGTTCTGTCCTCCCTGCTGGTTCTGCTGTCTTCCCTGCTGTATGGACTGTCTTCTCTGAGTAGGAGCCTGCTGCTGAACTTCCGGCGCGCGTCGTATCTTGATGTCCTTCACCTCGTTCTTTCTGTCGACTGGTTTTTTCGGTTGTGCAGTTGATCCAGTCGGTACGCTGTCAGACAGAACGACAGACGGTATGGCAGGTGATTCCTCGTTCTGACGCGGTGTCTCGTTGACGATCGTGTCGACGTTGATCGAGTCAGTCTGAGTTGTGTCAGCCTTCTCTTGTATATGCATACGTATGAGTGATATTCCGTTGATGACGCACATACTCTTGGTCTGCTGTTGCTCCGCCTTAAAGTAGAAGAATCCGCTGATGTCGCTGATTTCCTCCTGTGCAGCCTGTGATATGTCGATTCTCTGAATGCTGCTTCCACGCGGCTGACAAGTCTGGCTGTATGTCATCCCGTCCTTTGTCCTGATGGTCAAAGCCATGTAGAGAGTAGCGGCCGCGCTTCTGTCCTCCTTGATGAACTTGACGTCTGCATTGAGAATGAAGTGGTCAGAAGGGTGGTAGCTTGAGTCCGCCTTGAGGGTGAATCGTTCGAGGCATAGTAGCGGCTGTGGTCTGAGCACGATGAGCGGCTGTCCGGTCCAGATATTTGTCGTGTCTCCCTCGCTGTAGATAGATGTCATCTCCGCGCTACCCACCTTCGCCTGCAATTCCTCGTCCTCCGCCTTGAGTTGTTTCTCCAAGTCCTTATATATGGCTTGCAGCTGGTCAGGATTCTCACAGTACCAGACCATAGCCGAGTCGAACATCTCCGAGTCGATTCCGTGCTTCTTGAGCACAGACAAGAGGAGCTTTTCGCTGTTGATATATTCTCCCTGGTCGGTTGAGCCTACCATAGCCTGTGCCTTATGATAATCGTATAGAATTCGTTGCATCTTCCCTTTGGACGGCACACCGTCAGGTCGTCCGCTGCAAGCGCAGAGGATGATAGCGACGAAAAGTGTGATGATGAATGGGAAGCGCATGCTGTTTGAGGAGTTATTGGGTACTTGTTTCTTTTTCCGGATATTCCGGACTTCCCGGAAATTCCGGAGATTCCGGGGACGGATTATGTATTATTAGTTGGAGGGAGCGTCGGATTGAGTCAGTTCTTTCTCTTTTTCCTTTTTCTCAGATGCAAGAGAAATGGCCAGCCGCTTGTGGTAGAAGATGAAGAGGGCTACGATAGAGCAGCTGATGACGGCGTCTGCGAAGTTGAAAATAGCAGAGAAGAAAATGCAGTGTTCTCCGGCATCTGGCACGAGAGGTATGCTGTTGACCCATCCCCAGTCAGGCATCTCCCATTCTGCAATAGGGAAATAGAACATATCGACCACACGTCCGAGCATGACGCTGCTGTATCCTTCTTGTGGGGTTACGAATTGCGCCACGTCGGGTGGTGGCGGTGCGTTGAATATGATTCCGTAGAAAAGGCAGTCGATGATGTTTCCCGCCGCTCCCGCCAGCACGAGTGCCATGCAGATGATGAATCCAGTAGGTGCTCCTTTTTTGACGGTTCGAATGATAAACCATCCGATGAGTGCAACGGCGACGATTCGGAAACTGGTGAGGAAATATTTTCCTCCCAGTTCCCATCCGAACGCCATTCCGTTGTTTTCGATGAATAGCAGCTTGAACCAGCTGAAAATTTCAATTCTTTCACCGGCATACATGCTTGTCTTCACCGCAATCTTGATAGTCTGGTCGATGACGAGCACCGCCAGAATGATGATTGCCGAGATGAGCAGTTGCTTTTTTTTCTTCGTCATGATTTTGGCCTGGTGTCTTATGCTTTTTCAACCTTGATGACAGCCTTCTTCCCGTCGATTTCGATCTCCTGTCCGTCTTCAGCCTCCCCGGTAGATAGCGAGTTGGCGAGCACCTGGGTGCAGATGAATTCAGCGTGAGTGTTGACTGCGTCAGAGATTTCCTTGACATCGGAGATGGTGACGTTCACCCTGTCGGTGATATTGAACCCGGACTCTTTTCTTATTGTCTGGATTCGTTTCACGACTTCCCTGGCAATGAACTCTGTCTTGAGTTGTGGGGTGATGTTGATGTCGAGTGCCACGGTGAGTGCTCCCTCGTTCGCGACGGTCCATCCCGGCATATCCTCGCTGATGATTTCCACGTCGTCTAGCTCAATGAGCGCCTCCCCTTCGTCGACCTTCAGGGAGATGCTTCCGTTCTTCTCAAGGGCTGAGATGTCAGTCTGCGACATTTCGTTGACAGCGGCGCTGACGCTCTTCATCTGCTTTCCGAACTTCTTGCCCATGACCCGGAAGTTACACTTCACTTTCTTGACGAGCATACCGTCACCGTCTCCGACGAATTCCAGTTCCTTGACGTTGACCTCGTCGAGAATGAGTTGCTTCATCTGGCTGATCCGTTCCCTTGTCTTGGGGTCGTTAGCCGGTATAGCGAGTTTCTGCAGAGGTTGCTTGACGATGATTTGCTCCTTCTTACGCAGTGAGAGCACGAGCGAGGTGATGGTCTGTGCCATCTCCATTCTGAGTTCGAGCTCCTTGTCCTCATTTCCGTCTGCTTTGGGGAACGAAGCGAGGTGTACCGAGTCTGTGTTCTCTCGTTTTGTGACGCTGTTGAGGTCGTTGAAAAGCATGTCGGCGAAGAACGGTGCGAAGGGTGCGATGAGCTTTGCGATGGTTTCGAGGCACGTGTATAGAGTCTGGTAAGCCGAAAGCTTGTCGTCGTTCATCTCTCCTCCCCAGAATCGTTTTCTGTTGAGTCTGACGTACCAGTTGGACAGGTTGTCGACGACGAATGTCTGAATAAGCCGTCCCGCCTTGGTCGGCTCATAGTCGTCAAGTCCTTCCGTCACCTTCGCGATGAGAGAGTTGAGTTCTGACAGAATCCACTGGTCGATTTCCGGTCGTTTTTCGAACGGGATGTCCTTTTCGTTGTAGCAGAATCCGTCGACGTTTGCATACATGGCGAAGAACTTATAGCATTCGAATAGTTTACCGAAGAATGTCCTGCTGACTTCCTGTACACCCGCCTCGTCGTAGCTGAGGTTGTCCCAAGGCTGTGAGTTGGTGAGCATATACCATCTGACTGCGTCAGAGCCGAATTTCTCGATGTTGTCGAACGGGTTGATCGCGTTACCGAGTCGTTTCGACATTTTTTGTCCGAACTTGTCGAGAACGAGTCCGTTGGATATGACGGCCTTGAACGAAACAGAGTCGAATACCATTGTAGCTATGGCATGTAGAGTGAAGAACCATCCTCTTGTCTGGTCCACTCCCTCAGCGATGAAGTCTGCCGGATAGATGTTTCCGCTGTCGAACTCCTGCTTGTTCTCGAACGGATAGTGGATTTGTGCGTATGGCATGGACCCCGAGTCGAACCAAACGTCGATGAGGTCGAGCTCACGTGTCAGTACGCTTCCGTTCGGTCCGACGAGCTTGATGTTGTCGACGTATGGTCTGTGGAGGTCGATACGGTGGTAGTTCTCCTCGCTCATATCGCCTGGTACGAATCCCTTCTCCTTGAGCGGGTTAGACGTCATGACTCCTGCCGCCACGCTCTTTTCGATTTCGTTGTAGAGTTCCTCCACGCTTCCGATGCAGATTTGCTCCTTCGTGTCCTTGTTTCTCCAGACAGGCAGAGGTGTTCCCCAATATCTTGAGCGACTGAGGTTCCAGTCGTTGAGGTTTTCGAGCCAGTTTCCGAATCGTCCTGTTCCGGTGCTTTCCGGCTTCCAGTTGATGGTCTTGTTGAGTTCGAACATGCGGTCCTTGAGTGCCGTAGAGCGTATGAACCAAGAGTCGAGTGGATAGTAGAGTACCGGTTTGTCGGTTCGCCAGCAGTGTGGGTAGTTATGCACGTGCTTCTCGATTCGCAGTGCCGTTCCCGCTTTCTTCATCTCCATGCAGAGTACGATGTTGAGGTCCTCAGCCTTGTTAGCCGCCTTCTCGTCGTATTTTCCGTCCTTGTTGAACTCCGGTGCGTATGCGTTCTTGACGTAGTCTCCCGCATGCGTTGCGTACAGCTCCTTGTTGACGCATTTGTTGACGAAGCTGTCGGCCAGTTCGTCGATGAGATAGTATTTCCCAGTGAGGTCGACCATAGGTCTGGTCTCTCCCCCTTTGTTGATGAGGAAAAGCGACGGTACTCCTGCCGCCCTTCCGACTCTTTGGTCGTCGGCACCGAAAGTGAGTGCGATATGTACGATACCCGTACCGTCGTCTGTAGTGACATAGTCCCCCGGTATGACTCTGAACGCCGCCTCGCTCATCTCGACGAACTGATCCGATCCGACGGAGAAGATGTTGTCTGGATGTTTTTCGGCGAACTCTTTGATATATTCAGCAGCATTGGCGTCGAGTTTCTCGCACGGTTTGATCCATGGCATGAGCTGCTCGTATCTCATACCGAGCAGATCGCTACCCTTGTAGTGTCCGACGATTCGGTAAGGCACCAGTTTGTTACCGGGCTCAAAATCGTCCATAGGCGCCTCAGCTCCCTCCGGCTTGAAATAGCTGTTGACGAGTGCTTCTGCCATGATGAGGCTGATTTTCTCCGCCGTATAGGGGTTATAAGTCTGTAGGCAGACATAGTCGATTTTTGGTCCGACACAAAGAGCCGTGTTAGATGGCAGTGTCCAAGGCGTAGTGGTCCAAGCGATGAAGCAAGGCGTTCCCCAATTCTCCATCTCCGGCTTCGTGTCGATAGCCTTGAATATGGCCGTAGCGGTAGTGTCCTTGACATCTCGGTAGCATCCCGGCTGGTTGAGCTCATGGCTTGACAGTCCAGTTCCCGCCGCCGGCGAGTAAGGCTGAATGGTATAACCTTTGTATAGTAGGTCCTTGTTGTACAGTTGCTTGAGTAGCCACCATAGCGTCTCAATGTATTTGTTCTCGTAAGTGATGTACGGATGTTCGAGGTCGACCCAGTACCCCATCTTCTCGCTGAGCTCAGTCCACTCGTTGGTGTACATCATGACGTTCTTCCTGCATCGTTCGTTGTACTCCTCGATTGAGATTTTCTTTCCGATGTCCTCCTTTGTGATACCGAGGTCTTTCTCCACTCCGAGTTCGACAGGTAGTCCGTGTGTGTCCCATCCAGCCTTTCTCTTGACCTGGAATCCCTTCATAGTCCGGTATCTGCAGATGGTGTCCTTGAGGCTTCTGGCCATGACGTGGTGAATGCCCGGATGTCCGTTAGCTGAAGGTGGTCCCTCATAAAAGATGAAAGAAGGGCATCCTTCTCGTTCAGACATACTTCTGTGGAACACATCCTGTTCCTTCCATTTCTCGAGAATCTCTTTATTTACCTCGCTTAAATTCAGTCGCGAGCGTTCTGCAAATTTCATTATTTTTAGTTTTTTAGATTTCCGTTTTCAGATTTCAGATTTTCGTAGCGAGCGTGTGCTCTTTTTTTAGATGTTGAGCACAAGCTGCTTGTAGAACTCCGCCTTTTCGATTTTCTGCTCTTTGTTGCAGTAGTGGCATCTCATAGTCCCTTCGTTCTTGTCAGTGACATAGAAGAAGGACCGCATAGGCTCGTTATTTGAAATGCATACCGGGTTAGCGCATTTGACGACGTTTTCGAGCGTGTCGGGTAGCATGACCTCTTTTTTCTCCACCACCTCGTAGTCCCGAATGATGCAAAGCCTGATGTTAGGGCAAACGACAGCCAGTCGGCTGATTTCGTCGTCGGTAAGCATTCGGTTGGCGATTTTGATCATTCCCTTCTTTCCGATTTTGTTGCTGCTGAGGTTGTTTCCGATGAGAACAGGCTCAGGGAATGTGTCGAGTTTTAGCAGGTTTGCCACGGTGAAGAGTTTTGATGTCGGTATGTGGTCGATTACGGTTCCGTTTTCGAGTGCTGCCACTAGCAGGTCTTTACGTTTTTCCATATAATTGGGTTGAGGGTTTAGAGTTTAGCGTTGAGGGTGATTATAGTTCTTCTATTTGCATCCTGGTCCAGTGACGTCAGAGGGTTTGTTGTTATGTTTCCTTCCTTCAAGTTGTAGTGCTGTTTAATTATGGTCGGATGCGTATCAGTTTTCAGCGAATTATTGTATGATAGTCTTGTCGTTTCTGAGTTGTTCGAGCGTGATACCGAGCACGTCGCAAATGAGCGCCTCCCGTGCGAAAAGCCCGTTGCCAGCCTGTTCGAAGTAGTATGCGTGCGGCGAGTCGTCGATGTCTCGTTCTATTTCGTTGACCCTAGGCAGGGGATGCAGAATCTTCATGTTTGGTCTGCATTTCTCGAGCATGTTTTTTCTGAGAATGTATGCGTCCTTTACCCTCTCATATTCCATGAGGTCGGTGAATCGTTCGCGTTGTACCCTTGTCATATAAATGATGTCTGCGTCCGCAATGGTCTCCGCTGTGAAGTCTTGTTGCTCGATGAATTTAACTCCGTTATTTCTGCAGAAAGTCTTGTACTCCTGGGGCATCTCGAGTTCTTTTGGTGCGATGAAATGGAAGGTTGGATTGTAAGATGAAAGTGACATGAGCAGTGAGTGTACTGTTCTTCCGTATTTGAGGTCGCCGACCATGTAGATGTTGAGGTTCTCGAGCGTTCCCTGTGTCTTGTAAATGGAGTAGAGGTCTAGCATGGTCTGTGATGGATGCAGGTTAGCTCCGTCTCCTGCGTTGATGATAGGCGTGTCGGTCATCTCGCTAGCATAAAGGGCCGCTCCCTCAAGCTTGTGCCTCATGACGATGACGTCAGCGTAGTTAGATACCATCTTAATCGTGTCCTTAAGCGTCTCTCCCTTCGTAGAGCTAGTTGCTTTCGGGTCAGCGAATCCGATGACCCTTGCTCCAAGTCTGTTTGCCGCCGTTTCGAAACTGAGTCTGGTTCTGGTTGACGGTTCGAAGAAAAGTGTTGCGACCACTTTTCCCTCCAGAATTTTCCTGTTTGGGTGTGCTTCCATCTCTTGTGCCATGTCGAGTAGGTACTGTATTTTCTCATGACTGTAGTCTGAGATGGACACGATGCTTCTGTTCGCCATAAATACTCACTTTTTTAAAGTTCTTTTTAATAAGAAATAGAAAATCTCTGCAAAGTTAGCAATTTATTTTCAAATAATTCAAGTTTTGGGGGGTAAGTAATCGTAAAAACACAAATAAGTAAGGAATTGTAAAAGAAAAGGTGAATAAATATAAGTTGTTGTGAATTTTATTGATAATTCAATAATTTGTTTTAACTTTGCATTATATTAAAGGAACTTAAAATCACGAATGTTATGGATGGAACAATAAGACAAGGACTTTCAAGTGATTCCCTTTCTTTATATTGGGGGTTAGTGAAAGATTTGAATAATAGCCAGAAATTGGAATTGGTAACAATGCTTATAGATTCAGTTCGCCAGCATCCTCAGCCAATGGACGATATTCAAGAACGCGAACGGACTTTTCGAAGTCTTGCAGGTTGCTGGGCAGATGATGAAGGTGATGATGATGTTGAATCAATAATAATAGATGGCCGTGAGAAACGAAAAGGCCAAAGATTTGTACCGAGCTTAGATTCCTAAAAAAAAGAGTGAGTATGTCAAAATATTCAATAGATACAAACATTTGTATAGAGTATTTCAAAAAGCGTAATGGAGTGCCGGAGCGTATGTCTTTGGTGAATTTAAAACTGGGTGGAAAGAAAAAGTTAAAAAACGGAGGCTTATCATAAGCCTCCGTAATGTTGATTTGCTATTATTAGTTTTTATCTGTCGTTCTTGATTCTGATAGACTGCTGTGCGTTTCCCGCCTGGTTGCTGCTGACAAATACAGGAATGTCAGAATATGTGTCTTTTGGCACGGACTTGCAGAACACCTTAGCTTTGTACCTGATGGTCTTTCCCGGTGCGATGGTAGTTGTAGTCTCTGGTGAGAACTCGAAATTGTGGTTTGAGTTGTTTCCAGTGATGAGTCTGGCCTCGACATCCCTGTTAGTAGTGTTAGTGACCTCGTAGATGATGTTGATGGTCTCGTACTTGCTGATGAGTCCGTCTCCGTTCTCATCCTCATACTTGAGGTTGCTGATGACGAGGCTTGACGCCTCCTTCGTGTAGTCGCGTCCTCCTTCAATCTGATATCCGCTTGCTCCTCCATAGCTGTAGCTGTCGGAAGAGTTGTCCTGATATCGTTGGTTTTCGTGACGTTGTTTCCTGTTTCTTCTGTACTCTCGTTCTTTTGCCTTTCTGGACTCAGATGCCTCGTTTCCGATAGCGTTTCCGATGGCCGCTCCTGCCACGGTTCCGATGATCCCTCCGAGCATGGCATTTCCAGGTCCGGAGTGCCGGCTGGTGTTCATCCATCCGATACTTTCTCCGATAATGCCTCCGATTTCGGCTCCTGCCATAGTGCCGAGGTAGCTCTCATATCCGCTGTAAGTGCAGCTGCTCAGGGTGGTGGCGATGAGCAGTGCCGAGCTGATAGCGTAAACAAAAATCTTTTTCATTTTTTCTTCGTTTTATTTGGTTTAGGAAAATATTTGTTTTGGTCTTTGTCGCATGGTTCTTCCGACTCAGATGAGATGGCTCATGTCATGCAGTAGTTAGATGTCTTTAAAAACGTAAAGTTTAAGCCGTTAGCCGGGTATTTTCCCTCTTTCTGTTGGGGCTTTCCCTCTCGTTTGTCGGCATTTCCCTATCATTGATCCTGCTTTTATTCTCTTTGTGCAACGCTTTTAATTGGTTGTGGAAGCTTTGTTCTTTTCAGGCTTCTCGATCCAGTCGTCGATGAGCATTCTAGCAATAGAGAGTTTGTCGGGCAGCATAGGCAGGTTTTCCCTGTCGAACCATCCTCCTCTTGAGAGTTCCTCCTCTTGGAGGTGTATGGTGCCAGAAAGGTAGTCTGCGGTGAATCCGATCATGACCCCGCAGGGGTATGGCCATGGCTGTGATCCGAAATATCTGAGGTTGGTGATTTCCAGTCCGACTTCCTCTCTGACCTCTCTTCTGACGCAGTCCTCAAGCGTCTCACCCGTCTCGAGGAATCCCGCCACGAGTCCGTAGTATTCCGCCCTTCTGAAGTTTTTAGCATGTACTAGGAGTACCTTCTCCGGCTCGAGAATATTTCCGTTTCTGTCAACAACCTGTGGTTTTCTGATTCTGACGATAGTAGCCGGTGTGACCTGTGGCCAGCATTCCCTTTTGCAGTTGTCGCACGTTTTGCAGATGTCTCCGGTCCACGACATGTTTCCTCCGCAGAATCCGCAGAACCGGTTGTTGAGGTCCCAGTAGTGTAGTTCAGCCGCTTTTCCCGCCATGTCATACAGCTTTCTTGGTAGCACCTTGAATGATGCCCTGAGCTCCATGGTTGTCATTCCCTGTGGCAGTCCCCCTTTCGGTATGGTGTTGATTCCATAGGCCCTACATTCCTTATCTTCCGTTTTTGGCAGGATTTGTACGTGGTCCCAGGGGTTGAGGGGTGTTGGCGGCTGTTCGCATTCCGGGATGGAGAATTTATCCCCCTTCTTGTTGAGAATTATGCTGTTGCCGATGAAAATAAACCAATACATGTTGCAAATTTAAGAAAAGTAGGTGTCAAAACAAAATAATTTAATGATTTTTTGCTGTTTCGATGATATCTTTCACTTTTTTGATATTTGTATCCGTGTCATCCAAAGCGTTGATCCAGTGGATATGAATTCCTCTTCGCTCCATACCCCTGAACCATGTCATCTGTCGTTTAGCAAACTGGTGAATGGCGATTTCGAGTTGTCGGAACATCTCTTCGAAAGAGAGTTGCCCGATGACGTGGAGTGTGAGGTATTTATATTCAAGACCGTAATAGATGAGGTCCTGCGGTGGTATTCCTTCATTGATGAGGCCCCTGATTTCGCCGATCATGCCTTCGTCGAGCCTTTGTCTCAGCCTTCGTGTGATTCTCTGCCTTCTGATGTCTCTGTCGATGGCAAGTCCGATGACAATGTTGGAATGTTGTATTTCGGTGAAAATCCGTTTTCTCTCTTCGTCCTCCTCCGACGTGCATTCCTGCTCGGGGTGTGTCCGGTAGAATTCCTCGATTTCGATAGCTCTTACAGCCCTTTGTGCTGTGTCGACGTCCGTCTTGTTATGTAGAGTCTTGTAAGAACGGAGTATTTCGGTGAGTTCCTGAAGCGATTTTCCCTCGTAGCTATCTCTCAGTTCTTTGTTCTCCGGCACGAATGACATTCTGTATCCTCGGATGACGCTCTCGACGTAAAGTCCTGTTCCTCCGCAAAGAATGGGCAGTTTTCCCCTGTCTTTGATGTCCTTGTAAGCATTTATGAAGTCCCGTTGGTACTGATATACGTTGTATTTGGTCCCTGGCTCTGCTATGTCGATGAGGTGGTAGGGTATGTGTTGTCCGTCGACGTTGTAGTCGTCGAGGTCTTTCCCCGTACCGATGTCCATGCGTCGGTAAACCTGCCTGCTGTCGGCACTGATTATTTCTCCGTCAAGCGTTTTCGCCAGACGTACTGCAAAACTGGTTTTGCCACAGGCTGTTGGTCCGATGATGGTAAGCATTTTTTGTTATTTTGGGTTTTTCGTTGTGGATTATTTGAGGTTTCGATATCCGATATTCCGATATTCCGAAGTTTCGATGTGTCGATGCGATGACAACTTATTTACTGAAAAGGATTTCCCTCTCCCTTTTCTCGGCCGCTTCCGCCCAGTCGACAGGAATGAATCTCCAGTGTCCCATTTTTTCCGGTGTGACGTTCTTCATACGGCTGATGTATTCAATCATGTAGTGCCTGATGTCGTGTTCGGAGTATGAAAGTGTCCTTTGGTCTATTTGTTCCTTTGTGAGTCCCGCTCCCTTGGTGAGCAGTTCTCCCCCTCCGTTCGCCCTGTATGCCGTCATCGCCACCTTATAGGTTTTCTGGTAGCTGAAGGGTGATCCGTCGGCCATAGAGCGTATGCTGATTTTGCTTCCGGCCGGGTGGCTGACGTCTACGTCGTAGCAAATGCCGGCCGCAGAGTCGAAGTTGAATAGGAAGTTCTTGAATCCCATCTTCTCCGGGTTGTTCTTCATAGGGCTGAGCAGTAGCAGTGGGTCTTCCGGTCCTTTCATCTGGCTGGTCCATGTTGCGTAGCTCATCTCGAGGTACTGCTCGATTTCCTTTCCAGTCAGCAGAAGAGTGTAAAGCTTGTCCTCGAACCTGTAAAGATTGAAAACGTCGCTGATTTTGACGTCTCCCTCCTCGATGCTGGCATTGAAGAAGAACGGTGCCACGAAACTGATGTCCGCTCCGCTGACCTCTAGCTGCAGCTGGTGAATGAAGTCGATGTAGGCCGACGACCCGAAATATGCGTCGGAGACATCGACCCTCTTAGTGAAATGTCCGATGTTCTTAGATGCGAACTTCTTGACAGCCAGGAACTCCTCCTTGAAATGCTTCTTGAACTCAGCGCAGTGTACGTTGTGTAGTTTCCCGATATAGTAAAGTTGGCTGGTCATGTCGTGCTTGATTGCTCCGCTGTCGTCGATAGTGAATTTAATACGGATTTCCGCAACTGAGTGTGCGAAGCTTCCAGAGTTGACGCAAAGCACGCTTTTTCCAGACGGTGACTCGATTTCCTCCATGTTGCTTGAGTGGTCGTGTCCGTAAAGCACGAGGTCGAATCCGTCGACCGATGAGATAGTTTCCCTGACGGCGTTTTCCCTGTATTCGTCTGTGACGATTCCCTCGTCCATACCGGAGTGGAAAAGTCCGATGATGAAGTCTGGCTTTTCCTGTTCCTTGACAATCTGGATCCATTTCCTGGCGCTTTCCCTGATGTCGTCGAACCTGAGGTCTTTCCAGACTCTGTGTGGGACCCAGTGTGGTATAGCCGGGCTAGTGAATCCGATGATGGCGATTTTTATTCCGCTTCTGGTAAGAATGGTGTACGGCTCGAAATAGGGTAGTCCTGTCTCGAGGCTGACGGCGTTTGCTCCCAGGATGGGGAAATTGCATCCGTCGACGTATGCGTCGAAAAGTTCGTGTCCGCACTCGATGTCGTGGTTTCCGATGACCGCGACGTCGTATCCGATGAAGTTGCACATGTCGCTGACCTTGTGCTTCGTACCCCGGTCCACGAAGTTGAAGTAGTATGCCGTTGGCTCACCTTGTAGAATATCCCCTCCGTCGACCAGTATGGTGCTTCCCGACAGTCTCCTGACCTGCTGCGCCACGAATCCGTGTACCCGCTGCAGGCTTCCTTTTCCCCAGCAGTCGTGTCTGAAGTCGTATGGGAAGTAGTTCCCATGGATGTCGGTTGTGAAAATGATGTTGACCTTACGTGTTTCCACTGTGCTTGTTTTTTTTGTTGTGCAAATATACGTTTTTTTTTCCGTTTTTCGTTGAAAAGGGGGTTGTTTTTCGGAAAGATAGAGTTTGAAATGTGAAAAAAGGACGTAAAAACATCATAAAATTGGTGTTGTTACTTATAATATGTTAAAATATGAAAGAAAATTGTTTTTTTCTTTGGTGTGATTGAAATAAAAGATTTACCTTTGTCGCCGAATTCATTACATTTATTTATTAATCAAAAAAAATTAAGAGAAATGAAGAAACTTACAGTTCTTTTGGTTGCCCTCGTGGCAGTATTCGCAGTTAGCTGCAAGAAGTCAAGCCCAGTAGACTCAATGGTGACCCTGATGAACTCCTACACAGAGAAGATCAGCAAGGCTGCCAGCTTTGAAGACGTTCAGAAACTTGGCGAGGAAATGCAGACAGAGTACAAAAAGCTTGCAGAGGCTGCTGAGAAGGAACTTGGCGCAGACTACAAGCCGACTCCTGAAGAGGAGAAGAAGGTCAGCGAGGCAGAGGCCAAGTTTGAGGCTGCTATGCAGGACGCTGTGAAGAAGTTCATGCCAGCTGTTGCAGAAGACGAAGAGGCTGCTGAAGGCGAAGATGCTGAGGCAGAGGAAGAAACTGCACCTGCTGAAGAGGAAGCTGCTCCCGCTGAGGGAGAAGCTGCTCCTGCTGAGGAAGAAGCTGCTCCTGCTGAGTAAGCTGCCAACTAATCGAAGCATTAAGAGAAATAAAAGAGGACGTGCGGTGCATGTCCTCTTTTTCTTGGTTGCGATGCAGGCACTCGGGATGGGGCATGAGGGCCGCAACAATGTTGCGGCATAGACGACAATTACATAGACGGCATAGACGACAATTATAGGGGGGCATAGACGACAACTGCCGGGATTGCGGTTTGAGAAGACGGGGAGCGATGCTCTGGAGACGATGCTGCGCGTCACCTGCGGGGGTGTCATTCGGGAGTGATTGTCATTCGGAGATGGCAAATTTAGGGAGGATCTTTTTTGAGGAAAAAAAAGAGAAAGATATCACGAAATTAGTTACCAATAATTTATGAATGTTATGAACATGGAGGATGGGCAAATGTTGAAAACTTTTGTGGGGAAAATGTGCTTGGTTTTTGCAAAAAATCCTATATTTGCAAAGTAATCAGACGCGCATGCGTAATGGTGCCAGCATCAGTTCCTGGCTTGCATGAGTGACGGTGTTCGATAGCTCGGTTAGCTTGCGGACAGGTTCCGTTTCCGTCTGGATTTGTTTGTAGACTTGTTGATAAATAACAAAACATGAAAATTATCAGTCCTGTATTCCTGAAGTTGTTGTTTGTGGCCATGCTCACGACCTTCTGTCTCAGTTCATGCAAGAACGAGCGTGAGGTTGTGGTGAAGGAGTCTGTGCGCATGATCAACAAGGCTACGCTTCAGATACAAGATCTTGACAATTTGGAGCTTACGCACCTGAAGGATATTCCAGACATGCTCCAGGACTCGCTGAGCCTGCTTCAAAACAAGCACCCGGATGTGATTCTGACCGACGAGGACGCACGCGCCATCCGTGCCGCAATGACAAAATTCAGCCAGGCCCAGGAGAATGCCATTCAGTATTTCACCCATCAGATAGACGAATTGGAGGAGTCGATCGTGCAGCTGAACGATGGCGACGGTGCTGTTGGCTGACGATTTATAAAGATATACCGCTATGAAAAAACTGTTGATACTTCCCTTTGTTTTTATCGCATTGCAGTTGTCGTCTTGTGGCAACGACCCTGCCGTTGAGTCGAGCTATGTGTCCGCCATGGAGAAAGGTGTCAGCCAACTGAAGGAGACACGTGACGTTGACGGACTTGTCCGTGCCCAGGATTTGTTAGACTCTGCCAAGTCGCTTCCCGGCGTCATGGAGTTGATCAAGTCCAACGTGGTGAAAGACGTTGAGGAGCGATTTGCCGCCGCTTTAGAGGCTGCTCAGGACCGAGTGATGAACGGGCTGCTTTCCGAGGCCAGCGACACCGTGATTCACGAATAATCTGAATTTTGCCGTCGCAAATCCTACGTTTTTTGTGTTTTTATAATGTGTTTGGGGTTAATATTTACAATATTATACCTCTTTTTTTTGCGTATCTGAATGTTTATTGTTAACTTTGCAAATAATTTTGCTTTTATCAGCGCAAAAATAACGAACCGAAATATAAAATCAAAAAAACTCATATAATTTGTCATGGCAAATGTAGACCAAAATCAAGACGTCCACAAGAAAGAATATAACGAAGGCTATTCCGGCAATAATGAGGAGCAGGGTGGTGGTTTTGACATAAAAATCATCTGGTATCTCATACTCCGTTATAAGTATTTCCTCTTGATCTCCATCGCGGTGTGTATGGCAATCGCCTACGCCTACCTGAAGTACAACACCGTGGAAGTGTACTACACCTACTCAAAGATGCTCATCAAGAATCCGGAGAGAAAATCTTATTACGCCAGTAATTCCATCATCTCGACGTTGAGTGACATGGGCCGTCGTAATTTCTCGAATGGTTTCGAGAACGAGATGGAGGTGATTAAGACCCGTACGCTGAACACGAAGGTGGTACGAGACTTGAAGCTTTATACCTCCTACGTTCGTGAGGGCAATATCAAGGACGTTGAGATTTACTTTAAGGACACTCCTTTTGTCGTGGACTATGACAACTCGATGATAGACTCCCTGAAGCAGACCATCAAGGTTGAGATGACCGGTAAGGGGAGCGGTATCCATGCCCATATCACATGGGGCAAGGACGGTGTGCCTTACGAAATCAACAAGGACATCAATTTCTTCCCATCGATCATTCACTCCCAGATAGGTGACATTTACATTCTAGAGAACAACAGCTACAAATACAAGACCCGGAAGCTAGGCAGCAAAATCACTGCCACCATCCAGCCATTGTCCTCAGTTGTAGGTCGTTTCACCGGCATGCTTCAGGCCCGTCCGGTATCTGCCGAGACGACTGTAGCCATCTTGTCGATGAATGATAATATCCCTGAGCGCTCGCGTGATTATCTGACCCATCTAGGGAAGGTATATAACGATGAGGCCGATGACGACTACAACCAGGAGGCGGCCCGTACGGCATCGTTTATCGACGACCGTCTGAGCCTGATTTCCCGCGAGCTAGACATGTCGGAGACCCAGTTGGAGCAGTTCAAGCGTCAGAGTGGCATCGTGAACTATGCCCGTGACGTAGAGAACAGCATCAGCGAGCGTACGAAATACCAGAACCAGCTGCTCGAGCTTCAGACGCAGATGAGCCTGTTGGACGCCTTGACCGACTATACCCGCGACAAGAAGAACTTCCTTGCTCCGATACCCACGAACGTAGGTTTCAGCGACGGCCATCTGTCCAACTTGATCACGACCTACAACACTCAGGTTCGTGAGCGCGACATCATGCTTGAGCATGCCACTCCCAACTCTCCTCTAGTGAAGCAGAAGACAGAGCAGCTGACGTCGATGTACAACAACATCATCAGCTCGTTGAAGAGTGCCCATGACCAGCTTGACATCCGTCTTCATGACATAGAAGGTCGTTTCAGCGAGTATGACGCGAAGACGAAGGATGTTCCAAGGACAGAGCGTGAGCTAGGCGATATCAGCCGTCAGCAGGAGGTGAAAGCCGGTCTTTACATGATGCTGCTTCAGAAACGCGAGGAGAACGCGATAGCCTTGGCCTCTTCCGCTTATAAAGGCAAGATGATAGAGGACCCTATCACCACTTATACTCCTGTTTCTCCCGTAAAGCGCAACTACTACCTTGTAGCTTTGATTATCGGTCTGCTTATTCCGTTTATCTACCATTATATCCGTGAGATGTTCCGTTACCGCATCGAGAACCGCGAGGATTTGGACAAGGTGACAGACATCCCGGTGATTGGTATGATTCCATATGTGAAGGCCTTGGTTGATGGCGACCGAACCATCGTAGTTCAGGAGAACAAGAACAGTGTGATGATGGAGGTTTACCGTACAATCCGTTCGAACCTTCCGTTTGTTCTTGAGAACGGTAAGAACGTGATACTGTTCACCTCCTCCACATCTGGTGAGGGTAAGACCTCCGTTGCATCGAACCTAGCCGCTTCGATCGCGTTCGTAGGTAAGAAGGTAATAGTCGTGGGTCTTGATATCCGTAAGCCCCGTCTGGCCGGTCTTTTCGACCTGCTTGACACAGACCGTGGTATCTCGAACTTCCTGTCGCATGACCCAGACGACACCGATTATATAGAGACGTTGATCCAGAAGTCTGGCGTGAGCGATAACCTTGACATCCTTCCAGCCGGACCTATTCCCCCGAACCCTTCAGAGATACTGGAGCGTCCGAACCTGGAGATCTGCCTGAACTACCTGAGGCAGAAATACGACTACGTGATTTTGGATACCGCTCCTATCGGAATGGTTGCCGACACCTTGAGCATCGCCAAGCATGCTGACCTTACGCTTTATGTGGTACGTGCCAACTACACGCTGAAGGCCGACGCCGGCTTGTTCAACGAGTTGGCCTCAGACAACCGTCTGCCAAACATGAACTTGATCTTCAACGCCGTGAAGATGGACGGTGCCGGCAGTGGGTACGGTCGTTATGGCCGTTACGGCTACGGTAAGTACGGTCGTTATGGCTATGGCCGTTACGGTCGCTACGGTTATGGCAATAAGAAGGGCTATGGCTATGGTGGTTACGGCGGCTATGGTGGTTACGGCGGCTATGGCGGCTACGGCGGCTACGGTGGCGGTTATGGTTATGGCTATGGTTATGGCTACGGTGAGAATGGTGCCGACAAGATGGATGAAGTGTGATTTTAGTTTAAAGTTTAAGGTTTAAAGTTTAAAGTCAAAAGTTTAAGGTTTAAAGTTTAAGGTTTAAAGTTTAAGGTTTAAAGTTTAAGGTTTAAAGTTTAAGGTTTAAAGTCAAAAGTTTAAGGTTTAAGGTTTAAAGTTTAAAGTCAAAAGTTTAAGGTTTAAGGTTTAAAGAGCTATGCGTCGGAAGGCTGTTCAGCTCGCTCGCGATACTGTCGCTCGCCACACGACAGGCAATGAGGCTCCTCTAACCGAAAAAAATAAAGATTAGGAATTATGGTAATAGCAGTAGATTTTGACGGAACGATTGTAGAGCATAAATACCCGGCGATAGGTGCCGAGAAACCTTTTGCTTGCGAGGTTCTGAAGATGCTCATCGCCGAGCGTCACCAGTTGATTCTGTGGACGGTCCGTGAAGGCAAGCTTTTGGACGATGCGATAGAATGGTGCCGTGAGCGCGGTGTTGAGTTTTGGGCCGTGAACAGCGACTCTTCCGATATGTTCCGTGAGGCAAAGGACAAGAACCTCTCTTGCAAGCTGAATGCCGACGTGTTCATAGACGACTGTGGAATAGGCGGACTTCCAGACTGGAACACAATCTATAAGATAATCCATACCGGCCGTACATACGAGCAGATACTGTACCATAAGTTCAAGCAGCAGCATCAGCCAGCAGAGAAACCCTATCCGAAATGGATGTTCTGGAAGCATAAGCCCGACCAGAAGAAACGCAGAAAATAAAAATCGACAGACTCCATGACCGTAGTAGATTTTTCCCAGGAAAAGACTATCATCAACCAGTTCGTGAGTGAGCTTCGTGATGCAGATTATCAGCAGAACCGCCGTCTGTTCCGCAACAACTTGTTCCGTATAGGTCAGATGATGGCCTACGAGGTGAGCAAGACCCTATGTTACACTCAAAAGTCAGTCCGTACCCCTTTAGGCACGGCTCCAGTCCTGACACCGGACGATGACCTGGTCGTAGCGACCATCTTCCGTGCCGGTCTTCCATTCCATCAGGGTTTTCTAGACGTGTTTGACAATGCAGGCAATGCCTTTGTGTCGGCTTACCGTTATTATAAGGACAAGGAGTGTGAGCAGGTAGGAATCAAGATAGAATATATCGCATCTCCCGACCTGACCGGCAAAACACTGATAATCGCAGATCCGATGTTGGCTACAGGCGGCAGTATGGAGTTGGCCTATCAGGCCTTGAATACCAAAGGTACTCCCTCTCATCTTCATTTGTGCTCAGTGATCGCAAGCCAGAAGGGGGTAGACTATATAAAGAACTCGTTCAGCAGCATGTCCGATGTGACTTTGTGGTGTGCCGCTGTCGATCCGGAATTGAATGAACATGCTTATATCGTGCCAGGTCTGGGTGATGCCGGCGACTTGGCTTACGGTGAGAAAGTGTAAAAAAATTAAAACAACTATGAAAAAGTATTTGATGATTGTGCTAGCAGGCTTGTTGGCCTCTTGCTCATGTGGCGGTGACAAGCCTAAGACAGACGACGGCTCCGACGATGATGTTGTCCTGGGCAATCCAGAGAAGGTCGCTTTCGTTGAGGATTTTTATGAGAAATATTTCAATGCCCTCGGTGATCATGAGATGCTGAGCAACTTGATGACCGACCTAGTGTCGGAAAACGGCATGAGTGTGATAAAGAATGCAGTAGGCGACAGCCAGGATGCCTTTATCAATATATTTAAGCCGTCGGGCCTTGACTCAATCTCAGACCGCAGCAAGCTGAAGGTGAACGTAAGTCAGGAGAGTGAGGATGACGACTTGCTTTATGATGTAGCAATAACCGATGAGCAGGGAAATTCGACGACAATCGTCCTATCAGTAGTTGGCGACAACGGCAGTTTCCGTATAGACAGCATCTCTAACCCCGATTTTAAAGAATAAAACCAGAAAAGGGAAGAATCGAATATGAAAAAGATTGTTTTGATGCTATTCGCATTGATTCCGCTGCTGTCGTGTGGCGGTGATGAAAAGAAAGAAGGCGACAAGCCCAAGTCCGTCTCAGTAAAGAAGGAGAAGAGCGGCGATGAGGAGCAGGTAGACTCGACCGAGATCAAGCGTCGTCAGGAGGAGCTGATTAAGCAGGACTCCATCCAGCGCGCCGAGGATGAGCTGAGCCTGAAGCGCAAGCAGGAATGTGCCACAAAGGTAGTCTTCCTGGAGAATTTCTATACAGAGTATTTCAATAATCCCGAGAGTGCCATCCGTCAGTGTTGCACAGACCGTCTGTTGTCGGAATTGCGGTCTCAGGCGTCGAATTATGAGGGTAACCAGCTTCCCGTATGGGCCTTCTCTTCTGGGAACGGCGGCAATGTTCAGTGGCGTGTGAATATCCCTAATGACGAGAAGAGCAATGTCTTCGTGGTGGATATCGTGACCGGAGGCAGGACCCAGAAAGTTTATCTTACAGTCATCGGTTCCAACGGTTATTACTCAATCGACCGTGTAAAGAATCCGTCAGAGGGCTATGGTATCTAAGGTTTATGCAAATGTGATATAGTTGAAGAAGCGTTTGATTGATGATGATGGACATGAAAGATTAATCAGGCTATAAACAAACAAAAACAAAGGCTGGAATCCTATGATTCCAGCCTTTTGTGTAATGTGGTTATGCCTGGGGTCTATTCTTCTTTTTTATCAGCCTTCTTGGCGGTCGCTTTTTTTGCAGCCGGCTTCTTGGCAGGTGCTTTCTTTGTCGCCTCCTTCTTTACCGCCTCCTTCTTTGCCGCCGGCCTCTTAGCCGCCTCTTTCTTCGGCTTTTCGTCATCTTCTATCTCAACATTGAGTTTGCTGAGCATGCGGCGTAGCTTCTCGATTTCCTTGTCCTTCTGCTCGATTTCCTCACCTTGGTTGCGAATGGTTGTGAGGAGAGAGTTGAGTTCCTCGTTCTCGATTTCCGCCGGATATAGCCTGTTGACACGGCTGATGAAGTCCCCTAGGATGTTCATGTAGTTTGTGAATGCGTCGAATGGGTTGTCGTAGATTCCTCTGCTCATGCCGACGCTGGTAGGCTTGGTTGTCATAAAACGGAAGTTGTTGGAAGCCTGCAGGTAGTCCCAGTCCTGCTTGATGCGTCTGTCGTCGCAGATACGTACACGGTCTGCGATGCTGTAAAGCTTGTTGAAAGCCTCTCTCTGCATCCCGTTTCCGAGCCAGCAAGAGGTGTCTCTCTCCTCGTCGACCCAACTGATGTTGTAAGGCACGTTGAGCGGTCCCACAGGCTTCACTTTTGCGCAGATTTCGCTAGGCGTAGCCCAAGTGATCCCTCTGGCCTTAGCGCAAGCCGGCAGTGCCTTGAGGAATTCTAGAATGTTGGATGACAGGGGTTGGAATATTCCAAGCGCGCTGAGCTCCATGAAGATGTTGATGACCTCTTCCTCTTCCGGGAGTGCAGCGATCCAGTCCATATACGTGTCAGCAAAAAGCGGGTACTCGCTCCATTCCGAGTTGTTGAAGCGAAGTGAGATGTCGTCCGACAGCTTGTAGTCACGTAGCAATAGCTTGAGGTTTTGGTTCGTCGCATTGGTATAAACGAAATGCGGTGATTTCCATCCGAGTATATGTTTTGCCCCCTCCGTGAGCATTCCCTTGAATCCCATGGCCGCCACCTGAACACCGATTTCGTCGTTGTAGATGAGAGATGAGTTTCTGAAGACCTTGGGTGTCTTACCGAAAAGTTCCTTGATTTTCGCCTTCATTCTCATGCATTCCTCCTGGAAACTGTCCTCGTTTGCCAGTGACGCCAGTCCGTGGCTGTAAGGCTCGCAGAGGAATTCCACTTTTCCAGTCTGGTTGAGTTCCTGGAGCAGGTCGATGACCTGTGGTGCGTAGATTTCAAGTTGTTCGAGTCCTACTCCCGAAAGAGAGAGTGCAACCTTGAAGTCGTCGTTTTCTTTAGCCATCTGAATGAGTGCAGAAAGAGCCGGGACGTAGCTTCTGTTTGCGATGTCGGTGATAGAACGTTCGTTCTCGTAGTCATCGTAGTAGTAATGGTCTCTACCGATGTCGAAGAAGCGGTAGCGTTTGAGATGTATGATTTGATGGATCTCAAAATATAAACATATTGTCTTCATAATAAATATGTGTTTTCGTTTGGAAAGAAATTTAATTTAAAATGTTATTTGTGATGATAGAGTTGTGGTTTTATCGGTTGATGAGGTTGTCATACAGTCTTCTGATCCTTACCCCGACTTTTTCCCATGTGATTCCGTCGACTTCCTTGAGTCCTTCCTCCTGCAGGTATTTGAAGAGGCTTTGGTTGGTGCAGATGGAGTAGATGGCATCAGCCATGGCATGAATGTCCCAGTAGTCGGTCTTGATGACGTTTGTGAGAATCTCTCCGCATCCTGACTGCTTAGAGATGATGGACGGTGTGCCGCACTGCATTGCCTCGAGCGGTGCGATACCGAAAGGCTCGCTGACACTAGGCATGACGAACACGTCGCTGTCCTTGTAGCATTCATATACTTGCTTTCCTCTCATGAATCCCGGGAAATGGAACCTGTCAGCAATCCCTCTCTCTGCCACCATATTGATCATGTCTTCCAGCTTGTCGCCCGATCCAGCCATGCAGAACCTGATGTTTCTCGTGCGTTGGAGCACCATGGTTGCCGCCTCGACGAAGTATTCCGGTCCTTTCTGCATGGTGATACGTCCTAGGAAGGTAACGACCTTTTCCTTAGAGTGGTCCGGTCTTGGAATGTCCTGCAGTTCCTGTGAGAGAGGATATACGGCGTTGTGCATGGCAAACACCTTGTTTGGGTCCTGGTGGTATTCGTTGATGACAGTCCTTCTTGTAAGTTCGCTGACGCACATGATGCAGTCTGCGTGGTCCATACCGTTCTTCTCGATGGAATAGACCGTAGGGTTGACCTTACCTCTAGACCTGTCGAAGTCAGTAGCGTGTACGTGAATGCAAAGAGGCTTACCGCTGACCATCTTGGCATGTACTCCGGCCGGGTAAGTAAGCCAGTCGTGTGCATGAATGATGTCGAACTGCTCCGCTCTGGCGACAACTCCTGCAATGATCGAGAAGTTGTTGATTTCATCGTGTAGGTTTCCGGGATATCCTCCGGCGAACTCCATGCATCCCATGTCGTTGACGTTCATGTATGAGAAGTCAGCATAGATGTGGTTCCGGAAGTTGTAGTATTGTTCCGGTGTCATATAGTTAGGCATCCTGCTCTTGACGTAGTCGTAGTCATGGTCTCGATAGACGATCGGCACTTGGTTCATTCCGATGATCCTGAGGAAGTTCTCTTCCTCTCCGCATGGTTTAGGAAGACAGAAGATTGTCTCGACGTCGTTCTGCAGGCTGAGTCCCTTAGTGATTCCATAGGATGCGACAGCCAGTCCTCCGTAGATTTTAGGCGGGAATTCCCATCCGAACATTAAAACTCTCATATACTTCCTATTTAATTTAGATTAAACATATCGTTCATAATTCTGTTCATCCTGAGCACTTCGGCCACGTTCATGGCGAAAGACAGAGCTCCTCTTCCGTGGAAAGGCGGGTTTCCGTCGAACAGTTCCGGTAGCGTCCCGATGCAATGGAAGTTGAGCTCTTCTTCAAGTCCGACGAAAATGCGGTCCATGAACGAGTATGCCGTTCTGTTATAGACCTTCGCGCATGTTTCGAGATAGAAACCGGCCATAAAGGGCCAGACGGTTCCCTGATGGTATGCGGCGTCTCTTTGAGCCTGACCTCCCTCGTATATGGGGTTGTATCCTCCGCTCTTCGGTGAAAGGCTTCTGATACCCTTTCTTGTGAGGAGTTCCTTTGTACAGATGTCGAGTACTTTCTTCTTCTCCTGTTTGTCGAGTGGAGAGTATTCGAGCGACGTAGCAATGAGCATGTTCGGTCTGACGCTCCATGAGATGTAGTCCCCGTCGATATAGTCGAGTAGGTATCCGTGCTGGTTGAGGAACGTGTTCTTGAAGCTGGCTCCCACTTTGTCGGCGAGAGCGTTCATCTCGTTAGCTCCGTCGGAGAATCCGAGGTCTTGCTGAATGGAAGCGCAGAACTTGAGTGCGTTGTACCACAGTGCGTTGAACTCTACGATGTATCCAGAGCGTGGCACGCATGGCCTTCCGTTGACGCAGCTGTTCATCCACGTGATGGCCTTGTCCCTTCCGTTCGCATAGAGAAGTCCGTTTTCATGTAGGATGAGGTTTTCGTGTCCTCCCTGCTTGATGAAGTTGATGATGTCGTATACGGTCTTTCCATATAGCTCCACGGCTTCCTTCCTGGAAGCGAGCAGTGCGTACTGCTGCATGCTCCATACGGCCCATAGCAGAACGTCCGGTGCGTCCATCTCGTATATTTTGACAGAGACGGGTCTGTTGTTGATGATGTCTTCAATCGCCTTGATGCATGTGTCCATGACGGCTTTGAAGTGTTCTTTCTCGTCGCATGCGAGAGTGAGTCCCGGTAGTGCGATGAACGTGTCCCTGGCCCTGCATTTGAACCAAGGATATCCCGCGATGATGTACTCTTCTCCGTCCTTCTCGTAGTGGAACTGGTGTGCTGCGTTGATGAGGCATTGTGTGAAGCTGTCCCTGCTCTTGTGGACTTCCACTTCCTCGTCGAAAAGTTTCTTTGCGTTGCGCATAGTGAGTTCCTCGACTCCTGCGCTGAAAACCACCGACTCTCCTTTCCTGATGTTGAACTCGAAGTATCCCGGCACGTAGAGGTCCTCAGCGTAGTCGTATCCGAGCTCCATCTCTCTTTGGTATTCGATTCCTCTGTACCAATGGGGGTCGAAATGCCAGTCGGATTTCTTGCTGACCTGCATGAAGAGTTCGGGATATCCGTCGTACATCTTGGTCTTGATTCCGTTGTCGCAGAGGCTGTAGTCCTGTCTGGCAACGCTGTTCTCGTGCGTGAGGGACTCGACGTTTCTGAACGCGAGGAATGGTTTGAGCCTGAGAGTAGTCACAGAGTGTGCATCCAGTAGGGTGTATCTGATGAGCACCCTGTTGGTGAAATGTTGGAACACGATTTCTTTCTTGAGCTGCACTCCTCCCACTCTGTAGAGTGTAGTAGGCACTTTGTCCCACTCCCAATCTCGGATGTATTTGTGGCCGTTTGGAGAGTAGTTTCCTCCGAGGTACCGGTGTAGTCCGAGGTTGAACTCGGCTCCGTGCTGAATGACGGTTTCATCAAGAGATGAGATAAGCACGTGGTTCTCATCATCGATTTCCGGTACAGGTACCACTAACAAACCGTGATATTTACGAGTGTTGCAGTCTACAATTGATGAGCAAGAGTAGGCGCCCGAACGATTGGTTCGCAGGATTTCCTTCGGAAGGGACTCCTGCAAGTTGGTCATTAAAGTTTTGTCGAAACGTAAATAACTCATAGTTTAGTATGTTTTTTTAAGGTGTGTTTTCTGTTAAAACCTTTTATTTTGCTCAAATTTAGTTAAAATTCACGTTTCTACCAAATATTTATTGAAAAAAAATCTCATGTTTTGTTGAAGTGGTTGTTGTGAGGGCATTAAATATGTTATAAAACATAGATTTTGTTATTTTTTCTTGGCAGTTGTTACAAAAAAATGTAACTTTGCATAGTTTTTGGAAATTAGGAATAAAGAAATTAGGATTTCCGGTTTTATATGAAATTTAGTAGATTTCAAGAAGCCGATATTTCGGAGTTCCAAATTATAGGCAATCGTATCCATACAATATAAAATCATAATTAAAATCAAACAATTTAGCGTCCATTTCTTATACAGATGAAGAGAGAAGCGGTATCCATGAGTGAGACATTGGCCAAGATTCAGGGCCTTGCAGACCTGCTGACCGAGAAGCAGCTTCAGGAATTGCGTAAGAACCTCACGATTCATAAGTATTCAAAGAATGAATTGATTTATAATGAGGGTGATGTTCCGATGAGCCTGTTGTGCCTGATATCCGGTAAGGTGAAGGTTTACAAGAGCGGGGTAGGAGGCAGGACTCAGATCATCCGCGTGATCAAGCCCGTTCAGTATCTTGGCTATCGTGCCTATTTCGCCAACCAGAACTACGTGACCGCCGCTTCCGCTTTTGAGACGTCGTATGTTTGCAAGATTCCGATGGACCTGGTCTATCACTGGATGGAGGAGAATATCAAGTTGTCGTTGTTCTTTGTCCGTCAGTTGTCATTGGACTTAGGTGTTTCCGACCAGCGCACGGTCTCTCTTACCCAGAAGCATATCCGTGGGCGCCTGGCAGAGGCCTTGCTATTCCTTCAGGAGAGTTACGGCTTGGAGGAGGACGGCGCCACGCTGTCAATCTATCTGACGAGAGAGGACTTGGCCAACCTGTCGAATATGACGACGGCGAATGCCATCCGTACGTTGTCGTCGTTTGCCGCAGAGAAGATCGTAGCGATAGACGGCCGTAAGATCAAGATAATCGACATGGAAGCTATAAAGAAAATCTCGAAGATCGGTTAGTTTTTTTCATCAAAACTAAACTTTTCCGAATTATTTGTGTCAAATAATTATACTTTCGGAGAATTCATTTATTAACAAACTGCATAATTATTTGACACTATGAACCGTAAGATTTTTTTGATGCTGGTGGCGTTGTTAGCCGTATCCAGCTTGTATGCTCAGGACAATAATGAGCGCCGTAGAGAACGTCGTAACGACATGGACATCGCAGAGATTTACAATCGTCAGGCCTCGCGTCTTGTAAAGTCGATGAAGCTTTCAGACGACAAGAAAGACTTGTTCACAGCCCTTTACCTGGACTATCAGAACACCCGTCACAACGTTGTTAATCCCAAGGGAGGTGATAAAGAAGGCGAGGAGATGCGTGTGAATTTCGATAATCTGACCGATGATCGCGCCACCGAGCTGATAGAGAGCAATTTCGTGCGTCAGGAGAAGCAGCTGGAGGTAGATAAGGAATACCTTCCGAAGTTCCTAGAGATATTGACACCCTCTCAGGCAGCCCAGATATTCCTACGTCAGGGTGGTCGTCCCGGCGGTGGCCAGGGAGGTCAGGGTGGCCGTGGCCAGGGCGGTG
>FLNV01002081.1_pt1 | contig 44790 bp, 39 predicted proteins | sample 1140351 | NCBI WGS metagenome assembly FLNV01 (sample SAMEA3878207, study PRJEB12797) | bioreactor metagenome | biome: Moose rumen | place: Sweden | collected 2011-10
CAGATATGGCGGATTCTGGAGATTTCCTCAGATGCTCGACTTCTGTTATCTGGTTAACCCCTACTTCCCATCAAAGCGCATGAAGGACGAGCTTCGAAGCAACTTCGATACATTGCTCACAGAGTATCCTTCAGGCATGAAGGTTAACACCCTGATTGCCAGTAAGAGCTTTGGAGTAAGCGAGCAGTATATTGTTCCTGGTAATGGAGCAGCAGAACTGATAAAAGTGCTTATGGAAGGAGTGGAGGGAAAGACAGGATTTATCCGTCCTACTTTCGAAGAGTATCCCAATCGCTTTGACAAATCACTTCAGGTAACCTATACTCCTCAGAATGAGGATTATCGCTATACAGCCGATGACCTTATGAACTACTTTGGCGATAAGGATATCAAGACTCTTATGCTGATTAATCCTGATAACCCTTCAGGCAATTTTATTCCAAAGGCAGATGTACTGAGATTGGCAGAATGGAGCGAACAAAAAAATATAAGATTGGTAGTTGACGAGAGTTTTGTAGACTTCAGCGTTGATTATAAAAACAACTCTCTGCTCTCCGATGAGATTCTTGAGACATATCCCCACATGGCTGTAATGAAGAGTATCTCCAAGAGTTTTGGTGTACCGGGACTTCGTTTGGGTATTCTCTGTTCTGCTGATAAGGAACTTATAGCCCATATAAAGAAAGAAGTATCAATCTGGAATCTCAACTCGTTTGCAGAGTTCTTTATGCAGATATACAACAAGCATGAGAAGGATTATCTCAAGGCTTGTGACAAATTCCTTGCTGAGAGAGACGATTTCGAAAAGGGGCTAAGGACTATTCCTTACCTCCGTGTTATGCCTACTCAAGCCAACTATTTCCTTTGTGAGGTGCTTCCTCCATATACTGCTAAAGAAATAGTAATAAATGCACTTCGTCAGCATAATATTCTTACTCGCGACTGTAGCTTAAAGCCCGGTCTTGATCCCAACAAACAGTATATGCGTATAGCAGTGAGAAATCACGGAGATAATAACAGATTGGTAGAGGCACTTAAGATAATGCAGAAGTAGTACATATATGACAAACTATGTAAAAGTAATACAACAAGAGCAAATTGACGCTCTGAACATTGACCCCGCTACTTGTGTAGAGTGGGTAAAAGAGGCATTTTTAATGAAAGATAATATTCAAATGCCAGCAAAATTGAGTGTTCATCCTCAAGGCGAAGACTTTATTACGTCCATGCCTTGTTTATTGCCAGAGAAAGACGGCAAAAATTTTTTTGGCATTAAAGTTGTAAGTCGTATAGATGGACAATTACCTGTATTACAGAGCAATATTTATCTATATAATTCTTTATCTGGTCATTTACTGGCAATAATAGATGGTGATTGGATTACAGCTATGCGTACAGGTGCTGTAGCAGCTCTCGCTGCAAAATTGTTTAAACGCAAGGAGGTAAACACCTATTCAATGATGGGACTTGGCAATATAGGAAGAGCCACAGCGTTATGTCTCATAGCTGATAATAGAAATAAACAAATAACAATTCGCCTTTTGCGTTATAAGAACCAAGCTGAACAGTTTATAGAACGTTTTAAAGGTTATTCAAATGTTAAATTTGAAATAATAGATGACAAACGTTTATTTGCAGCTGAGGCAGATGTTCTTATTTCAGCAGTTACAGTCGCAACAGAACTTCTTTTCCCTGATGACAGCCTATTTAAAAAAGGCATAACTGTTATTCCTGTTCATATGCGTGGTTTCCAAAACTGTGATCTGTTCTTTGATAAGGTTTATGGAGATGATACAGACCAAATTAGACCATTTAGATATTTTTCTCAATTTCACCAATATGATGAGATTCACCACGTCTTGCAAGGCAAGAATCCAGGAAGAGAAAATAATGAGGAGCGTATATTAAGTTATAATTATGGTATCGCTTTACATGACATTTTCTTTGCCTCAAGAATATATGAACAAATTGATAATAAACAAAATGGTTTCAATTTGACAAAACAAGATAAAAAAACTTGGATATAAAAATAGTGTGATACTAAAGGGCCTTTACCCTAATAGTAGAGGGCTTTTAGTGTAATACTAAATTCGTTGAGGTAAGTGGCATTAAGAAAGCAGTAAGCAAACGGGTAGAGAGCTTACTGCTTCGTTGCCTTGAGATTACTGCTCGAAGATCTTGAGGATGCCGATTGGCATATTTGAGAATAAGTGGCGTTAGCCGATGAATAAGATATGTTTATTTGCAAAAAAGTGGCTAACCCTAACATTTTTGATGTAAATGGTTTATAATAAGCGAGTTAATTATGTTAGGGTATGCTTTTAACCCTAACATATCCCTCACATAACCCTAACGTCAACTCTCACCAATATATCGCGCTTTATCTTATGGCGCTTTGAAATTATCTAACAATATCCATAACCTTTATAAGGCCCTTTTTTCTTCCCAGCGAGGGAATTTTTGCGGCCTGGTTAGGAAAATAGTTTTTCTTAGTATAGTAACAAAATCGGGCTTTTCAATAGGTTTGGAAAAAACATGACACAAGTTGACTAATGTTAGGGTAACGTGAGAGATTTGTTATGGTTAAGTTAGGGTATAAAAATCGCGGAAGTCCGATAAACACTGGGCTTCCGCGAGATTTATGTTAGGGTTACTATTATTCTGCCTGAATTATCCTACCTGGCTGCCTGGCTTTACATCTTTCGTCGTTGTAACTACGCTGAGGCTCTCGTCAGCATCGACAGCAGAGAGAATCATACCCTGACTCTCGATGCCCATCATGGTGCGAGGAGCGAAGTTTGCCACGAAGAGGATGCGCTTGCCGATGAGTTCCTCTGGGTTCTCATAGAAGGCTGCGATACCGGAACAGATGGTACGATCTGTGCCAGAACCATCGTCGATGGTGAACTGCAGGAGTTTCTTCGACTTCTTAACCTTCTGACAATCCTTAACCAGACCTACACGGATATCCAACTTCTCGAACTCCTCGAACGATACGGTATCCTTGATAGGAGCTGCCTTATAAGCTGCTGCCTCATTAGCTTTCTTGGTGGCCTCGAGCTTGTCGAGCTGCTTCTGAATCACCTCATCCTCAATCTTTTCGAACAACAAAGCAGGCTCACCCAACTGATGACCAGCCTCGAGGAGATCTGTGCTACCCAGCTGCTCCCACTCGAAGCTTTCGATATTCAGCATCTCGCGAAGTTTCTTGCTGCTGAATGGCAGGAATGGCTCGAAGGCGATAGCGAGGTTAGCTGTCAACTGCAAGCAGATGTTCAGAATAGTCTCGCAACGCTTGCAATCACATTTCCAAACCTTCCAAGGCTCACACTCAGTAATATACTTATTACCAATACGAGCTAGGTTCATAGCCTCGAACTGTGCATCGCGGAACTTGAACTGCTCCAGCAGAGACTCAACCTTAGCCTTGACATCCTTGAATTCAGCAAGTGTCTGCTTATCTGTATCGTTAAGTTCGCCACAAGCAGGAACAATTCCGTTCCAGTACTTCTTAGTCAATTGGAGAGCACGATTCACGAAGTTGCCATAAACAGCAACCAACTCATTGTTATTGCGATCCTGGAAGTCCTTCCAAGTGAAGTTGTTGTCCTTCGTCTCTGGAGCATTGGCTGTCAACACATAGCGCAATACGTCCTGCTTGCCAGGCATATCTACCAGATACTCGTGGAGCCATACTGCCCAGTTGCGAGAGGTTGAGATTTTATCGTTCTCAAGGTTCAGGAACTCATTTGCTGGCACGTTGTCAGGCATGATATACTTGCCGTGAGCCTTCATCATCACAGGGAAGATGATGCAATGGAACACGATGTTGTCCTTTCCGATGAAGTGAACCAGACGAGTATCCTCATCCTGCCACCACTTCTCCCATGAGCCCCACTTCTCTGGTTCTTTCTCGCAGAGCTCCTTAGTGTTTGATACATAGCCGATAGGCGCATCAAACCATACATAGAGCACCTTGCCCTCTGCATCCTTTACAGGCACAGGGATACCCCAATCCAAGTCGCGAGTCATAGCACGAGGCTGCAGGTCCATATCGAGCCAGGACTTACACTGGCCGTAAACATTAGGACGCCACTCCTTGTGCTCCTCCAGAATCCACTTCTTCAACCAGTCCTGATACTCGTTCAGAGGCAGATACCAGTTCTTGGTCTTCTTCAGTACTGGGGTTGAACCTGAGATAGTAGACTTTGGATTTATCAGCTCTGTAGGCGAAAGGTCGCGTCCGCACTTCTCACACTGGTCGCCGTATGCACCCTCGTTGTGACAATGAGGACACTCACCAGTTACATAACGGTCAGCCAGGAACTGCTTAGCCTCCTCGTCGTAGAGCTGCTCTGTTGTCTCCTCAGTCAACTTTCCTTCGTCATAGAGCTTCTTAAACCACTCTGCAGCAAACTTATGGTGGGTCTCAGAGGTGGTTCTTGAATAAATATCAAACGATATTCCGAACTCTTCGAAAGAATCCTTGATCATCTTATGATAGCGGTCTACCACATCCTGAGGAGTGATGCCCTCCTTACGGGCTCTTACCGTGATGGGCACACCATGCTCATCACTACCTCCTATAAACAATACCTCGCGTTTCTTCAGTCTGAGATAGCGCACATAGATATCAGCAGGTACATATACACCAGCCAGGTGTCCGATATGTACGCCGCCATTAGCGTATGGTAGCGCCGACGTCACCGTCGTACGCTTAAAAGTCTTGTTTCCCATCTGTCTTAAATACGTATTTATTCTTATTTGGCTGCAAAATTACAAAAAATCCCACAGACTACAAAACTTCTGTGGGTTTTCTTTTCCTTATCACAAATTTACAACTTACTCTGCCATGTCACACCGTGCCTCACCTCACACCGTGCCTGGCACCGTGTGAGGCACCGTGTGACATATGTGCTATGACAGGATATCTGCAATGTGATATAGTGGCCGTTGCTTTACCTCGTTGTAGATATTTCCGATATACATGCCAGCTATTCCTATTGAGAAGATAATAAATCCTCCAACCAGCCATATAGACATGATTAGTGATGCCCAACCTAATACTGCCGAACCGGTAATGATGGACCATGCCACATAGATACTTATGCAGAAAGCTATCACCAGGAATAGTATACCCAGATGGAATATGGCGTGCATGGGGCGTACGCTGAAAGCAGTGATACCAGAAAAAGCGAGATGCAGCATTTTACTAAGGGTATATTTCGATTGCCCGGCAAAACGTTCGCTGATAACATCGTCGACAGTAGTAGAAGGAAGACCTATCAAAGGAATCAAACCTCGCAGATAAAGATTATGCTCCTTATATGTGCTGAGCATATCGAGAGCCCTGCGGCTCATCAGGCGGAAGTCAGCATGGTTATATACGCTCTCCACACCCATCGAACTCTGTAGTTTGTAAAAAGCCTGAGCAGTGGTTCGCTTCATGAAAGAATCGGCCTTGCGGGATACCTTCACACCATAGACGATATCATATCCCTCTTCAAAATGCCTGACCATCTTGGGGATACATTCTATATCATCCTGCAGGTCGGCATCGATGGTGATGACTGCATCGGCCCATTCGCGTGCTGTCATCATGCCAGCCATAATGGCATTCTGATGGCCGACATTGCGCGACATGTTGATACCCCTTACGAACTTGTTCTCACTATGGAGCTGAGTGATAATCTCCCAAGTGCGGTCGCGACTGCCGTCATTGACAAAGACCATCATTGAATCCTGGGAGATAAGCCCTTCGCTAATCATACGATTGAAAAGTTCCGTCAGGCGTTCTGCAGAATGACGGAGCACAGCCTCTTCATTATAACAAGGCGATACGGTTGCAAGTCTTATCATTGTTTCGCAAATTCGGTATAGGTGATAAATGAATGACCATCCTTCTTCAGCATTTTGATGAGGTTATCCAGACGGTGCATCATCTGTTGGCCACTGTGGTTCTTTATGATGAAGGGCATCTTGAATTCGGGGTGTTTTTTCAAGTCGAAGAACTCCCAGGGATGGAAGTAGGTTACAAAATGCCCGTCTTTCTTCAGCGTGCGACGCACCATCCAGTGATACAGTCCTTCTGGGAGGTTATGGAGTGACAACCAGAACAGGGGGAACCTGATAATTGGCGTGACGGAGGCAGGAATCTGCAGCACACCGTCTTTCATAAAAGGCGTGCGCGGTTCTGTCAGATGCATGTAGCGACCGGGTATGAAGGCCGGGTTGAGCGACGAGTTATACAGATATCCGGCCCGCTTGATCTCTGATTCTACGACAGGGAACATGCGAGGCTGACGGTAGCCATAGACAGTACGTCCTGTACAGCGTTCCACAATCTCCTTCGAACGTACGAAGTCGGTTTCCTTGGGTTGCCAGTGGTCTACACCATGACAGGCCACCTCATGGCCCTCGTCCATAATACGCTGCATCACCTCAGGAGCATTCTCCGCGAAGTTCCCTGTGCAGAAGAATGTGGCTTTGACCTGATTATTCTTCAATACATCGAGGATGCGGTTTGTGCCTACCTTCGAGACTGCCATCCCCTGTTCCAAAGAGAAGTCAACCCCATGCTCGCGAGGCACGTCGAATTCCTCTGTATCAAAACTTAACAAAATCATAATCTCTTATTATTACTGCATTGTTATCTTCCAGACAATACTTTATTCTTTATTTGTTTTGGCTGCAAAGATACGACAATTATCTTAAACCTCCAAATAATCTCACTTAAAAATTGTAGGGCAAAAATAGTGGTTTGTTCTCTTCGTCCAGCACCAGCTGCTACTCTTCGGAAGCATAGGCCTAAGCCTCGGAGAATCAAGGGAGCAGGTCCTCGATACGCTTGGCACGCAAGCGATAAAATTACAAAATCTCACCAACACCTGCAAGAGCAAAGGTGCTGTTAAGGTTGATTTTTGCTGATTCTGAAACATTTTTTGTAGATTCCATAAGTCATGGACTGACAAAAATAGCAAACCGACTAATATTCAAAAAAATTACGTACCTTTGCAGGAGAATGAAACGAAGATGAAGATAACGGTGTATACTCTAATTGAAAAGTGTACCACATTCTAACTGAAAAGTGATCCACCTAAGCGTTTGCAAATATATCACAAAAATCCCGTTTTGGCAAGAAAATATTTGGACTAACTGTTTTGGCTGAGGTATTCGCTTGGCAGTACACCGAACTCCTTCTTGAAGCACTTGGTGAAGTACTTGGGAGTATTGAAACCTACCATCATGGAAAGTTCAATGATCTTGATGTCCGGGCGCTTGCGAAGAATCCGGCAGGCCTCCTTCAGGCGGATACTGGTAATAAATCCCGTTATAGTCTGATCGGTAAGTGCACGTATCTTATTATATAGTGTCGACGATGACACACACATGTCGGATGCAAACTGCTCACGGTCGTAGTCGCTATCATCAAGATGCTGCTTTACGCAGTCAATGGCCCTGCTGAGGAACTGTTCATCAGGCGAAGAGTGCTGTTGCTCTTCTTCCTCCAAAATCTTACGGGCTCCCTCAAACTGCTTCATAATCATCATCTCGCGGTAGTGGAGCAGTTCATTTACTCGCTGTTGCAACCTGGCACGGCGTTTCAAACGGTTCTTGTACCACTCCTTGATTCCATATGCTGAGATGGCAAGCAAGATGATATAGATGAGGTGTGCCCACCATGTTTGATACCAAGGTGGCAGCACACGAACGGTGATGGCATAGGGCAATTCTATCCGATGACCATAACTGTCGATGGCCTGCAGACGAAGATCGTATGTTCCGGCAGGCAGGTTCTGGTATGTAGCATAGCGATTATCAGCATCGGTATAGTGCCAGTTGCGATCATAGCCGTCCAGACAATAGGCATAAATACACTGTCGTGCATTCTGATACACCAGTAGCGAAAACTCTACAGAGAACTTACGGATATTGGAAGGAATGGTTATAAGCCTGGTACTATAGGGTTGTTCTGCAGATATCCGCTTTCGCTGAACAGAATCGAGCCACTCGTAAGGACGGTCGTTTATCAAGAGTCCCGATACCTGCAGTGATGCGTTGCAAGCTGGTTGCCAGCGATCCATCTGACCGGGTTGGAAAGAGAAAAAGCCGCTCGCACCGCCAAGAAACAGTTCCCCGCCATATTGCGAAAGTCCATTTGCTGAGAAACGGATGTTCTCAATGCCGTCTTCTACATCGTAATAAGCAGGATGACCTTTGTCGTCTTCGTCGGCCTTCAGGCATACAAGCCCCTTGTCAGTGGACAGCCACAACAGTCCTTTCTCATCATCGTAAATAGAGTAAATACGGTCTACATGCAGATGATAATGGTGGTTTTCCAACACGAACTGGTCTTTTCCGGCATCGTAACTGAACAATGCCCCTTCATTGGAGATGGCCCATATCCGATGGTGTGAGTCTTCATATACAGCCGTTGCATCCTTGAGGGGATAGTTGCCCTTCACCGGAGAATACTGAATATACTGTATAGACTTAGGTTTATGTATATTGCCTGTAATACACATGATACCGGAATTGTCTGTGGCTATCCAGATACGGCGATTATGATCTTCTATGATGTTGCGCACGTCAACATTGTCGACAAGCATCCGGCCTTCGGTTTCAGAAAATGCCACACCGACACCTGCACTTTGTCCTACAAGCACCGATCCGTCATGGAGTTGACAGAAGGCGTTCACTTTTCCATCTCCGATAAAGGGAGTTCTCTGGCGTGGCAACAGACGGGCCGGTTCCCCCGTCCGCCATACAACAACACCTTGCGAACTGCCCAGCCACAATTCCTGTTCGCTACGTTGCAGGAAGGCCGAGATGGTCTGGACATTTATGCCGCTAGTCCCTGTCATCTGTTGCATTCCCGGAATATGGGTGTTATAGCTTACTCGGTTTGTCCTTCGGTCATAAAGCGCCAGGCCATAGGGCTGCAATCCCAGCCAGAAACTGTTTCCATCCGCAGTATAGACGGTTTGTATTCTATTGACGGGCAACTCTAATCCGGTAGTGTCAATATGATAGAAGCGGAAAGGCGATGGCATGGTGCTGAGATGTACTATTCCCTGATTGCGGGTAAGGACCCATAGGTTGCCATGACCGTCGGTATCAATGTCGTAGCAGAAATTGAGCTCGGAATGGTTCTCTACGATACTCTCATCATCAAGGTCTATGCTGGTAAGACCTTCTATGCAACAGCCCCAAATGGCATTGCTGACAGAATCTTCCACCAGTTGATGGAATGTACGGAAATCCTGCCTGCCCTCGTTGATCCGATGGATACCGGGGGCAGCCTCGTTGTCAGGGTGATCCAGACGGACGATGCCTCCCTCCCAAGTACCTATCCAGAGTCGTCCGCGGCTATCCATCAACAGAGACTGCACGGTATTGCGCTCACTCAACTGTGGATATGCCACCAGCTGGCCGTTTCTAGGGTTCATGCGAAAAAGACCTCCCTCCCATGTACCTATATAGATATTACCCTTCTTGTCTTCGGTGAAAGACCGGACGCCTGTCGACATGTTGATATCGATGAAATCGTCGTTTTTTGCGTCATATCGGGACACACCACTAGACGTTCCTGCCCAGACCGTTCCATCGGAAGAGGTGAACAGGGCGTCGATGGTCCGGGCATTCTGACTCTTAAGATGATAAGACTTGAAAGTACCATTACGGCGATCAAAACATGCCAGGCCGTCGTAGGTACCAAACCACAGCTGGTCATCAGGAGCCTCAGTGATCTGGAGCACATAGTTGTTTGGCAGTATGCCGGGCGAATAGGCATCGTTGCGGTAGGTCTTGAAACGATAGCCATCGAAGGTGCGCACGCCTTGGTCAGTACCCACCCACATCATGCCGTAGCGGTCGAACATAAGACTACGAGCCTCTTCTGTTCCTGAGACAGGTGTCTGTGACATGATCCTGAGTGACATGCGATGTGCACCGGCCGTCAGGAAAGACATCAATATTGCTATAGAGAGTAGAAATATTCGTCTCATTAGTTAGATGTTTATGCCCGCAAAGATACAAAACTTTTGCCAATCATCAAAGAAAAAAGCAAAAATAACGATTTGTTCCCCTGAATTAATGATTTTGAGACGTTGATATAAATCAATTATGATACCTTTGCACCCACGAATCCAAAATACTAACTCCAATTGAATATGAAAAAATTACTATTCATTGCATCATTGCTTCTTGCCTTTGCGGTTCCGACGGTTGCCAAGGCGAAAAAAGCGCTTAGAGAGAAAGATATGGGCGCTTATCTGTTCACGTATTTCAATGATCCCACCCATTCACTCTTTATGGCCATCAGCTACGACGGCTATACATTTACGGCAGTAAATAACGGAGAGCCAATCATTTCCGGTGATTCCATCGCTGATCAGAGGGGCATACGCGACCCTCACATCTACAGAGCCCCTAATGGGAAGTTCTATATCGCCATGACCGATTTACATGTCTTTGGCCGTAACATGGGACTGCGCGCCACCCAATGGGAGCGCCCCGCTGAGTATGGATGGGGAAACAATCGCGGGCTCGTGCTTATGGCCAGCGATGACCTGATACACTGGACTCACCATGAAGCACGCATCGACGAATTGTTCCCGGACAGTTTTGGCAAGATAGGATGCGCCTGGGCTCCACAAACAATATGGGATCCTGAGGTTGGCAAGCCTATGGTTTACTTTACCATCCGACAGCATGCCGGTGGACGGACAAAGCTTTACTACAGCTATGCCGACGAAGATTTTACCACTCTGGAGACAGAACCCCGGCTGCTTTTCGAATATCCCGACGAGAAGATCCAGGTGCTTGATGCAGACATCTTCCAGATGCCCGACGGTCGTTATTTCATGACCTATGTGGCACAAGAGAATCCTGGCGGTATCAAATACATGATAAGTGACAAAATAAACCATTTCAACGATTATCATGCCGAACAGATTGACGGAGAGGACCGAGGTTGCGAGGCACCTAACGTCTGGAAACGCATAGGTCAGAACAAGTGGGTGATAATGTACGACATATATAGTGTGAATCCTCATAATTTCGGATTTGTAGAGACATCCGACTTCAAGACCTTCAAACCACTTGGCCGTTTTAATGAGGGAGTAATGAAAGCTTCAAACTTCTCATCGCCCAAGCATGGTTCGGTAATCCATATCACCAAGGCCGAGGCCAGGCGCATAGAGAACTACTGGAACACCCGTCAGAAACAGCCAAGGATGATACGTCCAGGCGATATTTGGCCCGATGCCAGCGGACGGCATATCAATGCCCATGGAGGCGGTATCATGAAGCATGGTGACACGTATTATTGGTTCGGTGAGAATAAGTGCGACACCACCTCGTCGGCCATGATAGGTGTGATGTGCTACTCGTCGAAAGACCTTATCAACTGGCAGAACCGGGGAGTTGCCCTCTACGTGAGCGACGATAGGAATAGCGACATTCAACGGGGTTGCGTGCTGGAGCGTCCAAAGGTTATATATAATAAGGTGACGAAAAAGTTCTGCATGTGGTTTCATCTCGAGCTGAAAGGAAAAGGATACAGTGCCGCCCGTTATGGCGTGGCAGTGAGCGAGAAACCCGAAGGCCCCTATAGATTCCTGTATTCGCAGCGTGCCAATGCCGGCACCTATCCCGTGGAGTACGACAAGAATGAGTTGGCGACTCTCGACACGTTGAATGCCGACAACTTCAAGAAGTGGTGGACTCCCACATGGCTTGACGCAGTCAAAAAGGGACTATTCCTGAAACGCGACTTCGGTACAGGACAGATGGCACGCGATATGACCCTCTATGTGGATGATGACGGCAAAGCCTATCATATCTTCTCGTCTGAGGACAACCTTACACTTCATATCGCGGAGCTGACCAACGACTATCTGCACCACTCCGGCCGCTACACTCGTGTAGCCCCGGGCGGACAGAACGAAGCACCCGCTATCTTCAAGAAAGACGGTACCTACTGGATGATAACCTCCGGCTGCACCGGCTGGGCACCAAACGAAGCCCGTATGTTCTCAGCTACCAGCATCTGGGGTCCATGGACCCAGCATCCGAACCCCTGTGTGGGCCCGAATGCGGAAAAGACCTTCGGAGGACAGTCTACATATATCCTCCCTGTGGGTGACCAGTTTATCTTCATGGCAGACATCTGGCGTCCCAAGCATCCGAGTGATGCCCGCTATATCTGGCTGCCCATAGACTTCGAGGAAGGCAAGCCTGTTATCAGGTGGAGGGATGAATGGACATTATCTGTGAAATAGGGAGCAAATACCGATAAAATCGTAGTTTTTCACGATTTGTTCCCCTGAATTAATGATTTTGGGACATTGATTTATGTCAATAGCAGTATCTTTGCACCCGAAATCCGTAATCGTTTACGATCATTATTAATATACTAACAATTAAAATTTAACTTAAACAACAGTAGCAAATGAAGTATGCTAATTTGATTCTCCCATCGAAGAAACTATGTTTCATGATGGTGTTGGCAGCAGGATTTTTTGCCAATCCATTGCCGACAATGGCAGAACAGACAGTTCAGGACGTCCAGCAGTCTGGCGTTGTGAAGGGTCAAGTGACTGACAAGAGTGGGGAGCCGGTTATCGGTGCCACTATTAAGGTAAACGGAGTTTCCAACGTTGGAACAGTAACCGACTTTGACGGTAACTTCGAATTAAAAGGTGCCCCCGCCAGCGGAACTCTGACAGTTTCCTACATAGGCTACAAGACTAAGGAATTGGCCTATAAAAGCGGACAGACCATCAATGTTGTCATCGAGGAAGACAGTGAGACCCTCCAGGAGGTGGTAGTGGTAGGTTACGGTACGATGCGTAAGAAGGACTTGACTGGTTCGGTAGTACAGATAGACCCCAGCAAACTTGCCGACCAGAATCCTGGTAGCGTACAGGATCTGTTGCGCGGAACACCTGGTTTGCAGATAGGATTCGACTCATCTGCCAAGGGCTCTGGCGCAAGCATTCAGTTGCGTGGCCAGAACTCTCTTTACACCGACGGTTCTCACAACTCACCTCTTATTATATTGGACGGCATGCAGTTTGCCGGTGAGTTGTCGGAAATCAATCCTGACGACATCGAGCAGATCGACGTGCTGAAAGATGCCTCCTCGGCAGCTATCTATGGTGCCAAGGCCGCCAGTGGTGTCATTATCATCACAACCAAGAAAGGTAAGCAGGGTAAGCCGATCATCAACGTTAGCATGAACCTGGCCGCCAATACCAAGGCTGCCTATCGTGACGTGTTCGGTGCCGATGAGTACATGACCTATCGCGAGGACTGGTATAAAGCCCAGACCTACGGATACCGTGAGGACGGTACATGGGGCTATTACGGCAAGGACAGCGGTATACCAACCGGATACTATGACAATCCTAACAATATCTCACAGTATGGTCTTTCGCAGGATCAGTGGGCCAGCACGGGTCCTAAGACCCAGCAGGCTGGCGAGTCGATGCTCAGCCTCTATGCACGCCGTATGGGATTCGATGCCGATGCCTCTGTAGTCATGGAGAATTTCTTGGCCGGAAGAACCTACAATTGGGAAGATGCAACTTTCCGCACTGGCTTCAATCAGGACTACAATGCCAGCATATCAGGTGCCACCGACCACGTGAATTACTACTTAGGCTTCGGCTACCTGAAGAACCAGGGTGCTATTCAGGGCGATGACTATAATGCATATCGTGCCAACATGAAATTGAATGCCAAGATTACCGACTGGCTCGAAGTTGGCGCCAACGTGAACTTCCAGGATCGCAGTGACACCTCATCACCAGTGCCCCTGGGCAGCAACTACTGGGATGACAACCAGCTGCGCGAGTCTCCTTACGCATCACGTTTTGATACTGATGGCAATGAGATGCAGTATCCTCGTACCGGCAACCCCACCAACGGTGGTTACAACTATCACTTCCAGCAGCAGTACATCGGTCTGGAGAAGGGTTATACAGTACTGAATACAATTTTCAATGCAAAGGTAACTCTTCCATACGGATTCACATATCAGTTCAACATCGCTCCACGTCTGCAGTGGTTCTACGACCGTTACTGGATGTCAGCCTCATTGCCTAACAGCAATGCCTCTGACCGTGGTTCAAACCGCAACAGTTCAAAGACATACAACTGGAACCTGAACAATACCCTGACATGGGATCGCACTTTCGCCGACCTTCACCACTTCACCGTAACGCTCGTTCAGGAAGCTGAGGAGAACCGCTATTGGAGCGATAATATCTCAGCCCGTAACATCACACCTACCGATGTGCTGGGCTTCCACTATATCTCTGGCGCCAATAAGGAGCAGAGCTCATTCTCAACAAATGACACTCACTATACGGCAGCAGCTTATCTGGGACGTCTGTTCTACGGATTCATGGATCGCTACATGCTGACAGCTACTGTACGTCGCGACGGTTACTCTGCCTTCGGACAGAACAACCCTTGGGCTAACTTCTGGTCTCTGGGCGCCAGCTGGGTACTCTCTGAGGAGAAATTCGCAGAAGACTGGAAGTGGCTCAACATGGCCAAGATTCGTCTGAGCTATGGTACCAACGGTAACCGTTCGCTCTCAGACACTTATCTTGCACTCTCCAACCTTGCCAATGGTGGTCTGTATGCATACTACAAATACGGCTCAACTTCTCAGGAAGTGCTAAACGCTCTTAGCGTTAGTCGTCTTGGTAACCCGAACCTGGAGTGGGAGAAGACATCTTCATGGAACTTCGGTATCGACTTCTCTGTCCTCGACAAGCGTCTGTCAGGTAGCATCGATATCTACCACAAGCGTACCCACGACATGATTATGAGTCAGCGTCTGCCTAACTTCACCGGTTTCAGCAGTATTACAACCAATCTTGGTGAAGTGACCAATACCGGTTTTGAGATTACACTTAATAGCCGCAACATCGATACAGAGAATTTCAAGTGGAACACTTCATTAGGATTCTCATATAACAAGAACAAGATCAAGCACCTATACTATGAGTATGATGAGAATGGCAATGAGATGGACGACACCTCAAACGGATGGTTCATCGGTAAGCCAATCGGTGAGATCTGGTACTGGGAGACTGACGGCATCTGGCAGGCTGACGAGGCCGAGCAGGCAGCCCTTGTAAACCAGAAGCCCGGTGACCCGAAGGTGATAAACCACTATACAGAGGATGACAAGATTCTGGACGATGGCACTCGTGTTCCTGTATATAACGACAAGGACAGAGTCTATCAGGGCACTACTCAGCCACCAGTCTACTGGAATATGCGCAATGACTTCACTTTCCTGAAAGACTTCACGTTCTCATTCTCTATGTACAGCTACATGGGACACAAGAGTCGTGCAGGATATTGGCTCAATGGTGACAACTCCGGTTCGATGTTCACCCAGACCTGTAATACCTACAAGAAAGAATACTGGACACCGGAGAATCCCACCGATGAGTACGCACGTCTGAATGCTGTAGGCCCTTCAGGTGTTACCGGCATCGAGAAGGTGTATAACCGCAGTTTCGTACGTCTGGACAACATTACGCTTGGCTACACATTGCCACGTGATCTTACCAACAAACTGGGTATCCAGCGTGTACATGTCACCGCAGGAATCAACAATGTGTTCACTATCAGTGGCTGGGAGTATGGCGATCCTGAGACAGGAGGCTTTGCCAACCGTCAGTTCCAGTTCGGTCTTAACGTGACACTTTAATGGGATTGAAGAATGAAAATTGAAGTTGAAAAATGAAAAAAGAAAGAATTATGAATAGCAAGAATATATTCAAAGGTGGTGCGGCTGTAATTCTCCTGGGTTCCATGATGGCAGGGTGTACGTCTGACTTCCTGGAGCAGGATCCGCTCTCATTCTATGAGCCTACCACTACATATAGTACAGAAGCAGGACTTCAGGCTGCTCTGACACAATGCGACAAACAGTTGAAAACTTATCGTATCGATGGTAACTGGAACAACGTGGGTATCTTCTCCAACTATCTTATGTCGGACGTTGGTATGTATGCCAAGACCGATATGGGCGGTGGTTTCCAGGACAACTTCGATGCCAAGCTTACGCCGACCTCAGGTATGGCCAGCGGTGGTGATGCCAACTATATGCAGCGTTTCTGGGATCAGGGCTTCAGCATGGTGAAATATGCCAACACTATCCTGTCATATATTGATGACGTGAAGGGCCTCGACGATGCTACCCGCAATGCCTACAAGGGTCGAGCCTATTTCCATCGTGCTTACGCTTACTACAACCTCGTACTCCAGTTCGGAGATATCCCCCTGGTGACGAAGCTCATCAGCGTACCAAAGCGTAACTACTCTTCTACAAGCAAGGAAGCCATCTTCAAGATGCTTGTTCACGATCTTGAGTTTGCTGCCCAGAACGTGCCGTCGCAGCGTAATATGACATACGTGGGACAGGTAAACCAGGAGGCATGTATGCATCTGCTTATAAAGTGCTACCTCGCTGTCGGTGAGTATGCCAAGGCAGAGAGTGTGGCTACAGACCTCATCAACAATCACGGTCTGAAGCTGATGACAGAGAACTTCGGCACATGGCAGCCTTCTGGTGAGGAGAAGACATGGAAGGTGACCCGTAACGTGGTATGGGACCTGCACCGCACTCCCAACATCGCTGACCCGGCCAACAAGGAGACCATCATGATGATCTCTAACTCCAACGACCAGGACTTTACGACCTACAATGTAATGCGCGCATGCTTTGCCCACTGGAGCAACGGTATCATCCGTGACCCACACGGACTGGGAGGCCCTGGAGTGAATATTGCCCGCAATAGTGGCGACTATAATGAGACTCTTGACTGGGTACGTGCCGCAGGACGTGGTATTGCCGTGAACCGTACTTCCTACTATTACAATAAGACCATCTGGATGTACGACGGTGAATATGACTGGCAGGACTTGCGCCACAACCGCGAGGTGGGTAACTGGATGGAGATGGAGGACTTCAAGTACAACAACAAGAAGTCAGACTTCTATGGCAAGAACTATCAGCTCTATGCTACCGAGGACTATGCCGACCCGTCTGACCCATCGAAGATCCTCGTTCACAAGGGAGATATCCTCTGTTCTGACACTATCCGCAGCTGGTATCCTACACCACTCTATCAGCTCTATATCCTCGACACTCCTAATGAGAACAACATGGGTGCCAACCAGTTCCAGGGAGCATCAGGCAAGGGTGCCAACGGCGATATGTACCTGTTCCGTCTGGCAGAGACTTATCTGCTCCGTGCGGAGGCTCGTCTTTATCAGAATAATGCCAGCGGTGCTGCCGAGGATGTGAACGCCATCCGCAAGCGTGCCAATGCCAAGAAGATGTACACTACCGTGAATATCGGTGATATCATGTCTGAGCGTGCCCGCGAGCTTTATCTTGAGGAGTTCCGTCAGGCAGAGATGGTACGTGTCAGCTGGTGTCTCGCACGTAGTGGCGTGGCTGACGAGTGGGGTAACACCTACGACCTTAACACATGGGACAAGCAGGAGGGTACTGACCTCAATGGAGGTAGCTACTGGTATCGTCGCTGCACTACCTATAATGTGTTCAACCACGATTACGGCAAGGGTCAGCAGGGTAACCAGACCTTCGAGTACAAGATCAATAAGCACAACCTGTTCTGGCCTGTTCCCAACTCAGCCATTACTGCCAACAACCAAGGTGTGTTGCGTCAGAACTTCGGCTACGACGGCTATGACGACTCTATCACCATGTGGACTAACTGGGAGGATGCCGTTGCCGACGAAGACTCGTCTAATTGATGTTTTTTCATACTATAGTTAGTTAGTAGATGTATGTTAGTACTTAGTGATGGGGCGGTCTATGGGATGTAGGCTGCCCCGTTTCATAAGAATTAACAGAATATGTACTCTCTTTTTAAAGAAAACATTGTATCTTTGCAGCAAACTTAAAAACTACTGGAATATGAGAAGAATTATTTTTGTTGTTTGCCTGTTTGCATCTATGACAGTGGAAGCCAGGCAATGGACGGCTGACGAGGTGAAGGGCATCATAAAGAAGGTGAATACCTACTGGCAGACAAACAATCCCGCCGAGGTGCGGTCGTTCTGGGACAATGCAGCCTATCACACGGGCAATATGGAGGTATATAAACTCCTTGGCGACCAGCAGATGCTCGACTACAGCATCCGCTGGGCAGAACACAACCGGTGGAAGGGAGCTACGGAGGGCGATCCCGCCAAATGGAAATACAAGACCTACGGCGAGGGGCAGGATTACGTGCTCTTCGGCGACTGGCAGATCTGCTTCCAGACATTTATCGACTTGTATAACTTACAAGCCGACGAGACGAAGGTGGCTCGTGCCAAAGAGGTTATGGGCTATGAGGCCGACTCTAAGGCAAACGACTACTGGTGGTGGGCTGATGCCCTCTATATGGTGATGCCGGTGATGACTAAGATGTACCGTCTGACAGGCGATGCCAAGTATCTGCGCAAGCTCTATGAGAACATCCTCTATAGCGACAGTATCATGCTCGACCGTGAGACAGGGCTCTACTACCGCGACGGACGATATGTGTATCCTAAACACACGACCGAGGCAGGAAAGAAAGACTTCTGGGCACGTGGCGACGGATGGGTATTGGCAGGACTGGCCAAGGTGCTTCAGGACATGCCTGAGTCTTATGTCCGTCACCCGTTCTTCGTGGAGAAGTTCCAGACTCTTGCCCGTGGAGTGGCAAAGTGTCAGCAGCCACAAGGTCACTGGACACGTTCAATGCTCGACCCCCGTCAGGCTCCCGGCTACGAGACCTCAGGCACGGCATTCTTCTGCTACGGAATGCTATGGGGTGTGAACAACGGCTATCTACAGAAGAAGGAGTTTGCCCCTGTCATCGCGAAGGCATGGAAGTATCTAACGGAAACAGCTCTTCAGAAAGACGGTAAGGTGGGGTATGTCCAGCCCATCGGCGACCGTGCCATCCCCGGACAGGTCATCAATGCCGACTCTCAGCAGAACTTCGGTGTCGGAGCATTCCTGCTGGCAGCGTGTGAATACGTAAGATATATTAGCCGATGAGTCTGCTGCTGACGATAGCCCTGAGTATAACCAGTCTGTTGCCACAGGCTGACGATGCCTTCTGGCGCGACTCCATCCCGCAGGAGATGAAGCAGAGCTATATAGAATATGGTGAACAGTATCAGGATAAGGCATGGACAGCCTTGCCCTGGACTGTTTTTGCAGAGAACAAGATAACGGGCAACCGGGTGAACTATGAAGCTGTCTGTTTCGAGAAGCGCCGTCATCTGGCAGCCCTCGTGATGGCTGAGATTATGGAGGGTAGGGGACGGTTCCTGAACAGCATCATCGACGGCATCGGCAGCTTCTGTGAAGAAACGTGGTGGGGCATACCTGCCCACTACGGCAAACGCATCCCCATGCAGGAACTGCAGGAGGTAGACCTCTTCAATGTCGAGACGGCAAGTCTCATCGCATGGACCAGATATATGCTCGAAAAGCAGTTCGATGCTTTCTCGCCCGACCTCTGCAAACGGATAGACAGTGAGATAGAGCACCGCATACTGAAACCGGCACTGGCCAAAGACTACTGGTGGAAGACGGCAGGCATGAACTGGAATCCGTGGATATGCAGCAACTGGCTGACCTGTGTGCTCATCTGCGAGAAAGATGAGTCGCGCAAAGCCGAGGCTATCGCCCAAATAGAGAAAGCCACCCGGACCTTCATCGATGCCTATCCCGAAGACGGCGGTTGCGACGAGGGACCCGGCTATTGGGACAGAGCTGCTGCCTCAATGTTTGAGGTATTGAGGTTGCTTTCTGATTTTTCGGGCGATGCCGGGAAAATCAGAAACATGGCAGCATACGCCTATCGAACCTATATAGATAATGACTACTGCGTAAACTTTGCCGATGCACACGAGAATAAGGCTGTGCAACAGGTAAACATCGTCTATCCCTTCGGACTTTGGCTTAACGATAAAACCATGCGGGAGTTCGGAGCCTATCTGGGCAGAAGCAAGCAGGTGTTGTCCCAGCCGGCCATGCTCTACGACAAGAGCGGAAACTTCCCTACTCTGGGACGCGAGTTGTTCTTCCTGCGCCATATCCGCGATTTCATCGCAGAGAAGCCACAGGAGCCACGGTTAAAGGATGTGTGGCTGCCCGACCTGCAAATCATGACGGCACGACGAGGAAAAGCTTTCGTGGCTGTTAAAGGCGGGCATAACGGTGAGAGCCACAATCACAACGACGTAGGCTCATTCATCGTCTATATGGATGGTAAACCTCTCTTCATTGATCCTGGCGTAGGTGAATACACCGCCAAGACTTTCAGCAACAGCCGCTATGAGATATGGACCATGCAGTCGGGCTATCACAACCTGCCGCAGATTAATGGCATAGACCAGAAAGACGGCAAGGACTTTTCAGCCAAGGTCGTGAACCATAAAGAAGGACAGCTGACCCTTGACATTGCGGGTGCCTACCCTGCCGATGCTGCCGTTAAATCATGGAAGCGAACCGTTGCTGCAACAAAATCGGGCGTTATCGTTACCGAAGACTATGAACTCAGCCAATACGTCGCCCCCAGCCGTCTGATGCTGATGACCACCCGCAGCGATGCACTTCAGCACATCAGCTATAACCCCAGTCAGTTAGAGGCAACCATCGAGGACGTCAGCAACCTGCTCGACCCGCTGTTGCAAGGCATGTGGGGCAAGGAGATGTACCGCATCACGCTCACGGTAAAGTCAAATAACACCAGACAACACATTAAATACAGTATCAAATGAGAAGAATTACATCCGTGCTGGTATTGGCACTGATAATAGCAATACCTATCCAAGCAAAGAAGACAAAGGAAATAGAACAGACCGACCGCCAATACTGGTGCTCGCTGGCATACAAGATGGCACAGCCTGTGTTGGAGAACATGGCCAAGGGCGAGTTACAGAAGAATATGAAGACTGAGTTCTCGCCTTCGTTCGACAATCGTGACCGAAGTGTTGTGTATATGGAGACCTTCGGACGTCTGATGGCTGGCATTGCCCCATGGCTCACCCTGCCTGATGACGATACTGCAGAAGGACAGCAGCGCCGTCAGCTCCGTGAGTGGGCACTGGCAGCATATAAGAATTCTGTAGACCCTGATTCGCCCGATTATCTCTGTTGGGGCAAGGCGGGACAGAACCTTGTTGATGCTGCATATATAGCAGAATCGTTCCTCCGTGCGTGGGACGTTCTTTGGATGCCTCTCGACGATGTGACAAAACAGCGTTATATCAAGGAATTCCAGAATATGCGTAAGATCGACCCACCATACACCAACTGGTTTCTTTTCTCATCTACCATCGAGAGTCTGCTGGCAAAGGCCGGAGCTCAGTTTGATGAGTTCCGTGTGAATACTGCCTGCCGCAAGGTAGAGGAGTGGTATGTTGGCGATGGATGGTATGCCGACGGACCTGTGTTTGCATTCGACTATTATAGCAGCTACGTGTTCCACGCTATGTATCTGGAGACGCTGCAGGCGATGGTGGACTCGAAGTATAACTCTCGTCTCGACTATCAGAAATACCACGACCGTGCTCTTAAGCGTGCTCAGAAATTCGCCATCATCCTTGAGCGATTCATTTCACCGGAGGGCACCTTCCCTGTCATCGGCCGCTCTACGCCTTATCGTATGGCAGCCATGCAGCCACTGGCTCTGATGGCATGGTATCAGAAGCTGCCTAAAGAACTGAGCAACGGGCAGGTTCGTGCAGCTCTGACAAAGGTGTTGCACCGTATGTTTGATATTCAGCAGAACTTTAATGATGCAGGCTACCTCACTATCGGCTTCTGCGGCTCTCAGCCAGAGACTGCCGACTGGTACACAAATAATGGTTCGCTTTACATGACCAGCCTGGCCTTCATGCCTTTAGGATTGGCAGCAGACCACCCTTTCTGGACCGATGCTCCACAGCCTTGGACACAGGTGAAAGCATGGGGTGGCCAACCGTTCCCAAAGGATCACCGCTGGGCGGATGACATACAGACAAAGGACAAATGGTAATTACTCTATAAGAGATATTTCAGAATTTCGCTGAAGTGCTGGATCTTGATGAGGCGTTCATGGTCGATATCGTCAAAGTGTTCCAGCTGCCAAGTGATATGGAAAGGTATATGTATCGCCCAGGCTCCGATAGCAAGAGCAGGGGCGATATCGCTTTTCAGTGAGTTGCCTATCATAAGGAGCTCCGAAGGATGGATGTCCTGATGCTCACAGAGGGCAAGAAATTCTTTCTGGCTCTTGTCGGATGTTATCTCCACATCATCGAAATATTTCAGTAGTCCTGAGCGCTTAAGCTTGTTCTCCTGATCTTGCAACTCTCCCTTCGTGAAGACCACCATCCTTGTATCGATGTTGTCGCGGAGGGTTTTGAGGGTTGGTTCTACTTCTGGCAGTGGGGTAGCGGGAAGATGGAGCAGACGCTTGCAGTCCTTTAACAGGCCGGAGAGTTCCGTAGAGCTTATATCATTGCCTGCCACCCGCAAAGCTGTCTCGATAATGCTGATAGTAAAGGCCTTGCATCCGTATCCAAGGTCTTCCATATTGGCAGACTCGGTATTGAAGAGCTCCTGTTTGGGATTCTCGCAGTAGGGACGGATAAGACTGTAGAGATGCTCTTCCACCTCTTCGAAATGTCCCTGACAGTCCCACAACGTATCGTCAGCATCAAATGCTATAACCTTTATCTCCCTCAATCTATTTTTTATTTTTTATTTTATATTTCTTCTTGCAGTCTGGACAAACTCCTTTTATCATCAGGTTTGCCGATTTCTGTTCGAACCCCTTGGGCAACTTCACGTCTGGCACCTCTGTATAGTCGAGGCAGAAAGTCTGTTGACACTCTTCACAATAGAAATGTGGGTGTATGTCCTCATCATGATCGTGGTTGTGACTATTGCACAGTTCATATCGCACCCCTTCGCTGCCGCCCTCGATGACATGTACAAGATGGTGCTCCTTGAACAAGGTGAGGGCACGGAAGATGTTCGACTTGTCGATACTGAGAATCTTGTATTCCATATCTGACAAGGTTATCGGGTGAAGGGCCTTCACCAGTTCCTTAAGCACTACGATACGATTGGCAGTAGGCTTTATCCCATGCTCTTCAAGGAGCTCAACACACTTTGCTTCGTTCATTGGGTGCAAAGGTAGTTATTTTTTTGGGGAGTTATGGAGTTATGGAGTTAAAAGGAGTTAAAGGATAATAGTTAATCACCCTCTCTCCGCCCAGTCGCCTCTGTCAAGGCTGCGGTAGCTGATAGCTTCAGCGATATGCTGTGACTGTACCTTCTCTGAGCCTTCGAGGTCGGCAATGGTTCTTGCCACCTTAAGGATACGGCTATAAGCACGGGCAGAGAGCGACAGACGCTCCATTGCCATACGTAGCATGCTGAGACCTGCTTCATCGGGTTCGGCAAACTCGTGTATCATCTTCTCAGTCATCTGGGCATTGCAGTATATCCCGCTATAGCCTTTATACCTTTGTTCCTGTATCTGACGGGCCTTGATGACTCGTTCACGGATGGATGCACTCGACTCTCCTGGAGCAGTATTCGAGATATCTTGGTAGCTTAGTGCTGAACACTGGACTTGCAGATCTATCCTGTCCATCAACGGACCGCTGAACTTAGAGAAATACCTTGCTATCTGTCCTGGGGTACACACACAATGATGTGTCGGGTCGCCATAATATCCACAGGGACAGGGATTGGTAGAGGCGACAAACATAAACGAGCACGGATACTCAACTGTATATTTCGCCCTTGAGATGGTTATCTTCCTGTCTTCCAGGGGCTGACGGAGCACTTCGAGCGTAGCTTTGGAAAATTCTCCCAGTTCATCACAAAAGAGGACGCCATTATGCGCCATGCTCACTTCCCCGGGCATAGCCTTGACTCCGCCTCCAGTCATAGCGACCTGGGATACCGTGTGATGCGGACTACGGAAGGGACGTTGGGAGATAAGCGATGTGCCTGCAGGCAGTTTCCCTGCCACGGAGTGTATCTGCGTGGTCTCAAGGCTCTCGGCAAGAGAGAGTGGGGGTAAGATGCTGGGTAACCTCTTGGCCATCATTGATTTACCACTGCCCGGCGGACCGATGAGAATCGCATTATGACTTCCCGCTGCGGCTACTTCGAGGGCACGCTTTACGCTCTCCTGTCCTTTTACTTCTGCAAAGTCCAGGTCGAAGGCGTACTGCTGTTCGTAGAATTCCTTGCGTGTATCTACAATCGTTGGCTGGTATTGTTCTTTGCCTCCATTAAAGAAAACGACAACATCAGAGAGACTTCCGAGGCCGAAGATTTCCAGATTATTCACTACTGCTGCTTCCCTGGCATTCTCCAGAGGTACTATCAACCCCTTGAACTTCTCTTTTCTGGCACGTATGGCTATCGGCAGGGCTCCGCTAATGGGTTTCATCGTCCCGTCAAGTCCCAGTTCGCCAACCATCATATATTCGCCAAGACTCCCGGAGTCCACCTTGCCATGAGCAGCAAGAATGCCTATGGCAAGGGGCAGGTCATAGCCTGTTCCCTCCTTTCTGATATCTGCCGGTGAGAGATTGATGGTGATGTCGGCTGTGGGCGGTTTTAATCCGATATTATCCATTGCCGCACGGATACGGTCATAGCTCTCTTTAACTGCCGTATCTGCAAGACCTGAGAGATGGAACATGACACCACGGGTCATGTTTACTTCGATAGTGATGGTAGTTGCCTCCAGCCCCATCACGGCTGCACTGAATGTTTTAACAAGCATAGTATGTAGATTTTTGTTAATATTGTGGCTAATTCATAAGCTTTTCGATTTCTTCTTTTAGTTTCTGGACGGGCAGCGAGTGGGCTACTATCCTGCCCTTGCTGTCTGTTATTATGTTGTCGGGCACTTTCGTAAGTCCCAGTTTTACCAAGGCTGGTGTCTCCCACATTCTTCCATCACAGACGTTACTCCATGTGATGGAGTCGCGGTCCATCATCTTCCTGCATTCCTTGTCGCTGGCATCGAGACAGATACTTACGATCTTCAGGTTGTTTACACCGTTTTCCTTCTCCATCCGTTTTAACTCACGCTGGATATTCATACTTTCGTAGTTCCAGGTGGCCCACGTGGTGATGACGTTCACCTTTGAATAGAGGTCGGAATTGGATATCGGCTTACCTTTGATGTCGATAGCAGTGAACTTCGGTATAAGCGATTTGTCACGGAGATTCTTCATTCCCTCCAGATAGCTTACAATCTTGGCGATGTGCTTGTTCTGTGGACTTGCGTTCTGGATATTCTTTGCCAATGCAAAAGTCATCTGATAGTCATCGGGCTCTGCCTGGATAAAATACTTGGTGAGCACATAGATGGCTGCAAGGGTGTGAGGGTTTTTCTGGATGAAGTCCGAAGCAGCATTGGTAATCTCAGGTGGGGTCATGTTACTGATCTTCAACCTGAAGGCTGTCATCAGATCATTCTCCTCTGAACCGTTCACCTCTATCTCCTTCAGGTGCGAAGCATCGCCCTCGAGTTCCAGTTTAGCTCCTGAGGCACCGAATACAGGTATCTCAGAATAATTGGGGAACACCAGAACGAATGTCGCTGTCGTGTCGAGGGGTACCCGATAGGTGAATTTTCCTCTTTGAACCTTGATAGTATCCAGTCTTCGGATACCTCCATCAGGACTATAAACATAGAATTCTCCCTGATTAAACCCCTTGAACTCTCCATCGATGCGGAAATATCCGCTTTCGGAGCCGCAAGAGGAGAAGAGAGAAATAAGAAATAAAAAATAAAAAATAGAAAATACAGGAGCGCTCATAAGATGGATCCATCCCGCCAAAGTCTTACCCTGACGTCTTTTCTCATCCATACCATATGCCCACCCCATATTATTTTTTATTTTTTATTTCTTATTTTTTTATTTGAAATAAATCATTTCTTTACCTTTGTCAGCTCCAGGTCGTTGGCAGCATATTTCGCCATCGACGGATCCTTGGCAAGTGCCTTACGGAGTGACTCTGCTGCATCGTCGAGGTTGCCCATACGTGCAGAGAGGATAGACTTGAGATACTCTGTAACGGCATCTGCATTCTTCACATACTTCAGTGTTACAGCTGCTGAAGCGTAGTTCTTGTTAAGGATCTGTGCGAGGGCAGCGCTGTTAGAGTAGATATCTGCGAAATCCTGTTCTGCCTGAGCATAGTTGCCCTGTGCCAGATGCAGGTTGCCGAGCACCTCACTGAGGCCGTTGGCACCTGTGGCAGCAGCGATATACTGCTCTGCCGTCTTGAGGTCACCGGCCTTAAGAGCAAGCATTCCGAGGTTTGCCTGTGCCTCTGGGAGGTTAGACGACAGACTCTGAGCCTTCTGGATATACTGGCGGGCAGCATCGTAGTTACCACGGGCATACTGGATAGTTGCCAAATTGTTATAAGCACGTGGATCGTTCTGATAAATCTTTGTTGTCTGTTCGTAGATCTTCTCCTTATCGTTGAGGTCTTCCTTAAGAGCTGCACCATAGAGAAGCTCCTCTACGCTCAGCTTTGTAGCGTCGTCGTTGATCTGCTTAAGAATCTGGTCATCGCTACGGCCAACGGTCTCGTAGTTGATGGTGAGACGTGCTCGGCGCAGCTGTGGCAGGATGCCGTCGGCAAGCTCACGGAAGGCAGAAGAGATATTCTTGATCTGCTGCTCACGCTCCTCGGGATCCTTATACATTGAGAGAACTCGCAGGATAACATCCTTGTCCTGGATATCGCTGGCCTTGACCAACTCCTGAAATCCCTCCCAGTCCTGAGCGGTGTACTTTGCGTCTACATTGGCATCGAGCTGGATTTTCTTCAACTCGTCGCTGACATATTTCTCAGAAACCTTCTGACGCTCAGCAGCAAGTCTGTCGTTGATGCTGAATCCGCCATCGGGAGAGGCGTATGCAGACACCTCCACATTGTCGAGGTTCAGACCTTCACGGTCGGCATTGATCTTCTCCAGCATCTTTACGAACTCCTGTACGGAATTGTTCTTCAGCTCGCTCTTGCGCAGTGTTGCCTCCTGGATGAGGAACTTGATGTTTGCCTCCTGCTTCTGCTTGGTGATACGCTGGTAGGCATCTGGAGCGATAGCTGCCTGAGCGGTGTTAAGGGTCTTCTTGTAAAGCTCAGATGTAGCAATGATACCGTATGCCACCTTTACCTCAGGCACCTGAACGACCTTCTTGCCTATACGTGCGTTAAAGGTAAGGTACATGTCGGCCTTATTATCGTCAGCGTATGCGAAGTTGGTCTTCATGGTGTAGTTGCCGCCAAGACGGTAGGAGATGGTCTGGTCGTTACCCAGCACCTTCTCACCTTGGAACGTAGCGGTATTGCCCTGAACGGTCTGACCGTTAGAATAACGGAGCTCTGGAACGACAGTAACAACAGCCTTCTTCTTCATGTACTTCTCTGGGAAGTGACCGTTGATGGTTGCAGGAACAGTGCCGGTTTGGGTTTCCAGCGGATTAGGAGTCACGGTAAAGTTATCAGCTGACAATGGGCCCAACTTTGAGCAGGAAGTGAAAAACATCACTGAAGCAACTGATAGGAGGAAAAAATGTTTTTTATGCATAAAAATAATAATATTTAAGGTGCCGCGAGCGGGACTCGAACCCGCACAGCCATTACTGGCCAAGGGATTTTAAGTCCCTCGTGTCTACCAATTCCACCATTGCGGCGTGGTTTTGTGTGTGCAAAGGTACGGCTATTTCGCCAAATAGCCAAACTTTTTATCAATTATTTAGTTTTTTATCTGAGTTTTTCACCAAAAAAGCCGGAAGTATTACACTTCCAGCTTAACTGTGCTTTCTTTTATCGTTAAATGCCATTACAGGCTGATGCTCCGAGTGCTGTGAGTATTGCTGTACCGATAGACACTACAATCTGAACGAGCCACTTAAATGTTTCTTTCTTGGTCATAATTTACCTCCATTTCTTTTTTAATTCTTATTTTTAACTAATAATCTTATTAATTGCCGGTTTCGAACCCGCCACTGCCAATATTACTACCGTTTTTGGTGAAGACCTTTGTAGCCGTATCGCTGGAGATGCCATTCTTAATAGCTATAGCCTTCACTGTAGCCGTATCATTCAGGGTAATCGCTTCGCTATACAGATTGCTCTCTGCGGTTGGAACTGTACCATTAGTGGTATACCGAATCTCTGCCCCTTCAGGACCTGTAATTGTCACCAAAGTTGTTTCTTCGAATGGTGTTTCGCCATTAATCGTTGGAACTGCTACGGTTTCATTCTGCGAATTGTTGTTACTGCCCTGTTGAGAACTTCCTTGCTCAGTATTTGTACCTGTACTGTTCTGAGAATCAGATTCTCTTTCCAGTTTTAGCTTATCATCAGCAATTATGCTTTCTGCAAGATCACTCCATTGGAGAATACTGCTCTCCGACAGTTCTTTGCGTGTAAACTCACCAGAAGCCTGACAGATCATTTTTATTGCCTGAATTCCAATGGGTTTGCCGTTATCATCTTTCGCTCCAAGTGCCAGTGTGGCATATGCCGGGCGGTCGAATCCATGTACATTCTCTACAGAAGCCTTGAAGATTCCAAGTCCGTCAAACTTTACCGGATAACCTTCGAGCATAAGCTCCCTAGTGCATCTCGTAGCGCATTGCAGTACACCTCTTACAAGATCCTCAGGGTAGATGGAGTGATGGTCGTGGATATGTCTTGCCAGACCAGTGATGTCAATAATCTTTCCGTATTTAGCACGCGGATACCATTTCTTATATCCTGTTGAATAAGAATTCTGGTTTTGTTTTAAACTTACTGTTACTGCCATAATTTTTCTTTTAATCTTTAATGATAATTGTTATGAGGAAAAATCTTCTTACCGGGCCCTGGTTAGCTTCGATTTCCGGTTGCAAAAATACAGTTTTTTCTAAAATGTTTCTTAGTTATAAACCATCCTCGTCAAATCCAAAATAAAAAATAATGGTGAATTTACTTTCATATTAGTGTTTTTTTTACTAACTTTGCAACCGAAAGGAGTGAGGTATAGGACATGGGACAAAATGATTATATAAAAGATCTGGCTCAATATAGCCTGGAGAATAATCAAGAGCAACTTCAGAAGACACTGAGGGAATTGATAGATTATTCAAAAAAAACGAAGCGTACGAATCTTGCGATTCAGTTGCAGTCAATCCTTCAGGATGGAATTCGCAAACAGAATATTGCCGGACTTCACCCTTTGGGCTCAAAATCATATTATGATATTTCTGAAGAAAAGGCTATAGACAGTCTTGTCCTTGAAAAGATTACCTCGGATTATAGACTAAAAGATCTTATTTGTTCTGACAAGGTGAGAACCGATCTGGAATACTTCCTTAGTGAGCAGAGGTCTATTGATGTTCTAAACAAGTTTGAATTGCCTGCAGCTAATAAATTGCTGTTATATGGACCATCTGGCTGTGGCAAAACATTGACATCGTATATTATATCTGGTGAATTACAAAAAGCCATTTATGTTATAAACCTTGGGGCTATAGTCTCTTCAAAACTGGGTGAGACAAGTAAGAATCTATCATCGTTGTTCAAGAAAGTTGCATCTGAAGACAGTATTATTTTCTTGGATGAATTTGATAGTATCGGCAAAGTTCGTGATTACGATCAGGATCATGGAGAGATGAAGCGTGTTGTAAACACTCTTCTTCAATTGTTTGACTTCTTGCCAAAGAAAGCAATTATTATTGCTGCAACAAATCAAATTCAGATGATAGATCCCGCTTTAAAAAGAAGATTTGACCTCACTTTAAAACTTGACAGACCTGACGGTACAAGGATAAAAGCTTTGGTTAAGCATGTTCTTAGTGGAACAATTTTTAAGTTTGATAATGCCCAAAAGGCGACAGAACTACAAAAGGAATGCAAAGGATTGTCTTATTACATCATTCAGCGTACATTGGTAACTGCAATTAAACGTAGTATTCTCAATCTTAAGACAGACATAATACCCAAAGTTGTGAAAATAGAGACTTCTATTTGGGAGCAACTTATTAAACAAGAAAAGCAGGCTTGATGCCTGCTTTTGTTACAATTCAATATCAATATCCGTAATTACATTGCCTATAGCCTCAGTTTGGTTTATCTCCTCTATTTTGTCGTATAGAACAAAGTCTCCATCTCTTAGAACATTATCTATTAGTTCCAATTTTATAGTGTAAGCAAAACGGATGGGCACTGCATCATATCCAGGTCTTGTAACACATCTGAAAGCTAGTGTTACGATACCACCAGTATTGACTATATCGTTATAGTTCAATAAAAAACTTTTCTTCTGCGAGTTTGAAAAGAACTTTCTGATGTACGATGGTAAAGGGTCGTCAGACCATGTATCAAGATCACTCTTAATGTGTAAAGAAGATTTTTTTGAAGATTTAATATCCGATAATTCACTCCTTATATAGCTCGCATCTTCTGCCACTCGTCTTACATCTTCGTTCCCGTGTAAAATCCTAAAACTGATATGATATGGATTGTAGTAAATGATATCGGAGCCAGAAAACGCACTTGCCATAAAACATAAAGAAGCAGATACTTTCAGTTTTTTGCCATGTCCTCCTTCATCTGTTAATTGCCGTGGTAGCAGGAGGTTGACACATCTGATTTCTTCATTTCTTATTTCTGTGTCACCTACAAATGTTACTATATTGTCATCTGACACCAAAGCGTCTATATTGTCTCCTCCTAAGAATCCGTGCCCCTCAATCATTCGGCATAATCTTTTCGGTGTAAGGTGATGATATTTACGCACTCTCTGATTCTCTGCAATTACAGCATTTCTGGTATCACAAATTTGCTTGATTCCTTCAAGCCTTTCGAGCCCTGTCGGGACTGCAGAATTAATAATCAAACACTTAACTGCTGCTGACGATAGTTCTGGGTAATAGTGGATGATTCTCGCGCACAGGTTCGTTATTAAAGGTGCTGCCAGACTTGTTCCAACAGATTTTACAATAAAGTTCATCCCATTTCCTTCAATGACATCAATCATTGTTTCCTCCTGCGTATCATCACCTCCTTCGGATAATACATCTGGTTTTATCAGATTTATATTAACTATACATTTCTCAACATATGAATCCTTTATTGGCATCGTATAGTCGATGTGTGATTTTCTTGTGTAATTAATAGGAAGCTCGATTTCTGGAGCTCCAACAGCACCAACGGTAATGCCGTTCATATTTTCTGCCGGTGAACCAATGTTTGTTCCCTGTGTCTCAAAGGGATTCCTTGAATTATAGTGTGAATAAGGAATCAAAGCATTATCGTCATCTTCCCATTTAATATTACCAGTTGCTGTAACAAACAGAACATCGTATTGATATGCAATCTCGTCTAAAACTTTAGCATAGTTAGAAATTCCCTCGTTTATTTCCTTACATACTGTATCGGATAAAGAGATATTAAAGACCTTTATATTATATTTGGTAATTCCATCAACGATCTTCTCTTTTAGTGTATTAAGTGAGACTCTTCCATTTCTGTCTTCTAACACTTGAATTGAATAGATGCGAGCTTGTGGTACTAAATGCCCGTCCAGTCGCTGTCTTCCGAACAAAATCAAAGAAGCGACATTTGTTCCATGACCGCAACGTACGATCATATTGTTATTCAATTTAGCCCGTTCCACTATTAACCCATTAATAGCTGGAATATCCCTGATGCCCGTGTCTATTAAGCCTACTACAGGTAAATTTTCCACACCAGCCATGTCAATATCAAGATCCTGATAGAAGTTCACCATTTTCAAACTCGTAGGTCCTACGTGCCAGTTTTGGATAGATTGGACGCTTTGTATAATATCCAGATTATCCGCAACATACCTCATCCTTTCTATAGTGTTGAAATCAATCTCATACAAGTGAAGGTCTCGTGAGATCTCTCTGACATTATCTTCGCCAGCATAATGAATCAGATATGAGTAGATTTGCCTTTTCTCTTCCGATTCCAAGCCGGTCAGGAGCACATTAACTGTTGTATTTTCAACGACTCCAATAATCTCCTGTGTAGAAAGCAGTGAGAACCTGTTTATCTGTATTAGTGATTTATATTTGCTTGGAACCTCATGCACAATATTATTATCATTTGCATATTCCAATATTTCCGTCATAAAGAGGTCAAATCTATTTTCATCAACAATCTGTGCTGTAAGAGTTAACCCCCAATCCGTCCTGCTAACCAATCTGAGCCCCCAACTGGCAAGTTGCGGCTCCTTCAAAATCCGGAATGTATTTAATATTACATAGTCGTAATGCGACACTTGTAGTTGTTGATCGCGACGCTTGTGACGAAAGTATATCTGGCGTTCAAACTTTCTATGGTATTCCATAAAAGCAGCCCTCTGCGGACGGTAATCTTTTATGATTTCATCTGCATTTTCCTCATTTTCAGGATTATTAGCCTCTACAGGTATACTGTATTTGAATATACCATGACCTACGGCTGTCTGGTTCAATAATCTTAGATGTCTCCTCTTCATTATAATTTAGCACATTTATTTGCAAAGATAGTAAGAATCGACCAAATATGCAAGAAAATTTCTAAAAATCATATTTCAACAAGATCATATCCAATGCGTCGGATGCCTGAGAAAGGGGTTCTCCTAAGAATATTGGCAAATCTTAGCAATCTTGGACTAACCTTGTATTCTTTTGACTATTTCATAATTCCTATTATTTTTTACGTGGCAAAATTATATAAAATATTCATAGATGAATAAAATCTTGCGTTTCAAAAATGTGGCAAAATCCAGACAACACATCGCTTGGGCAATATATCGTACATAAAACCAGCATGATATGCCATAAAGTGCATTTAAAACAATGAAACGCACTTTTAAAAAGAAACGAATTAAGTTCATTTATGTAAATACACACTTCCGAAAATTGCTTTTTGGGCATACCATCCGCGGTAACCGTTGTAGCTGCCGTATGGAAAATGGGCATTTTTTAGGGCATTGGTAAGGGATTTGAGACTTGGGATGTCTGTTGGTCTTACATGTTTTCGCAACTCGTTTTGTATGTCTATTGCGCGGATAAAGTTTTCCTTACGTCTTTCGGCAGGCTCGAAATATGAAAGAAGGATTTCCTCTGGTGATGACTGTTGGCGGTATCTCTGATTGTGACGTTCGATTTCCGATTCTTCTTCTTTTGAGAACCAATAAGACTCTCCGCGACGCAGTTCTGCGACAGCCTGTGCATACATCTGCCTGTAAGGAACAGGTGTGTCAGTATCAATCATATCAGTCACCTCACAGCATAAATAACGGCGAGACCCCGTTGTGTCACAAAGAGGCTCATGGTCATTGGTGGTAGCAATGAATGATGCCATTCGTGGCAGCATCATATACTGGTCGCTCCGCATCTTTCTCGACTGTATGTCCTTCTCTGTCAGTATTCGCTTTATCTTAGCCTGTTCGCGAGCTGTCTTTGCATTATACTCGTCGATGTTAACCAGAAGCATGCGCCCCAACATACGTTCTACCTGTTCTGCATTGTCGAGCTTTATGTCATCGATATAGTATTCCCTTAGTTCAGGTGGCAGGATCAGCTTGCAGAAGGTCGACTTATGAGCACCCTGTCCTCCGATGAGAAGAGGCACAACGGCATTACCAAAGTCACGGGATATATTCATCCACTGGGCGACCATGGCAAGAATCCAGCGGTGAAAGAATCCAGACCAATGCTGATAAGAAGTTGGCACACGCGCTGCCATTTGGCCGATATAGTCCATCGTGCCGTCCCATTTTCCACATTGTTCCAAATAGTCTGTAACAGGATTATAAAGGGGTATTAATGCGCTGCGAACGTATAGTTCCACATCCATCGACCATGCCACACCAACCCGCTCCATCTGTTCGATGGCTATCTTACGCATCTCCCTGTCGGTAAGTTGTCTCCAGATAGTATACTTGTTATGATCATTAGTAGTGTCACAGCAATTATTACCACCCTTGTAATTATCGTCCATAGTATCATCATGGATTTTAGGTCTGAATTCCTCAGTCTGTTTCATAGTGTTATATCGCAATTCATAGTTTTGTTCTATAAACTCACGAACCCCCTTGGCAATGCGCATTCTCTCTTTCTTTGACGATAAACGACCATCAGTACTTCTTTCACCGCTTTCGTGAATAAGTTCTTTTAGCAATTCTTTTATCCACCTTCTTATTATTTTAATCATAAAATACGATTCTTTCCCTATTTGCTTAGACGAAAAACATCCCACTTATCCCACCAATCCCACATAAAGGCCGATAACCTATATGTGGGAAAAGCGGGATAGGCGGCTTATTTACCCAATTCTCCTATCAGTGCATGTGCGAGTTGTTTGCGCCACCACTTCTTCCATGCACGTTTTCCGTGCAGTACGTAATGGCAGTGACGGCACAACTTGCGTCGCGTGCCAGTCTTACACATCTCAAATTGTTCTTCAGGAAGTTCCTTCCCACAGTTTCTGCATATCATGGTCATACCCTATAGTTTCTGAATGCCTGATGGCGGTTTTCTTTTGAGTCGAAGCACACAGAACAGTGTAACCACATGCCACCATTACGGTTAAATTCAAAGAGCAGTTGGTCATAGTCAATGTTCTTGCAGATGAAGTCAAAATACTCCTGTCCTTTTTCCTTACTTGCCAAATGTATGTCCATCGCCTCACCAGAGAGGTGCTTCGAATTTCCTACACCATGAACTCCCCTGTTGACTTCCTCTGAGCGGAAGCCGCTGTTGACCACTATCGGTCCGAACACTTCACGCAGGGGTTCACCCAGTTTCCAACAGAGGTTTATCAATGCCGCCAACTGCAGGTCGTCAGGCGAATTGTCAATTCCGTGTTCCTCTGCCCAAGCAGAACGGGTCATCTCATCATAGCTGAAATGCGGACTTAGCATAAAATTCTTTCTTTTTCTCATAATCATAATTTTACTTTATTTCTTTCAATCGCGATTGTGAGTGCAAAGATATGACAAAGAAAGATTTCATACAAAAAGTCGTAAAATGTCGTAGCAATACAATAACCTGATTTTTTTATAAACTACTAGTGTTATTGGGAAAATACGAATAGGAATATTTTGTTGTTACGACATTTTATTATAGCTTGTCATATTTATGCAGTTGACTTCCCTGCTAAGTGTAACGCTGAGGCTGTTAATATGTATATGCAAACCTTGGTGTCTCATGCATCTTAGCAAGAGGTGTTTCAAGGTGTTGAACGGTTCACTTTGTAATAGAGCCTTCCGTTTCATGATGGTGGTGTATTTCATGATTAAACGTATCAGTCCTGCCTGACCTTTGTTGCGCAGTACATTAATAATATATTCACCAGCGTCATCCATCTTAAGTTCTATAATATGCATGGCGAGCAGATTTTTCAGTTCTTCTACCAGTTCAATACGTCTTGAATGGTCGATATACCTGTCGAATATACAACTTATATGAAAAGCTTGTCGCACTCGTTCATCTTCATGTGTAAGCAGGTCAATACCTTTAAGATTGATGACTTTCTTTTCCGTGAGCATCAGGTATTGCCTGTCTTCTGAGACGTTGATACTCACAAGTTGAGTAGACGTCAGGTCTTCGTTATTGAAATCCATGTTTTTGATTAGGTTTGTGGAAAAAAAGTGCCACCCCCTTCAGAGTGGCACAGAGTTAATGATAATACCGGGATGGAGCGATTTCTAATCCTCTTCTACGGTGATTTCATATTGGCAAATCACACCACCGCTGGTTGAAAGGCTAAGTATGTAAGTACCTTCGGAGAGGAAATCGAGACAGTCTGTATATGCTTGGCCGGCATTCAAAGAGACTGTCGTGTTGAGATACGTAATGCCATTACTTGTGATTGTAATCTGAAGATTCGTAATGTCATAATTCGGTGAGATGGCCAAATCACCAGTGCTTTCGTCAAGATAAAGGCTAAAATAATTCAATGCTGGCATCTTTGGATGATGAGTTAAAGGTACCACTCTTTTGCTGTTATACTTATCAGCAAAAGCCTCTAACGGAGTTAACAATAGACCCGCTAAAAATAAACAAACTAATTTTCTCATATTCTATAAGTTTAAGCGATGCAAAGTTATTGATATTCTGTATAATAATGAAACAAATGGCGTTTCATTAAAAATGCATCTAATTGACTAAATATCAATGTGGTAACTTTGAAAGCTTTGTGAAAATAAGTGTTTTTGAAACGCTGTTCTGTACTTTAAACGTATATGTAAACGTTTCAAATTCCTTTTTGAGAAAAAACAGTTGTTGTTTTTTTGGCAAATTCAAAAATACTAGCTACCTTTGCAGTCATTATGAAATCTTTGATACATATTTTAGCAATAATATTCTTATTATCTGCATGTGGCGGTAAAAGGGTCTCTGGCAAATTGGACCAGATAGATACCCTAATTGTAAATAAGCAATATGATTCTGCGAATGCTTTGCTCGAAAACTTGACAGTGTCCAATATGGATTCTGAGGATCAGGCGCATTATTATTTATTGTCAACACAATTAGGATATCTAACAAATTGTCCTTTACAATCAGACTCTTTACTTGACATAGCTCTTTCTTATTATAAAAAAAATGGAAATAATAAGAAGCTATCAGATGCTTATTATTTTAAATCATATCGTTATGAAATTAATGGTGATTATCCCCATGCAATAAAGTATTGTAAAAATGCTGAACGTTATGCAATAGATGCTAAAGACATTCGGCTACAATATAAAATAGCGGAAAGTTTGGCTTTTCTTAATGGCCTTTCAGGGAATGACCTCCTACAACTCAAATACTCAAAAAAATCTTTAGCCATAGCTCAAATTGAACAAAATAAAGAGTGGATGGCTTATTCATTTCAAAATATTAGTGTAGCCTTTTTTTATTTGGGAATGCATGACAGTGCTTATTACTATCTTGAGAGGTCTATACCATATATAGAATACGTTCATGATATAGACAAAGCAGGATATTATACAAATATTGGATTAGTATATAAAAGCAACCAAAAAGATAAAGCAAAAGAATTTTTTGAAAAGGCATTAACTTATGGCCAATTACCAGAGACAATAGAGCACTTGGCTGATATTTACTTTTCAGAAGGAAAGGGAGAAAAAGCGTATGCACTATGGACAAAGGCAATGAAAATGAATAGTAAATATGAAAAGGACAATCTCCTCTACAGTATTATTTCTTACAATATAGAACATGGGAATTTAGATAACCTGTGCAAGGATGTAGATGAAATCATAAATATCAAAGATAGTATGCTTTATCAGCTGCGGAATGATACTATCAAGGACATGCAGCTTCGTTTCGACCATGAGGTTGCGATGCATGAGGCAGATAAGAAACTTATCACCACTCAATGGTTAGTGATGGGTCTCTCCTTGAGCCTGATTCTCATGGCTTTCTACATGTATTTCCGTAAAAGGAGGGAAGAAATGATACAGAAAGAGCTCCAGATGCAGTTATATGCATACACTACCGAGATAAAACAATTGAAAGAGGCCAAAGAAAATTCGATTGCTCAAATTAAAGATTTTGAATCAGATAAAGATAAGTACAGTCGGAAAATAATTGAACTGGAGGAAAATGTAAAGAACGCTGATGTTGCTATTAAAGAGCTAAACAAAAGTATCAAGAAGCTGCTCGACAACGAAGCTCCTAAGCTGAAACTCGGCAGGGAACTATACGATTCCATTATGTCTGGAGGAACCGCCGTAGAATGGCATAGCAAAGAAGAAAATCTTTTCAACAATTATTATTCATGCGTTAACTATTCCAGCTACATTAAAATTAAAAGGGTTAATAGGAAATCAAATCTGTCTCCTCACAATATGTTCTATCTCATTTTGAAGGACATGGGCAAAAGTGATGATGAGATTCGCCGGATTATGGCTCTGTCGCCAGAAGGGCTACGATCCCTAAGGAACCGGACAAAGCCTATATAATAGGCGATTAGAACAAGTTTCTTAAAGCCTTTATTTTTTCTTGGCTTTTGTTGAGATCATGATTAATAATGCTAAGCTGGTGCTCAAACCTATTGATTTTTTCACGGTGGCTGCTGTATAATAACATATGGTTTGTTTCATTAAAATCCATAATGAATAGTTGGTCAAGGCTTATTTTATCATGGTAGAAGTTTAGTATGGCCAAGAGTGCAGAAGCATATACCTCTTCACCATTCTCTAGACGTGAAATCGCTGGCTGGGTAAGGTTTGTGGCCTTAGCCAGTTGTTGTTGGTTCATTCCCAGATGCTTTCGGATCATCCTTAATCTTTCGCCAAGTTTCTTTGCATCCATAATAGTTTACCTTAAAATAAAACTCTCGCGGAACAAATAGAAAAGAAAAAAGGCGCTTGCTTTCGCCACTATTCCTACTAGGCATTGGGTCGCCATGGTCAAATAATGAACAAAAGCTCACGCCCAATATGATAGATGCAAAAGCATATACCATAGACGTGAGCATTTTTCTGTCCATTACCCCTGACCTGTTTTCCCAATTTTAGTAGGGGGATAACTTCCATCTAAATGCTCTGTCATCAGCCTTCCTCTTTAGCAAGGGCGGCATGATTACGTTTGCAAAAATACAAAATCAATCTTAATTGGCAAAAGTAATTTGTATTTTTTAAGAGAATAAAAGAATAAGGTGCCGTCCACTGCGCCGTTTCATATAATCGTATTTAGTAAAAAGACGAACTCAATAGACTTGTTATCAATGACATAAATAGCATTGCGCTGAAACGTTTGTTCTTTGGTTCTATATCTTTTTTCTTGTACCTTTGCATAAAATTATTCAAACAGGTTATATGAATATAATAACAACTGAGCAAAGAAAAATATGAAAAAGTTACTTTTACTTATCAGCATTGCGATACTTTTTATTATCGCATGTTCTACGGAAGGCATTGAAAAGCAATCTGTCGTAAAACATCAGACCCACTTCATCTCAATGGATGAAGCTCGAAAGCAGGTGGTAGACATTCTTAACATTCCATCTGCAATCTCTCGTTCGAACTCTTTATTTGAAGGTAAGAATATAACAAGCAGTTTCACCCGAAACTATACCTATTATCTTAATGGAAGAGAACAAAACTGCGATATGTACATATTTAATTTCGGAGATAATGAGGGGTATGCAGCTGTCTTGTCTGATATAAGAACAGACCAATTACTTGCTTTGACCACAGAGGGAAGAGTCAGTGAAGAAGAAACTGATTTAGATGACCTCTTTCCTCCTTTATCTTTCTATGAGATAGAAGAGCCAGATACAATTGACCATGGAGATTCCCTTTTGTATTTAGAGCCATTCGACGAATATGGTGATTGGTCAATTAGCACAACTGGATATGGATTATATTTTTATCCCAACCCAAATGGCGAGGGCAATATAGCTGACTACTTTGGAATGACAAAAGTCAGATGGCATCAGGAAGCGCCATTAAATTGCTATTGCTTTACAGATGGAGGACAGCAGGCGCCAGCTGGCTGTGTTGCAGCGGCTTTAGCAATTCTGTTAAGTTGTTATGAGTATCCAAATAGCTATGAAGGATATTCGTTTAACTGGTCAGAAATGAAAAGATACCCAGAAGCGGAAGATTTGTCTTCAACCTATCAAAATCAAGTGGCGCGATTAATGGAAGTTCTTGGCAGAAGTCAGAACCTGCACATGAACTATGGTATAACATCGTCAGGATCAAGTCTTAATTATGTACCGCAAACACTTAGTAATTTGGGATTCTCCAATACTGGAACGGTAACGAGCTATAGCTTAAACGATGTTATTTCTGAAATAAATGCTGGATATCCTGTTATTGTGAGCGGTAAAGATCAAGATGGCAACAATGGACACGCATGGGTGATTGATGCATATTTAAAACGATCTCGTGAAGTTAGGCATTATTCTACTTCAGGTGCTCTCATAGGGACTTCTACCCAAACCAATTATTATGTCTTTTGTAATTGGGGAAAGAAACTCAGTTCCAATATAGAACACAATTTCAATGGATTCTACCTTAATAATTATTTCAACCCTGTTGACATGATTACAATAACGGGTAGTGGCGTTGTTGTGAATCAAAATCCCACACAATACTATATCAATGATCTCAAAATGGTTAAATCTGTTAGACAATAAAGATTCTACCGATTAGCACCTCCGTGATCAGCGACCACAATTACGCAGAATCCTGCCGAGAATGGTTAAAATAGCTATAATCGGCAGGATTTGATATGTTATATTTTGCCGAATGTGATGTTTTTTGGTGCCAAACAGACCATTCATCTGACGATGATACTAATGAAAAATCTTAGCCCCTTAGAACATTTTTGGCGTTTCAATTATACTGGCTTTACCCAATTCCCAAATTTAGCGTGTTGATATACAGCTACTTAACTTTTGATTTTGTGAAACGCTTTTTGGGGACATTTTTCCATTATTTCTTTTGCTAATTACAAATAATTATGTATCTTTGCCCCCAAATTAATGATTCATCTACACATAATGTCGAGACAATAAAAAATCAACGTATGAAAAATTTGATTTATTTAGTAGTAGGAGTTTTAAGCTTGTCATTATCCGGCTGCTCTTCGGATAACGACGATTTAATCAATGAGTCACCAGAGAATAAAGAAGTTTTTGACTCAAAGGTTAAGGAGGTTATGGAATCAAAGGGCTGGCATGCTGACGGTCCCTTCACTGGTAAATTTGATGTCCAATGGTTTGATGGCGACAAGAATGTGGGAGCCGGAACAATGAACACGACAGGGTGGATGCAATTCGAATTCATGCCAACCGAATATACGATAGGCAAGTTTGTTCCCGCAGGTGCATCAGCGAAGGTGAATGATGGACAATACTGGAACAATGATGCCTTAGGGTATCTGAAACAGGAATTGGCAGCAAGCGACAATTACTCCTTTGTTGTCCGTGACCCCTCTCCATACCCAGAAGGTCGCCATTCTACAATAACAGGACTGTACAATGGCTCTGAAGTAAATTTTCTGCCAGTCTATGAGGATGGTGAGGCACGCTACGACGTGGAGAGCGATAGCTGGAGTGGAACGGTCAAGATTAAGTCGGTGGTGGTGCTGACAAAGCAGGGTGAGACTATTGCTAATCTGGAGTTATCGTCAGCATTCACATTGGCATTCCGAAGTATAGGAAGGATAGAATAAAATGTTATAACGGGTTGGTTCTCGAAGAGTGTGCTTGAGTCGTTATTGTATGACCTGTCGCACTTGGCGCAATGTCACACCGTGCCTGTCACCGTGTGACAATTTCTTTTGATACTGACACGTTGTGACACGAGCGATGAGACAGGTCTCACGCAGGGAACGCAGATTGCTAAGCACGGCATAGAGCATCACAACCAGGTGTGAGTACCCGTCGAGATGCTTCGTGTAGTAGTTTGCACCCGATTTTGACGCCAAAGTGTTAATTTTTGACCTGTCCATCAATTTTATTAGTTGACTTAGTACCGGCTGTCCGGAGAAATTTGTACTTTTGCCCATAGATTTGAAATTTGAGTTGTAGCAAACGCAAAATTACAAATCTTTGGGGACTTGCCGAAAGGTTTGTCCCCTTTTCTGTTGGCTCAGCTTAATTTTTTATCGGACACCACTAAAAACAAATGAACTCCCTTGGAAAACAGGGGTATGTATGCACCCATTTGTCTACAATAGGGAAAAGGAGCCTTTTAGAGAGAATAGGCCAAGACCTGAATATAAAGATAAAAGTTGAAATCGAAGAGCCATCAGAACAGAATGATATATGACGAAACTTGAAAAGCTATACAGCATCATAGAAAACTCTCGCGATGTTGGAGTAAAATTGCCTAAAAGTGTGCTTCAACAGGTAGAAGAATTGGAGGAGGCATAGTTAACATAACGGTTATTTAATATGTTTCATCTCAGCATCAACAACAAAGATGTCGCCTTCGGCATCAACGAGGACATTGCGAGGAACAAGGTCCCATATTTCGTAGGTGTTGTTGGAATAGCGTCCTTCAGTTGCAGTCTTCTCAAAGCCCAGCGCTGCCATATATGTGTCGATCATCACTTGGGTGGCAGGATGGGCATCAGCGACTCTAGGTTGGATAATAACAGGTTGGACGGTACGACCATCGAAGCCGGCAAATCCATAGAACGTATAGGCTGTATCAGGAAAGATGAGGTTGTGCATCAGAATCTTTCGAAGCAAGCCTGCAATGCTACCGCTATTCAAAAGATTGTTGACTTTGAAGATGACTTTCTCAGCAACGTAGGTGTCGTTCTCATTGCCACTTGGGCCTGGTACGCCCAAGTCGAATACATCCATCATGGGAATCCAATAGCCGTTGGCTTTGGCCAATTGTTCAGCAGCACGTTGCTCTGTCTCGAAACGACTTACATCTGCTTGGCTATCTCCAAGTTGCGCTTCATGTACTGCGCAAAGTCGCTCGAGCTCATTTGCGATTGCTGCGATGCGGCTATTTTCCGCATCTTGCGCTCCGTCACCTCCTTGTGGAACTGGTTGAGAAATGTCATGACTCATCTTTCTTTTAAATAACTGCTGCAAAATTAGGTAAAAACTCTGGAAAAACAAAAGAAAAGGATATAAAAAACTATAATTGGTATCAATATGACGAAACTTGAAAAGCTATATAGCATCGCCCTGAATACTTACATTATCATCCCATTCATCATCGAGTGGAATGGTTTCTTATATTGCAATATTGCATTGCATTCATTTTTCGTCATAACAAGATAGTACCCATCGCTGTGAGGTTATGATTCGTCATCAGGCAATACGCATAGAAGTTACAACGAGGTGGAAGTGGTTTTCTTAAATCATGGGGGCGGTTCTTTTGATCATATTCAGAAGTCCGTTATCTTTATTATGATTCGTTACTTGTTTCGTTTGCATTTCCATTTTGCTTTGTCTATCTTGAAAATGATCAGGAGAACCGTCCCTGCGATTCCGCAGGTGGATTAACCGTAAGACAATGGCTTAGCTCAAAAAGTTATGCAGAACAATTTGAATTTGGAATAAAAGTTATCCTTATGAAATGGTAAATAAAAAAATAATTGTACCTTTGCAAAAAAGTATTTATTATGAAGACGATAGACAGTGTAGAAGAGGCTTTAAAAATGTTTGAAGAGAATTCCATCAGACAAGCACAAACATTAGAAACAGGTAATTATAAAATTGGAAATAAGTGTTTTGATAATAAGATGAAATGTCTTTCATACATTTATAAATGTGGGAAATTGAAAGAACTGGAGAAATATCTGGCTCATGAAAATGTTGGCGTAAGAGAGACTGCTGCATATGCATATTTGTCTATATGCCCTCAAGAAGGAGAAGTCGTTTTATCAGAGATAGCGCAAGGTAATTATGGCTTTCATAGTTTAACAGCTGAAATGACTTTAAAGGAGTGGAAAGAAGGGAAATTATCGTTTATTTTTCAAAATGATTTATGATTTCCATTGACAATTCTGTCAAAATAAAGGGCACTTCCTTTTGTCGCCTAACAGGTATTCAACAAATGTCACATTGGGGTCTGACCCCGCTGTGTCTGGCGCACCTTATATGACAGCCTCAATAGAGGGGGCGCATAGTACTTATAGGACAGGAGGTCTTGCTAACTTTATTAATAATAAATTACTGGCGAAGCCACTAGGCGAAGGTCTAACCTTAGGTACCAATATGTATGTGCGTCAAGGGATGAATGACATAGGAACAATGAATCATGAGGGATATCATGTAAATCAACAAATGGATATGGGCTGGGCAAGTTTTTATGGAAATCTTGCTCAAGATTATTTGTCAAATGGATTTGGAAAAGGCCCTTTGGAAGATGGTGCTTATAGATTTGAAACTGATAATGGAAATTTATTTGTGTGGTGATATATGAAACATTCTTTATCCTTTATTTGCATCTCTACAATGATTCTTGTCTCTTTAACTTCCTGTTTTTGCCCAATAATAGAATTTGCAAATCAGGATTGCATTGAAATTACAAAAAAGCCATGCAACGTTCTGTATATAGAATCAGAATTATGTTATCAGACACTTGCAATCATATGGACGGTACTTCTGATAACTGGGGTATTACAATTAAGGTAAATTTTTAATATGGCAAAAAGGATTATAACAAAGATTGGTGATATTTTCTGTGTGGAAGTGGATAATGATTATAAATGCTACTTTCAATATGTTGCTAATGACATGACAGTACTTAACAGCTCTGTTATTCGAGTGTTCGCAAAGCATTATCCAATGGACTATGTCCCTGTATTTGAAGACATTGTCAAAGATGATGTCTACTTTTATGCACATGCAATCCTACGTTTTGGAATACTATATAATGCATGGTACAAAGTGGGAAACTATTCCAATGTTGGGAATCCTGATGAAATAATGTTCAGATGGACCTACGATGTTGGTCCAATAAAAAAATCATATAACTGGCATTTTTGGAAAATAAATCAAGAAACTCAGTTTATTGGCGAAATGAGAAAAGAATATGTTAATTACGATTTGGGCATTGTGTTTTCATATTTGGATATTGTGAACAAAATTAAAACTGGGAAATTTTTATTAACACATATTGATTAATCGTTGTAGTTGTATGTAGATCACAAAGTGTCTGACACTCTGTACAACACGAATATGGACATGTTCTGCAATAC